>Ga0247832_1000963_pt1 | contig 54617 bp, 48 predicted proteins | sample LaCruzMarch2015__10_FD_192407 | JGI IMG/M metagenome (GOLD analysis project Ga0247832, IMG submission 192407) | Freshwater microbial communities from meromictic Lake La Cruz, Castile-La Mancha, Spain - LaCruzMarch2015_4m | ecosystem: Environmental > Aquatic > Freshwater > Lake | place: Spain... | reverse complement strand
AGGGCCCGCTCCATATCGTTGCCGCCGTCGACCAAGTCTATGCCGGGGATCAGCCGACTTTTAAGAGCTTGAAGTTTGATGGTGACGTCGATGACGGGACGCTTAATCGTGCGCGTTTGCAGGCAATGTCGATTGCGAACAAACCGATCGTGATGTCCATTGCTCCAGATGCGATGTCTGGCGAACGGCAATTGCGATTAGATATGCAGGATTTAGGCGCGGCCGCTCGTTTTGTACTGGTCAAAGGTCAAGTGCGCGGCGGGTCTGGCGTTCTCGATGGCCAGCTTTTCAAGGAGGACGGCAAAGAGACGGCGCAGTTAAAACTGCGCGCAAAGGATTTCGAATTGCGTGGCGCGCCGGCGCTCGCAAAGTTGCTGACGTTCGGGTCGTTACGCGGGCTTGCGGACACGCTAAACGGTGATGGGATTCGCTTTTCTTCGCTCAATGCGCCGTTTCGTGTGCAAGATGGAGCGATGGCGGTCGAAGAAGCGCGCGCGTCTGGTCCAGCGATGGGCATTACGGTGAAGGGCGGTCTTAACTTTGCAAACCAAACGATGGACGTGAATGGCGTGCTGGCGCCCTCTTACGGTGTGAATTCCGTTCTGGGCAAAGTGCCGCTGGTGGGGGGCATGTTCGTTTCGCGCAAAGGCGAGGGCGTGTTCGGCATGACCTACGCGATGCAAGGCCCTATGGAAGACGCGCGGACGAGCGTGAATCCGTTATCGGTTTTAACCCCTGGCATTTTGCGCCGGATTTTTGAGCCCGGATCCACTGTCGCTGAAAAAAGCGTTGAGACGCCAGCGCGAAACTAGAGACCATGATGCGCGGATTGCTTCAGCGCGTTCGCATGAGACAAGCTTTCATTCAATGTGTGGACCCTTTATTCAAGATTTGAGAATTGGAACTCAAGTTTGAAGCAGGCCTATTCTGCAACCCGCAGCAGCGCGTGGCGTTTTTTCCCAAGACTCAATTTGATCAAGCGTTGATCTGTTAGATTGTCTGCATTGAGGATGGCGTTCACGTCTTCAACGATTGCATCATTCACCCGCACCGCACCTTCAGTGATCTTGCGCTTACCTTCGCCTTTGCTGGCGGCGAGGCCCGATGTCTCCAGCGCAGTGGTCAGCGAGATGCCGGCGATAAGCGCATCCAGTCCGATCGTGGTTGTCGGCAGGCCAAGATCAATTGCGCCGCTTTCGAATGTGGCGCGCGCAGTGCGTTCACATTCTTCTGCGGCGTCCTGGCCGTGCAGCATCGCGGTCGTGGCGTTTGCGAGCGCGATTTTGGCGTCATTGATCTTTGCGCCTTCGAGCGCCTCTAATTGTTCGACTTCTGCGATCGGTAGATCGGTGAAGAGCCGCAAGAATCGCGCAACATCCGCATCTTCCGTGTTCCGCCAGAATTGCCAGTAATCGTAGGGGCTCAAACGGTCAGCATTTAGCCAAACGGCGCCTTGCGCAGTCTTGCCCATTTTCGCGCCGGACGCAGTCGTCAGCAATGGCGTCGTCAGACCAAAGAGCTCGGCGCCGTCCATCCGCCGTCCCAGTTCAACGCCGTTGACGATGTTGCCCCATTGATCGGAGCCGCCCATTTGCAGGACGCATTTATAGCGCCGGTTGAGTTCGACGAAGTCATAGCCCTGCAGCACCATGTAATTGAACTCGATGAAGGTCAGCGGCTGTTCGCGCTCCAGGCGCAGCCGAACCGAATCCATCGTCAACATGCGATTGACGGAGAAGTGCCGGCCGATATCGCGCAGGAAGTCGATGTAATTGAGCTTCAACAGCCAATCGGCGTTGTCCACCATGATGGCGCCGGTCGGATCGTCGCCAAACGTCAGAAACTTCTCGAACACGCCGCGGATCGTGGCCTTGTTGGCCTCGATGTCTTCTGGCGTCAGCATTTTGCGCATATCGTCCTTGCCGGACGGATCGCCAACGCGAGTCGTGCCGCCGCCGAGCAACACAATCGGCTTGCCGCCGGCTTTCTGCAGCCGGCGCAGCAGCATGATGGTGGCCATGTTACCGACATGTAGGCTTGAAGCAGTGAGGTCGTAGCCAACATAAGCGGTCACCACGCCGCTCGACGCTGCGGCATCCAACGCTGCGAAGTCCGTGCACTGATGCACGTGGCCTCGTTCGATCATCGACCTCAAGAATTGGGATTTTGCGTGAAACGCGCCTGGTTCGGTGGTCACTTCGTCGTTCCTAAGGGATAGTCAGGCGCTGCGGTTCAAAGCGTTGCCGCGGCCTTGATCAATCTTCGTCATCCATATCATCGATCTCGATCTCTTCTTGCGGCTCGGGTTCTTTAAGCGGCTTTTTGGCTTCGTTTTTAACTCGGGTCAGGGGTGGCAGAGGTGGTGCGGCGAGCCGTTCGTCCAAATATGTGCTCGCCAACTTCTCGACTTGTTCCAGATGGTTCAGATAAAAATGATTGGCGCCTTCAACCATTTTATAATCGACCTTTATATTTTTCTGGGTCCGAATGCGGGTCACAATCCGCTCCACATCGTCTGGCGGCGATACCGTATCCTTATTGCCGTAAACAATGAGCCCGGACGCTGGGCACGGCGCCAAAAAGCTTAGGTCATAATGCGTGACGGGTGGTGAGACAGCAATGAAGCCGTCGATCTCCGGGCGGCGCATCAGCAATTGCATCGCGATCCAAGCGCCGAACGAATAACCGGCGACCCATGTGATGCGGGCTTCCGGATTCATGGTCTGCATCCAGTCGATGGCGGCGGCGGCGTCGGATAATTCTCCGATGCCGCTGTCGAATGTGCCCTGACTGCGGCCGACGCCGCGGAAGTTGAAGCGCAGGGTTGAGAAGCCGCGTTCCATGAAGATGCGATAAAGCTGGACCGTGACGCGATCTTGCATGCTGCCGCCGCCCAAAGGATGCGGGTGCAGGACCAAAGCGATGGGGGGATTTTCCCCGGCGCCTGGCGAATAGCGGCCTTCAATGCGGCCAGAAGGACCAGGGAAAATGACGTCAGGCATCGATAACCAATCCAAGGTGCTGAACACCGAGGCCAATACTTGACTGTTTTAGTCAGGCATTCTACCTCAGGTAAGGCTGCTGCTGAATATAAAGGGGCGGCCATAGCATGCCGCCGCCGAAAAAAGCGAGAGATTGGAGCAAGACGCGTGAGATTGGGCTCAAAAGGACGCTACGCCGTCACGGCCCTCGCGGACATTGCTTCGCAGCCCCTCGGCCGGCCTGTGCCTTTGGGTGATATTGCACTGCGTCATAGTCTATCATTGCAATACCTTGAGCAGATTTTTGTGAAGCTTCGGCGCGCGGGCATTGTGGAGAGCGCACGTGGACCCGGGGGCGGCTATGTGCTCGCCAAGCCTAGCGATGAGATCAGCCTGGGATCGATTTTGATCGCAGCTGGCGAACTCGTCCAGACCACAGGCTGCAAAGATCATTCGCCGGTTGCGTGCACCGGCAAAGCTGGCCGGTGTCTTACGCATAAATTGTGGGTCGACCTTGGGGATCATATCTATGACTTTTTCAATAAGCGGTCTTTAGCGGATATCGGGGCAACGCCGTTCGCAGATGGACGCTTGCCTGCTCAATCGCTGGAGGCGTCTTAATGGCGGCCTCGCGCATCTATGCTGATCACAACGCTCGGGCGCCGTTGAGGCCTGAAGCGCGCGCTGCGATTGAGCGCACCTTCGATATTACGGGAAATGGTTCGTCTATTCATGGCGAGGGTCGCAAAGCGAAAGCGTTGCTTGAAGATGCACGCGAAGCCGTGGCCGCATCCGTCAATGCTCAAACAATGGATCTGACGTTCACCAGCGGCGCAACAGAAGCGAACAATCAGGTGTTGTTTGGTTTTCTGCAAGCGACGCCGGATGCAACAATTCTTTTGTCGGGCCTTGAGCATGACTCCGTTTGGAGTGCAGCAAAGGCGACCGGCGCGCGGATCGAAATTGTTCCGGCGGGTCTCGTAGGAACAATCGATCTGGCTTGGCTCAGTCATCGGTTGAGCGCCTGGGACAAAAAAGAAAATGGCGTTCCGCTTCTCTGTTTGATGTTGGTGAACAACGAGTCGGGCGTCATTCAGCCTGTTGCGCCTGCCGCTGAGTTGGTCCATGCGGCCGGTGGCTTTCTTCTGTGCGATGCGGTGCAGGGCCTCGGGCGTGTCAAAATTGATATTGAGATGCTTGGCGCGGACTATTTGACGCTGTCGGCGCATAAAGTCGGCGGCGCGGCAGGCGTGGGCGCGCTCATTGTGCGCGGCGCCTCGCCGATGGGCTCTTTCATCTTTGGCGGTGGTCAGGAGCGCGGTAAACGCGCGGGTACAGAAAACCTTTTGGGTGCGGCCTCTTTTGCCGCAGCGTGCCGCGCCGTCGCCGAAGCTGAAAGCGATCGCGTTCGTGCGTGCCGCGACATTTTCGAGTCGGCGTTGCTTCATGACGCGCCTGAAGCGCGAATCGTCGGCGTTGACGCTCCGCGCGTTTTTAATACTTCGTGCGTCGTCGCGCCGAACCTTTCGGCGGAGATGGCCGTGATGGCGATGGATTTGGCGGGGGTGGCGTGTAGTGCTGGCTCGGCATGCTCGTCCGGTAAAATTCAAGCAAGCCGCGTTTTGAACGCCATGGGTATGGATGAGAATGCGGCGAAGTCGGCTTTGCGTTTCAGCTTCGGCTGGACGAACCAAGTCGGTGATGGTGAGGCTGCGGCCCTGGCTTTGGCAGGGCTGATCAAGCGCGCGCAGGCGCAGCAAGCGGCGTAAGTCATGAACAGTGTTAGCAAAGATACGGTCGCTCAAATCGAAGCGTTGGAATCCGACAAGTATAAGTACGGTTTCGAGACGGATATTGAGCAAGAACTCGCGCCCAAAGGTCTCAACGAAGACACCGTGCGCTATATCTCTGGCAAAAAGGGCGAGCCAGAATGGCTCCTCCAATGGCGGCTCGATGCGTTTCGCCGGTGGGTGAACCTCGAAGAGCCAACCTGGGCGCTCGTGAACTACCCGAAGATCGATTATCAAGACGCTTATTATTATGCAGCGCCGAAGGAAGGGTCGGGGCCTAAGAGTCTCGACGAGATCGATCCGGAAATTCTCAAGACCTACGAGAAACTCGGCATTCCGCTGCGCGAGCAGGAAGTGCTGTTGGGCGTCGAGGGCGCGCCGCGCATAGCGGTGGACGCCGTGTTCGATTCCGTTTCAGTGGCGACGACCTTTCGCGCTGAGCTGGCGAAGGCTGGCGTGATCTTCATGCCGATCTCTGAGGCTGTGCACGAATATCCCGAATTGGTGCGAAAATATCTGGGCTCGGTTGTGCCGCCGTCGGATAATTTCTTCGCCACTTTGAACACGGCGGTGTTCTCCGACGGCACGTTTGTTTACGTGCCGGAAGGCGTGCGCTGCCCGATGGAGCTCTCCACTTATTTCCGGATGAACGCCAAAGGCACAGGCCAGTTCGAGCGGACGTTGATCGTCGCCGATAAGGGTTCTTACGTTTCGTACCTTGAAGGTTGCACCGCGCCGATGCGCGATGAGAACCAGCTCCATGCGGCGGTTGTTGAACTCGTCGCGTTGGATGACGCCGAGATCAAATATTCGACGGTGCAGAATTGGTGGCCCGGCGATTCCGAGGGCAAGGGCGGCATCTATAACTTTGTGACGAAGCGCGGTGATTGCCGTGGCGCACGCTCCAAGATTTCCTGGACACAAGTCGAAACCGGTTCGGCGATTACTTGGAAGTACCCCTCCTGCGTGTTGCGCGGAGAGGGGTCGTCCGGCGAGTTCTATTCAATCGCGGTCACCAATGGCGCGCAACAGGCCGACACAGGCACCAAGATGATCCATCTGGGCGCGAACACGAAGTCCCGCATTATCTCTAAAGGGATCAGCGCTGGTAAATCCTCGAACGCCTATCGCGGTCTGGTCAGCGTTAATCCGAAGGCGCGCGGTGTGCGTAACTTCACCCAATGCGACTCTCTTCTGATCGGCCACGATTGCAGTGCGCACACGATTCCTTATGTCGAAGCGCGCGCCAAAGATTGCATACTCGAGCATGAGGCGACGACGACGCGGCTGTCTGACGAGCAATTATTTTACTGCCGGGCGCGCGGCATCCCCGAAGAAGAGGCCGTTGCGCTGTTGGTGAACGGCTTTGTACGTGAAGTGCTGCAAAAGCTGCCGATGGAGTTTGCCGCAGAAGCTCAGAAACTTCTGGCGGTGAGTTTGGAAGGCAGCGTGGGTTAGAGTGATGTTGGATATTCAAGATTTGCACGCCGCCATTCCCGGCAAGGAAATTTTAAAGGGACTGACTTTGTCCGTGCCTTCAGGCGAAGTGCACGCGATCATGGGGCCGAACGGCGCTGGCAAATCGACGCTGTCGCAAGTGCTGGCTGGGCGTGCGGATTATCAGATCAGCGGCGCCGCATCGATGAATGGTGAGGACCTTCTGGCCTTATTGCCTGAAGAGCGTGCGGCCAAGGGTTTGTTCATGTCGTTCCAATATCCGCTGGAATTGCCTGGCGTCCCGGCGATGACATTCGTACGCACCGCGCTCAATTCGCAACGCAAGGCGCGCGGGGAAGCGGAACTCACGCCGGGCGAGTTTCTGAAGAAGGTGCGCGAAGTCGCCAAGCAATTGGGCATGGCTGACGATATGTTGCGCCGTGCGTTCAATGTCGGTTTTTCCGGCGGCGAGAAGAAGCGCATGGAAATGCTGCAAATGGCAATGTTTGAGCCGCGGGTCGCCATCTTGGATGAGACCGATTCCGGTCTTGATATCGACGCGCTTCGCACCGTGGCGGATACGATCAATGCGCTGCGCGCGCTGGATCGTTCGATGCTCTTGATCACGCACTATGAGCGCCTGCTGGAATACGTAAAGCCGGACCGCATCCATGTGCTGGTCGCAGGCCGCATTGTGGATTCCGGCGGCCCGGAACTGGCGGCGGCGCTGGAAGCGGATGGCTATGACCGCTATCTGAAGGCGGCTGCATGAACGCGCCCTCGATCATCAACCTGTCCGCCGGAGAGCGGCGTCTCTTGGATGTGCTGAACGCGCAAGGCGCGTGCGGCGCGCCGGCGGCGGCGCTCATTCGCGCGCAAGGTTTGCCGAACCGGCGTGTCGAAGGTTGGCGCTGGAGCGATCTTCGCACCGCTATTGGCGCTGAGACGCCGATCCAGAATGCACATAACCACGCGCACGAAGCCGCGGCGATCTCAGAAGCGCCGCAGGATCTGGCGATCATAACCGCGCTCGCTTCTGCGCTTTCGCCGGATCAAGACGTCGATGCGGTGGATGGGGCGGTCACAGAACTGAACGGTCAAGTCAATCGCGTGTTCTCGGTGAAGTCCGGACATCGGATCGTCTTAGAACGCATCAACGCGGGTTCTGGCTTGTCGGCCGGTAGCTTCATCGCCAATGTGCGCGGTGGCGCTTTGACACGGATCGTCATTCAAGATGGCGCATCGGATTGCGTCGTGCTGAATCGCGCGGAAGTGGTCGTCGGACCGGGCGGACGTTATGAGCAATTCACGCTGTCCTTCGGCGGAGCCTATGCGCGCCTGGAAACCAGGGTCGATCTTTGGGACGGCGGCGAGTTAGTCCTAAACGGCGCTTATCTTGCAGCTGGCGGCGTTCATTGCGATATGACGTCCGACATCGTCGCGCATGGCCCGGGACGAAGCGCAGCGCCAATCGGCGCGAAAGTCGATCAGAATATTCGGGGCGTCGTCCGCGCGAACGGAAGGGGTGTGTTTCAGGGCAAAGTCCTAGTCGCCAAAGCGGCTCAGAAGACAGACGCTCGGCAGAACCATCAGGCGTTATTGTTGGAGGAAGGAGCGGAAGTCTTCGCCAAGCCTGAACTGCAAATTTTTGCTGACGACGTGCAATGCGCTCACGGCAACGCGATCGGCGATCTGGACGAAGACGCGTTGTTTTATATCCGCTCGCGCGGTGTGCCGGAACTGGAAGCGCGCTCTATGCTGATCTCGGCGTTCCTGACGCAGGTCATTCCAGAGCACTTGCCTGAAGCGCTGCGGGATGAAATTGCGTTTCGTATGGAGAGCTGGCTGACGGAGAAATCTCTGTGAGCGCAGCCGACGGCGTGACCAAGCCATTCGACTCAGCAGCACTGCGGGCTGAGTTTCCCATCTTGAGCCGGACGGTGCATAAAAATGTGCCGTTGATCTATCTCGATAGCGCCGCCTCCGCGCAAAAACCGGAAGCGGTGATTGAGGCGATGTCGCACGTTATGCGTTATTCCTACGCCAATGTGCATCGCGGGTTGCACACGCTGGCGAACGAGGTGACCGGTAAATTCGAATCGGCGCGTGAAAGCGTTGCGCGGTTTTTGGGCGCTGCCTCCAGCGACGAGGTCGTGTTCACGAAGTCGGCGACGGAAGCGATCAACCTTGTCGCGGCGACGTCCGGTCAGTCGCTGCGCGAAGGCGATGAAATCCTCATCACGCAGATGGAGCACCACGCCAATATCGTGCCTTGGCATTTCCTGCGCGAGAGTAAAGGCGTTGTGCTGAAATGGGCCCCGATCCATGAGGATGGGTCTTTGGATATGGATGCGTTCCGCGCCTTGATCTCGGAGCGCACAAAAATTGTGGCCGTGTCGCACATGTCGAATGTGTTGGGCACGCTCAATCCCGTGGCTGATATCGTTCAGATGGCCAAGTCGGCCGGCGCCTTGACGCTGATTGACGGTTGTCAGAGCGCGATGCATTTGCCCATCGATGTGCAGGCTATCGGCTGCGATTTTTTCGTGTTCTCGGCGCATAAAGTGTTCGGGCCAACGGGCATCGGCGTCCTTTATGGGCGTGCCGATGTGCTGGCGAATCTGCCGCCCTATCAGGGCGGCGGAGAAATGATTGCCGAGGTTCGCGAGGATTTCATTTCATACGGCGCGCCGCCGCATCGTTTTGAGGCGGGAACGCCCGCCATCATCGAGGCTATTGGTCTGGAGGCTGCTCTCAATTGGCTGTCTAGATATGACCGCCATAGTCTCATCGCGCATGAGGACAAACTTTATCGTCGTGCTGCAGACGCTTTGGCGGGGCTCAATTGGGTGAAGGTGCACGGCACGGCGGAAGGCAAGGGTGCGATCCTATCCTTTAGCGTGGACGGCGCACACCCGCACGACATTGCCCAAATTCTTGACCGGCGCGGCGTGGCCGTGCGCGCCGGTCATCATTGTGCGCAGCCTTTGATGCGGCGTCTGGGCGTCTCCGCGACCGCCCGCGCCAGCTTCTCGATTTACAATACCGAACAGGAAGTCGACGCGTTCGTCGACGCTCTTATGGCCGCAAGAAAAATCCTCCAATGAGCAACACCGAAGAAAACGCTGCCGCCCCCGCTGTTGAGCAGGCCGAGAAGTCCGTGAGCGCATTGCCGCAGGCGGAGTTGGACCGACTGACGGATGAGATCGTTGCGGCGCTGAAGACCGTCTATGATCCCGAGATTCCAGCGGACATATACGAGCTTGGCTTGATCTACAGCGTCGATGTCAGCGACGAACGCATCATCACGATTGAGATGACGCTGACGGCGCCTGGCTGTCCGGTGGCGGGAGAGATGCCGACCTGGGTTGAACAAGCCGTGTCCCGCGTTGAAGGCGTGCAGGAGGTTAAAGTTAACATGACTTTCGACCCGCCCTGGACGCCATCGCGCATGTCGGACGAGGCAAAGCTCGCCATGAACATGTTCTGAGCAAAGCCATTTTTAGGTTTTACTTCCTCTAGGGGCTTGCATCCCGCACCTCGGCGGGCCATTCCGCGCGCATATTATTCTGACCGCTGAGGATGGGGCCCATGACCGCTATTGTGGATATCGTCGCACGTGAAATTCTCGACAGCCGGGGCAACCCGACTGTCGAGGTGGATGTTCGCTTGGAAGATGGGTCTTTGGGCCGGGCGGCGGTTCCATCAGGCGCGTCCACCGGCGCTCACGAAGCGGCGGAGAAGCGCGATGGCGATAAGAGCCGTTATGGCGGCAAGGGCGTGCTGCACGCTGTGCTCGCCGCTGAAGGCGAGATCTTTGATGCTTTGTCGGGCCAGGACGCGGAAGATCAGCGCCGTATCGATCAGACCATGATCGAGCTGGACGGCACGCCGAATAAATCACGCCTGGGCGCCAATGCCATTCTTGGTGTGTCTTTGGCTACGGCGAAAGCCGCAGCGGCTTCGCGTGGTTTGCCGCTCTATCGCTATGTTGGTGGCGTCGGCGCCCGCACCTTGCCCGTGCCCATGATGAATATCGTCAATGGCGGCGCGCACGCCGACAATCCGATCGACATCCAGGAATTCATGGTCATGCCGTTCGGCGCGGGATCGCTGTCCGAAGCGGTGCGCATGGGGGCTGAAGTGTTCCATGCTTTGAAGAAGGCGCTAAAGGATGAAGGCCACAACACCAATGTCGGCGATGAGGGCGGCTTCGCGCCGAACTTAGCTTCAGCCGATGCGGCGCTTAGCTTCATCATGAAGTCCATCGAGGCGGCGGGTTACAAGCCGGGCGTTGATGTCGCTCTGGCGCTGGATTGCGCTTCGACCGAGTTCTTCAAGGACGGCAAGTATGCGCTGCACGGCGAAGGTAAGACCCTCGACCCAGAAGGCATGGCAAACTATCTGGCGGATCTTGTGGCCCGCTATCCGATCGTCTCCATCGAAGACGGCATGTCGGAAGATGATTTCGAGGGCTGGAAGATCCTGACCGAGAAAATCGGCGGTCGTTGCCAGTTGGTTGGCGACGATCTCTTCGTGACCAATCCGAAGCGTCTGGGCGACGGGATCCAAAAAGGCCTGGCCAATTCCATCCTAGTGAAGGTGAATCAGATCGGTTCGCTGTCCGAAACCTTGGACGCGGTCGATATGGCGCACCGCGCCGGCTACACCGCCGTTATGTCGCACAGATCTGGTGAAACGGAAGATGCGACTATCGCGGACCTCGCTGTGGCCACCAATTGCGGCCAGATCAAAACGGGCTCTTTGGCGCGCTCCGACCGGTTGGCGAAGTACAACCAGCTCATCCGCATCGAGGGCGAACTCGGCGAACAGGCTTTGTATCCAGGTTGGTCAACGCTCAAGCAAAAGCGATCTTAAACGCGCGGCGGAAGCCTCAGAATTCTATTTCTCAAGCGCCGGCGACTTACCGCCGGCGCTTTTGTTTTGGCCGAATCAGCGCGTTCGACGTTTTAAGATTTGACGGCGCGCGCGGGGCATCCGGCGCGCAGTGATTCCTAGATTTCGTGTGGGACTTGTTTTGTTCTCACCATTTCTGGAGGGAGTCAAAATCAAGAAAAGCTATTTAGAGTCATCGGGATAACGATTAACGTCTTCTTAATTATTTCAGATTCTAAGCGAGTGATTCGCAGAGGGCGGTGCGGTGGAACTAAAAACAAATTGGCCATTTCTGGCCATGGGTGCGGGCATTTTATACCTCGCGTCTAGCGCGGTTACGGGTGATCAAGGGCTCGCCAAATGGTCGGAATTGCAGCGGCGTGAATTAGCGCTGCAGTCCGAGCTCGAAGTCGCGACTCAGGAGCGTGATCTGCTTCAGCACCGTGCAACCAAGCTCAAGAGCCCTGAACTGGATCTGGATCTGGTTGATGAACGGGCGCGCGAATTATTGGGGTATGCGCGTTCAGACGAGGTCATCCTTCTTCCCTCCGGCGGGGGCATGGCGCAGAATTGATCTGAGGCTGTTTTAGGCGCCGGGGATCAAACTATGGTCTAGACGCCCAGCGCTCCGGCCCCCTACATACTCACCTGTCATCCACTTCGAAGAGTCGAGTATGCCTGACGCTGCCCACACCTCCGCCTCAGACGGCCAGCTTCTGCAATATTACCGCGACATGCTGCTTATCCGCCGCTTCGAAGAGCGCGCGGGCCAGATTTATGGCATGGGACTGATTGCTGGGTTCTGCCACCTCTATATCGGGCAAGAAGGCGTCGTCGTCGGCATGCAGTCGGCTCTCAAGGAGGGTGATCAGGTCATCACTGGCTATCGTGACCATGGTCATATGCTCGCTTGCGGCATGGAAGCACGCGGGGTCATGGCGGAGCTGACGGGCCGTGAGGGAGGATATTCTCGCGGCAAGGGCGGCTCGATGCATATGTTCAGCCGCGATAAGAACTTCTTCGGCGGACACGGAATTGTCGGCGCCCAGGTCTCGCTTGGGACTGGCCTTGCTTTCGCCAATAAGTATCGAGAAAACGGGGCTGTAGCGGTCGTGTACTTTGGCGATGGCGCGGCCAATCAGGGCCAAGTGTTCGAGAGCTTTAACATGGCTGCCCTATGGAAACTGCCGGTGGTGTACGTGATTGAAAACAATCAATACGCCATGGGTATGTCGCTGGCGCGGTCATCATCTGAAACGCATCTGTTCCGGCGCGGCGCGAGCTTCAACATTCCCGGAGAGGAAGTTGACGGCATGGATGTTCTGGCGGTGCGCAATGCGGGACTTCGGGCTGTAGACAACGCGCGCAGCGGGAATGGCCCCACTATTTTGGAAATGAAGACGTATCGTTATCGCGGGCACTCCATGTCCGACCCGGCAAAGTACCGCACGCGCGACGAAGTCGATGCTGTGCGTGAAAAGCGGGATCCGATTGAGCACGTGAAGCGTCTGTTGTTGGATGGCGGCCTAACTGATGAGGCCCGCCTCAAGACTATCGATCAGGAAATCAAAGGCATCGTCAGCGATGCGGCGGAATTCGCGCAAACCAGCCCAGAGCCCTCGCCCGACGCCTTGATGGAAGACATCTTGCTGCCCGCGTAAGCCGGCGGCGCCTCAGCCAAAACCCATAGGGAGTGTATGATGAAGTTTGGAATTATTGCGTTTGCCGTCGCCACTATGGCGGCTGCCATAGCCCCAGCATTCGCCGGCGCCGTAAATGGTGCTGACATTGCAACGGCTAAATACACGTCGACCAAGTGCACACCGCCAGCGGACCCGGGATTGCTGGTCTCTGCGATCAAGTCTCGCAAAGCATTCACCAATGCGGCCACTGCGCATAACGAGTATTCCGCCGCAATTTCGGATTACCAGAAGTGTCGGGTGGAGGAGCTGAATGCCGATCAGGCGCTGCTTGTGGCGCAAGCCAAGGTCGACATCGAAGCGATGGTGGCCAAGAGCAATGAAACAAGCGCCGCACTGCTTGAGAAGCAAAAGACTATCAAATAGGCGCTGTCTTTTTGCTGAAAGTATTGAGGCGCGTCCATATGGACGCGCCTTTTTGCTGCGCTGCGCAATGCCTCATGCGAAGGCGTGGGGCGGTTGTTTAAAAGATTTCAAAGTGAAGTTGTTGAGTGGTGGGCTTTCGTTCGCTATCTCCAATGCATGTCGATTCAAGTTCTGATGCCCGCCTTATCCCCCACCATGGAAGAGGGGACGATCGCCAAATGGCTTGTGCGTGCGGGAGACCGCATCAAACCTGGCGACGTGATTGCTGAGATCGAAACCGATAAGGCCACGATGGAGGTCGAAGCGGTCGACGAAGGAATCGTTTCTGAAATCTTGATTCCGGAAGGAACCCAGAACGTGAAGGTCAACGAGCCGATCGCGGTGGTTCTCGGCGACGAGGATGACGCGCCTCAAGCGCCTGCAGCAAAGGTTGTACAAAAAGACCCTGCGAAGGCTGCGGCGCCGGCCAAAACGCCGGCGCGCGCGCCCTCCACTCCAGCGCCGCAAAAGGCCTATAGCGGCCCCACTACACAATTGAGTGTGCGTGATGCGTTGCGGGACGCGATGGCCGAAGAGATGCGGCGCGATTCGAGCGTGTTTCTCATGGGTGAGGAAGTTGGACAGTATCAAGGAGCCTATAAGGTTTCGCGTGGTTTGCTGGAGGAGTTCGGACCAAAGCGCGTTGTCGATACACCGATCACGGAGCATGGCTTTACAGGCGTCGGCGTCGGCGCCGCCTTTACAGGTCTGCGGCCTATCGTCGAATTCATGACGTTCAACTTCGCGATGCAGGCAATTGACCAAATCATCAATTCCGCCGCGAAGACGCTTTACATGTCCGGTGGTCAGCTAGGGTGCCCTATTGTATTCCGCGGCCCGAACGGCGCCGCGGCGCGTGTGGGCGCCCAACACAGCCAGGATTTCTCTGCGTGGTACGCGCAGATCCCCGGACTGAAAGTCGTCGCGCCCTACGATGCAGCCGATGCAAAGGCTTTGTTGAAAGCAGCGATTCGCGATCCAAATCCTGTCATCTTCCTTGAGCACGAATTGCTTTATAATGATGTCGCGGCTGTACCGATCGATCCGGATTACACGCTGCCGATCGGTCATGCCTTGGTTCGGCTTGAAGGTTCGGATGTAACGATCACGGCGCATTCGCGGATGGTGGGCCATGCCCTGAAAGCAGCCGCTACATTGGCAGAGCAAGGCATTTCCGCTGAAGTTGTCGATCTGCGCAGTCTGCGTCCGCTTGACAGCGCAACGGTCGTAAGGTCCGTGATGAAGACCAATCGTCTCGTGGCGGCGGAGGAAGGCTGGGGCTCGTGCGGCGTCGGGGCTGAGGTCATCGCGCGCGTTATTGATGAGGCGTTTGACTATTTGGATGCGCCGCCTTTGCGTGTACACCAAGCCGACGCGCCGCTGCCATACGCCGCCAATCTTGAAGCGCTGTCTTTGCCGAACGCGGACGATATCGTGCAGGCCGTTCTTAAAGTGTGCGGCCGAAGCTGAGCGCTCGTTTGGCGAGGCCGAGGACGATCGACATGACCGAAGCGGACATACTCAATCGGCTTATCGACTATTCGGAATTGACCCTGAACGGCATTGGCGTGTTTTTTTCCGTCATTTCATTTTATGCAGCTGGGCTTTATTATTTCATCAACCGCGCGGCGTTTGTCGGCCGCCTTGCAGCCTTCATATTTTTTAGCGTGACTCTCATCATTCTTAGTTTGGTGTTTTTCGGCGCGTCCCAGGTTCAAGCGGCATTGGTGCAATCGTTAGCGGATTTAGCGCAGCAAGGACCATTATCGCCCCCAGCGATGGCGGCGCTGGCCAACGCGGAGACGCTCTATGCCGGCTTCAGCACTGACGCCTGGATTCGCTGGTCGATGTTGATCGGGTTCGGCGTAGCGTACTTCGCGCTTTTTTATCTTACTTTGCTGCACAATTGGCGCTTCGATCATTTTGGGCGCGTAATCCCTTCGCCTGAGGTTACCAATGACGATTGAAATCTTGATGCCCGCTCTGTCGCCAACGATGGAAGAAGGCGGGCTCACCAAGTGGTTGGTGAAGGAAGGCGACTTGGTGCGCTCGGGCGATGTGATTGCTGAAATCGAAACCGACAAAGCCACGATGGAAGTCGAGGCTGTCGATGAAGGGATCATCGAGAAGATTCTTATTCCAGAAGGCGCGCAGGGCGTGAAGGTAAATACACCGATTGCCACGCTCCGCGAAGATGGCGAAGCCTTAGCGCCCGCGCCGAAGAAGCCGACAGCCGCCGCGCCTGCGGCAGAGGCTACAGCGCCCAAGGTAGAGGGACCCAAGCCCGTCGCTAAGCCTGCGCAAGCATCTGCAGCAGCATCAAGTTCTGAGACGGGAGCGCGCCTGAAGGCGTCGCCGCTAGCGAAGAAGATGGCGGCAGATCGCGGAATTGATCTTTCGCGCCTTCAAGGCAGCGGGCCGGGTGGTCGGATCGTTAAGGCGGACGTCGAAGGCGCCGAAGCGGGGGATCCGCCGGTTGCTGGCGGATTGCCGGCTCTGACGCGCGGCGTGCCGGCGACGCCTGTGAAGTCGCTTGCGGCATTCGGCATCCCTGAAGGCAGCTATGATCTGGCGCCGCTGGACGGCATGCGGCGAACGATCGCGAAGCGTCTCACAGACAGCTTCCGTGACGTTCCGCACTTCCCTTTGAATGTGGATTTGGAAATTGATCGGCTTTTGGACGTACGCGCGAAGGTAAATGCGGCGTTGGAGCCGCGCGGCGTCAAGATTTCCGTGAATGATTTTATCATTCGCGCTGCAGCCTTGGCGTTGAAAGCTGTGCCGGGCGCGAACGCCAGCTTTTCACCTGAGGGCATTGCACTGCATCACCACGCGGACATTGCCGTCGCAGTGGCGATCGATGGCGGTCTGATCACGCCGATTATCTGGCAGGCGGACACGAAGGGGCTCGCGCAGATCGCGACAGAAATGAAGGATCTCGCCGAACGCGCCCGTGCGCGGAAGCTAAAGCCGCACGAGTTCCAGGGCGGCACGTTTTCGATCTCGAACCTTGGCATGTACGGCATCAAATCGTTCGCTTCGATCATCAACGAGCCGCAGGGTGCGATCATGTCTGTTGGCGCCGGTGAAAAGCGGCCCGTCGCGCGCGGTGATCAATTGGCGGTCGCGACCGTGATGTCCATCACACTAACTTGCGATCATCGCGTGGTGGATGGTGCGACGGGCGCGCAATTCATCCAGGCGTTCAAGGTCTTTATAGAAGAACCGACTGCAATGCTGGTATGATCAGAGGGTGCGCGCCGCGTGGAGCGCGTCCTTCGCTATTGCGGTCGCGGATATGTAATCCGTCTTACCGGTGCCGAGCATCGGGATAGCGTCAACGTGGATGATCCGGCGCGGCAATTGTATCTCCGGTACGCCCGCTGTTTTCGCAGCAGCTTGTAGCGCTGCGCGGTCGGCGGATCCATGCATCGTTAAGAGCACTACTTGTTCGCCGCGCCGCTCGTCGGACAGCGTTACGGCGGCGTGAGCGCTGTCGGGCCAGACGCTTGCCGCAAACGTCTCCACGGCATTTAGAGACACCATTTCGCCCGCGATTTTTGCGAAGCGGCGAAGGCGTCCTGATATGGTGATGAAACCATCTGCATCGATCGTGACGACATCCCCGGTGTCGTGCCAGCCGTCCTTTGGTGATGTTATAAGGCCGCCTGGCTGTAGATAGCCCTGCATCATATTCGGACCGCGCAAGAGTAAGCGTCCGCCCTCATCGATCCCTTCAACCGATTGAATTTTGTGCTCAATGCCAGGCAAAGCCTGGCCTACTGTGCCGGGGCGATTGCGGTCAGGCTGATTTACAGAGATCACGGGCGCCATTTCGGTTGCGCCATAGCCTTCGATTATCGGTACGCCGAAGCGATCTTGCATCACGCGCCGCGTTTCTTCGCGTACACGCTCAGCGCCGCAGACTGCAAACTTCAGCGAGTTGAGTTCGTTGTGATCGGCGGCGCGTGCGTATTGTGCGAGGAAAGTGTCGGTGGCGAGCAATACGTTCGCTTTGCTCTCGTTGATCAATTGCGGAATCAGCTTGTGGTGCAGCGGCGACGGATATTGAAACGCGCGCATGCCAGTGAGCAACGGCAACAGCAAGCCGCCAGTCAGCCCGAAGCAATGAAAGATCGGCAGTGGATTAAAGAAAACCCAATTGAGATCGAGCGCGATATGCGCCCTGATTTGTTCGACGTTTGCGACCAGATTGGCGTGGCTCAAGGCAACTGCTTTTGGAGTCCCTTCTGCGCCCGACGTGAAAAGAATTGTCGCTGGTGCATCGGGGGAGGGCTTGGATATGTGTTTCAGGCTGTTTGCAAACAACGCGCCTGCGATCTTGTCCAGGATAGAGAGGCTCGCTCGAAGATCTTCCAGATAGATGACGCGCCGCCCTAAGCCGATGCGCTCGACCAGGTCTTCGAACTTTCCCGCTTCTACAAATTTGCGGGATGTTAGGATCGTTTTGATTCCGGCGAGACTGCATGCGACGTTCAACGTGTTAGCGCCTGCCGTGAAGTTCAGCATCGCCGGAACGCGATGAATGAATTGCAGCGCGAAATACGTTACGGAGGCGCCGACGCTGTTGGGTAAAAGAAAGCCGACATATTCCCCCGGCGTAGTGAAGCTGGTGATTTTTCGTCCCAGAACGCTGGCCGCCAAGATGAGCCGGTCATAGGTCAGGGTTTGCCGGTCGTGGTCCTCTAGGATGGTCTTGGGGCCGCCCACACGGCTCCGCGCGTCCAATAACGCCTCCGTCAGGGTGCGGCGGGTGCGCGTATGCTCAAAGGCGGGGTGAGACGGGGGGGTGGGTTGATTCAAGAGCGCGATTCCAAATTTTGGAGGAACTTAGGCGGTCTGAAACGACTAGGAAAGTTGTCTCTGTGGCTGAGTGGCGGGCCTTGCGGCGGCGACGCCTTTTCGCCATGTTCCGTGTATGGCCATTATCCTCGACGGCCGGAGCAATCCGCAGCCCCAAACCCCGAAGCAGACCGGTGACGATTTGCCGGATTCGGGCGCCCACCGCCATCCTGAAAAGCGGATGCGCGAGGATAGCCCGAGTTTGCGCAAACCCGAGTGGATCCGCGTTCGCGCGCCGAATTCTAAAGGTTATGAGGAAACCAAGCAGATCGTTCGGGAGCGTAAGCTCTTTACGGTTTGCGAAGAGGCGGCGTGTCCCAATATTGGCGAGTGCTGGTCGCAAAAGCACGCCACCTTTATGGTGCTGGGCGATACCTGCACGCGCGCTTGCGCCTTTTGCAATGTGCGTACGGGGATGCCTGGGCCGCTAGATTCGGACGAACCCCGCAAGGTCGGCGAATCGGTGGCTTTGATGGGCCTGAAGCATGCCGTCATCACCTCCGTCGATCGGGACGATCTGGACGATGGCGGTGCGGCGCATTTTGCTGAAGTTGTGAGGGAAATTCGCAAGCAATCTCCTTCAACAACGATTGAAGTCCTGACGCCGGATTTCTTACGCAAAGATGGCGCGGCGGAAGCGCTGATCGATTCCGGTCCTGATGTGTTCAATCACAATCTTGAAACGGTGCCGCGCCTCTATCTTAAGATCCGCCCTGGCGCGCGCTATTATCATTCTTTGCGTCTGCTCGAGCGCGTGAAGGAGCGCGCACCGGAGCAGTTCACGAAATCCGGTCTGATGGTTGGCCTTGGCGAAACGCGCGAAGAGATCATGCAGGTCATGGATGATATGCGGAGCGCGGGGATCGACTTTTTGACCATCGGACAATACTTGCAGCCGACGCGAAAGCACGCAGCGATCGACCGATTTTGGACGCCGGAAGAATTCAAAGGTCTAGAAGCCGCCGCCTACGCTAAAGGGTTTCTGCTCGTGTCCGCGACGCCTTTGACGCGCTCCAGCCATCACGCGGGCGAAGATTTCGAACGCCTGCGCAAAGCCCGCGAAGCGCACCTCGCGAACAAGCGCGCCCAAGTGCGGCCGTGAGCTTATTGGAGGTTGAGCGCCGCGTGTCGCATCGTGCGGAGGATCTTTTCGATCTTGTCGGCGATGTGAAGCGCTATCCTGATTTTATCCCATGGATTAAGGCGATGCGCGTCACGGAAGCGCGCGAGCAGGGGCCTCTCAAAATTCGATTTCTCGCAGAAGCCTTGGTGGGCTTTAAGATGATCCGGGAGCGCTTTGCGACCTGGGTCGCGCGTGACGCCCATGCATTGTCCATCGATGTGGATTTGCACTCTGGGCCATTCCGAATGTTGAAAAATCGGTGGCGTTTTATTCCAGACAAGGACGGCTGCCTTGTCAAGTTTGCGATTGATTTCGAGTTTTCCAGCCCCCTCCTTCAAGGCATCTTGAACTTGAACAAGGAGAGGGCGGCGAAAGCGGTGATGGACGCGTTTCTCAACGAGGCTGACCGTCGTTATTCGCGCAAAAGTTCTTGAGCGAGCGTAAGCGTGTCAATCACGGTGCGGCGACGAATCTCGGAGCGGCCGATATCCCCATAATCCATGCGCTTATGTAGCCGGTTTGTTTTTGACGACGCAGCGATATGTACTCGTCCGACCGGCTTTTCATCGCTGCCGCCCCCAGGCCCCGCCACGCCGCTTACTGCGACCGATATATTGGCCATTGAATTTTGCAAGGCGCCTTCGGCCATGGCTCGCACTACCGCCTCACTCACAGCGCCGTGCAGAGCGATAAGTTCGGTGGGTACATCGACGAGCGCCGTCTTCGCCTCATTCGAATAGGTGACGAAGCCGCGGTCCACGACGTCGGATGACCCAGGGATTTCCGTGAGGAGGCCAGCGATCAACCCGCCTGTGCAGCTCTCCGCACTCGCAAACTTCCAACCTTTTGCGCGTAGCGCGCTGAGGAAGTCTTTCGCCAGATCCATCATGTCTTGAGAGAACATCATGGGAGCCGCCTCAGAGTTTTACGGTTGCAACGGCCTGTGCAGCGAGGCCTTCGCTGCGGCCTAGAAAGCCAAGCCGTTCTGTGGTGGTGGCCTTCACGCTCACAGCGTCGAGCGAGATTTGCAGGAGGTTTGCAGTTTTTTCGCGCATCGTTGCGCGATGCGGCTTCACTTTCGGTGACTCGCCGATAATCGTGAGATCGACATTCACGATATGGCCGCCGCGTTGGCGCACCCTGTCCGCCGCGAAGCGCAAGAATGCATCTGAGCTCTGGCCGCGCCATTTTTCATCGCTGGGTGGAAAGTGATCGCCAATATCGCCATCTGCAATAGCCCCGAGCAAGGCGTCCGTGAGCGCGTGCCATGCCACATCCGCATCCGAGTGACCTATCAGCCCATGGGAATAGGGAACTTTTACGCCGCAAAGCCATACATGATCGCCAGGGCCGAAGGCGTGTACGTCAAAGCCTGAGCCTATGCGGGTGCATATTGGTGGGAACAATGTCTGCTCCAATCTAGCGAAGTCTTCTTCATATGTGATTTTGTCGAGGGCGGCGTCGCCGGGCGTCGCGGTCAATCGCAGGCCTGCGGCCTGCGCGACAGAGAGGTCGTCAGTTGCCTCTGCGGCTGCGCTTAAGCCTTGATAGGCGCTCCAGAGCCCCTCCCAGCGGAAAGCTTGCGGTGTTTGGATCCGTACGGCGCCGGCGCGGTCGAGATCTCCAATGATCGATTGATTGGCGTCAATGCGTTTTAACGTGTCGCTGACTGGGAGTGCTGGCGCTGCGCCATCGAAGCGCTCCAACGCCTCCAGGAGTGCGCCAATGTGGACATTTTGCAGGCCTGGCCGCGCGGCGTCGTGGATTAAGACGTACCGGACGGCTTCCGCTGCTAGAGCATTAAGTCCAGCTCGAACGGATTGCGTTCGGCTCGCGCCGCCGCGTGTGTACGTAATGGGAAACGAAGGCAGGGCAGCTCTGGCGTCCTCCAGCCCATCAGTGGAGTGAACAACGACCACGCGCTTTATCCTTGGATGTTCGATCAGCGCCCTAGTCGACCACCAGATCAACGGTCGGCCGCTAAACATCCGAAATTGCTTTGGGGCGCCGCCGATTCTGGCGCCGCTTCCTGCTGCGACGATGATCGCCCCGACATCTTTGCTGCTCAATGGGTCCATTGTTGCATCTAATCGATTGTCAGCCTGATTGAGAAGCTCCAGAAGGGCGTCTGAAAAGTGTCACCCGCTGATCGCTTCCTGTCCAATTTTGTGCAAACTGGTTCTGAAGCCTTTTATTCGCCTATAATTTTATCTTGGATCGATTAATTGTTAGTCTTTTTGGCTCCAATGGCGGGGGTTACCGATCTTCCGTTTCGGCGTCTTGCCTATTCTTTCGGCGCACCTGCTACGGTGAGCGAGATGGTGGCAAGTCAAGAATTGGCTTCGGGTAGGAGCGTCGCATTGGCGCGCGCCATCGTGGATAGGACCATGGGACCTGCAATCGTGCAAATCGCAGCGCGAGATCCTTATTGGTTTGGCGAGGGTGCAAGGATTGCGGCTGACGCCGGTGCGGATGCGTTGGACATCAATTTCGGCTGTCCAGCCAAGAAGGTTACCGGTGGTGCTGGCGGCGCCGCTTTGATGAGAGATTTGGATCATGCGCGCCGGTGCGTCGCCGCAGTTGTGGCGGCCTGCGGCAAGCCTGTGAGCGTAAAGATGCGTTTGGGTTGGGACGAAGAATTTTTGAACGCGCCGGAGATCGCGAAGGCGGCTCAAGTTGAAGGTGCGTGTCGAATCGCCGTCCACGGCCGCACCAGAAAACAATTCTACACGGGCTTTGCGAACTGGCGTGCGATCCGCGCCACGAAGGACAGCGTTGATGTGCCGGTCGTCGCCAATGGCGACATAGATGGCGTCGCCGCCGCCTCGGCAGCTGTCGAGCAATCCGGCGCGGATGGTGTGATGGTGGGCCGCGCCGCGCTTGGTCAGCCCTGGATATTGGGTCAGATCGCCGATCGTTTATCCGGCCGTCCTGTGCGCTCGACGCCCGGCGTATCGGAGACGGGTGATGCGGTGCTCCGCTACTATGAAGATAGTCTTGCCTTCTATGGCATCGGCCTGGGCGTGCGGATGGCGCGTAAGCACCTGGCTGCGTTCATTGAAAAGCAAGAAGCGTTTGGCGACGAGTCGCGCCGCCGCGAATTGCGCGCGCGTATCTGCAGCCTTGAAGATCCCAGGGCTGTTAAGACTGCTTTGCGCAGCGCGTATTCAAAAGCTGCGGAGGCGTTTGCATGATGGGCGACGCGCCGATGCTCTCCTTGCCGTTGCCGGATGCTTTGAGTGAAGCATTGCCGGTGCCGGTGCTTTGCTTCGATGAAAATGATCGCGTTATCATCGCGAACGCTGAGGCGGAGGGGATGTTTTCCCTCACTCTATCGGCGATGTTGCAGATCGAGCTCAACACGCTGATTCCCTTCACGCCGGCTCTACCGGCGTTGTTGTCCCGTTGCAGGCGGGAGTCGGCGCGTGTCGCGCAAGCAAATGTCATTCTGCACGGAATGGCGTTCGAACCCATTGAGGTTGATGCTGTCGCGGCGCCCTACCCGCAAGCAGGGGAAGGGGCGGTTGTTGTGGTCTTGTTTTCACACCGGCGGGGGCGAGAACTCGCCAATGTAAGTGAGCTTGACGCTGCGATGCACTCCGTTGCGGGGATGGCCGGCGTGCTCGCTCACGAGATCAAAAACCCGCTCGCCGGCATCCGTGGCGCGGCGCAATTGCTCATGCGCGGGGTTCCCGAGGCTGAGCGCCAGTTGGCGCAATTAATCACTGAGGAAGTCGATCGTATTCGGCGTTTGGTCGATACGATCGAACGCTTCGGCGATGGGCCGATCGGCCCACAAAAACCGATTAATATCCACGTCGTTCTTGAACGCGTGCGGACATTGGCGGCGACGAGTTTTGCGGCCGAGATCAATATCAAACAACACTACGACCCATCTCTACCGCCGCTCGCCGGCGACGAAGACCGATTGGTGCAGCTTTTTTTGAATCTCGTGAAGAATGCGTCAGAAGCCGCCTCGCACCGCGACGACGGTGCTGGTGAGATTGAAATTCGCACCGCGTATCGGCGTGGCATCAAAGTCTCCGCTGGCCGACCCGCAGTGGCTGCGCCTTTGGAAGTTTCTATTCGTGATAACGGCCCGGGCATTCCGGACAATGTGCGCGGCTCGTTGTTCAGGCCATTCGTATCCACCAAGGCTACGGGTTCGGGCCTTGGTTTGGCGCTTGCCGCAAAAATTGTTGGTGAGCATGGTGGGGCGATTGACGTTGAGTCCGCGCCCGGCCGCACGGTGTTTCGCGTTTTATTCCCGATCGTTCGAGAGGAGAGTTCGTCATGAACAAGTCTGGCGCCCGCATTTTGATTGCGGACGATGACGCCTCGATCCGCCTGGTGCTGAGTCAGGCATTGACGCGGGAGGGCCATCAGCCGCGCGCTACGTCCAACGCCGCCACTTTGTGGCGCTGGGTGAAGGAAGGCGAAGGCGATCTGGTGATCACGGACGTCGTGATGCCGGATGAAAACATTTTCGAAATTCTGCCGCGCATTCGTGAGGCGCGCCCAAAGTTACCCGTGATCGTCATGAGTGCGCAAAGCACGCTTCTGACGGCCGTGCGGGCCGCGGAACTTGGCGCCTACGAATATTTGCCGAAGCCGTTCGATCTTGAAGACCTGTCGTCGCTCGTGCGCCGGGCTTTGTCGCCGCACGAGCCGCGCGAAGCCCAACAAGCCGCGCGGCGCGCCATCAAAGAAGAGCGCCTGCCTTTGGTTGGCCGCTCCGCCATCATGCAGGACGTTTATCGACTCATTGCGCGTGCAATGAACGTCGATTTACCGGTCGTCATTACCGGCGAGCCCGGCTCCGGCAAGGAACTTGCGGCGCGTGCGATCCATGATCTTGGCCGGCGCAAAGACAACACCTTTGTTTCCGCGCCTTTGGCCTCGGCGACTCCTTCGGACGTCGAAGAGGCGGTGCAAAAGCCTGCCGCCGCCGGGGGCACGATGTTTCTTGATGAAATCGGCGATCTGCCTATGGAGTCCCAAGGTAAGCTCGTGCGCATCCTACAGCAAAACTCACCGGATATGGCGGCGCGGATTATCGCGGCCTCATCGCAAAATTTGCGTACCCTCGTCGAGCGCGGGGAATTCCGGGAAGATTTGTTTTACCGCCTGAATGTCATCCCGATCCGCATGCCGGCCTTGCGCGAGCGCACAGAGGATATCGGCGATCTTGCGCGAGCCTTTCTGGTTCGGGCCAAACGGGACGGTCTCCCCGAGAAAATGATCGACGCGGCGGCGATCGACGCCCTGAAAACCCACGCCTGGCCCGGCAATGTTCGCGAATTGGAAAACCTGATGCGGCGCTTCTGCGCGCTCTATCCAGAAGACGTGATTACGGCCCGAATGGTGGAGCGGGAATTGCGCGCCGAGCGCGTCGAGACTTCAGATTCTGGTGGGGTTTCCACTTTGGAGGACGCTGCGCGTACGCGCCTCTCGGGCATGGTGGCGGAGGCGGTCGAATCTGGGTCTGGAACACTGCACGAGGCTGTATTGGCGCAGGTCGAGCGGCCTTTGATTGAGCTTTGCTTGGCGGCGACCCGTGGTAATCAGATCCGAGCTGCGGAAATCCTCGGGGTCAATCGGAACACATTACGTAAGAAAATCCGTACGTTAGATGTCCGCTTGCCCAAGGCGCGCTAGGCTTCACCGAAGCTAGCCATTTGGACCTGTCCTGCGCGTTTGTTTTTGTAGTGGAAATGCGTAAAAGTCACATCCTCACAGGGAATAGTGGCTGGTTTGCAACAGAAGCAGGACTCCTCAGGCGCCGCATACACCAGCGGCGTGGGCGCGAAGAGCCGGATCGTCTTTCCTGTCGGCTTTACGCTTGCGGCGCTCACGGCGTCGGCTTTGACGTTTGCGTCGATTTCCGGGATTGGTCCGCTAACGCCCGCTAGCCCCCAAATGCTCGCCCTATTGGGCGGAAATCTTATTTTGATTGCGGCGTTGGCCTCCGTGCTCGTGCTCAGGCTTTTGCGCATATTGCGTGACCGCCGCAATCAGCGCGCTGGCGCCAAGCTTCATGCGCGGTTCGCGACCCTGTTTTCTCTGGCCGCCGCTTTGCCGGCAATTATCGTCGCGGCTTTTCTAGGCGTGATCATGAACCGGGGCGTCGAGGCCTGGTTCTCGGATCAGGTGCGGACGGTCGTCGATAGTTCCGTCGGCGTCGCGCGGTCTTATGTTCGTGAGGCGGCGGAGAATCTTCGCAGCGAAGTCTTGGCGATGTCCGCCGATTTGAACAACGCCGCGCCGATGCTTACTGGCGATCCTGAGGGCTATCAAAAATACCTCACGCAGCAGGCGATCTATCGCAGTTTTGCCGCGGCTTATGTCGTCGACGGAAAAGGCGCGATCCTCGCCAAAGCGGAATCGCCAAGGGCGCCGCCTTTTGAAGGCCCGAATACGCAAGCAATGGCGGGCGCCAATCAAGGCGATGTTGCCCTGACGATGGTCGAAAAAGCGGATCTTATTCGTGCGATCTATCCGTTGAAGAACTATCAGGGCGCATACCTCTATGTCGCGCGATACGCCGACGCGGGCATTCTTGAGACCTTAAGACGTTCCGAAGCTTCGGTTGTCGCTTACAGGCAAGCCGAAGAGCAGCGCGGCAGGCTGCAGCTGCAGTTTTTTCTGAGTTATCTTGAGATCGCGCTTTTGGTTCTTCTGGGGTCTACCTGGCTCGGGATTTCAGCCGCCACGGGCATCGCCGCGCCAATCGGACGGTTAGCTGAAGCTGCGGAGCGCGTCACCAAAGGCGATCTTACGACACGCGTCGATCCCGGTCCATCCGACGACGAAGTAGCGGACCTTGCCGGCGCTTTCAATCGCATGACAGGTGAGCTCGACGCCAAGCAACAGGATTTATTGTCCGCGCGAGAGGAAGCGGAAACGCGCAGCCGGTTTATTGAAACGGTTCTGTCTGGGGTGACTGCCGGTGTTCTTGGTGTGGATTCCAAGGGCAAGATTACCGCTGCAAATCGCTCTGCGGCGCAATTGCTGGGCGCGGCGGAAGATTCGGTGCCGGGTCAGATGATCGGCGACGTCTCGCCCGAACTCGCAAAGTTCTTATTCACGTCTTTGCCGCGAGATGCAGAAGCGACGCAGGGGCAAGTCGAACTGGTGCAAGGTTCAGAATTGATTACGTTGGATGTTCGTGTCGCCCGCATCCCGGATAGTGCTTATTTTGTTTTGACCTTCGATGACGTGACGCGCCTGGTCGCTGCCCAACGTCAATCCGTCTGGAAGGATGTGGCGCGCCGGATTGCACACGAAATCAAGAATCCGCTGACGCCCATTCAACTTTCCGCTGAGCGGCTGCGTCGGAAGTATCTCGCGGAGATCACATCCGATCGAGAAACTTTTGAACAATGCACCGATACGATCGTCCGCCAAGTCAAAGACATTGGCCGGATGGTTGATGAATTCTCTGCCTATTCCCGGACGCCGGAGCCGCGAATTGCGCCCACCGACATTGGTGAGGTCGTCCGCTCTGCGGCGTTTTCAGAACGTCTTAGGCACCCGGACATCAAACTCGACATCGCGCTGCCGGAAAATCCGATCGTCGCCGATTGCGATGATCGGTTGATTGCGCAGGCGGTGGCGAATTTGCTGAAGAACGCCGCAGAATCGATCGAAACTCGGCGACACCGGGACGGTGAGCCGAAAGACGGACGGATTCTGCTGAAGGTGTCTAGCGGAATCGGGCACGTGGAAATCGCGGTAATCGATAATGGCGTGGGATTTCCCGCTCTGGGTCGCGCCAGATTGGTCGAGCCTTATATGACGACGCGGGAAAAAGGCACTGGCCTTGGGCTTGCGATCGTCAAGCGCGTTGTCGAGGATCACGGCGGTTCGCTCGTGCTCGAAGATGCTCCGCAACCTGGTCCGGGGGCACAGGTGAAGATCCTACTCCCACAAACGCGATCGAATGAATCTACCCTCAGCGAGGAGAGAGTATAATGGCCTCCGATGATGTCCTCATCGTCGATGACGAACAAGATATCCGTGATCTCGTTGCGGGCATCTTGTCTGACGAAGGCTTCGCGGTTCGAACTGCGGCCGATGCGGATTCCGCGCTTACTGCGCTGCGCGGCCGCAAACCGTCGCTTGTGATTCTAGATGTTTGGCTGACCGGCAGCCGCGTTGACGGTCTTGAGCTCCTGACCATCATGAAGGAGATCGACCCCTATATCCCGATCCTCGTGATTTCGGGGCATGGCACCATTGAGACGGCGGTCGCGGCTATTCGTCAGGGCGCTTACGACTTTTTGGAGAAGCCCTTCACGGCCGAGCGGCTGCTCCTGGTGGTGGAGCGTGCGCTCGAAACTTCCCGCTTGAAGCGCGAAAACAGTCAATTGCGCGTGCAATCGACAAAGCGCGACGAACTTATCGGCGCCTCGAGCGTGGTGGCGCAATTGCGGATGTCCATTGATCGTTTGGCCCCAACCAATAGCCGCGTTCTGATTTCTGGCGCGCCAGGCGCCGGGAAGGAATTGCTGGCGCGCCAAATTCACGAACGATCGCCGCGCGCTTCTGCGCCGTTTGTCGTCGTCGGCGGCGCCAGCATGGAGCCGGAGCGTCTGGAATTGGAATTGTTTGGTCTAGAAGGGCCGAATGGCCGTCCAGCCAAAATCGGCCTCTTCGAACAGGCGCACAATGGTACGCTATTTCTGGACGAAGTCGGCGACATGCCATTGGTGAGTCAGAACAAAATCCTGCGCGTACTCGTCGATCAGCGATTCCGGCGCGTCAACGGCGATACGGATGTTCAGGTCAGCGTACGGGTTATCGCGTCAACCACGCGTGATCTGGTCAAAGAAATCGCCGCGGGGAGTTTCCGTGAGGATTTGTTTCATCGCTTGAATGTTGTGCCCTTGCGGGCGCCGTCTCTGTCGGAGCGGCGTGAGGACATTCCCGATCTCATTTCTTATTTTGTCGGGCGTCTGTCGGAAGGTTCTGGCCTGCCGGCGCGCAGCTTTACGTCCGACGCGATCGCAGCGCTACAGGTTGCGGATTGGCCGGGAAATGTGCGTCAGTTGCGTAACATCATTGAGCGAATTCTCATTTTGGCTGGCGGTGATATCGCGCAGCCGATCTCGCTGGAGATGTTAACGCAGGCGAACAGCTCAAACGATGGGGCTTCTTCAATGCAATCCACTATCGCGCTGCCGCTACGCGACGCGCGCGAACATTTCGAAAGGGAATACCTTTCGGTGCAAATCATGCGGTTCGGCGGCAATGTGTCTCGAACGGCGGCTTTTATAGGGATGGAGCGTTCCGCACTGCATAGGAAGCTGAAGTCTCTCGGCGTTGAACCGGAGCGCGGCGCCTTTGGCAACGAGGACGGTCAATGAGCCGGGTTGCTTATGTGAATGGTCGTTATGCGCCGTTCGCTGAGGCGTCTGTCCATATCGAGGATCGTGGACTTCAATTTTCAGACGGCGTTTATGAGGTCTGGAGCGTTCGTGACGGTCGCCTTTTGGATTCCGACGGGCATTTCACGCGGCTGAAACGTTCGCTCGGCGAATTGCGTATCCGCGAACCTATGGATCGCAGCGCGCTTGAAGTTGTGATCCATGAAACCCTGCGTCGTAACCGCGTGCGCGATGGCATCGTGTATCTTCAAATCAATCGCGGCGTCGCCCGTCGGGACCATGCCTTCCCTAAAACCAGCGTTCGTCCGAGCGTGATCATCACGGCGCGCGCGCAGATTCCTGCAACGCTTAATGTATCCGCTGAGAAGGGGGCTGCCGTGATCACCGTGCCCGAGAGCCGCTGGGCGCGCTGCGACATCAAAACCGTGTCTCTTTTGCCGAACGTGCTTGCGAAACAGGCGGCGAAGGAAAAGGGCGCTCAAGAGGCCTGGTTCGTTGACTCGGATGGCTTGGTTACGGAGGGCTCGTCCACGAATGCTTGGATTATTGATGCGAATGGCTGCGTCCGGACTCGCGATCTCAACGCCAACATCTTGCGCGGCGTTACGCGCGCCAAATTGATAGAATTGCTGAAAGAGCAAAACCTAAAGATTGAGGAACGCCCCTTCACCCTTGAAGAGGCTTACAACGCCCGCGAGGCGTTTTACTCGGCCGCTACAGCGATGGTCACGCCCGTGACCTCCATTGATGGCAAGCTCGTGGGGGACGGAAAGCCCGGTCCGCTCGCTTTGCGGTTGCGAGAGGCTTATTTAGAGTCCGCCTAGCGAATATCGCGCCTTAGACCTGCCTTTTTGCTCTGTTGCGGTGCTGCAGCATGCCGTATAGCGTCCGGTGTGTGTGTGCTTAGAAGCCTTTCGGGGCTAATCAAAACAAAGGGAAAATCCCATGTCAGGGGATAAAAAACAAAATCTCCAAGATACCTTTTTGAACGCTGTCCGCCGGTCGAAAACGCCTCTCACCATCTTTCTTGTGAACGGAGTGAAGCTCCAGGGCGTTGTGACTTGGTTCGATAATTTTTGCGTTCTGTTGAAGCGCGAAGGTCAGGCGCAGCTTGTTTATAAGCATGCGATTTCGACCATTATGCCAATGCAGCCGGTGCAATTGTTCGAAACCTCCAGCGAAGACGCTGATTGATAGGATTTGAATGCCCGATACCTCTAATCGTGCGCTGGTCATCTACCCCCTGATACCAGGACGTGAGGATGCTGCGCGCGATCCCGATTTGCGTCTCGAAGAGGCGCGGGGTTTGGCGGAAGCGCTGGACCTGGACGTTGTGGAAGCCAGGGGAGAGACTTTAAGGACTGTGCGTCCCGGTCTCTTTTTTGGCGAAGGTAAAGCCGACGAAATTGGCGCGATCATCACCGGCGAAGACGTAGGCGTTGTGTTTGTAGACGCCGCGTTGTCGCCCATCCAGCAGCGCAATTTAGAGCGCCGCTGGAAGGCGAAGGTTGTTGATCGTACGGGCGTTATTCTTGAAATTTTCGGACGGCGTGCGCGCACTAAAGAAGGGCGCGTTCAGGTCGAACTTGCGCGTCTGGAATATGAGCGGTCTCGCCTCGTGCGGACATGGACCCACTTGGAGCGGCAGCGCGGCGGCTTTGGCTTCCTCGGCGGTCCCGGTGAAACCCAGATCGAGGCCGATCGGCGCATGCTGGCCGATCGCATCCTGCGCTTGAAAAAGCAGCTCGAAGGCATTCGGCGGACGCGCACGTTGCATCGCGAGAGCCGCAAGCGTGTGCCGTTTCCGATTATTGCGGTGGTTGGGTACACAAACGCTGGCAAGTCGACGCTGTTCAATAAATTTACTGGCGCCGATGTCCTGGCGAAAAACATGCCTTTTGCGACGCTTGATCCGACGATGCGGATGATCAAGCTTCCCGGCGGACGGCCGGCGATTTTGTCTGACACAGTCGGCTTTATAACGGATTTGCCGACACAGCTCGTTGCAGCCTTCCGCGCCACGTTAGAAGAGGTGTCGGAGGCAGACCTTCTCCTCCATGTGCTCGACGTTTCTAACCCTGAGCATGCGGCGTTGCGCCAGGATGTTCTTTCTACGCTTGATCTGGTGTTCGGCGATAATCTTGAGCGTCCACCCGTGATAGAGGTCTGGAATAAGGCCGACTTGCTGCCCGCTTCTGCGCATGAAGCATTTCAAGTGAGGGCGGGGCAAACAGCGAGTGCATTCATCGCATCGGCGCTGACCGGTGAGGGGCTCGACGCAGTCGCCAAAGCGATCGAGGAAGCCATTGCCGGCGGATCGGAAGTGATCGCGTTGACTTTATCCCCTTCTGCGGGCGCGGCGCGGGCCTGGCTGTTTGAACATGGCGAAGTTGGCGCGGAAAATCCTGTAAACGGAGATGGCGGCGACGTCGCCATTAGCGTGCGCATTTCCCCTGCGAATCTCGAGCGTTTTCGCCGCTTGTTTCCGGCCTCGCAAGCTGGCGAAGCTCACTGAGGATTGGACAGGCTAGGCGTTAGTCTTCTCGGCGCGCTTGGCGTCCTGCCAGAAGTTTTCGAGCTCCTCGAGAGAGCAGGGGCGTCCTGCGGCTCTGGCGCCCTTTTCGACAAAGTGAAATCTGCGAACGAACTTTTCATTGGCGCGACGTAGCGCTTCTTCCGGTGAGACTTTTAGCTTGCGCGCTATATTGGCGCAGACGAACAGCAAATCGCCCATCTCATCTAGGATTTCGTCTTCATTTTTGCCGGCGACGGCTTCGGTGAGTTCGGCGCGCTCCTCGTCGAGTTTTTCGAGCACGCGCTCAAGGTCCGGCCAATCGAAGCCGATCTTGCTGGCGGCCTTCGTCAGCTTCTCGGCGCGCATAAGAGCAGGGGATGCAATAGGCACTGAGTCCAGAATACTCTCGCCCTGGGCCGCCTTCGCCTTGCGCTCAGCCTCCTTGATTGCTTCCCAATTTGCGGGCTGTTCATCAGCGCCGTGGCGCGGTTGATCGCCGAAGACATGAGGGTGCCGGCGCGTCATTTTATCGACCAGTCCAGAAACGACGTCCTCTAGCGTGAAGTGTCCTGCTTCTTCTGCGATGCGGCTGTGGAAAACGACCTGAAAGAGGAGATCGCCGAGCTCCTCGCGCAAATGCGGCATGTCTTTTTGACCTATGGCATCCGCCACCTCATAGGCTTCCTCGATGGTGTATGGCGCGATGGTTTCGTAGGTTTGCGCGACGTCCCAAGGACAGCCTGAAACTGGATCGCGTAATCGGCGCATCAATTCTACGAGCGCCAGGAAACCTTGGCTGAGGCTGGAGTTTTCGATCTGATCCATTGAAGGCCTCAATCTGTGTTGGCGGACGTTTTCGCCGCCAGGGTGGAATATCCGCCCCCAAACACGAATGTCGCATAATATGTATTATGGGAAGAATGGCCCAATCCTAGCTCCAGATCACGCCGTTTCGAAGCTCAGCCCGTCAAAAGCAGGCTCAACACTCGCTGGCAGCTCCGATTTCAAGCGCTCGTAGTCCAAATCTATATGCAGATTCGTCAGATACGCGCGCTCCGGGCCGATCTTGCGGATCCATTCCAGGGCCTTCTCAACGTGGATATGAGAAGGATGCGGCGTGTAGCGCAGCGCGTCGAGAACCCAGACGCGAACGCCCTTTAAGTGCGCGAAACTTTCGTCGGGCATTTCGGATACGTCGTTGCTGTAGGCGAAATCACCAAAGCGGAATCCAAGCGAATGCGTCCAACCATGCCGTTGATGGATCGGGATCGCCTCCACTGCCCCGCCCGGCCCCTCTACGCGCAGGGTTTCGCCCGGGGGCGGTAAGCGGCGCTCCTCTAGGATCGGAGGATATGGCGAGCCTTCTGGCGCGCTGAAACAATAGCCGAAGCGTTTGTTCAGATGGGCGCTGGTTTGCTCATCCATGTAGACCGGCACACGCGCTTGGATCCGGAACGCCACAGCGCGCAAATCGTCAAGGCCGTGCGTTTGATCTGCGTGGTCATGTGTCATCAGAACGGCGTCCAACTCGCCCACCGCCGTCGCAAGCAATTGCTCTCGCATGTCTGGAGAGGTGTCGATAAGGACGCGTGTCGGCCGCGCGCCGGCGCCAAAACGCTCGACGAGGATCGAGCAGCGCAGACGCCGGTTTTTACGATTGTGCGGATCGCACACGCCCCAGTCGTTGCCGATGCGCGGCACCCCTCCTGACGACCCGGAGCCTAATATAGTCACCCTCACGGACATTTCTCGACCTTCGCGTCCGCGTGCTGAAACAGCCGGTAGAAGTTCTCCGTCGTCTGACGCGCGGCATCGTCAAACGACAGGTCCCGAAGCTCGGCGAAAAAGGCCAAGACCTCCTTTACATAAGCCGGTTCATTGCGCCGTCCACGATATGGGATCGGCGACAGATACGGGCAATCCGTCTCGACGATCACCCGGTCCACGGGCAGTTCAAGCGCGACGGCGCGGACGCTGCCCGCAGCCTTGAATGTCATAATGCCTGACATGGAAAAATAAGCGCCCAGAGCAAGCGCGCGCCGGGCCAGCTCCGCCCCGGACGTGTAGCAATGCAGAAGGATTGGAAACGCGCCTTTGGCGTATTCTTCTTCCAGCACGTCGCCCATGATTTCATCGGCGTCGCGCGTATGGATGATGATGGGCAAGCCGGTTTCGCGAGACGCCTTAATATGCGCTCGGAAGACAGGCAATTGCGCCTCGATCGGGCTATGTTCGTAATAGCGATCGAGGCCACATTCGCCGATGCCAATGACCTTGGATTCCGTTTGCGCTAAGTCGATGAGCGTCTGTGGCGAGAGGTCGGAATAATCTTTTGCGTAATGCGGATGTACGCCTACCGAGCACCAGATGTCCGGGTTCGTGCGGGCGATGGCTTGCACCCGCGGCCAGTTCTCCAGCTTATCGCAGATGGTCAGCATTGCGCAGATTCCGGCGCCACGCGCGCGCGCCAAAGTGGCTTCGAGATCTTCAGCGTATTGCTCGTGGTGAAGATTGACGTGGCTGTCGATAAACATGGTCGTGATCACTTCGCCGGGACCGTCAGCGTCGCGATGCGGCTGAATAACTCCACCGCAGTGTGTGCGCGGTCAAAGTTCAAATCGTCAGCTGCGTCTTGCAATTGACTGATGCTCGCGAATACGTCGGACATTGCTCTTGGGGACCAGTTTTCGGCTGCCTTACGCATGGCCTCACCTTCATTGGTAAGAATGTCCTGGGCCTCATGCCCGATGCGTAGGCGCGCCGCCCGGTTCAGCCAATCGCGCGCAAAGTCGAACAACAGGTCCAGCGTTGATAGGTCACCTGGTGCAGTTTTTGCGGCGGCGGCGTCGATCAATCCCTGGGCGATGAGATTGCTGCGCGCCGTCCCCACCTGCTGCATATAGTTCGAAAAGGTTTTGTAGAGCGCAGGTCCAGATCCTCGTGCGTATGTTAACGAAAGCCCAGGCGCAAAGCGTGCAAGCCGTGTTGCGATTTTGGCGTCTTCCTCGGTGCAGCCCTTCGCCGCCAGCCAAGCGGCGACGTGCTCTGCTTGCGGTGTGCGCAGCGAAAGCCGCCGGCAACGTGAAATGAGGGTGCGTGGTATCGCCCCGGGTGCGTGGCAAACCAGGAACAGCACGCTTCCAGGGGGCGGCTCTTCGATGGTTTTGAGAAGCGCATTGGCGGCGTTGCGACTTAGTTCGTCGGCGGAATCGATAATTGCGACGCGTCGGCCGCCGGAGCCTGAACTCAGGCTGAAAAAGCTGGTCAGTTTTCGCGCTTCGTCGACGCTGATTTCGGTGCGGAGTTTGCCGGATTTTTCGTCCATGCTGCGCGCCAGAACCCGCATATCCGGGTGCGCTTCCTGGGCGATTTGGCGGACGACCGGATCGTCTGGCCGGGTCGCCAACGGCCGCTCTCCTGGCAGGCGCCGTGCGCCCAATAGGATGCGGGCCGCGCGATAGGCCAATGTCGCCTTGCCCACACCTTTTGGACCCGTAATCAGCCAAGCGTGATGCACTTTGCCAAAGCTGAGTGCAGCGGCCAAATCAGACTCAGCGTCCTTGTGTCCTACGAGATCGAATGTGTTTGCAGGTGAAGTCTTTTCGGCGAGTTCTGTGTCAGCGGCGCTCATTGCTGCGCCTTATCATTGAGGTTTAAGCGTTGCGCTATTTCGCTGAACGCCTGTTGCGCAATCTGTTCTGGCGCAGCTGAGGCATCTAGAATTCGGCAGCGTTGCGGGTTCTCTTTTGCAATGTTCATAAACGCCGCGCGGAGGCTGGCGTGAAACGCTTGCGGTGCGCTGTCATAGCGCGTCAGCACTTCGCCGCGTTGTTCCGCGCGCGCGCGCGCGATAGCGGGGTTGAGATCCAACATGAATGTGAGATCGGGGTGGTCGGCGCCGATGACGCGCATGGCAAGATCAGAGAGGAACAAAGGATCAACGCCGCCCAACACGCCTTGGTAAGCCAGAGTCGAGTCGTTAAAGCGGTCGCAGATCACCCAAGCGCCGCGGGCCAAGGCCGGTCGGATGGTTTCTTCGAGATGCGCTGCGCGGGCGGCGAAGAGCAGCAGCGTCTCTGGCATTGACGCCCAGTGCGGTGCGCGTGGTCCATAAAGAATTTCGCGCAGGCGTTCGGCCGCGGGCGAGCCGCCCGGCTCACGGGTCAGGACCACGTCCAAACCCCGCGCCTCAAGTTGGGTTCGCAGGAGTTTGGCCAGGGTGGTTTTCCCCACCCCTTCCCCGCCTTCTAATGTGATGAACCGGCCGCGCGCTGTCATAGCGTCAACTGGTTTAGGGGCTGCGGAACGGTTTCGCTACCCTCAAAGGGCATGAGGGGGGCTGTTAAAGCCTCCCCCCACCCTCCTCCGAACTGGAAAGTTTAATTGAGCGTTACCGTGCGGGCTTGCGTGACGCCCAGGCGGGACGCTTCGGTCTGGGCAAGAGCCACAGAGGCTTCGTCGGGTAGCGGTCCGACCAGGACGCGATAGAGAGTCGAACCGCCCTGCTCTACCGGAGCGACGCGGGCAGCGCTGTTCAGTTTAGAGCGCATCTTTTCGGCGTTGGCGGCGGACGAAAATGCGCCAACTTGGAGATAGCGGCTAGACTTCGCGGCGACCGGCGCGGACGGTTTGGGGGCAATCACCGTCTTCACCTGCGGCAGCGGTTTTGCTGCGATGACAGGGGCGGCGCGATATGGGGCCGGCTTGCTATAGGATGCGGTTTGCAGGCCGTATTGCGGCTTCGCAGGTTGCATCGCCATTGGGCCGTCGATTCCGTCTGCGGCGCCGATATAGCGCACACGAACCTTCGCGCTGCCCTTGCCGTAATAGCCGAGTTGCTTCGCGGCCTTTGGCGATAAGTCGATCAAGCGGCCTTTAACGAATGGGCCACGGTCGTTTACCCGAATCTTCAACTTCTTGCCGTTTTCAAGATTGGTGACCTCAACGATCGACGGCAGCGGCAGCGTTGGGTGCGCCGCCGTGATGGAATCCATGTCGTAGATCTCGCCGTTCGATGTGGTCTTGCCGTGGAATTCTGCGCCGTACCAAGAGCCTATGCCGGTCTCATCGTAATCGGTTTCCATAGCAGGCACATACCAGGTGCCGTTTTGCTTATACGGCGCGCCAATTTTAACGAAGTCCTTAGGGTCAAGTTGTGCAGTACGCGCGCTTTGTGGGCTGCGGGGCGCTGCGGCGGGCGCATAGGTCATGCGCGTTTCAGGATAGGATTCGCGAGGCGACATCAAGTCGTCGCGGCTTTCGCGTTTCGCGCCCAAGGCAGCGGCGCGGCCCTTCGTGTTGATGATGGTGGGGTCATAATAAGCGACTTGAGCGATACTGCCCTGTGCGCCTGCATTCGCCAGCTGCGGAGCAGCCATGGACGCTAGAATAAGCGCCGTGGGCAAAATCACCTGATGCGCGGCAAGTTTGCCGCCAAAACCCCAAACCATGAAATTCTTCCCTTTTGGCTCCGGCCTTCTGGCTGGAGGTGCACGGGTTTTCCCCGCGTCATGGGAAGGTTATGGCCTGGGAGCCGCCAAAATTCGGTGCAGCGATACGCGGCAAATCCGGGGGTTCGTTAACTTTGACTCGAATCAAATCCCTTCGCCACGCGCGAATATGATTCGGAAAACTAAAGGGTTTTTTCGGGTAAATGCTCGCTAAAGTGGTTTACGCTGCGAGCCCGCCACAGATTTTCTTGAGTTTTTTCGAGCCCGGAGGCCGCTGGCGGATGGGGTGGGATTCGAACCCACGGAAGGCTTTCACCTTCGCCGGTTTTCAAGACCGGTTCCTTAAACCGCTCGGACACCCATCCAGCAAAGCGGCGCTTATAAGGACAGGTTTTCGCGCCGTCTATGCGCTGCAGCGTCCAGCGCTCTCGTCCGACGACATTGCGTCCTGTCGGTTGCCCATGCACCCTGATTGCGACTCGGGCCGCGAGCGCCTTTCCCGCTGATGGAGGATGAGCCAGAGCGGACAAGAAGGGCTTTCAATCAAAGTGTAAATGCATCTAATCCTGATTTTGGCTGCGAACTTCAAATGAGGAAGTGGTCTAGAGGCGGAGTGGGTTTTGTTTAAATCATCGGCTGCGCCTCCCCGATCGTTAATTGTCTCGCACCGCGGGGCGGCTGCAGCGGCATGGGCGCAGGCTTTGCGGGAAGTTGGCTGTACGGCTGAGCCCTGCAGCGTCGCCGATGCGCCGACTGCAGCCTACACGGCAGACGCAGCCCTGCTTTTGCCTGACGCCTTGAATGTCACCTTCATTGAAAAGCTGCGTGCTGCAGCCGGGGCGCGCGCTTTTTCGATCCTCTGCGCTAAAGACGGAAATGAGTCCGCCCTCGAGTTTGTGGACGACCGTTTGCCTGAACAATTGCTGGCGAATGTTGTGGCGCCACGCCTGCGGTCAGCCTTCCGCGCCGCACTGATTGAAGAAGAGATCAGTACGCGGGCTGATCTGTTTGGTGCGCAAACGTCTTCGTTGGATTTCAACACCGCGAGTTCAGCGCCTCGCCGCATTTTGGTTGTTGGTCACGCGAACAAAGCCTATCTGGCGATTGAAGATGCGATGATCAGTATTGGCATCGTCACTGAGTCCACGCCGTTTTCGAACATGGCGCTGGATTATGCGCGCAGCAATGCGGTGGATCTTGTTCTCGCCGATGGCTCAGAATCGTCTGATGAGGCGCTTCAGTTTTGCCTCGGTATGCGCGCCGACGCGGCGTTGAATTTATCGCCCGGCGTTTTGTTGGCGCCGGCCAATTTCGATCGCGTATCCTACGCCATGACTCGCGGCGTGACTGAAGTCATCAGTATCGATGCTGGGCCCCTCGATATTGCTCAGCGCATTGTCCGCATCGTGGACCGTAAGCGCCGCCAAAATGCTGTTAGGGGCTATTTTCGACAGCAGCTGGCGAGCATGCCCTGCGATCCAAAGACAGGTTTGTTTGAAGCCAGCGTTTTGGCGAAACGCTTGCAGCGTCACGTCACGGTTGCCGAAGCGAGCGGTCGTTCCTTATCGGCTGTGGTTCTACGTCTGCACGGCGCCATTGCGGATGATCCAATCGCCGCGAATGCAGCGCATCAGATTGCCGCCACATTGGGCCGTATCGTGCGATTTGAAGATACGGCGGGAGCCCTTGATTGGCGGACATTCGCTGTTCTCATGCCGGCTTCCACCGAAGCGAATGCGAAGTCTGCGGCCACCCGTTTCAAAACGGCGCTGGATGCGGCGGTGTTGAGCAGCGACCGCATCACTTTCTCCGAGCTGGATATTGTCGGCAGCGCAACGCAGCTCCAAGCCGGAGAAACCGGCGGCGCCTTTCTGCTGCGCACGGCGGCGCGTGAAGCGTTTATATAGTCTCTACGCAGCGGCCTGTATGGTGGCGCGCGTCAGGGCGTCCAGAGCGCCCCTCACGCCGCGCAAACGCTCGACCGGCGTTTCCCAATCGCCCATTGCAACGAGCTTTTGATCTGGCCTGAGCTTGAACTCTCTTGGACGGGATTGCACCAAGCTGACGACCCGGCGCGGGTCCACTTTGCCGCCGTCGCGGAAGGTGAGCACGGCGCCCTTTGGTCCGGCGTCGAGTTTGCCGATTCCCAAACGGCGGCACATCATTTTTACACCCGCGATCGCAATCAAATGCTCCGCCTCTTCCGGCAATGAGCCGAAGCGGTCCACCAATTCTGCGGCGTATGCATCAAGCTCTGCATCCGATTCCAACTCGCCAAGCCGCCGATAAAGCGACAACCGCACCGTAAGGTCCGGCACATAGGATTCTGGAATGAGCACCGACGTGCCCACAGCGATTTGCGGCGACCAGGAACGATCGGCCACGCTTTCATCGCCCTTCAGCGAAGCAACCGCTTCTTCGAGCATACTCTGATAAAGCTCGACGCCGACTTCCTTTATGTGACCGGATTGTTCTTCGCCCAAGAGATTGCCGCCGCCGCGTAGATCGAGGTCGTGGCTGGCGAGCGTGAAGCCGGCGCCGAGGCCATCTAGGGATTGCAGAATCTTCAAGCGGCGCTCGGCCGCCGGCGTGATGGTGTGATCCGATGGCGTCAGCAGATACGCGTAGGCTCGAATCTTCGACCGCCCGACCCGGCCGCGCAATTGATAGAGCTGCGCTAGCCCGAACATATCGGCGCGGTTGACGATGAGCGTATTGGCGCGCGGAATGTCTAGACCGGACTCAACGATGGTTGTCGACAGTAGCACGTCATATTTGCCTTCGTAGAATGCTGAAATGATGTCTTCGAGGTCGCGTGCGCCCATTTGGCCGTGCGCGGTGACGTAACGAATCTCGGGAACGTAATCGTTGAGATATTTTTGAAGGTCTTCCAAATCGGCCACGCGCGGTGTGACGAAAAATGATTGGCCGCCCCGATGCTTTTCCCGCAGCAGCGCTTCACGGACGCCCATCGGATCGAACGCAGCCGTGTAGGTGCGCACGGCGAGACGATCGACTGGCGGCGTCGCAATGATCGACATTTCTCGAATGCCTGACATCGCTTGTTGCAATGTGCGTGGAATTGGCGTCGCGCTGAGCGTCAGCACATGCACATCAGAGCGCAGTTCTTTCAGGCGCTCTTTGTGTTTCACACCAAAATGCTGCTCTTCGTCGATGATCAAAAGCCCGAGATCGCGGAACTTCACGTCCTTGGCGAGTACGGCGTGTGTCCCCACGACGATTTCGATTTCACCGTTTTCAAGGCGCTTTCGCGTTTGGATGGCGTCTGCCGCGCCGACGAGGCGCGACAACGCCGCGATCCGAATCGGCAGTCCGCGGAAGCGTTCGATGAACGTGTTGTAGTGTTGACGCGCCAACAAGGTCGTCGGCGCGATCACAGCGACCTGACGTCCGCCCATTGCGGCAATGAAGGCGGCGCGCAAGGCGACCTCTGTTTTGCCAAAGCCGACGTCGCCGCAAATGAGGCGATCCATAACGCGGCCTTCGCTGAGATCCCCGATCACGTCTTGGATCGCGTTCAGCTGATCGTCCGTCTCCTCGTATGGGAACCGGGCGCTGAACTCCTCAAATGCGCCATCTGGCGTCGACAACGGTTCTGTCGTTTTCGACGCGCGTTTGGCCGCGATTTTGATGAGCTCTTCGGCCATGTCTTTAAGGCGCTTGGTGGCGCGCGCCTTCCGATTCTGCCATGCGACGCCGCCCAATTTGTCGAGCGTGCCCCCTGCGTCTTCGGAACCGTAACGCGATACGAGTTCGATGTTTTCGACGGGCAAAAATAGTTTGTCGCCGCCGGCGTAATGCAGCTCTAGGCAGTCGTGCGGCGCGCCTTGAACGTCAAGCGTCATAAGGCCGGTATAGCGTGCGACGCCGTGATCGATGTGCACCACCAGATCGCCTGGCGACAATGCGCCCGCTTCCATAATTATGTTAGCGGCTTTGCGTTTGCGGCGCGGACGCGCCAAACGGTCGCCGAGGATGTCTTGCTCGGAGATGATCACCATTTGATCGGTCTCAAAGCCGTGATCGAGCGGCAGCACGCTTACGCAGAGCGTTTTGGGCGGAAATTTCGCCACGGCTGGCCAGGAGCCCGCGGGCGTTATTTCTTCGAGCTTGTGGTCGTGCAGTACGTGCGTGAGCCGTTCGGCCGAGCCGTCGGTCCAGGCGGCGAAGACGACGCGCTTGCCCTTGGCGCTGAGCGAGCGGGCGTGCTGGGCGGCCACTTCGAACACATTGATGTCGCCTGCCGTTCGTTCAGGCGCGAAGTTGCGGCCTTCTTTGATGTCGAATTCCAAGACATCCGGCGCCGGGGATATTTGCAGCGGTGTGATCGTGCGGACCGTGCGCTGTGCAAGCAATGAATCGAGTTCGGCTCCTTGGATATACAAGCGCGCGGGCGGCAGGACTTTTGCCGTAGGTGCACCTTTGCCGAAGGATTCCTGGCGTGCGGCGAAATAGTCCGTCGCCATGGCGCTGCGTTCAGCGATGGCTTGCGGCGCCATATGGTCCAGCACCACAAACGCGTCCTCGCCGATATAGTCGAAGATCGTTTCGAGTTGGTCGTGGAACAACGGCAACAATTGATCCACGCCCTGCCGACGCATGCGCGACGTCACGGATTCATAGAACATATCGCCTGAGGTGTTCGCGCCAAAGGCTGCGACAAAGCTTTTGCGAAAGCGCAAAACGGAATCATCGTCATAAATGACTTCGCTGGCGGGGGTCAGGCTGATTTCTGTGAGTTGGCGCGTCGAGCGCTGGGTCTCTGGGTCGAATGTGCGGATCGAATCGAGCTGCTCGCCAAAGAAATCGAGCCTTAGGGGTTCGGTCAGGCCCGCTGGAAAGACGTCGATGACGCCGCCGCGAATGGCGTACTCGCCGGATTCCCGCACAGTCCCTGCGCGGCTGTAGCCATTGACCGCAAAGAAGTCCTCTAGCGCCTTGGTCTCCACCACATTGCCGACCCGGGCGGCAAAGGCGGTGCGTTTCATGATCGCGCGCGGCGGGATGCGCTGGATCAGGCTCGCGGCCGTCGTAATGACGACCATCGGTTGCGGCTCTTCCATCGCCGCCAGCCGGGCTAAGGTGGCGCATCGCCGCGCGGAGATATGCGGCGCCGGAGAGACGCGGTCATAAGGCAAACAATCCCAGGCGGGGAACGAAAGCACCTGGAGTTCCGGCGCGAAGTAATTCAGCGATTGGCCAAACATCGCCGCTTGTGCGTCGTCCCGTGCAACATACAGCAGCGGGTGCATGGTCGCATGAGTCATGGCTGCGGTGAGCGCGGCGTCGAAGCCTTGCGCCACGCCTGACAGAGTGAGTCGCCCTGACGCGGAAACGGCGCGTTTGAGGCGCGCGGAATCAACCAATTCCATTAAAAATTACCCGAGTATGGAGGCGCCGCCGCCCTTCGCGAAAGCGAGGAGCTTTTCCAATATTGGACTCTGCACCTCAGCGGGAGGTTCGCTGCGCCCCATCACCCAGCTCAGAATGTCCTGATCATGTAGGTCTAGAATGCGCTCAAAGTCGTCGGCCTCGGCCGGGGAAAACCCGGCAAGGTACGCTTCCGCGAAGCGTTGAAAAATGATGTCGGCTTCTTTCAAGCCGCGCCTTTGCGCGCGATACGCTAGGCGTTTCAAACGGTCCGTCATGATTGGTGGCGCTATAAACGCACTTAAGCTGCTTGTCATGCGCCGTGTTTTCTTACCCACGTTTGAACGGCAAAAGCGCGCATCGCTGGTCAAGGTCGCCAGGATGCGGCATAAAAGGTCTAGGTCACAGTATTTAATGAGCTTATCTCCCCCCGAATGCATCGCCGCGCTGACGCGGCCATTCGAGTCTCCTGCGGGGATCGGGCCGAGTCGGCGCGTCTTGATCGAAAAACTTGTCGGCGGCGGGCGCGTCATCGACTTGCTGTTTCATCTCCCCGCAGGTTTGGTTGACCGGCGTCTGTTGACCGCGATCGCTGACGCGCCTCCGGACCTGCTTGTAACGATCGAGGCGAGTATCGAAGCGCACATGCCAGCGCATGGCGCTGGGCGCCCCTATAGAGTCCGCGTCCGTGACGATAGCGGCTTTTTGACGCTGGTATATTTTCGAGCCAACCCGCAGATCGTGCAGCGCATGTTGCCAGTGGGCTCACGTCGCGTCATCAGCGGCAAGGTCGAGTATTATGGCGCGGAGCGTCAGATGACGCATCCGGATCTCATTTATGATCCGGCGGCGAAAGACCCGCCTCCCCTCTTGGAGCCCGTGTATCGGCTCTGTGAAGGTGTGAATAATCGGATGGTGTCCCGAACCATTCGCGCCGCCCTTACGACACTCCCGGATATGCCAGAGTGGATTGAGCCGAGCCTCAAGCATGGCGAAGGTTGGCTCGGCTTCACCGAAGCATTGCGATCGGCGCATGCGCCGATGAGTTATGTTGATTTGACGCCCGGCGCACCTGAGCGCGCGCGTCTTGCGTATGACGAATTGTTCGCGCGCCAAATTGTATTTCGTTTGCGGCGGCGCGCTCGCAAGTCTGAGGGCGGCGTGTCGATGACGGGTGATGGCCGGATTGTGCGCAAGGTGCTTGAGTCCTTCGCCTTTCAGCCAACGCAAGGCCAGCGCAAGGCGTTTGCAGAAATCTCAGAAGACATGGCGAAGGCCGAGATGATGGGCCGCCTTCTTCAAGGGGATGTGGGATCTGGCAAAACCCTGGTCGCAGCGCTTGCGATGGCGCGTGCGGCGGAAGCCGGAAAGCAATCCGCGTTAATGGCGCCCACCGAAGTTCTCGCGCGCCAGCACGCAGCAACGTTGGGGAAGTTACTGGCGCCTGCGGGGTTGAAGACGGCTGTGTTGACGGGGCGAGACAAGGGTAAGGCGCGCAAGGTGCTTTTGGCGGAGCTGGCGTCTGGCGAGATCGCGGCCATTTGCGGGACGCATGCCTTGTTCCAGGATGATGTCGTTTACAATGACCTGGGGCTAACAATTATAGACGAGCAGCATCGCTTTGGCGTTTCGGATCGCATGAAGCTGGCGTCCAAGGGCGATCATCCGGATTTGTTGGTGATGAGCGCCACGCCCATCCCACGTACTTTGGCGATGGCGCAGTTCGGCGACCTGGACGTATCCTTGTTGAAGGAGCGGCCGGCAGGCCGCCGGCCGCCGGTGACGCGCGCCGCACCGCTCAATCGCATTCGTGAGGTCTATGAAAGTGTGGGCCGATCAATTTCGACCGATGATCGCATCTATTGGGTCTGTGCGCTTGTAGAGGAAAATCCGGATTTTGAAGCGACGGCTGTCGAGACTCGTGCGGCGGCTTTGCGCGAGCAATTTGGGGAGCAAGTCGTCGGGGTTGTGCATGGTCGTATGGCGCCAAAGCTGAAAGATGAAGCGCTGGACGATTTCCGGTCGGGAAAGACAAAGATTCTGGTTGCGACAACGGTGATTGAAGTTGGCGTCGATGTGCCTGAGGCGACAGTAATCATCATTGAGCACGCCGAGCGTTTCGGCTTGGCCCAATTACACCAATTGCGAGGCCGTGTTGGCCGCGGTCAAAAGGATGCAGCGTGCTTGCTGCTTTATCAACCGCCGCTTTCGGAGGAAGGCAAACTGCGACTCGATGCTATGCGCCGCACCTATGACGGCTTTGAAATAGCGGAAATCGATTTCGATTTGCGCGGGTCAGGCGATATTCTTGGGCTGCGCCAATCTGGCTTACCTGCGTTCTCGCTGGTGGACGCGGCGATCCACAGCCGCCTCATTCCGACGGCCGATACAGACGCTCGTATTCTTGTAGACGGCGATCCTGACTTTCTGTCGCCGCGCGGTCAGGCGGCCACAATTTTGCTGTCTATATTTGGCCACGCCGATTGGGAAAAGTTGCGGATGTCTGGCTAGACTTAAGCGTTCAAGCAGTCTCGTCAGGATCTTTCATCAGCGGATCGCGCCCTAACTTGTCCGGTTGGAATAGACCGAGCGACAATAGCATTTTTGCTGCGTCTTCCTGCGGCAATTGCATAGGCCGGATGTCTTCCCGCTTCACGAAGATAAGCCAGCCGGTCCATGGGTTTGGCGAGTGCGGAATGTAAACCGAAACGAACCCCTCGCCCATTGCCTGTCCTGGTTCTCCACGCGCTGATCCGGTAACGAAGCCGACGGACCAGATGCCTTCTCGAGGAAACTGAACGAGGCACACTTCCCGAGCGCTGACATGCCGCCCGGACAGCACGGTTTCGAAGACTTGCTTGATACCCATATATATGTTGCGCACGATCGGCATGCGCTCAACCAAGCTTTCGCCGATCTTCAAAACGGCCCGGCCTGCGATATTGGCCGCCAGAGCACCCAATGCGATGAGCGCGAGCGCCGCGATTAACAGGCCGACTCCTGGAATGTGATTCCAGGATTGATCGCCGCCGAAAAGCGCGCGCAACCCGCTCCAAACGAGCGCGTCGATGGTTGTGACGAACCACCAGACGACGAGGATTGTAAGCCCGATGGGCGCAGCGATGGCGATGCCGGCAAAGAAGCGATTTCTCAACCATGCCGCGACGCGCACCCGCTTTCGCGGCTTTGGGATTGAGACTTCGGTCATTCCTTAGGTGAAGGGTTTCGACTTCGCCAATTGGTCGAAAGCCATCAAATCGCGGATGAGCGGCTCCAGCGCTTTTAGCGGAACCATGTTCGGCCCGTCCGATGGCGCCTTGTCTGGGTCTTGATGGGTTTCCATAAAGACAGCCGCCACACCGATCGACACCGCCGCGCGCGCCAAGACTGGTACGAAACGACGTTCGCCGCCGGAAGTCTCGCCCTGCCCGCCTGGTTGTTGCACAGAGTGCGTGGCGTCATACACAATTGGACACCCGGTTTCCGCCATGATTGGCAGTCCGCGCATGTCGGAAACGAGTGTGTTGTACCCGAAGCTCGCGCCGCGCTCGCACAATAAAACGTCCTTCGCGCCGCCTGAGACGAGTTTTGCGGCGACATTCTTCATATCCCAAGGTGCTAGGAATTGACCTTTCTTCACGTTTATCGCTTTGCCCGTCGCTGCTGCGGCGAGCAGCAAGTCGGTTTGTCGGCACAAGAACGCGGGGATTTGCAGCATGTCGACGGCAGGTGCGAGTTCAGCGCACTGCTCCGGCAGATGAACGTCAGTAATAACAGGAATTTTCAGGGTCTCACGGACCTCGGCGAAGATTTCGAGCGCCTGGCCCATACCGACGCCCCGAAAGCTTTTGGAGCTGGTGCGGTTGGCTTTGTCGAAGGACGATTTGTAGATCACCCCAACGCCTAGGCGTTCGCCGATTTCCTTAATCGCGCTCGCCATCTCCAAAGCGTGTTGGCGGCTCTCGATGGCGCAAGGGCCTAGCAAAAAGGCGACCGGCAGCGTGTTGCCAAAGCGCACTGGCGCGCCGCCCGCTTGAACCGTGACGATTGGGTTCGAACCTACATTTGCGGTTGCTTTGTGGGCGGCGCTCTTTTGATCGTCAGGCAATGCAGTCTCCTTCAGGTCCGGATTGGTAGCACGTTTTGGGCCTCTCCGGGCAATACGCCCGCTATATAGTCGCTTCAGCCTCACCCGCCAGCCATTCACTGGTAATCCAAAGCAGGTCTTGGGGCGTATAAACTCTAAATTACTCAGTTTGTTACGGATTAGATGGCCAGTTCGACCCAGCCTTCCATGCAGCGCGCGGCCGTCTTCTGGGCTCGAAACGACCTCCGGATTGCAGACAACCCCGCTTTGAGCGCTGCGATCGAGTCTGGCGCGCCAGTTGTTGCGCTTTATCTGTTGGATGACGACACCCCAGGCAAATGGCGGCTCGGCTCAGCCGCGCGCTGGTGGCTTGATGGGTCTTTGCGCCGATTGAGCAAGTCCCTGCGCTCGCTCAAAGTACAATTGGTGCTCCGGCGTGGACGTGCGGAAAGCGTTTTGCCTGGGTTTCTGCAGGAAGTGGGTGCGGGGGCTGTCTTTTGGAACCGCCGGTATCCGCGGTCTGAGCGCGCGTCTGATCAGGCTCTCAAAGCTACACTGAGACGGGACGGCTATGAGGTGCGCAGCTTCAACGCTGCTCTCTTGGTCGAGCCGCAAAACGTTACGACCGGCGCCGGTGGCGCTTACAAGACATATTCACCGTTTTGGCGGACGGTTCGGCCTAAGATCAACGGCGATCAGCCATTGCCTCCTCCTCGTCCTTGCGCCCATCCGCTCTACTCTTTTCCAAGTGATGATCTTGCTGAATGGAACTTGACCCCGCGGGCGCCGAACTGGGCGGCGGCTTTTGCTGAGTGCTGGGAGCCCGGAGAAGATGGCGCGCGCGCGAAGCTGGATAGTTTTTTGTCCGGCCGCATCGCGGGGTATGCGGAGGGGCGCGACGTTCCCGGCGAACAGGCGACCTCTCGCCTTTCCCCCCATTTGCAGTTCGGTGAAATCAGTCCTCGGCAAGTCGTCCAAGCGGTGATCGCCCAGGGAGACGGCAAGGCGTCTGAAAAATTTCTTTCTGAAATCGGCTGGCGAGAATTTGCGTATCACCTCCTTTATCACTTTCCCGACTTCCCTGAGAAAAACTGGCGCGCTGACTTTGACGGTTTTCCGTGGCGGGACGACCCACAAAATCTCCGCGCCTGGACAAAGGGGCAGACTGGGTATCCATTGGTTGATGCGGGAATGCGGGAGCTTTGGGCGACCGGTTATATGCATAATCGAGTACGCATGATTGTGGCGTCGTTTCTCACCAAACACTTATTGATCGACTGGCGGCGTGGCGAGGAATGGTTTTGGGACACGCTGGTGGACGCGGATCTCGCGAACAATAGCGTCTCTTGGCAATGGGTCGCAGGCTCCGGCGCGGACGCGGCCCCTTACTTCCGGATTTTTAATCCCAGCGCTCAAGGCGAGCGCTTTGACGCCGATGGCGCTTATGTGCGCCGGTGGGTGCCGGAGCTCGCAAGCGTTCCTTCAAAGTACCTGCATGCGCCGTGGGCGGCGCCGGATTCGGTGTTGCTTGAGGCCAAGGTTCGTCTTGGATCAAACTATCCAAAACCTATCGTAGATCATGCTTGTGCGCGCGCGCGCGCATTGGGCGCATTCAAGTCGCTGCCGCAGGCGAATAAGGGGAATTAGCCGTGAAGATCGCAGTAATGGGCTCTGGCATTGCGGGTTTGAGCGCCGCTTGGGCGATGCGCGCCACGCATGAAGTCACCCTCTTTGAGGCCGCTGATCGGTTGGGCGGTCATTCAAACACCGTCGATATCGACTACAATGGTTCGCCGATGAGCGTGGATACGGGTTTCATCGTTTACAATGACTTGAACTACCCAAATCTGAAAGCGATGTTCGCGCACTTAGGCGTCGAGACGCAGGCTGCTGATATGAGCTTCGCGTTCTCCGCCGGCGCAGGCCGCGAATGGTCAAGCAACGGCTTGAAGGGAGTTTTTGCGTGGCGGCGCAATCTGGCGCGCCTAGAGTTTCTTTCGATGTTGGCTGACATCGTGCGGTTCAGCGTGCAAGCGCGATCGGATTTGCACCACCGCCGCCCTAGCCTGGATGCGCCTCTGGGCGAGTATCTGGCGGGGTGCCGCATCGGCGAAGCGTTTCGGTCAAGTTATCTATTGCCCATGGGCGCAGCGATCTGGTCGACGCCGGAAGCGAAGATTTTGCAATTTCCGACCAGGAGCTTTTTGCGATTCTTTGACAATCACCGCCTTTTACAACTCAAGCGTCCGAAATGGCGCACGGTCGCCGGTGGGTCGAAGAACTATGTCTCAAAACTTGCGGCCGATCTGGATGGACGAATTGAACTTAATACGCCAGTTCACAGCGTTACCTCTCTTGCAGGCGGCGTTATGGTTGAAACGCCCTCTGGGTCTCAACGCTTCGATGCGGTTGTGATGGCCGCGCATAGCGATGAGATTTTGAATGCTCTGGCCAATCCGAGCCAGGAGCAGCGGGACATGCTTTCGTCGGTGCAGTTTGGCGCCAATGTGGCTTATCTTCACCGTGACGAAAGCTTGATGCCGCGGCGTCGTAACGCCTGGGGTGCATGGAATTACATGAGGACAGCGCCTGGCAAGCCAGCCTGCGTCACGTATTGGATGAACCCTCTGCAGGGGCTCCCCGATGATAAACCTGTGTTCGTCACTTTAAATCCGGGCGTTATGCCGGATCCAAGCAAGACCTTCGCCCGTTTTGATTACGATCACCCGCTGTTTGATCAGGCTGCCTTGAACGCACAACGTCGCTTTCACGCGATCCAGGGCCAAGGTGGAATCTGGCTTGCGGGCGCCTGGATGGGATACGGTTTTCATGAAGACGGCATTGCGTCCGGTTTGCGTGTGGCCCAGGCGCTTGGCGCGGAGGTCCCGTGGAAGTGCTCATTTGACCGACTTGAACAAATCGAGCGGAACGGTCAGTTGGAAAGTTTATTGGAGGCGGCGTGAACCCATCCGTGCCAGAGCCGGGATTGTTTGTCGGGCGAACGTCGCATGCGCGTCCCGATGGGACCTCACGCTTTGAGTATGGGTTGTTCTCTGTTTTTCTGGATGTCGATGCACCGGATGGCGGGGCTGGTTTGTTGGCGTTCAACAAACCCGGTTTATTGAGCTTTTACGCGCGCGATCACGGGGATCGCTCCGGTACTCCTCTTCGTGGATGGGTTGAGCGAACCTTTTTGCTTGGAGGCGTCGACATAAGCGGCGGCCCTATTCGCCTGATGGCGATGCCGCGTATCTTAGGCTTCGTGTTTAATCCGATTTCGATTTTTTTCGGTTACGGTCCCGATAACCGGCTGCGCGGCATTCTTTATGAGGTCAGCAACACCTTTGGTGAATCCCATTGCTACGTCGCCGCGGCGGAGGGGGCTGGTGTGCATTGTCACCGGGCCAACAAGCAGTTCCATGTTTCACCGTTCTTTGCGGTCGATGGCGCTTATGAGTTTAGGATCCAAGATCCGATGGACGCCTTCAATTTGCGCATCATCAAAAAACAGGTCGAGCGCGCGGACCATATTGCGATCTGGACAGCGAAGCGGCGTCCACTGACGAACGAAGCTTTACTGAAGGCTTGGCTCGGGTCGCCTCTGCTGACATTCTGGGTGGTGGCGGCCATACATTGGCAAGCGTTGAAGGTTTGGCTGCGCGGCGCCCGCTATCACAAAAAGCCGAAACCGCCTGAATCGCGCGTGACCATCGCCGAACACTTTTGAACAGGTTCTCTGTTTACGGTTTGTTGACTCATTGAGGAACACATATAGAACAAATCTGTTGTTGATTTGTTCTGTGAGACCAAATGCTGACCTCTAAACAGCGCGAACTTCTTTTGTTTATTCATCAGCGGATAAAGGAATCTGGCGTGTCGCCTTCCTTTGACGAGATGAAGGAAGCGCTCGATTTGGCCTCCAAATCGGGCATCCACCGGCTCATTACGGCCTTGGAAGAACGTGGGTTTTTGCGGCGTTTGCCGCACAAGGCACGGGCTTTGGAGGTTTTGAAGATGCCGGAATCTGCGGCGCCGGCGGCGGCGCCTCGCGGCAAAGCAGGTAAACTGGCTGTGGTCGGCGGTGGCGGCGGCAGAGAGCCCTCCGGAAACTGGCTTCCCGTTCTCGGTAAGATCGCAGCGGGTGTTCCTATTGAAGCTATCCAGCACGAAATCAACAAAGTGGCCGCTCCTGCCGATATGGGGGCCGATGATCATTTTGCTTTGGAAGTCAGCGGAGATTCCATGATCAACGCCGGCATTTTGGATGGTGATTACGCGTTGGTGCGGCGCACTGATCGGGCAGAGTCTGGCGATATCGTGGTCGCATTGATCGATGATCAAGAGGCGACTCTCAAGCGTTTGCGCCGGCGTGGAAACTCTATCGCGCTTGAAGCTGCGAACCCAGATTATGAGACCAAGATATTTGGTCAGGACCGTGTGAAGGTTCAAGGCAAATTGGTCGGACTTTACCGCCGCTACAATTAGCGCGGCGCCTCCATCCAAGGCCGTTCTTCGCGTCGTGCGCGTATTGTTATCGCGAGAATTGATTGTTCCTTTGTGAGGTAGAGGGCTAGTCCACCGCGGTGTGCGAGTTGCTGGTTGGGGGGCATAATAGCCGTCCCACAAGCAATGTCAGTGCGATGGCGCACGATCAATGTAAAGTCGTCTGGCGCGCATAGTGCTCTAAACTTTTTTGCTCAAATGCGGATCCAAAAGCGCCAATCTGCTCGAAGTGGGCGCTGCGGGACAAACCATAGCCGCCAGGTTTGACTTGACCGGGCGGTGGCGCCAAATTTCCGAAACAAGGAAAATTGCGTGCTGGAGTGACGTCGCCGCCGAGGGCCGCAGCGCTCTTTACACGGATAGGTCGATCTCATCCGGACACGCCCTCGCCTCAAGGTGTGCGGATGATAATGCGGCGCAGGCTTGGACCTGCTTCCTCGCGTTCGACAGAACCTTCAAAGGCGATGGGTTTCTCGCTCCCCGACATTCGTGGAGCCGCCTTCTCGGCCGTTTGATAAACACTGAGCTCGTATCCTATCGCGGCCAGGGCTAGGGCAAGCGCTGCGGGACAGACCCAGAGCCAGGACGGAGATTGGCCGCGTCGCAGCCAGAACCCAAAAACTGCCGCCGCGACGCTGAAGGTGAAGGCAGCTAGGGCGGACCCTGTGCCGGCGGCTCGGTCATGAAGCCGAAGTAAAGAACAATTCCGGCTCCAAGCGCCACAGGTGACCAATTGATTAAAGCGGCTGATCGCGTTGACGCGGCCACGTCTCGCTGAAATGCGTCGCGCAGAGCTCGTCCGCGCTTTAGGCCAGCCAAAGCGTGTGTTATGCGCTCCCCGGCTCGAAGGGTCGAGTCAAGCAGTTTGAATGACCCACCATCTATGTCAGTCGTCACGCGATTTGCGCCTTCCCCCACCGGCTACCTTCACATTGGCGGCGCCCGCACGGCGTTGTTCAACTGGCTGTTCGCGCGCGCGAACGGCGGCAAGTATTTGCTCCGTATTGAGGACACCGATAAGGAGCGATCAACGGACGCCGCCGTCAAGGCGATCTTTGAGGGCCTGGACTGGTTAGGGCTTCTCGGTGATGAAGATCCGCTGTTTCAATCGAACCGCGCAGGGCGTCACGTCTTTGTGGCGCAAGAGATGGTGCAGCGCGACGCGGCCTATCGCTGCTATCTGACCGCCGCCGAAATTGAAACATTGCGCACTGAAACCCGCGATGCGGGAAAGCCTTTCCGGAGTCCGTGGCGGGACCGCGTCGATCACCCCTTGGATCAGTCCTACACGATTCGCTTACGCGCGCCTTTGGATGGCAGCACAGTGATCGACGATCGCGTTCAAGGGCGCGTTGAGATCGCGAATGATCAAATTGATGATTTGATTCTCCTGCGCTCGGATGGCGCGCCCACTTATATGCTGGCGGTCGTTGTGGACGACCATGATATGGGCGTGACCCACGTCATTCGTGGCGATGACCATCTCACAAACGCATTCCGGCAATTGCAGATCATTCGCGCGCTGGGCTGGGCGGAGCCCATTTATGCCCATGTGCCCCTTATTCATGGCCCGGACGGCGCGAAGCTTTCGAAACGGCATGGAGCCTTGGGCGTCGACGCTTATCGGGCCATGGGTTACCTTCCCGAAGCGATGCGGAATTACCTCCTGCGCCTTGGTTGGTCGCATGGGGATGATGAAATTATCTCCAACGATCAGGCGATCGCGTGGTTCGACCTTGAGCATATCGGTCGCAGTCCTGCTCGGCTCGATTTTGACAAGCTTGCTTCGGTCAATGCGCATTATCTGCGTGAGGCAAATAACGATCGATTGATGAATCTTTGGATAGAATTCGCGTTGCGGGACAATTGGAGCCCAGATGAGATTGAACTCGCCAAGGTTAAGCGCGGGATGCCTGTCCTTAAGGCGCGTTCAAAGACTGTCCCGGACTTGCTTAAGGAAGCTGCATTTCTCGTCGCGCCCTGTCATAGAAGTGATGCATTTTTAAACCCGCCGGCGACGATTGCTCCGGAGCTAAGGCAAAGGCTCGTGCGCCTTTCGGATATGCTTGCAAAGACGCCCAATTGGGATGCAGAAACAATCGGAACTTCGCTGAAAGACTTTGCTGCTTCTGAAGGTGTTGGCCTTGGCAAGATTGGTCCGCCGCTCCGTGCGATACTTACGGGTGGCGCCCCTGCGCCGGATTTGGGCAATATGCTTTGGTTGCTCGGCAGGGATGAAACGCTCGCGCGGATGACGGCGCAGCTAGGCGCTGAGTGAATATGCGCCGGAAGGCGGAAGAAAGAGGTGTTTGCGATGGACAATAAAGCCAAGAAGCGCGGCGATATCAAAATGACGGTGGATGGGAAGGAATACACCTACCCACGCCTCGGCGGCTCTGTGGGGCCGGACGTCGTTGATATCCGAAAGCTGTATGCCGACACCGGTCTGTTCACGTACGACCCGGGCTTTACGTCGACTGCGAGTTGCGAGTCTACGATCACATACATCGACGGCGATGAAGGCGTACTCTTGTATCGCGGCTACCCGATCGACCAATTGGCCGATCATTCGAGCTTCTTGGAAGTCGCCTATCTATTGTTGTACGGCGAGTTGCCATCGCAAGCCGAGTTCAAGAATTTCGAGAGGACCATCACCAATCACACGATGGTTCATGAACAGCTTATGCAGTTCTTCCGTGGCTTCCGCCGCGACGCGCACCCGATGGCTGTTATGTGCGGCGTGATGGGCGCTTTGTCGGCCTTCTACCATGACTCGACAGACATCAACGATCCGGTGCAGCGGCGCATCGCCAGCCACCGGCTTATCGCAAAGACGCCCACGATCGCCGCCATGGCCTTTAAATATTCGATTGGCCAACCCTTCGTTTATCCCAGCAACGATTTGGGTTACGCGGAAAATTTCCTGCGTATGTGCTTCGCGGTTCCAGCGGAAGAGTATGTCGTAAATCCAGTCCTGGCGCGCGCCTTGGACCGTATTTTTACCTTGCATGCTGATCACGAACAGAACGCGTCCACCTCGACTGTCCGTTTGGCTGGTTCGTCAGGCGCCAATCCGTTTGCGTGCATCGCGGCCGGGATTGCCTGCTTGTGGGGCCCTGCCCATGGCGGCGCCAATGAGGCCGCTCTGATGGCGCTTGAAGAGATTGGGACAGTCGACCGCGTGCCCGAATATGTGGATCGCGTGAAGAACCGCGACTTCCGCCTCATGGGTTTTGGTCACCGCGTTTACAAAAATTATGACCCGCGCGCGAAGGTCATGAAGCAGACCACGCATGAAGTGCTCACGGAGCTTGGCGTTAAAGACGATCCAATTTTCGAAGTCGCGCTCGAGCTTGAGCGTATTGCTTTGAGCGATCCTTTCTTTGTCGAAAAGAAGCTCTATCCGAACATTGATTTCTATTCAGGCATTACCCTGCGAGCGATGGGTTTCCCGAAAGACATGTTCACGGTGTTGTTCGCGTTGGCCCGTACGAGCGGCTGGATCGCGCAATGGGGTGAAATGATTTCCGATCCGACGCAAAAGATCGGCCGTCCGCGTCAGCTTTATACCGGCGCCAGCGCTCGCAATTACACGCCGTTGTCCACGCGTTAACCGGACCCTTGCTAAGGTCTCCCCGGCTGAGACAAAACAACGCCCGCTGCGATCTCCGCAGCGGGCGTTTTGCCGCGTCCCATAATCTCCAGCGCCGTATTTTGTTCGCGCACTTGGTGCGCGCGCGCGGCTTTATCCGTCAGAAGTGCATTGAGTGCGGGAACGAGTTTGTCCGGCGTGCAATCATCCTGCAAAAACTCCTGCACAACGCCCTTACCTGCTGCGATGTTGAGCAGGGTTACATGCTTGCCGTGGAATAAGAAGTTTCGCGCGATGAACCAGGTGATGGCGCCAACCCTGTACGCCACGATCATCGGCGCGTTTTGCAGCGCGAGCTCCGTCGTGACGCTGCCAGAACATGCGAGTGCGGCTGTTGCGGCGTTGAACAGATCTTCCTTCTTGGCGTCTTCTGTTACGGCAATGATTCCAGGCATGCGTGCGATCAACGGCGCCATAAGATCGCGAACTGTCGGC
>Ga0247832_1000961_pt1 | contig 54688 bp, 23 predicted proteins | sample LaCruzMarch2015__10_FD_192407 | JGI IMG/M metagenome (GOLD analysis project Ga0247832, IMG submission 192407) | Freshwater microbial communities from meromictic Lake La Cruz, Castile-La Mancha, Spain - LaCruzMarch2015_4m | ecosystem: Environmental > Aquatic > Freshwater > Lake | place: Spain... | reverse complement strand
GTTACAGTCGCAGCAAAACCAGTTGTGTTTTGGTTTAATGTAGCAACACGCGCCGCAGCAATTGTACCAGTAGTAATATTACTACCGTTCAATGCACTTATTCCGCTACCATTACCAGTAATGACGCCAGTTGCGTCTAACGTACCAGTGACGTTAACTCCAGTACCAGTAATAACAACAATGTTAGCGTTTCCGATTGCACTGATGTTAACATTGCCATTTGCAGCTGGAATGCGAACATTTGAGTTACCATTGGCAAAAATACCAAGTAAGTTACCAGATGTAGTGTTGCCTGTGAACACACCTGTATTAGCGGTGAATGCAACTGCTGTTACTGTACCGTTGACTCCTAGTGATGTTAATGTACCCACAGAAGTGATGTTGGGTTGTGCTGCTGTTGTTACAGTGCCTGCTGTGGTAGCACTTGAGACAGTACCGGTAACATTAGCACCTGCTATAGCACTTAATCCACTGCCATTACCTGTGAACACACCTGTATTAGCGGTGAATGCAACTGCTGTTACTGTACCGTTGACTCCTAGTGATGTTAATGTACCCACAGAAGTGATGTTGGGTTGTGCTGCTGTTGTTACAGTGCCTGCTGTACCAGCAGATGCAGCATACGTAGCATTCGCAACCGCTCCTATAACATTAGCACCGAGAACAGAGTCTGCAGGACCAGATGACCCTGCTACATCAGCATAGAATGCATTTGCGACTTTGCCAGTAACGTTGGGACCAGCTACCGTGTTTGCAGTAGTAGCAAGTGCTACTGCACCTACTACGTTAGAACCAGCTACCGTGTTTGCAGTAGTAGCAAATGCTACTGCACCTACTATGTTTCCGGCGGTCAAGTTACTGATATTTCCGCCTTCGCCCTGTAACTGACCAGCTGTTACTTTGTTCGTTACGGTCAACGAAATTAATGTACCCACAGAAGTGATGTTGGGTTGTGCTGCTGTAGTTACAGTACCTGCTGTAGTAGCACTTGTTGCCGTGCCAGCAGAAGCTGAATATGTCGCATTGGCAACCGTACCGGTTACATTTGCTCCAGGTATACTCGTTAACCCAGACAATAATGAACCAGGAGATAATGTCCAATTACCAGTAATTGTACCAGGAGTAGTGTTTGCGCCGGTGCTTAGTACATTTCCGTTAAATGTAGTGGCACTGCCTGTAAAACCCACGTTGCCGACATATGTCGGCAAGTAACTCGCTACATTAGAATTAGCATATGTTCCGCTGAAACTTATCGGAACACCGTTAGCGTACATGTAGTTATCGGTCTTGAGTCCGGTTGCAAGAATATTACCACCAGTGACCCACATTGCTGTACCTGACACACCATTGAGTGTATTGGAACCGGTAACTGTCCAGGCGCCTGTTAAATTTCCATTAATGGAACTTGACCCGGATGTAATAGAAATAGTGTTAACTGCGGTAGCAGTAACTGTACCTGTAATGTTGGCGTTGACTATATTAGCAAGCACATTTACGTTGAGATAGTTTGCAGTAATAACATTAGCATTAACATTATTAGTGAAGTTCCCGTTGTTCGCGTTGATGTTGCCGGTAGCGATCAGATTGCCTACTGCAAGATTGCCAGTGATGCCATCAGTTGTTATGATCTCAACCCAATTATTGGGATTGGTTTCTCCATCAGTAGGACAGATATAAAGTTTACCATTATCTGTATTATACCATAATTGCCCTACTAATGCATTAGCTGGCGGATAGATATATGCAAAGTTTTCTAAATGATGAACGTAGTTAGTATCAAATACTTGTCCATAGCCAGGGTAGTTTCTGCCAGGCAAACTAAGAGAAGTACTATCAATATTAACAGTTCCGTCAGGAATTACTGCTAATACAGTACCGTCACTCTTTAAAATCGTGTATGCCATAGCTTAACTCACTTCGTTTATATAGTCACCAGGTTGGTTAAAGATTGCACGCGGACGGTGTAATCGATTTGAATCTGCCTGTTCAATGATTTCTGCACTGGATGAAAGATTACGTGAGTCAAGAGTCTAGTTATTACTGTTCCCGTATTATCAGTTCCGTAATTAGCCAGTAATCCTAATTCATCGAAAATATAAGCCGAATCCGTTTGTGTGCTATTGTCGAACGCGGCTTGTCCTGCAGGTTCGCCGTAGTCGAGCAAACATTGTACTAGAATATCAGTGTAGGTTCGTCCGGTCGTATGAAAGACTGTCATCTTGTTTCTAGTAGGGTCTAGATTGAAGACACTAGTGTCATCGACTATTTTTGCATAAGTTTGATTATACAACGCAGCATTCTGTCCTGTAGTGTTAGGAGGAAGATAGGTAATCACTCCGGTCTCAGACACAGATGCGCCACCGTTACCGAATGCCATTTGATAGATTTCTCCGTAGCCGCGACTACTGAGAGTGTCTGCGATAGCCTCTGACATATTTTCGTAGTTAATCGCATTGGATTTTTCCACGAACACTTCCCCATCATTGGGGTCATAGATTTTAAGAAAGCCTTCGACTTTATACGATAAGGTAATCACAGACATCAATCATCCCCTCTGGTGTGTACTAATACTTCTTGCGAATTTGGATCAAAAATCTTTACACCAGAAGAGAAATAGATACCACCAAATTCATTGGGTTTGCGTTCCGGTTTTTCCTCGTTATTTGATTTATGCTCTTTCATCTCTTTATTTATCATTTAGGTTATGTCCACCTGTAAGAATTGTGCGGATACGGTATCACTGATCGACAACGGATCACCCTCTACAACATTCCAATTATATGAGTTCCACGTCTGATTATAGTATGCTTCTGGAAGTCTGTTAGAGGAAAGTAAACCATATACTTCAGAGTACAGTGGAATATAGAACTGTGCACCGGTACCATTTGCACCGCGTTGTAAATTGCCTAATGTGTTGTTATCGAAATTAACACTACCAAACTTGATTCGCTCACCGTTAACGTAAATAGTATTTCCTTCAAGTGTATTAATAGTCAATGAATCTCCGGTGTTGATATACGATCCTGGTACAATTTTTAATATCGGTGACAGTTCTTCGACTTCTACGCTGTAGTATTGACTATCAATGTACAATCCTGTAGTATTATTTAGAACCGTTACACTGCATATGCTTCTTTTATCTGCGGTTAAACCGATATTACGATAGCCATCAATGACTGCTGGGGCGGTAACATTCTGAACCACAGTGTTAGTCAAGGCGCTCACATCATATACATATATCAGTGTACTCAGGTCATATATCGGTTGAACTAACCAAGTTCTGGTTTCATCATTTGCTCGATAAACAGTAGGGTATTCTGATTGATCAACAAAATTAATATATACGTCTTGATCGGGTGAGCTATGAGGCATCATGCTTCCAATGATCACTTCATCCCCGAAAGTAATTTCGGTCAAGATGCTAATTTCATTTGCGGGGTTCAGCCTGAGCTTTGAAGAAGGAACCCTAAGCCCATTCACGGTGACCCATAAACGATCAACGTTGGATTGAGACCACTGCGTTACGTTCATTGCACCACTATCAGTGCTAAGCACTGTCTCTACGCCTCCGCGGATACTTGAGATAGTAAACTTAGTACTATCAATTACTGCTTTCACGTAGTATTCTGTGCCTTGAACTAATCCACCCATTATAGTATCACCAAATAGATATCCAAGTTCAGAGAAGTAGATTGGAGTGCCTATGACCAATCCAAAAGTCGAAGCAACAGTTATTCTATTAGTAGACGTAGTAGTTGCACTGGCAGTCGTGGTTACTGCATTAAACAGACCCGCAAGCCAAACGTACCCACCGCCAGTATAAGCATTGATAGTAGTTACTGGGTCATTAATGTATCCTATAGTTGAACCATATGGGGTGTTGTATAGGTCGAAGGTATACGAGTCGATGACTTTGGCATAATATATGTTGTTGTTCAGTTGCACTGAGCCTGTGGTTCCATCAATTCTGATTCTTGAGTTATCCACAAATCGATGTCTACTTGAAGTCTTCACCCGAATAGTAGATTGTCCGCCTACAACCACAAGAACATTACCAGTACCATTTGATAACGAAATAACGATTCCGTTTTCATCTTTGATCGTGAATACCCCGGTACCGATAGTGTTGACAAAGTAAACCGTGCCGTCAGTCAGTATGTTGCCAAAACCAGTACCATAAAACTGAACAGGTTGATCTACTATAAATCCAGTAGTACTAGTTACGGTAATCTGATTTGTACCTGTAGTAGTCGCTGTAGCGTAAGTAGTAGCGACAGGCACAGAAAGTGTAGATATGATATTGGCGATCGGGGCAACTGTTAATCCATTTGATGTCATTGCCATAGACCCCGAAGCAGTAGTAACTACGAAAGGCTGGCCGCCTACTTGCTCAGAAATAACAAAATCAGTAGAGTTGATGATTTCTATGATATAATATGTTTGATTTGCAACGATTCCGCCGATAGTAGGAGCAGTAAAAGTCACTGCGTTATTGACTTGCAGCGAGCTAGTGTTACCAGATGAGAGGGTTAACAGGCTAATATCTTCATCATATGAAACGATTGAAGGAGTGTCTTGGTCATACGATTGAATTGAAGGAGTGTCTTGGTCATATGTGCCGACCAAATGAGTAGTTGATCCTACAGTAAAGCTCAACGACGATGATCCAGGTGATCCGGTAACACCATATTGAGTATCAAAATACTGTCTATCAGTACTGTTGTAAGTTTGCACGCTGATTGTTGCACCTATAATAGGAGGTGTATAGAACAAGATAGTATTAGTGTCACTATCAATAGTATACTGAGTAAGTGTCTGTCGTACTCCGTTAATTTCTACTACTGCATTGTATGGGTTAGTATCACCCACGTAATTGTTCAGATTGAACGTCGCGGCTGCTCCGTTCCCAATGAACCATTGGACTTCTGGTACAGTATATTTATATTGATCAGGTTCAGTCTCACCGAACACTGAGTACGCAATATAATCTATACTGTTGTCATAGTCACCTGTAGCAAAGATCATCACAGCCTGAACACTGTTTGGCTGAATGCCAAACGCATAATCGTTCGTAATCCAAACAGCGCCGCCTGTTGCATTTGTCAATGTCAGTATGGGGCCGCCGGATGTTTCCGAAATAGTGAACTCATTGTCGTCGATAACAGTTGCGATATAATAAGTTGTTTGTGGTTGTATGACACCCCCAAACATTGAATTGCTAAATGTGATCGGTAGCCCTGCAGTAAATCCATACGTTGAATTGATTGTTAGTGCATTATTACTAGCATTGGTTCTCGTTACCTGTCCGGTGTTGCCAAATACAAGCTTTTCGCCATTCAAGTACACGATGGGATCAGTCCATACTAAACCAGTGCCAGTCTGGACAATAGCTTGCATCGTTCCGGTGTCAGTAGTGAGAACGAGCGTGGGTCCTGCAACTCCGGTAATTGGATTATAAGATGCAGAAATACTAATCGCATTTGTGGCATAACTTATCGACTTGACATAATAAACAGTGTCTTCTGCTACACCACCAAACACGACTCCGGTAAACGTGATCGCGGCGTTAACTACAAATTCCGTCACGCTTGCACATGTATATCTATTGTTAGAGCTATCTGATGCAGTAACTTCAACTTGTATTGGATTTGTATCTGGCCGAATTATGCCGCCGCCATTAAAGATTGCAGCACTATAGTTGCAATCAAGATATATCTCGTCAAATCCAGTTACTGTATTGGTTCTGATTGGATCGGCATCGGTGTTTGACTTCACCAACTGATTGCCATTGCCCACTTCATATACGTCTATTCTTAATTTTTCCATTGCAGGAGAGAAGCCGATTGGAGTATTTAAGGTGATTGATTTGTTTATCCAATCTATGGTATATTCAGTTTCTGCTAGTGTTGTGCCGAGCATTGTTGTCGCATCTAGAATCTGCACAAAAACTTGCACTGGATACCGCACTATGTTATTAAAACTATAAACGGTTTGAGTCGCTGATTCGGGAGCTACTTCTATTGATATTACGTTATAGCCAGTGTGGGCATATTCGGTAACTGGCCAATTAGTACCGGGAGATGTGGTTACGATCATTGCTAATGTGTCTGTTACCACACCAGGAACTAGTTCTTCTGGTCCATATCCTGACAAGAATGCATCACCTTGAACATCATATACTGCAGGAGTAACTGCAAATACCGATACGTCAGTCCAAGTTACACCGTTATCATCTGACTCAAGTATCGTGCTGTTATTGCCCACAATAGTAAACTTTAATGCGCCGCTGTCATACGCGATGCCATTCAGGTTTTCAGTAGTACCAGAAGTTTGTGTAGTCCAAATCAATCCGGTATTTGGTGCAGTCTTGATCGTGCCATCGTCACCTACTGCAATCCAAACATTGTTTGCGTAGATCACGTCTCGTAGTGTTGATGGGATAGGGTCGGTCACATCGTAGATATACATCAATGTTTGATCTATCGGAGAACCCACAGTTAATGTTTTTGTGCTGCCACCTGAGGTATCAGACAACGTAACTTGAGTCGAAGAAACGATAGTCTTAATATAATAAGTAGTTCCTGCTAAAATCGACGAGAATGAAGCCGAGAAGCGAACAGAATCATTTATTGATAGTCCAGCAGTGTTAGTCACGTTCAATATATTATTCGACGCATTTACTGAAATTACAGTTACTTCGTTGATTCCTAACCAATCAGCACCATTAGCAGAACCGTATATGACGCCGGACTCGCCTACTGCAATCGCTATAGTATTATTACTTGAAATACCATAGAGCCCTTTATTAGTAAGCGTCGAAACTGCTGTCCAATTAAGCCCTGTTGAACTGTACAGAATTAAATTAGTAGGAACTATTTGAGTAAATCCAGTAGTATAATCTGGTCTTAGTCCTTTACCGACAGTAACAAAACCAGAATACGCTGGCAACTGGACTGCGCTGACACCATATAGTTGATATTGATAAGCGGGATCAAAATCACTCACTTGATTCCATATATAAGCATCAGCACTAACAATGATGTTTTCACCTACTGCACACCACTGATTATTATAATAAGCAATTGAATTTAAAGTCAGCAACGCGCTGCTCAATGTAGTCGTAGTATTCGATATAGCACCGAACGGTATAAAATACCCGTTAGCACTCCACAGTTCACCGTCAGTGCTTCTAAAGATCGGCGTTGCGGGATTCGATGAAGTCATCACATAATAATCATCTGCGTAAATTATGTCAGTCACCCCGACTCCTGCATTAGTTAAACGATTTACCTGCCAAGTAGCTTCATCAAATGCATTGCTGATTATAGCAGAAGAAGTAGGAAGATTAGCAGATGCAAGATATCTGTCGTCATGATATAATATAGAAGTAATGTCGGCGTCAGTCGGATAGAAAGGTTGATCTTGTAATATCGTGTCAAGTGGCCATTGTTGATCGGGTTCGAACGCATTCCCCAAATAAGTCGAGTTAGGATACTCTACACCCTCGAATAGTTGAGTTAAATCTACGCCAGGCATATTGACTGTTGGTCGATAATAGCCAATAACTCTATCCATAGCGTTCAATCTACGATCTCCTGAATCTAATAAATCCCATTTACCGAAAACAAAGGTGTCATCATTGTTTGAGATTGCGCAGACGTAAACTCTATTATTAAATCTAACGATAGAAGGAGAGAAGTAGAACGGTTCAGGAAGCAATGCAATACTGCCAGTTTTAGCCATCGTGAAGTTAGTTGCCAATACAGTAGTTAGCGTGATTGCTGACCCTGAAGGTGTAGTACTTAGTTGTATCGAATTAGTCGAGATGTTAATGATGTAGTATGTTTGGTTCGCTACGATGCCTCCCGCAACTGTACCTGTAAATACAACTGCGTCATATAGTTCAAACACAGAAGCATTATTGACTGTGATCGTAGAAGTAGGTCCAGCTTGAGTTTCAGTTACCGTAGTCGATGTAAATCCAGTGTATGCAAAATCTATTCCGCTAACCGGAACAGTCATTAATGGATTAGAGTATACCTCAAGCTCATACGGTGACCGAACTTTTAAATAGTATTGATTTGATTCCCCAGGCACAGTCCCGGAGATGATTACGTCAGTGATGCTCCCGTCATCGTCGATTGTATTAACAGTGAGAGTGAGGTCATTGTTTGGACTAGTTCCACCTACGCTTGCCCCAGAAAGAGTAAGTACGTTATCGATAGCGAAACCTGTACTTCCGTCAGCGATGATTACTCTGTATCCGCCCAAGATATATGACACGTCGAATGACGGAGGGTTCGATCCTGAAGGATTAGGGAATTGAACCATTCGAGATTCGGTGGTGTCTGTCGTCAGATTGACTGCTGAGCCGCCCAATGTCGCTGACACGACCAAATAAGGATCGCCTGTGCCAACCATAAGACCGTTTGATGTCGTCAATGTTACCGGAGGAGCTAGTGGATCTAGTGCTCCTGCTAGTGTATCACTGATAGTGAACTGCGATTGAGAAATGATGTCTTTGACATAGTATTCCCGCGTGCTGACTACGCCGCCCAAAGCTGCTCCGGAAAATACAATCATCATTCCTTGATATAGTGTGTCGGTGCCCGGAGTATCAACCGTGTCAACTGTCATTCGGTTAGTAGACGATGATGTTGACACCACAAATACTTCGATGTTAGGTTGGGTGATAAAGTTGCCTGGATTTAATACATCCGGAACAAGTCTTCCTGAATAATCGATGACATAATATGTTGTAGCTGTTGACAGTCCGCCCACAGCCGTGTCGAACCGAACCGGCATGTTAACATAGAAGTTAGATGTTCCTTGTTCAGCGTCTAAAATTGCAATCCTATTAACCCCAGCTGAAGTCCCGTCGCCTATAGTAGCTTGGACAGATCGCTCGATTAGTGCAGTAATACTGGCGGTGTCAAGATTAGGATACTGTCCTGATGTGTTATAAAGCGTAAACAACTGACCGTTAATTTGTCCAGGGCTTGCTGGAAGAGAAACGTTCATTGTCATAGAACCAGTGTCGGTAGTCAATTGCAACGTATCAGCTTGGCTAGTCAATAGACCTGTTCCTGAACCAGTATTCAATAGCACGACAGGGCCATTTATTACTTCAGCAAGAGTGATCTCAGTAGAATTAACTATTCTGTTCACATAGTACGTTTTACCGGAAACAAGCCCAGCAGCAACGAGCGTACCCGTTAAACTAGTGAAAATAATAGGATCGTTGATTGCTAAGTTGGCAGTATCATTAATGACTACTGTGTCAGAAATACCAACGGTTCCGGTAACTGTAAGCGTTAATGCAGCCTGATTTGTTGAAATAGTAATATTTTGTTCATCAACGATTGTTGTCACATAGTAGATTTCATTAGGAGTGATTCCACCGAATGTAGGATCAGGGAAAAATAACGGAATACCCGGATAGAATCCAGCAGTTCCGCCGGTGCCAATCTCGCTAGTTGGAATAGTAATTACATTAGTACCAGCAGTCGTCGCGGTTGCAGTGAGTATGCCGGGATAATTCACTGTAAGAACGGCAGTATCAGTAACATCTGCTACGTAGCATTCTAATCCGGCTGCACTAACAGTTCCGCTAGTTAGAGAAAATACCGAGCCGCCTTCTGTTGCTGACACGGTAAAGTTGATTTCATCAACTACTTCAGCCACATAATATATTTGACTGTCAGTCAACCCACCTACAGTAGCGCCCGTAAATTTGATCGGCATTCCTACATAGAATCCTGTAGTGCCGCCTGAGGCAGCAGCCGGAACTAGAGTAGGATCAATCGTCACCGGATTACCGTCTTGCGGAATCAATGTGATATAATTGTCGCCGCTGCTAGTTTGTCCAACATATCTTACAAACGAAGACCATGTAATCTGCCTGTCATTCGCTACGCTAGAAATCTCTAATGCAAGACCTTGGGCGCTTGCTAGAATATTGTCGATAGAAGGATTTTCATTGTCTAGTGTAATCGACGAGCTAGCAATTGATTCACTGTTGAAGTATGAACCAGCAAAGAATGATCCATAGTAGGCTCCCGGTGACCAGTCAACAACTTGTGAGTTGTAGGTAGTACGGTCAAAGCGTAGAGTAACGTTGTTTTCCCTTACTGGTGCCGCAGATGATATTGCTGATGCTCTCGCTCCAGTATTGATAGACATGCCAGAAACAATACTATTTGCATAGATAGGAATTCTATTTTGATTTTTAATTGCATCACTTACATTACTAAACAATGCAATAACAGCGACCGGGAAATTTTCCAACACATTTACATAGTACCATTGGTCGTTGAGCAAACGCCCAACACTTCCGCCTAAGGTTCCATCTTTGTATTGGACGATGTCGCCGGTACGTAAGGCAGGGGCATATACTTGTATGGTGTGTAGTTCTGAATTAATTGCTGTGCTGTTAAAAGATATTTGAGAAGCAGACTCGATGCGAATTTCAGGAAGAACAGCGTACCCATCTCCCGGGTCGATGACATTAATACCGATAACAGAATCTAAACTCATTACTGCTTCAAGCTGTGCTGTGGTTCTTGGTTGAGGGTATTTTTCTAAATCGATGTATGCAGTAACCTTAGGAGGATTATTGTATCCCCTGCCTCCGTCAAGTACAAGCACTGCTGGCAAATCAATCGATACAATCTCTCCCGGAATGTGATCCGAGACCAAAGTATTGTTTAATCCTCTTAACAACCCACCGATAATATTTAATGAGCGGTCGACATAAGAATACCCTATCTGTTCATCGCCGATCTTGATAGTACCGTTGATTGGGAAACCCTGTGCATTATCGACAGCGATATAACTTGATCCTAGATTTACATATGATCGAAGTTCAGTTATCTCATAATCCGTTTCTCCAGTTAATGATACCCCATAATGAGTGTACCACTCGTTATAGTCAGGAGTAGCCCAAAGATTTGAAGTGGTATTGAATTCGTAGACGCTACTTGTGTCACCGTACACTAACTGAGGAGAGATGTATTTTCGATTTGTGCTGCTCCACCCAGCCGGAAGATCGAAGTCAGTAAATGCCCCTGCATATTCTTCTATACCAGTATACTTGAATAAAAATTCTTTAATTACGACATGATAGGGTTTTACTTCGTTGATATATCCCTCTAGGAATTCTTGATTATCTGATTGATACACTTCAATAGGACGCAATTCGCGAATAGTATGTGACACATCTACTAATGAAGTCTTATTTAACCATGGCAAGAAGTTCTGTGACTCAGTGGTTTCACTTTGGATATATTCGAACAACAGAATCAACGATTTATTTCGGTATTCAACCAGTTCATCAACGTAAATTTGCTCATTCAATGCACGTACAATATAGTATGTTTCTTGGCTAGGATAAAGATCAAATGCGGTCGTGTCAAAGAAATCTCCACCGAAACCTAATTTAGCAGCAGAGTAGTCCCATAAATATGTACTAAATTGAATCGTTCCATTTTCGAGACCAATTCTGGTCCATGACATTGTTGCAGCGTCATAGCGATATACTTCGAATTTACCAGCGCCATTTTGTTCAACTGTAACAATCGTGCCGTCGACCACATTGCATAATGCAACAAGATCAGAATTTAATGGAACTTGAGTGATAGAACGTGTATTGTTGCTGTATCCTTCGGCCCACCAGTTGACATATTCCCAATAATCAGGAGTATTATAGAACTCACCGCTAGCAAATAAGAAGGATGCGTTTTCTCTTATTTCTGCGATGGGGAATTGAGCTAGAACAGAATTCGCGTATCCCAAATAGTTATTCAATGCAGCGAACCTATTATAGAAGAAACTCTGTCTTGGGCGAGCTAAAACACCCGACTGTACTGCCTTAGGTAAATATGGATTAGGCACAACACTCCCGGCATCATCGCATCCTGCAAGAGAGTCTAGCATTCTACTATACAGTCCCTTAGGAATTGAATTCTTCTGCACAGCTTCTGCTTGTAACGGTGATATAATCTCTCCCAGCTGCGATAATGCAAAAGAAGGGAATCCAGGCAAGAAGTCATCTGGATAATTTTCTCTGATCAAAGTAAATTCTTGGTGAGAAACATCGTTTCCGGCGCTTGCCCCAAATCCTACGTGGAATACTGAATCATTAGCATTAATATAACTGTCACTGTTGTACAGCGCAAAAGTATTGGGTAGAAGAGGTGCCATATAAGCGATGCCGCTACTTAAAGGATTAGCAATGTATGACGAAATCACTGAATCAGCCAGTGTTTTGCCCTGTTGGTTGAATACTATTCCTGTATTTCTTACCCAAAAACAATATACTGGTACTGCTGAGTTAGTTGCATTTAGAATTGCACTAATGGAATATTGCGCTGGATCAAGGGGTAATCCAGGACCAATATATTGGTCAGGCGGATTAAAACTCGCGACCCAAGTACACACTGCCACATCTGATCCCGGAAACAGCGCGCCCCAATATTTCGAATTATAAACCACATCATTCTGATGGTAATTTACCCAGCGCACGTTTGCAGTGTTGAACCAAATTTTACCAATTTGCTCTGTTCCCCACTTATTGCCGCTGACATCAGACAATGCCGAATTGTACCTTGCAGGATCAACACTGCTTATAAAGTCGATATTTTCTCTTACTGCACCCAATAACTTACCCTGCAATGGATCCATATAATCTAAATTGATTAATGTATTATTGGTTTCTGCGCTAAACAATTGTGTATTTTGAATTTTCTCGATGTTCACGACAGGAGCAGACTGCCGATAAGGAGCCCAGTCTTTGATGCCAGATGCGTTATTATAAATCACAACTTGACCATCAGTCAATGTAGGCAGAAAGTAAGGAGTGCCGACCATTACAACGTTATTGTTGAAATCGATAGCAGTACCGTAACGAGGTTCGTTACCATAGTCTTGATCAGTTGCATTTATGCTCTGGGCATACACGAATGCACTGGGTTTGGTCAAGCTTTCATTATACTCAGTGAGCAAGTCAAACATGTATACTGCACCGGCATTGGTATATGATTCTAGGAAACGAGTTGCATTATTGTCAAATATAGTGTCGTCATTGTTGTTCTCGTCGTCGTCAAAATCAAAAGTAGTAGAAGTCCAGCGGGTGCCGACGGGGGCGGCGATCACAACCGAATCGAACTCGTTAAACTTGATAGTTGATCCGAACTGAGTTGCACCCGCTTCGTGCGGGCAGTTGATGATCTGTGTTTCCGTGTAAAGTTGAATGCCAAGTTCATCTAACGTACTTTGGTCAACCACGCTAATCAGTAGCTTTTCGTTATATCGTGTTAATGCACTATCTACAACTTGAATGATCAATCGGTTATCAGTGGTCGACGATGCCCGAACGTTTGTTACATTCGATGAATTAATCGTATCAGCAATCGCGGTTGCATTGCCTGCATTCAACTGCACTAGATATCCATTGATTAATAGATTTCTAGGACCTAATACCGTGCATGCCGTGCTTCCGATAACCAAACCATATCTGGCGCCGCCGTTAGTGTAGCGGTAAACTGCTCCTTCGCGATTTTTAGTGTCAATTTCAAAAGGTGACCCAACAAGGATGTCCGCGCCTTGTCTAGTCATGTCAATATCGTAACCAAATTGAATATTGGTTCTATCGACAAAGCGTGAGTTGAAGTTCTGTGATACGTTGAATTGGTTATCACTGATATCAACGATGTCCCCTGCTAGCAAGTATCCACTGTAGAGTAACGTACTGCCGATAACTGCATAGTTGTTATCTTGCACTAACGTACCGTTAACATAAACATAAAGAGGATTTACCTGTACATACACAGAGAATGACAGTCCGCTACCATTTGTTAACGGTACTATATCGGTAGTTGACCGAGATGTCTTTAGTGCAATAGTATTACCAATAATATCAGCGATGTAATAAACAACATTGGGATCAATTCCAGTAGTACCCAAATTAGATCCAGCAAAAACCACCGGAGTATCTATATCGAACACTGTCATAGTAGCGTTGCATTGTATATAGTTAGATGTTACTGCATTCGCGGTGCGAATAGCCCCGGCAGTTGGAGTCCATGCTAACTGGAATATGTGCGGCTGATAACCAACTGTTGTATACTGAGATTCAACTGTTTGAACTGTTCGTTGCAGCACATAAGTAGTGCCCCAGTCAGTGATAGTTGCACTATAGTCTCTATTAGGAGCACCTATCGCAAGAATGTTGCCTGTGCTATTAGTTGATAATGCTTTACCAAAACCATCTGTGTTTGACAATCCATATAACGAACCGTTGATGACGGTTGACTGGCGATATGTAATTTGCATTGCGCTGCCTGATCCAGTACCCGGTCCAGTCGCAACAAAAGTGATGCCTACTTTATTGTCGATTGCTCCAATCGCAGTAAAGTCAGTGGTGCCTACTTCAGTGATGTTATATGTTTCACCTATAGCAAAATACCCTGCATCAAGCAAGATTTGATCTTTACGATATACATAGACTAGAGTATTTTCTGAATCTGCAATATACAGCCAATTTGTGTCAGCAGATAATGCAACTTCATCGGCCCAGTGAGTTGCTGAGAATGGTGCAAGAATCTTTTGATACAGTAACAAGTCATCTGACACGATGCTATTGTTTAGAGTATATATGTAAACCCAAACATCGTTGGCAGCACCATCTGGTTTAGTGATGACGATAATATCATCTTGGTGAATTATTTTTGACCCAAACGATGTGCCTTCAGACAAGACTTGCGGGTCAATGCCATATATATCGTTCGTCGCATCATATGCATATCGATAAACTTCACCTAATCCAGAATCACTGATCAAATATCCAATACTATCAGAGTGTGCTACCGCAGTACCGTAGGCTACTGCTGAAGTTTTTGTTAGCTCAGTGCTGTATTGGTAGTTGATGCTCTTTCGATATACTGCCCAATCACCGTCATTGTTTTCATCTACCCATACTGTATTTTTGACAAATTCTGCTTCTAGTAAGTCTAGGGTAGCGATGTCGGCACTTGTAGCAACACGTTGTGGAACAAATCGTAAGCCAATGCCCTGCCCTTGGAGTGATCCTTGACCAGATATGTCGCCACCAAAATTGATTATCACCTCATTGAGATTTACTAAGTCAGCAACGATGTAGTACCCATCGACGTTGGGTGCAAAATTAACGATTGAGATAGGTTCTAGTCTCGTTAGATTGTGTGGTTCACTGAATGTAATAGTACTAGTACCATTAAGGTTGCTTCTTACTTGTATAATTTGCCCGACTGGTTTCCAAGAATAAATGCCCCACTTCTCTTTGAAGTTGGCCAACCACATGTAATCACGAACATAGAATTTTTGAATAGGAACGACCACGCCGTTTTGGTCGACTGCTCTCGGCAACCCTGCATAATAATATGATGACATCTTGACATCGTTGAAATTCGCATATCCTGATGTTGGATAGAGGCTATTTGGGATGTTGTACGTGTCTGGATCAAGGGTAGCTAATATGTTTGGGTCAGTGACTGATCTACCATAGTTAAACAGATTGGTCAACTCGACTTCTTGCATAGAACCAACAGTTGGCATCCCTGTAGTCAAGCTAACGATAGAAGGATTTCCTGTTAGGTTTGTTTGATTGATTCTGAACTCAACAAAGTTTTCATTTAATAATCCGCCGTACTCACCCGACTGAATTGCCCAATTTTCATATACATTGTAATCAATTCCACCTTGTGGAAGATTTGCACCCTTGAAGGCATTGACTGCGTTGCGAGTGCCCATGTTACGAATCATGTTTTGATAAACGTTGACTTGTGTAACATCGGTTAAGTTGGCTAATGCAAGATAATCGCGAGGTCTATATCCGATTAACGAGTACCCAAGTAAATTAGAATCTTGCTCTAGGTTAGCTACGTCGCGATTATAATATAGTGTGCTTTCGTATGCACGAGTTGATGCGTTCGGCAACATGCCTTTTTGAATATCGTTGTAGTCGATTTCCTTCCAGCTCATTTCATTGAATAACTGTGCAGGCTCAACGATCTTAAGGGCAGTCCAATACTTATTCTTATATTTTACTATAGAACCTTTGGTGTACTTTATTTCTCGCGACCATTCGGTAATATTGTCTTGGTTAAGAATAAAGCCATATGCATTTACCGTGCCGTCCCACGCTGCACTCTTAGTTCCAATTACCTTGATACGGTTTTGGCGAAGACCAGTTACTAGATTATAAATTACGTCATTGAATAATGTTACATTATCAAACACGATGCCGTGTTCAAAGTTACTGAAGTTAAATTGTGCGTATGATATCGTGTCACCTTGATTCAACGCGTTGACGGTAAATTCCGTACCTACCCGACTAACAGACATGTCAGTTGATTGTATTGGGTACAAATTCTGATTGAGTATGAAATTGATCTGTTGCAATGTCAACGGCTGTACGATAGAGGTTCCGGTATCGACTGACAATGTAGTTGCTGCTGGGTTGAGCGTAATTACGCTACCATTTTCCCAACCAGTCTGTGCCCAATACAAGAACTCATAAACCATTTGCGTCCAGTTAAGTTCAATACCATTCTGGATTTCTGCGAACTTCATACCTTTTGATTCTACCCAAGCACCATAGCTCAATATAAATTGTGACACGTCTTGTGCAGTATAGAACATAGTACCGTACGGAACAAGAGTTTCCGTTGTCTTATACGACGCTGTAGTTTTTACAGTGATGTCTGCAACAGCAGTATATTCATAATTACCATTATCTAATGGATCAAGTACAGTAAAGTATGCAAAATTCTGCGAGTTACCATATACTTTCCAACCATTTGGAACTTGCTGGATAATAATACCAGTAAACATTAACTTGTCAAATGGTTGATTATCATACAATAATACAGAATAACTCTCATCTGGAATCAACAAGGAAGAATTCCGTGAGTTGGGCGTGCCTTTCTCAACATAGAAGTTGAGCAATGTTTTGTCGCTATATCCAGCAAGTCGGTAAATCAATCTCACGTCGAGATTAGAAAGTAGATCCTTGATATTTTGAGTTGCGTTTAGTCCAATTTGCTTCGCATAATCAACTATCCAGTTGATGTATGATGTTTTTGCAATGCCATCGCCATAAATCTCTACATCGCTAACTACTAGATGACTTCTGTCATTGACTAGATACTGTTCAAATTCAGTATTGTATTTGTAATTGTCGAGGTCAACCCCTAAATTAAAGAAATCAGTTGGTCGAGTCAACGCAAAGATTCGCATGACATCGAATGGAAATGACGAACTGCGACGATATGAGAATTCTACTGGGCCATCGTCTCCTACTTTCCAATCTTTCTGAAAAGCATTCGGGTTGTAATTTCCAACAATCGAAATTAACGGAGACAACAGATTGCCTGCAGTATCGACTGGAATGATGTTTGATAGTCCGGGACGAGCTAGTTCAGGGATAATGTAGGAACTTCCGTTATTCCAAACATATCCGGCTTCTAGATCAGCCCAAAGAATACCGTTGTCGCTTGTGTACGGAGCCGGACCATATCGTTCTGTCCACCAACTAGGTTCGTCAACGAAGCCCAGCATTTCCCAAGGGGTCAAATTAGGAGTAGTCGTATCATAAAAATATTCGTATGTACCTCTCCAATACCCTTGATCGATCTGTGCCTTATCTATCTTGTTGCTTGCACTTGTATAGTTGTAGGTATATTGGTTGTTCTTATTGTAAAGCTGGGTCTTGTAATTTAATCTATTTTGACCAACCCAGTTTAAGAAAGACGGGGTATAAATTTCTAAGAATTCATTCCAAGTATAAGTTGGGTCTCTGAAATATCCAGGAATAACTTCATATCTTTGTATTGGAACTTCTGCATTTAATTTAAGGTTGTTATAAACTCTTTTTTCGAATTCTAATAGAGCTTGGTCTCTGAAATCGACGAGAACTTGAGTTTCAGGAATGTACGTACCATACAGCTTAGTATAAGAACCGTCGTGTCCTTTAATAAAATAAGTAGGCTGCGAATAATCAGAATCTAGTACCACGCCCGGAATTGACGCAGGATACATTCCCAACTTAGTTGGAGTGTTGGGTACATAAGAGCCATATGTCTGATTATATTCATTGATCGTTATTTGATCGTTTGGCTGTAGGTCGAGAGTGATAGTCAATGACGGAGATTCGGCGCTGACACTGTAGTCAACCCCTTTGATCAATTGCCGTTGAACACGATTGTTGTCTACGATACGTGACAGATAAACTAGAACTCCGTCATAATTTGCTGTTTGAAAATTATATACTTTTGATAATGGATATATCGTTGTATCTAGTGTGTTGGCAAACGTATAAGTATTGGTACGGAATGCTGACTTAACTGGAAGCATGTCTGACCAGAAAAATGCTTGAATTTGACTTTTGGCATCAGTGATCTGATCTAGTGCCATATCTAGAAGTTGAGCAGGCAGATATCTTTGCACAAGATCCATATTGTTAACGGTGTCAACAATCAATTGCTTATATTTGATGTATTCCCTGCTGTTGAACAACAGTGCATCAAACAGATTATAATTTTGTTTGCGTAAGAATGTACCCGGCAACACAAGTGACGCAGAGTTCTGAATAATCGCAGTGCCGTAGGGCACTAGATTTCCTAAATCTCTATAGTTGTTTGAACCAAAGAGGTCACCCGTCGTGTTGGGTGCATTGATGAAGATGTCGCGATATTGTAAACGTATATCACCGATGTTAGCTGTGGTGATGTCGTCGTTCAATGGATTGTTATTCAAATTAATTGGAATAGTGTAGTATGCAGTCTTGCTTACTTGATCACTGATGATCAGTACTTGAATAATAGTAGATTCGGTAGGAGTATCATTCAATACAATTTTAGTAGTGCTATTGCCAATGGTAACGGTGTATTTGTCAGGTGTTTGGTAAACATTGTTGACGAACACTTGAACAGGAGTCCAACCAGGATTAGTTAAACTCGGGGTAGGTGATGCGGCAATATCACAAACATAGGTGTTCAGAGGGGTTGATGGGCGGAAAATATTAAATCCAAATTCAAATACCTGATATTGAGTAGAAGGAGCGATGGCCTTCTCCCAGCCAAGATGTCTGACAAAGGTTTCTCTACCAACGTAACTGTATACATATCCAGTGTTAACTTGTTGCGTTATCGGCTCTGTCCCCGAAACATAACTAAACGTGTCTGAGTTAAGCGATACATCAAAGCTAATGTCACCTACGTTAGCTATCGAGGAATATCGTACAGGAAAAGCTAGAACAGGATCATCAGCGCCAGCTCCGAGTCCATACGCGAACAACTTGCAGCCGCTAAATGATGTTCCTATATATACTTCAGGATCTCCCAATGATACCCCGTTAGCGTCGAATACGTCGAAGTACGGGGCTTGATTCACCGTAACTTTTTGTTGTGCTTGATTCCAGTTGATTCCGTCATAATAGAACGAAGTACCTTGATGTGTATACCCGCGCAAGATTGCAATCTGATCATTGTTCTGACGCAACCCTTCTTCAGCTTCAGCAAGGGTAATGACCATTGGTTCACCGCTAGTGACTTCTGAGATATCTACTATATAAATTTTATTTCTAACATTGATATCGGCGTCGGCAGAAAATACCACTCTAGCACCAGAAAACAATCCATAGTTATTGATGTTAAGATCAGAGCCAGTTATCGATGCAGCGGCGGCTGATGCAAGTGTAGTTGCATTTTCCCAACTTACTGTTAGTTCAGTGTTTAACCCGTTGATTGTAATCGCGGTGATTTGAGTATTAGTCGGCAATATATTGGTCGTGTCTGCAATATACATGCCGATTTGAAATTCACCGGTGATGTCGCTAGTGGGAATGATAACTGTTGTGGTCGTGGCTGAAACTACCGAACCAATCGTTCCGGTGTACTCAGTATAAACTTCTACGTCTGGGTAATAACTTTGTGTGCCCGCAACAATTGACAATGCATCAGTGCAACGGGTATCGATAAAATCAACTAATGGTTTGCCGAAAGTACCTGAATCGAACAACTTTAGGTTAGGATAAAATTCGATTATTGGGCGTTTTGCTTTGTTTGTTGCAGTGGCCAACACATTTAGAATTTCAGGATTTTGATTATACGTAGCAGTCGCTTGAATAACAGCGACGTGAAACCATCGATTGCTTCTTGACCAGGCATTCTTGTTGATCGAATTTCTAGCAATCGTGATGTAGTCTGGATCTACTGGAATATATAATCCAATGTCAAAGTTTCCGATATCAAACGGGGCAATATCCCATGGATTGAACTCACCAATTGTGAATTTTTCCGGGCAAACAAGCGAGGTTGTTGGAATAAGCTCAATCGCAGTACCTACCCCTTCTACGTAATACTCCCCGGTCAAATAACGTGAAGGAACAACTGCACCGTCGAACGACACTTTAAGTCCATTAGTGAAAACAATACCGTTTGGGGAAGTAAAGGTTTTTTGCCCAATTATGTCAGTGTCAACGTCCAGCAAATTTGTAGTGTTGCTATCGATGATGCGAATAACACCTACTTTAGACGAAGTGGTCCCGTCTTGATAATACAACACATCAAGGGGTGCAGTGATGTAAGGAACTAGATTGATTGCCCCGTTAATATCTCGATAGAATGGTCTAGCTACCCATTCTGTTCCATATTGAGGTATGATCTTTTGTTCAGTAGGAATAAGACCTGCCGGGGTAAGCCTAAGAACAGGATTATCAGGATTTCCAACATAGCTGATCAGATAGAAGTTCTCTGCGACTGTAGAATAGAACCCTTGTTGATATAGCCCTTGATTTATATTCGCAACCATCGCTCCCGAGTCGGGAGTTAATACGATATTTGGGCCGCCGATGTATTCTGAAATGTTGAACGTCGTCGAAGTTGGAATTGCACTGATAAAATAAACTTGTCCGGCGGTGACACCACCAAACACTGGGTTATCAAACGTTATTGTTTGATTAACTACCAATTGAATAGTTGAGCTGGTAGTAAAAGATGTCGTGTTGCAACTCGTAACTGTAAGCGTTAACGGTGCAACAATTTGATCGTCGTTGACATCATATGGGGTTTCCGCTAGGTACGAAGAGGTATATCCGATTTCATCGACTACCCCATTGTTATAAAACATAACAGTCAACCCGTCAAGTGACGTTACTCCGTCGATGTTTTCCAATTCAGAAAGAAGAACACCATTGACTTGATCGAAAGGTAACGTACTAACAACGCCTACTGTATTGTTGCCTGAAAAATTATATTGTGCTTGTGCATCTTTGCTAGGAACATTAAATGTTACTAATCCCGCTGAGGCACCGTTGTTGCTCACTCCATAAACATCTCGAACAGGTTGATTAGCTTGGATGGGAGAAAACCCAGATACCCCAGGTTCACCTTGAATCCAAAACTGTGATTCCTGATCGACTGCAAAAGTATATGTGCCTCCCCGCAATAGAGTTAATGTAGGATTCGACGAACCAGCAAAACTGCCTACTACCTTGATATCGTACGTAGAAGCCAAATCAGTTACGATATAATTTTCTGAAGAGAAGACAGGGGCAACAGATACTGTAACTGAAGGAGGTCCTTCAGGCAACCAGTAATACTGGTCGAAGTTGATGATCTTGTCTAAATTAGTAAATGAATCCCATGAATAGAACTGGCTATTAAATAATCTGTCGTTATTGTTAGTAACACCGCCACTGATCTTTAATGCGTCAATGATTCCAGGATACGTGATAAAGTCCTGTGCAGTCGATTCGTTTGGTTTAGTGAATACTAGGCCCGGATCTAATTGATAATTTCTACGAGTTTTAGTTGGCTCTACTACATAGCTATCTACAGCATTTATGCCGTAGCCAAGTCTGCTACCGATATATCCCTGGATACGCTGGGATTCGGGCGGATTCACTAATTGATCAAGCGTAGCCGCCAAAAATTGTGCATTAGTTGGAGTTTGAAATATTTCCGGAAGGAAATCGAGTGTCCTGATTCTAGCCATGTATATACTTATCTTACCTGTAATTGAGTGGGTGTTAGGGCCGGTACTACTAATACGTCATTTGCAGTGGCGGCATTTACAAAAATTTCATATGGCATGCATTTAATTTCATATAGGTCCCCGAAAGGTTTGGTAGGATCATTCGATACTAATACAGCAGAACTAATAAGATCACCACACTCAGCGTGTAAGTATGCACTCAGTTCTGAGAAATAGAAAGTATCTCCAAAGTTCCAGTTATTAATATTAAAGTAATTATTCATTGCAGCTAAGACAGCACTTCTAATTTCACTATCACTCGCATTAGTATTGCTATCTTTGATGACTTTGATAGTGCCCTGCAATGCAGCATCTGCTTTAGCGCCAAATAACGGTTTGAACATAACGCTGTTTAGAATTACTGCATCTGACAGCATTTTGTAGTCTTGTACTTGTCCATATTCTTGGTTGAGTTCATTGATAGTTGGACGAAGTGGTTTAGGAATAGTATTGGTCGTATCAACAATCCAATTTGTATAAGAAGTATAGTATGCTTGTGTTACTACATACAAATCGATAATGTTGGTCGTCACTGGATCGATACGAGTAGTGTTATTCGAATTGTGTCGATATTGGAAAGCAAGTCCCTGTCTTCCAACTTGCTTCGAATACTGAGGTTGAATTGTCATTATGTAATATGGGGTAGTTACCGTTTGGTCTTGTACAGACTTATAAAATTTATTTTCTGTATAAGCATAAAACAATTGCCCCAGTGGATAATCATACTTTACTGTTTCAATTTGTGAAATTGTTGGGTATTGATACTCCACAGATGATGAGGGGATGATGTACTGTCTAGTAAGATTGATAGGATCTTGCACTGTTTCAAAGAACACATAGATGCCTACGTTTTGGCTTCCAGAAACATATCCAGTTACACTGCTAAAGAACTCTGGATTTAGTATTAGTTGGCTATTGTTAATGTCAGTAGCCGCGACTTCAACTTCAAAGTCGTTGATATATCCGTCCGATTCTACTGTCTGACCTAAGATATTAACTTTGACTTCTTTGCCCAAAGGAACACTGCTTCCATATTGAGTATTGATTGGTAAGATATTCACGAAATCTTGAATGATCTTACCTGAAAAGGGATCATAGACTAACTCGCCGCTAGAGTAAGTAAACCTAGTCTCTGCTACTGATCCAAAATAATACTTCAATGATCTATATGCGATAGCATACTTATTTGCTCCAGTGCTTGTAAATTTAACAAAGTAATTTGTATTATTGATAGATTCGATTGACCAGCGCTCTTGGTTGACTGCAATAGAATTATTAAACACAAGAGTAAAATCTTGATTTAATTCCATTCTAACGATACATTCTTGGATAAGGTTAGTTGACAATGCATTATCAAACACAGGGATTACTTGCGACAAGATTGCGCCTGACGGAACAAAGCCATTGACTTTGACGGGACCAGAGCCGTTAGCAAAACTACCTGAACCATTGTTCGAGCCGTCACCTATTACATTGAGTACCGTTGTCCAAATATAATTGTTTTCGGGGGACGGAGCGATACCCGACACTAATCGATTGTTGTTGTCGAAGTACTGCCCCGACGGTGCAGCGAATTTAATAATGGCTCCAGTAGTAATATACTTGCAATTATTACTATTGAATGTGCCAATCGACAACGGAGCTAAAAAACTACCAGTTATATTATAGAAATATCCAGATTCGGCGCCGGTATCAACTGAACTTGTTTGCCAATATACAGTACCGTCCCCTGATGCAGTGTTAATGTTGAATCGTTTATACCAAGTATTACTTGCATTTCCTGTTGCATCAACATAGTACTGTGACGCCCTAGTCAATGCTAGAACTGAAGCAAGCGTATCCGTAAAGAATGCGATAATATCGCTGGTCGTGTTGATAGTCAGCGACAGAACTCCGTCATTATTATTTTGAAATAATGCGCCGTCGCCAGCAAAAGAATTAGTACTTGAATATTTACCAGTTGGATCAAGTAAGTCTAGGTTCTTAGAAACACCAACTGAAGCACGGTTGATTGCTTTAGATTTAATGATCGAACTATACAATGTATACGGGAAGTTATTATAGTCTTCTCCGTTAACCATTCTATTCTGTGTATAATAACGAGTAGGAGCACGCTGCTTGATTTCTTGTAGCGTTTCCCTTTGTTGTGCATTGTTAACTGTTAATGGAAGCGTCAAGCCCACAGTTAATGTTTCGGGACGACCCAGTCGACTGATGTAGTTGAATGATACTGAGATGCCATTCATCTCTGAGGGTTCTATGCTGTATGTTTGAGCGTTGCCTGCACGGACATACGCCCTGAAGTTACCGATCGGGATAGCAGAAAATACACCGTCACCGAATATATAAGTTACTTGGTCGTTAAAGCGAGAATTTACAGAGAACAGTTTTCTACTTGACTTTTCTTTTTGCAAATATGCATCCGCATATACGCTATCGACTTTTTTCCATTCAGTCCTGGTCCCATCACTGTTTAATTGGAACAGCCAAGTATCTGTGTTGTTGATACCTTGGACGTCAATCTCAAATATTTGATTAGACAATTCTTGCTGAAACGTGAAGTTAACTGTGGTAAGAGTGCCCTGCTTAAAATAAAAGAAGAAGCCTGATTCAGGACTACCAAAACCTAATTTGTCATTGCGATACAGCATGTTGAATTTGCCGCTCGGTGCAGGTGGTACTTCATATATGTAGTCTTCGTTAAGCGAGGTTGCGCTGACTAATTCAAAATTTATTGTTTGACCGTCAATAGACGACGTGAACGGAACAATAGGTAAACTGTTTGTTGGAATTTGAATCGAATACTCAGACGTGGTCACTCCCAATAAGTCAGCGATGTTGCCCGGTCGACCTATCTTTTGTGTACTGACAAGTGATGCGTTCACGATTGTGTTGAATTGCTCAAGCCAATTTGGATTTGCAGGATCATTCCATAATACCGGAACGTTGCTCAGATTTAATCCGTTAATATCAGTTATGTTTTGTGTGGTCTTGATACTGGTAACTTTGAGATAACCATTAGCCTCGATATTGCGTTTTGGAGTATACCCAACCAAAGTAGCTAGTTTAATAACAGAATCTCTGCGCTCAGCAGTGTCGATGAAGTTTTCACGCGCATTTAGGTCATTGCGGAACGCAAGACCTTGCCCCATGAATGCCATAACATCGAGAAGGGCAATAAATTCTGAAGATTCAACATAGTCATTAAAAGTTTCAGGATAGTAATTCCGCAAATAGTCAATAAAACTCTTCCGAAGAGTTTCATAATCATAGCTTCTGAAATCAGATTCTTGGAAGGTCTGATAGATAGTCTTCCAATCATTTGCTCCGAATAATGATGACTGTCTTGAGGATGTGGCCATAGAGTTACTCTCTTTTGATATATTTATCATTCGGAAAAGAGCGTAATTTGATTAGATCAGTCCTGCACTGCGAGAATTCCTGTCAAAGTAGATGTTGACTACTGCCGGTTGATTATATGGATTTATAGCTACTTGAAGTTCAATTAATATGCCATTCTCTTTAGGAAATGATTTTACGTAGGCTAACGTCATTCTAGGATCTTCACTCGCCAAACGCCTGATCTCGTTTTCTAGTTGAAACTGTACGTCTCGTGTGTTGGGCTCAAACAAGAATGACCACAATGTGGTTCCATAAGCTGGTTGCCCAACTTTTTGACCTTTGGGAATGTTTAACGCATTCAAGAAGTCTTGTATCACTAGTGGCGCGTCTACCAATCTAAATTTCTTTCCCCAGTTCAACGGTTCTAGTATAGAACCAAAGCCGCCGTCTAGTCCGCCGATCTGATCTGTGCCAAAGCCGCCATTTGGGGGGCTGACTGGGTTAGTTGTCTTTGGTTTATTTGCATTGATCGTGCTAAATCCTATGTATGTTGCCATGATATTTCCTTATAATTTTATTTATCCGTTTGCTGATCGACCAACTGACTAGTCCTCATGTATTGCTTAGCCCAAAATTAGAAACTCTTGTAGTTGATGACACCAGTGTATTAAAGAGAGATGCAGTATCATTCAATGATCCCGATAGATTGTCGCTTCCGGTTGTTCGTGTTCCGGGATTTGGTATACCATTTAAAGTAGACGTGATGTTTTGTACTGCCGATACTACACCAGTTCCCGAAGTGTTAGAATTGGGGTTTGCTCCTCTCGTTCCAGAGCCCAATTCAGCTAGTCGTTCTACTAATCGCAAACGTGCCGAATCATTAAATGTCTGTTTCCAAACCAGACGCAATTGGGTGATAGTTGGATCACCTTGTGGTAGATTCTGTTCAGCAGCATAAAACGCATTCTTTGCTTGCTCAATCTTTTGATTCCATTGACCTAACTCATCTTGCACTTTAAATATTTCATTACTAATATTAGTTAGGGCCGCGACAGCATTCTGTAAATCGGGTGGCACTTCCCCTAGTAGATTTGGTAACGGAATCTTAGGATTACCTAACAAATTACTTATTTTTGCTGTTATTGCTTCTCTAGCAAAGGTATTAAATCCAACTTGCGGCAACTTGATCTGTGATTTACCACTAGACGATAGGCTCGCCAATATAGAAGAAAGCTGTGACCCTTCTCCAATAGATAGTCCGGTTGCAATCAATGAACCCAGTGAATTGTTTTTACCTATAACGCTATTCACGATGTTAGGTAATCCGTTCATTACTGCCGACTGTGCATCTTTGATAAGCCCGGAAAGTTTTCCTGCTCCCGGAATAGAATTAGTTATGTTTACTGCTTTATTCAACACATTAGAAATAGAATTTAATCCTGCAGGTAATGCACTAATACCACTTGAAATAAGCGAAGCGACGGATGACTTCGAGCCTGACTGAGTAGCCGAAGCTGCCTTGATCAAAGATGATATTCCCCCTGATACACCCGATAATCCTGCACCCGAAATACTAGTGACATTATCTACTGCATTTTGTACTTTTCCTGCGATATTTCCCAAATTAGCAGTAGCAGTAGTAGTGGAGTTAATGATTCCAGTAATTCCACCTATAGTAGTTGTATTTCCGGCAACGAGACTATTAACACTAGCAGCCGAACCGTGTTGTATGACCGAAGCTACGCCGGTAATACCGGCGATAGTATTGTTGATTGATCCGGCAGAAATATTATTAACTACGCCAGCAACGGCGTTGTTCAATGCCCCAGATATGGTACCCCCTACTGCATTGTTTATCGCGCCGGTGAAGGTTCTTGCTAAACCGGCGTTCGCTGCGCCCGCTATCTGACTACCTAAGCTACCCAATGCATCGGGTGCCAAACCTCCCACTGAACCGGTTACACTACCCAATGCACCGTTAATTGCACCACTGACGCCATTTTGGGCGAGTCCTGCAATTTGTCCTGTGATCCCGCCCCTAGCGATGTTTAATATTCCGCCTATACCGAACGCATTGCCGCCGGTGATGATGCCAGCAGCTAGTTTACCCAATGACGAGAACGAAAGTACGCCACCGATTGACACCGCACCGCCGCCACCAAGCCCAGCTAGCCCTGCTAATCCACCAAGACCGCCAAGCCCGGCTAGCCCGCCTAATGCCCCTGCAGCACTACCTAATCCACCCAATCTACCTAATGCCCCTGCAGCACTACCTAATCCACCCAATCTGTCTAGACCACCCAACACTCCGGATACATTAATCGATGATCCACTTAACGAACTAATTAATGAACTACCTAACTGAGTTATTTGACTAGAATTTAATGCCTTACCGGCAGCTGCCGCTTGGGCGATAGCAGATAAGCTCTGCGCTACTCCCGGAGTCAATGGCACGAACGAACTAACAATAGACTGGAACGCCGCGCCGGCTACTCCTCTGTCACTGATCAATGCACTAGCTAGGTCTTTGCCGTTTGAATTTGCATTACCCAATAATCCACCGATAGATTGTGAGATGCCTCCCAATCCTCCCGTGAGAGATGCTAGTTTTCCTGCAATACTCCCTGCACCAATTGCCCGCAACGCATTAGTGACAGAACTTTCTCCGTTTGGAAGTGAGCTTAATACTCCAGTCACTGGACTACCCAATGGATTTAACACTTGAGTTAATGCCCCAACAACACTATTTCCAAATTGATTAATATTTCTACCCGTTGTGTTTGTATTTGATCCGGCAGTTGAACCACCTAACGTATTAGTATCTCCGCTAACAGTAATAGATTGTGCGATATGTCGTACTGCCTGAACTGTTTGTGACACCCCCACTGTTGCGGCGGCCGTTATTAATCCAGAAAGCATCCCCGGTGATTCTTTGCCGGTGATGACTCCAATCATGCCCAATGCCTTTTGTGCTTTTTGTAAATTGTTAACCATTGCTTCAGTTTGTGCAGTTGTATTTGACACAAACGAAGACAACGTAGAAGCTCCTGCTATACCAGTAAACATGCTGTTTGGAAGAGATTGTGCAATTGACTTGCCTGCTTGTATTAGTTTATTGATCAGAATGTCAGAGCCGGGTTTGATAACCCCCGATGATGCCATCTGTGTGGGAGTCATCGCAAATGACCCGATAGCCCCTGCTTTGGCCCCGTTCCCAATATTGACTATTGCAGTGCCTATATCAACCGCAGCAGACAACGGACCTTGTGCGGCACTGGTCGCGACCTGACTTAGTACGGCACTGGTCGTATTAACATCCATCCCAGGAGAGACCGGCTGAACTGTGGGAACAGATTGATTAGTTGTCTCCGCAGGCGGCGCGACACCTGCGGTAGATGCAGCTTGATTTACTTGTTGCACTGAAGGAGAAGGAGATTGTGGAATGTTGTCTTCTGCATTAAGCGAGTTCTTGACATCAACCCCCTGTCCTGCATTAGCCCACGGGTAATGAGCAGGTGCACGGGAAGTGATAGTCTGTAGCTTGCCGGGTGCGGCGGCAAAACCTTTTTGTGCATCGTATAGTGTGTCAGTCTGTGCTTTTATTGGAATTGCAGTTACTGGCTTAGCCGAAGTAGTGGGCAATCCTTTGTTAATGTTTACTTGTGAGCCATTGATATAAGTCAATCCGGTTGCATTCATAGATGCTTCTTGCCCAGAATTAAGTGCCAATGCCGCACCTGCCTTAACCGTGTATTTGCCTACTGCTTGTGTTTCAAAATTCTTACCAGCACGCACTTTCAAGTCTTGTTCACTATCGATATTAATAGTTTTACCATGTAGATTTAATGTATCAGTAGCATGTATGTTTACATTACGGTCTGCATGAATGTTGAAGTCCCCTTGAGTACGCATATTGATCGAGTTAGTTGAGTAGATATCGACTGTACCTTCTTTGCCTAATTCGACATATGACTGTCCATTTGAATGCAATATCTGCAACGTCTGTCCGTCATCGCTCATCAAAATCTGATGACCCAACGAAGTTCTAAGTCTGATAAGTTGGTCTCGACCAATGATGTCCCCATCATCCATGATCAACGAGTGGCCGCCGCGGCGTGCCACAACTTTTAATTGTTCGCCCTTCGTTGTATCTAAGTTAGAAGCGATAGTTTGATCGTCGTACCCACCCTCATAAATAGGTCTACCCGGAGTGGCTACGCCCCAGCCAACACGCGAAACAGCTTCGCGAGACGCGCTAGAACCTATAGGTCCTCTAAGAGGATCACGTATAATTCCCTGTTGGTGCATGATCGATGCCGTATAACTATGAACCGGTCTGGGAGAATTTAAGAATTCATTACTATCTCTTAGGTCGGCGTTATTGGTATTGAAGTTGGATGTCGGTAATCTTGTTGCTCCGCCATAGCTTTCTGCTTCTCCGGAATTAGGAACGATAGAATCTGCCCCACCGATAGCAGGGAGCATATGCAATGCTTCTGGGTTAGGAATTGCACCTATGTAGAATCCATAGTTAGGATCACCGTTAATAAACAAGCAAATTACTTCAGTTCCAATATCCGGTGGGGCTTGCCATTGCCCATACGAACTTGCGTTGTCAACGTAAGAGCCTAACCCGGTTTGACCTGCTTGCGGGGTCACCCTACCAAAAAAACTACTTAAAAAGTTAACAGTTACCCAGTTAGCTGAATCGTCAGAATTTGGACTTCCTTGCTCACTGAGATAAACTTTGATTCTACCTGCGCGTGTCGGATCAATGTTATCTTTAACAATTCCAATCATTGGAACATCATACGTGACTCCGCCGCCGGAATCATGCTTAGTTCCCTTTATCCGACCTTTAAGCTTAATATCATCTAGTGCCATACTTTATTACCTAAATTTAATTTTCGGGACTTTGGGAATCTGTAGGAGGGACAAAGACATTTTTATTATCTCCGGGAATACTTCCGGGAAGTGAACCAGTGTTATTACCAGTTCCATTATTGGGTGTATTTGATCCAGTATTACTAGAAGAATCACTGCGTTCAGAGGAGAATGGGTCTTCCGGAGATCCCATTGCGTTTATAATACAGTTCAGTACTTGTTCAAATTTTCCAGAATTGAATGTACTTTTGACATCGATTACATGATAGCATATACCTTGAATTAATTTCGACAGGCTTTCAGGATATTTCCAAAATTGTATGCTCTCGTTGATGTTCATCAATCCAGTTCCAGCCGAGTAATCAACTGGTTCGTTGAAGTCGATTTCAACGAAAACCTGTCCTCCGTTAGGGTCAACCGTAAACCCATCAGTGCCGTAAAATCTTTGATAAATTTGACTCTCTTCTGAATAAGTAGTGTCTTGCATGAGAAAATCTGGGTCACCTAAAATATTGATAGTAGCTGTCGCGGTTTTAGCAGGATCAAGCAAGTATGTCATCACGCTGCCCGGGGTAGCAGTTGCTTGCGAGCCCAATAGACCTTGTTTAGCATTAATGTGATCTACCCCCTGAGGATCTCTAGGCGTGCTAAATTGGTTTGCTCCAGGGTCAACTTGTCCCGGAGCTGTAACAGTAGAAGAGGTATTGGGTGGACCACCCAATACAATGACATAATAAGCGGTATCGAGTTGCTGTGTATATCCAATGATTTCGGAATTTTCGCCAGTATACCAATATTTATATCGTTTGTGCGGACCATAGTAGCGGCTGCCAGGGTTAGCAAACGCGCTATCGATCACGGGAGTCAGGTAAATTTGTATCTGATATGTTATGTCATATGCCCATGAACCCAATATCTTATCCCACCTAGCATTTGAAAGTACCGGATTACAAGTATACCATTTCATTGCTGCTTTTGAATTGGGTTTGTTTGCATTTCTTACTTTTTTAGCAAAATCCGGCTCAGTCGCAGTAGTATATACCAGTTGTAGCGCGTCTCTTAAAAATGTACTCTGTGATATTACTTGATTTATTGCCTGTACAATAGGCATTGGTGGCAAACTATAGCTTCGTTTGTCTTTATCAGGGGTTGATATTACTTCTAGCCCGGGGTTAGATTCTTGCTGAGACTTCGCTGTCGACCCTGGATATTTATATTTGTTGATATCTTCTGGAGTAGCGATCTCAGCCATGTCAATCTGATCAGCGTCGCCTATAAATTTTATTGCGTAAGTATTAGCTTCTTGCCTAGCAGGCGGAGTTTTTTTAGTATCAGCTTGTTGCTCGTTTGTTAGGTTTTCCATCAGACTGCGCAATACGTCACCTACCGTTTTTCCGGTAACATTTGTATTCTTTTTGATGGCGCCCAATCGCGCGCCCAGCGCTTCCTTAGGGAACAAAGCGTTTGCTGCACAGTCGTACCTAACAGAATTTCCATCAATTTTAAATTTGATGGAAGTAATCGCAATATCATAAAACGTTTCAAATACTGCGTTTTGGGGTGAATTAATATCGACTGAACGGTTGGTTGGGTCTAATATACTACCTCCAACTTTCTCAGAACCTGTCATGGGATTGCCGGCAATATCATATCCATAAAAACGAATGCCTAATATAAAGAACTGTTTAGCTGGATTTTCCGGACCTTTGCCTGTTCTAAGACTAGACCCAATAGAAAACCCTGAATTTACGTATTTTTCAATAGCGTCTGCTGCCCGTCTTAGTTTAGTCAGGAAAGAAAATCCATATGGCTCAGTAATAGAAAAAGTTACTTCAGTAACATTTGCTGTACTTCCAGTAGACGGTCCACTCAGAAAATTCTTTATTACTAGATTATCGATTCCAAAATCATTAGTAAAACCCGGTGCTCGGTTATCGATTTTATTGTTTATCCCCCCGCTCTGAGCAACTAGTAATGCTCCGCCACCCGTTCTTTTACCAGTTACTGGATCTATGCCTCGATCAGGCAATGCATCACTAAATGCATTAATCCTGCGGCGTCCAGTCTGAATAAATGCATCGTATGCATCAGGAGTAATCATGTACAAACTAATTTGATAATTATAGCTAGCAAATTTTCCTAAAGGATTAAACAGTCGTTTTCCCGGAACAAGAAGGTCTGACGTTTCTTTCCTGATCGTTGGAGTTGAAGTTGCAGGTAAATTACGATTTTGTCTGTCATCATCGGCTGAACCGACAATTTCCGTGTGTTCTGCCATATTAGATACCTAACACACTGACTAAAGTAGTCATTTTAGGTACGTATATTCCTACACCTGCGGTAAAGTTAAAGTAGGGATCTTCGCCTAACCGATTTGGATTACGCGCAGCAAATACCCACCATAACTTCGCATCGCCGTACAAATCATATGCTAATAAGTCTGGTCTATATTGATAGGTCGCAGTGATTTCCATATAAACATCGTTTACATCTTTGGGAATATCTCTATATACCAAAACGTCTAGATATTTGGCGCTCACTACATTAGTCTGAGTATATGGACTCGTCGGAGGATATATTCCTTGATTACTCATTACCACATACCTCCGCCGCTCAGGCCGCCTTTTCCTCGTCTAGCACCCAACATAAGGTCTCCTGTTGCATATTTTTTAAGACTGAATTCGTTTGAAATTTGATTTCTACTTATTATCGGCAATGCATTAATTGTTAATTCAATTTTAGTAGGCACCCAAGTTACAGTGGGAGAGGACTGGTTTGCTAACTGCAATGCCCTTATACGCCGCAACACGCCGCCGCGTCCAACATTAGCCGGTAGCTGGCGTTGATTATCAATGGACTTTTCGGTTTCATATTGTGAAGGAGTTATGAGTCCAGCAGATTCAGGTGCAGTTGTTCTAATGTAGTCCACGTCAGGCGGCAAAGTATAAGCAAAACTATTGATCGCTAATGGATGCGCTTGGAACTGAAAGTCCCCTAACCCATACATGTAGCACAATGGGGGAGGAGTGCCACGCATAGGATACTCATCTTGGCCATAGAACATCTTAGTCATTGACCTAAAGAAGTGTATGACTGCAATTAGATATCTTGCTTCGAATACGTCTTGGCATGTAAAATCAGCAGTTATAGAAACCTGATCCACTGAACTTGCAATATACTGGTGTATCTTATAATTACTATGTGTTAACTTAGTTTCTCCGTATTCTGCGGTGTAGGTGAGACCAATTCGGGGTGTGTATGGAAATATCACACCGTCGGTCTCTGCTAATGGAGCCAGTACGCTGTTTTCAGCATCAGGATCATTATAAAGATAATCAGAGCCCGGTGATAGAGTCAATCGAACACGCCAGTCTTCTGAAAGGCCAAACTGAGTTTGATCTTGTAGAGTTGCTTCTGCTTCGACCGTATCAATCGGACCCTGAAGACCAGTGGGTGGATTGGTTGAAGTTGAAGCCGTAGCCGTAGTCGAGGCGGCGCCATTCGCTCTACGTACAGTATCTTTTGCTGGAAAAGACGAAGGTGGCGAGATAGACCAAGCTGCTCTGTTTGCAGTATTAATCACATTTCCTGAAAATTTGTAGTAATCGAGCGCACTGTTAATATCACTACTCAGCTGGTTCATAGCGCCGTTTGGGCCAACCGAGAAGCGGCCGTTATCTTCTTTTTTGATGACTAGAAGCTGTCCATTAGTATCGCCTCTGGTACCTCTGCCAGTCCATACAGTTCCTGCGGGTGCACCGGCGAATGCTTCTCTAGCAGTTCGCCCACCGGTCGTTGCTTGTACTGGGGCGGTTTTCCCAGTCTCAGGTGCTTCTGTAGTGCCGCCCGTGACCCTACCCATCTTATCTCGTTGGAATGTTGCAGCGGCGCTTTCTACCCCGATATATTCACCTGGTTGACCGTTTTGAAAATATTGCCACTGATTCTCGCCGGTCTTTTTCAAGAACTTAGTATAACCTTGAGGATCCTTGCCTGAATACAACGCACCAATTGGTGCGGCTTTTAGGTTGATTATAAGTTGTTGTGTCGCCGTTGTCATTCTTTGTAGTACCTAAACAAATTATTCATATTTACATCACGCATAAATACACTGAGTGTATTTATCGCTTGAAAATCATCGAATTTTTACCCTAATCAGTTGTATTTTTGCAACAGTAATAGTATCATACAAATTATAATCATAGAAGGATTAGATGTGGCTATAAAGAAACCAATCAATTATTTAAATAACAAGGATATCTTAAAAGAAATCCATATCAGCAAGAACTCATATTGCTATTATGTTGACCCAGATTATCACAGATATGACCTAATTATCGATCAACCAGAATCTACGTTGGCTAGTAGTTTAGAATTTGCTGCTAAACCTGAACAGATCGAACTAGCAAGAGAAACACGCGCAACTAGATTGTCAATTGAATCCGGTGAGAAAGTGGACCCAAACTCAATTCCAATACAGGATCTAATTTTTCGTGTTATGACTTGGGACCATATTCCGATTGCAGCTAAACAACCAAGAAAAACCAATAAGAAGACTGCAACAGACATATTGATCTTTGAAAACGATGACAGTACTGAGTTTTCTGATTTGGAAGACAAAACATCAAAGGCTGAAGTGGATGATATGGTCCACGTGAAGGTAAACTTTCCTCCATTCCAACATTATAAGTTAGACGACACAAAAGAATTCCGTTGTGTGGGAAAATCACATTGGGTGGGCGGAATTGAAAATGGTTACTTCTCTAAGGATCACGGAAACATCACAAACAAGCTAGCTAGAATGTATATGATGTTGTGCGAGAAGTATGCTATGAAATATAATTGGAGGGGGTATACCTACAATGATGAGATGCGTAACTCTGCCATTCTACAACTAACATATGTTGGACTTCGATTCAACGAAGCAAAGTCTGCAAATCCATTCGCCTACTATACGGCGGCTATTACTAATAGCTTCTGCCGAGTACTAAACACTGAAAAGAGGTCACAGAATATTCGCGACGACATCTTGGAGATGAATGGATTAGCTCCCTCATTTACTCGCCAAACAAAAGGCACAAAGATGCAACTAGAGCCTTAAGTTATCCAAATCTATTGTTTAATAATCTATAAGGTGATATAATTATTCTATGAGTAATTTGTTTAAAAAAGCTGCTGTCCTTACTGATATTCATTTTGGTCTTAAAAGCAACAGCTTACAACATAACCAAGACTGTCTTGATTTCATAGATTGGTTTATCAGTAAGGCTAAAGAGGAAGGATGTGAAACTTGTTTTTTCTTAGGTGATTGGAATCACCATAGAGCAAGCATTAATATTCACACCCTTCAGTTTGGTCTTCGGGCCCTAGAACGATTAAACGCTAGTTTCGAAAGAGTATACTTCATTCCAGGCAATCACGACTTGTATTACCGTGATCGTAGAGATGTTCATTCAGTCGAGTGGGCAAATCATCTTCCCAACGTTATCATCGTCAATGATTGGTTTCAGCAAGGTGATGTAGTAATTGCTCCATGGTTAATAGGGGATGACTATAAAAAACTAGCAAAGATGAGTGGTAAATATTTGTTTGCTCACTTAGAATTGCCACATTTTTTCATGAATGCAATGATCGAGATGCCTGATCACGGCGAACTAAACTCTGATCATGTTGCTAGATTCGAACGTGTATTTTCTGGACACTTTCACAAGAGACAATCTCGCAAAAACATCTGGTATATCGGCAATGCGTTTCCTCATAATTATGCAGACGCCGGTGATGATGCTCGTGGTATGATGGTACTTGAATGGGACCAAGAACCAGAGTTTCATTCGTGGCCTGATCAACCCGTGTTTCGCGTTTACAAGTTAAGCGAAGTACTAGATAACCCAGATGGGTTGCTTTTACCTAAAGGAAATATTAGAGTGCATCTAGACATTGATATATCATATGAAGAAGCTAGTTTCATTCGTGAGACATTGATCCCAAAATATAACTTGCGAGAGATGTCATTGATTCCTATTAAAAATAGTGAATATGCGTCTGACCTTGCTCCCGGAGACGTAAGTTTCGAAAGTGTTGACCAGATCGTTATCGACCAGATCACAAAGATCGAAAGTGATTTATATGATCCAAAACTACTACTAGAGTTATATCTTAACACATGAGTATTGTCTTCAATAATATCACCCTTCGTAACTTTTTAAGTGTGGGTGCAGTACCGCAAACAATATCACTGAACACAAACGAATTAATCTTGGTTCTCGGGCATAACTTAGATTTAGGCGGGGCTGGTGCACGCAACGGTGTAGGAAAAACTACTATGATCCAAGCACTCAGTTATGCATTGTTCGGCAGTCCAATTAACCAAATTCGTAAGGACAACCTAATTAACCGAACCAACGGCAAGGGCATGGTAGTTGCGCTTGAATACAGTGCTAACGGCACCGAATACAGGATTGAACGCAGTCGTAAACCACATGCGCTTAAGTTCTATGTCAACAACCAGCTACAAGATGCGAAAGATGATGCACAGGGTGAAAATAAAGATACCCAAATGGTAATCGAACGTAGCATTGGCATGACACATGATATGTTTAAGCATATTGTTGTACTCAACACCTACACAGAACCATTTCTAGCATTAGGCGCCGGAGAACAGCGCAAAATCATTGAACAATTGCTTGGTATCACTTTACTCTCTGAGAAAGCAGAAGCTATCAAGAATCAAGTGAAGTCCATTAAAGAATCTATTGAGCAGGAAGAGTTCAAGACCAGAACTATACAAGAAGCCAATAGACGAGTTGAAGAACAAATCGAAAATCTTCGGCGTCGTGGGAGATTATGGAATGCCAAACATACCGAAGACCTAAACAGTTTAGTCACCGAATATGATAATCTAAATCAGATCGACATCGATGCTGAATTGGTTGCTCATAAATCATTGACATTATACCAAGAAAAAAAGAAAAAGCAAGAACTATACAATGCGTTTTTAGCTCGGCAAACTGCATGGAAGCAAAAGCGTGATTTGGATGTGAGGACTTTGCAAGATAGCTATACTTTGTTATCGACAATCAATATTGTTTCTGAGCTACAAGCGCACGCCGACCTAGCTGAATACAATCGTAAAAAAATTGAACTTGCTACTATCAACAAGACTACTGTTGCTTTAGAATCAACACTCAAGAAAGACGAGAATCTTGTTATCAAGTTGGAAAAAGAAATAGCAACACTTGAAAAAAACAAATGTTATACGTGTGGTCAAGATTTCCACGATGATAATCACAGAGCCGTGATATCGAGTAAGCAGGACCTTCTTATGACTGCTCGCCAAGATTTTGCCCAAACCCAAAATGATTTAGAAAAAAATAAAAATTCTGTGTATGTTTTAGGCAATGTTCCTGTTACACATTACAAGACACACATAGAAGCTATCAAGCATAGTTCGGAACTTGAAAATATTCAAAATCAAATCGATGCCAAGAACGCCGAATCGGATCCTTACATAGAACAGATCGATGAATATTACGCCGACGAAGTATTAGGATCTGCTCCGATAACACACTATGATACTGAAATCGAAGCAATCGAACATCGTAGTACAGTTGCTAATTTATTGCAGCAGATACAGCGTAAAGTAGACGAAGTTGATCCGTATATAGACCAGATCAATGACATGGAAAAATCAGCATTACAAGAAATTAAATTCGACCGTATCAACGAACTTACTAAAATCGCTGATCACTTGAAGTTCTTGCTCGACCTGTTGACTAGCAAGGATTCGTTCGTGCGCAAGAAGATCATCGATCAAAACTTGTCTTACCTCAATGCCAGACTAACTTATTATCTAGATAAGATCGGGCTTCCGCACACTGTTATATTCAAGAACGACTTAACAGTTGAGATCACCGAATTAGGTCGTGAACTAGATTTTCACAATCTTAGTCGCGGCGAGATGAATAGATTAATACTTGCGCTTTCCTTTGCATTCCGTGATGTTTGGGAAAATCTATATTTCCCGATCAATACGATCTTTATTGATGAACTTGTTGATTCTGGTATGGACAGTATTGGACTAGAAAATTCACTTGCCATCCTGAAAACATTAACGCGAAATCGTAACAAATCTATTTGGTTAGTGAGTCATAAAGAAGAACTGACAAGCAGAGTTGATCGAGTGTTAACAGTAATCAAAGAAGGTGGATTTACTAGTTACTCGACCACTAGTGATATCGACTAAAGTTTTTATTTCAGCGTCATTACAAGTGATAAATCATAGTATGCCCTCACCACAAAAAGCTAAAGGTTCATCATTCGAAAGAGAAGTTGCAAGCTTCCTTTCGAAAACGTACGACGAAAGTTTCATCCGAGCTCCTAGTTCGGGTGCATACATTGGCGGCAAGAATCAAGCTAGGAAACAATACTTACATGAGGATCAGGTTAGGAGTTTCAAGGGGGATATTGTTCCAGGAGAAACTTTTAAAAACTTCAATGCCGAATGCAAAAATTATAAAGACTTCCCCTTTCATTTGGTGTTGACTGGTGAGTGCAAGCAACTTGATTCTTGGATCAAGCAACTCATGGATGTAGCCGAAGACAATGATTGTAACATCTTGTTCATGAAGTTCGACCGCAAAGGCAAGTATGTTGCAGTGCAAACAAAATATACTTGGGTTACCGATAATTTCATCTACTATAGTTCTGCTACGACAGGAGACTGGGTGATTATCGAATTCAATCATTTTTTCAAGCTCAACAAAGACCTTCTTAAAATCTATTCAGCTTCACCTAATACTAACACAGACACCATGTCCGGAAACATAACGCTCAATACTTAGCTTTCTTAATATACTCACAGACACCAAAGTCTTGCCACTCATTTATCCCATATAAAGCTCATCAGACACAAAGTCTTGCTCATACATACATAATTGTTTGGGATTATACATACATAGCTGTTTGGTCGGGGTTGCTCGACTCTCCTTGAGGGCGCAGACACCTGCGTTACGGATCTGGAGCCGAGAGTGCATTCTCTCAAAAAGCGTAGACATGCGTTGTCTATGGAACACCGACCGGGCAATCGACATGGTTTTGCGAACCCGGAATGAGTCTACATTATACTCTATCTTGAAGATGTAGAACATGCGTTGCTGAGTGCTACGGCCTCAACTACAGTCCCATCATTACTTTACAGGGCAACCGGTGGCGTTATACAGCAAAGAACAGGGCTAGTATATCGGGGAACAGATAGCAAAGGTGACGGGTCATGGCATCCTAAAACTTTGGTAGTGCTAAATTAGCACTACCATGGCTCAAAATCGGCAATTGGTTTCTAGAACTTATATGGAAGAACCCTTAATTAAGAGATTTAAACAAAGAAAAAGAGTAGACCGAACGAACGAAGTGAGTTAGGTATAAGTTGTTCGAAGAACAACTCTCCAAGATATAGAATGGTATAATATGGTAATAGAGAAAATTAAATTAATAATTTTCCCTATTACGTTTGCTAGAAGAATGGCATCTGAGAAGTTTTTGTTACTTCTAGGTTGCTTTCGATGATCTCGCTAATTGACTTGCGTTCTTCTTCGCTTAGATTAAGAATCTCATCATAGGTAATACCACCTCTCATATACCATGCCATCGACATGCATGATTTTTTGATATCCCTGACTTCGTTTTCCATCCCATCTATAAGCTTCTTGATGTCTTCAGGTGACGCACGAAGAAGCCTTACTCGAAAAAATCTGCTGGATTTAGCGTAAAGCTCTGTTCGTATTCATGTTCGCAACTGTCACACTTCATCTTTAGTGGCTTCAGTTCAGTTGCTCTTTTAAGCTCACTATTGAAATCTCTAATAGAGATGTACATCTCTTTGTCGCAGTTATGCAAAAAATCATTAATAAATTCTTTTTCTGTTACTTTGACCGTAGGTGTTTGTATATATTCTATTCCGCTGCTGACAATGTCCATAGTTAGTTCGGTAATTTTTCTTAGTGCTTCTTCACTAGTAGTTGCTCTTTGTTCAGCGTCTTCGATGAAGTCTAATGTGGCAAATACACGTTGTACACTAAATTGTTCTTTTGCTGCATCGTTCAATTGTTTATAGGTTAGTGGCTTGAATTTAAATGACAATTCGTTTATCTCCAGTGGAGTAGAATAATCACCTGGTTCGAGCGAAGACAATATCGCAACTAAGTTTATAGAGTAAGGACTTGTTTCGCCGCATGCAGGACAGGTTGATTCTACCTTCATCTCACCGTTACCACTAGAGGCTCTTACAGCAATAAGAATTGCATCTAAATCCATTGAGTTGATTTGCCATGGGTCTTTGATATCAGGAATGCAACTTGCAATCAACTGCGCAACTGCTACCCCATTAAATAATGCGTCGGGAGTTCTAGCAGTAATTTCGTCGATTGCAGTCATAGGATATACTGGGAGTTCACCGGTCTCGGGCATGTCGATTACGCCGGGTGCATAGTTTTTTCCACCGCTAGGTAACTTGAGATAGATCGACGGTCTTCTGAAATACTGCTTAAGTGGATTGTTGTTCATATGTTATTTCCTTATGATTTTGGGTAATTTTCCCAACACTAAATACTAAGTATATTTAGTGGGTAAAAAACCCAAAATATTTTTTTCGGAAATGATTATGGATCCAGAAATACAAGAGCAGTACGAAGAACAGCTAAGACAGTCCACTGAATTGTTGAGCCAATATAACAGTGTTATGGCTAGCACTTTAGCAAATTTTGCTAAGACAGTTCAACCGCTCGACCATGCTACAAGAGATGCTACACGTGCCACGCGAGATTCGGCGCGTGCTACACAAGATGCTGGACAAGCACTGCGTACATACGCAGAAGCCGGAGTTGAGTCAACAAAAAAGACTGACGCTGCTGCTGAAGGCTTAAAAAATGCATTGCACCACGGTAAGATCGCACTGGGCTCATTCAGTACCGCATTGTTTTCTGGAACTGAGGGATTCGCAAAATACGGCGCTGGATTAAACTCATTAGGTGATGCAGCAAAAGCAGTTACGTCAAATTTTGGTCCATTGGGAATAGCGGCTGGATTAGCTGCTCAAGGACTCACAAGAGTTGCAGAATTAGCATTTAAACAGGCCGACAGCCTTTTAAAGGTAAATGATGCACTCTCGAAATCAGGCGCTGCAGGCTCGTTTGCTACTAACGAACTACGTCAAATGGGCAAGGCAATGGGGCTTTCGTCAAGTGATTTAGCAAAATTCTCTAATCAAGCGACTACACTGAATGGCGGATTACGAGTATTGGGTTCAACTACCGCGGACGGCGTTAGAGCGTTCGCTGAAATGAATACGACTACTGCTAAAACACGTAAAGATTTTTTAAAGTTAGGGTTTGATGACGACGCAAGGATCAAAGCTACCGGAGATTACGTTAGATTATTGCAAAGCTCAAACGCCGGTTTAACCTCAAGACAGCTAAGCGAAGGCAAGTTAGCAAAACAAGCACAGGCTTACACTGAAAATCTATTGATACTTTCCGATTTGACCGGCAAAGATGTCGAGACAACTAGACAACAACAAGAAATAAATCGTGCTACTTATGAGTGGACATTACAAGAGAATCGTTGGCAACAAGAACGTCTTGCGTTAGAAAAATCCGGTGATCCGGCTGCTAAAGAAAAACTTGACGCATTAGACAGAGAAATCGCGGCCGCCAACAGATTTATTGATGACGTTGGTAGTTTTGGGGACCCTGTAAAAACTGCCGCCGCACAAATGCAATTGTTAACAGGTGCAATGACTCCGGCAAGTTCTAGGTTTCTTGTTATCGGGCATAATCTTGATGAACAAATTAGAGCGGTTAAGGAAGGTACATACCAAACAGGACAATTCACTACTGCATATGCAAAAAATGTTCAACAGTTCATGAATGCTTCTGGCGGTGCCAATACAAGTACTTTAGCATTAAGTGAAGACCTCCAAAATATATCCGGTATTACCAGAGAAACTGTTGGTAACGTAACTAGAATTATCAAAGATTTGTCAGATGGTCTGACTCAGGAACAAATTGCTGCAAAAAAACGAAAAGAACTAGACGACCTAAAAGCAGGTAAAGGTGCAGTTGCCTTGGATCCTGCTCAAAAGGCACGTGCAGAATTAACAGAAGCAGAAAGGCTTGCCAAACTTACGGTAGACGATTTGGTTGCTAGTATTAACCCATTAACTAGTGGTTTTACTGCTACTACCATAGCTGCTACTGCACTATTCGGTGCAGCCTCTATCGCTGCGGTAGCTCTATCAGCATTGGCAGGAAAGGCTGTACTGGCAGCTGGGGTAGATGCAATGGGAGGAGGCGGCGGCAGAGGTCGAGGTAGAGGTCGAATTGCTGCCGGCGGCGCCGGAAGATTGTTAGGCAGTGGTGCTGGAAGATTGCTAGCTGGCTCCGCTGTGGTCGGTGCTGGGCTTGACACATATGGTAGAGCCCAAGAAAAACAAAGCGCAACACAGATCGCAACAGGAGTGGGTGGCGGCCTTGCTGGTGCTGCACTTGGTGCTAAAGGCGGCGCCATGGCCGGAGGCGCAATAGGAAGTTTATTTGGTGGTGTGGGCGCAGTACCCGGCGCTGCTATCGGAGGACTTCTTGGAGGCGGCCTCGGCTATTTTGCTGGTGGAAAAGCAGGGGATGCTTTGTTTGGTGCATTTAAAGGAAAAGATAAACCTGAACCTGAAGCTGGCAATGTGCAAACCACAGGGATTGCAGAACAAGTACTTGCGGGCAAAGATAAACCTGAATCAGAAGTAGCGACCCCAGGTGATACTGCAATTTCTCCGGAAACACAAGCGATACTAAATGAAAGTGCTAAATCGTCGAAAGCATTAGAAAAACTTATAAAACCCACATCTGATTCTACTACCACTGACAGTACTACTGAAATGTCTGAATCAATAAAGAAATTTAAAGATGAATTACTTAGTACAGGCAACATGCTGAATAGGTTTAAACAAGCATTAGATGCTTTATCACAACTGATGTTCAATATGTCAGGTAATACTGAAACTACTCCACAAGGTGGTTCGTACGGTGGGTCGTCCGGTGGTTCCGCATCAGGCGCGCCTCAGATACCCGCAAACTTAGGATCATATATGGCTGCGACAGCCATGATCGAATCAGGGGGCAGAGCAGATGCTAGAGCAACAACTAGTTCTGCCGGAGGCATGTTTCAATTTTTGGACTCAACTTGGAAACAGCTAACCAAAGAGATGGGCAAAGACTATTCTCTACAAGATAAATTTGATCCAAACAAAGCCGCAGAAGTTATGGCTTATTTTACTGAAAAGCAAAGAAAACAACTTGAAAAGGGTACTGGCAGAAGAGCATCTAATACAGATTTATATATGGCTCACTTTTTGGGTGCTGGCGGTGCAACTCAATTCTTGAACGCGATGAATCGAGATCCAAATGCCATTGCAGCAGATTTAAATCCAAACGCAGCAAAAGCCAACAGAAACATCTACTATGATGGAGATCGTGCTAGAACTTTAGGTGAAGTATATGAGTTGATGAACAAAAAAATGAGCACCGCGACAGCGAAGGTCCAGAAAGGTGATACCCCCGAATTTGTTCAACAATTGGCTAGAAGTGGAGGACCACAACTTGCTGGAGGACCACAACTTGCTGGAGGACCAATGGCGGACACTAAACTTATATCTAGTAAGCCCGATAATATAACATTAGGGGACCGTGCTGATTTATCCGGAATGAATTCTAATTTGCTTTCCAGGTTCTTTACTGCTGCTAAAGAGTTTAGACGCCCTATAAAAATAAACAGCGCACATCGTTCCGATCAATACCAAGCAGAGCTTTGGGTAAGAGGCAATATTTTAGGGGAATCAGGCATTCATACCCCTGCTAGACCAATGAATGACACTACTATTACTTATGGGGGAAAGCAATATAAAGTAGACGGGTCAGGTGCTGGTAGCAAACATGGTCGCGGTGAAGCACTGGATATAAGTGCAGACCGAGGTGCTTTTGATCCATATTTGCACAAATATGGATTGCATCGTCCCTACCGAAATGATCCCCCGCACGTAGAATTGAAAGCAGAAAAGGGTGGAGTGTTTACTGGACCATCTTCAGGTTATCCAGCAACATTACACGGTACTGAACTTATCGCCCCTCTTGTTAATAATTCAGCACTTATGATGCTGGCAAAATCACCTGCGACACAGTTAGATTCTCTCATGGATATGAAAGATGACAAAGCATTTGGCTCATTGAGTTCAGCTAGCTTTACTCCAAAAACGATGACTGCTACGATCAATAAAATTGTACGTGATATGAATTCTGAAAAGACTGCAACTGTTGAAAACACGATAAAGAATGACACATTCGCGCGTAATGCTAATTTAGATAATACAAGAATTAATATAGCAGTTATGGAATTGTTGAACGCAAAGTTGGACAGTATGGTAGATGCTATACGCACTACCAATGACATTTCTGAGAAGATATTGCGTGCATCTAATAATTAATCATGTGACATTTTAAACATAGGTAATTTAGACGCCGCGGTCAATGCATAAATAGCAGTATGATCACAGAAATTCAAAACTTTTTGAAACACCGAAAGTTATGTGCAATGCCAAAATGGCTAAAAACTCGTCCTGATATTGTTCAGTGGCTAACACATACTACAGTTCAATATCCAGTTAAAAACACTATGGAACAGGTTTACATTGTTCTGAACGGTGAACCCCCGAGATGTTCTGATGGAAACTATCGCAAGTTCAATACTTTTACTACAGGATATCGTACTGGATGTGATCTTGGAAACAAATGCAAAGATGTAATAAGAGATAGAATAGAAAAACAACAGCAGGGTTTTTTGGAAAAATATGGAGTTACAAATTCTTCGCAAATTCCCGGAATTCAAGAGCGAATCAAACAAACTAGCCTAGAAAAATATGGTGTTGAACATCATATGAAACTGAAGTCTCAACAAGAGTTGGTCCAATCTAAGAAAAATAGTAGATCAAACGAAGAAAAAACTATATCAAAACTTAAAACGCAGAATACTAACTTAGTTCGGTATGGTGAAACACATCACATGAAACTTGGCTCACAGCAACTAAAAACTCAAACAACACATGCTGAAAAACACGGGGTACTGTTTCCATTACAGAACAAAAATTCTGTCAAACAGATGAGAGACAGTTGGCAAGCCAACAACGATGTCAGCACGGTAAATCTAAAACGAAAAGTTACTTTATTCGAAAGATATAACGTTGGGGCTGCTAGTAGAATCTATATACCCGACGATACCTTAAAAATTCTCGACGACGAAAACCTATTCACTCAAACAATATCAGGTAAGACCAGAGAAGAAGCTATCACTATTTTAAAAATAGCCCCACATACATTGTATCTATACGCGAAGAAATATGATGCTAGCAAGTTGTTTGCTCGTCCGTTGTCTAGTAAATTTGAAATTGAAATAGCAGAATGGCTAACCAGCATCAACATTACTTACGAACAAGGAAATCGCAACATCATTTTTCCGCAAGAGCTAGATTTTTACATTCCAAATTTGAATGTTGCGATTGAGTGCGGAGGATTGTACTGGCACTCAGAAAATTCGTCGAGTCGGACAAGAAATTATCATGCAAGTAAGCATAAACATTGCGCTGAGCATGGAATCAGGCTTGTCACAATGTTTCAAGACGAATGGGATGACCGAAAAGAGCAGTGTAAAGCAATACTAATAAATATTTTGGGTAAATCGTCAGTGCCGTTGTATGCTAGACAATGCTCAGTTGAAGAGATCAGCCACAACGAAGCAAAGATGTTCATAGAACAAAATCACATCCAAGGCTTCGCCCCTGCAAAAGTTAATATTGGATTGAAATTTAACGATAAGTTGATATCTATAATGACATTTCGTAAGGCAAGATTTAACAACACGGTTGAGTGGGAACTGATTCGATATTGTTCTTCGACTGGTGTTGTGGGCGGCGCAAATAAAATGATGTCTATGTTTGTCAAAACTTATTTTCCTAAATCTATAGTATCGTATAGTGATAATCGTTGGTTCACTGGCAACGTGTATAAACAACTTGGATTTGTCAACACATCAACGAATGTTGGATATTGCTACACAGATTATAAAAAGCGGTTTTCTAGAAATAAATTTCAAAAGGCAAAGCTTGTCGCAGAAGGCTACGACGGGTCAATGTCAGAATGGGAAATTATGCAATCTTGTGGGTTTGATCGCATATGGGACTGTGGTCAGACAACATGGAAATGGAAAGCCTCATAGTATAAAAGATAAATATAAGTCATGAGCTATAAAAAGAAATTCCTAAATAAATCAGGTGTATCAAGTCCTATTTCTGGGCTTAACAGCAACAGCGGGGCTTGGAATGGGTCGCCTGGACAGAATGGCACGCCGACCGGCGGTTATAATAACACCGAGTTTGGCTATAAAAATTATATGAGTAGGCTTCCTGAAGTCTACACCGGTCACCCTAACAGAATCGAACGTTACAACCAATATGAAATGATGGACGTTGATGCTGAGATCAATGCATGTTTAGATATTCTTGCAGAGTTCTCTACCCAAAGAAATGAACACAATAAGACACCGTTTTCTTTCGAATTTAAAGAAACCCCTACCCCACATGAAGTAGAGTTGTTAAGTAAGCAATTGCAGCAGTGGTGTAAACTAAATGAATTTAATGGCCGTATATTTAAGATTTTCCGCAATGTTGTAAAGTACGGCGACCAAGTGTTTGTGCGCGACCCCGAAAACTTCAAACTATACTGGGTCGACATGGTCAAAGTCATTAAAGTTATCGTCAACGAGAGTGAAGGCAAGAAGCCAGAACAGTATGTCTTAAAGGACATCAACATCAACCTACAGAACTTATCAGTAGCACAAAAAACGAATACTGACTTTGCTGCTAACCCTGCAACTGGTTTGGGTGGTACCGGAGGCGGCACCAACACTCCTTACACGGTTCCTGCAATGCCATACAATACTACGGGCTCACGATTCACATTGGGACAGAGTGAATCTGCGATAGACGCAAAGCATATCGTCCACTTATCATTAACAGAAGGACTTGACAGATTCTGGCCATTCGGTCAGTCGATCCTAGAGAACATCTTCAAGGTCTACAAGCAGAAAGAACTACTAGAAGACGCTGTTCTTATCTATCGTGTGCAACGTGCTCCTGAACGTAGAATGTTCAAGATCGATGTTGGCAACATGCCGAGTCACTTAGCAATGGCATTTGTTGAACGTGTCAAGAATGAAATTCACCAACGCAGAATTCCTTCGTTGTATGGCGGAGCGTCAATAGTTGATGCTTCATACAATCCCCTATGTTTGGATTTAGAAACAAAGATTCCATTATTGGATGGTAGAACATTACCATTGAGTGAGATTATTACAGAGTTTGAAGAAGGTAAAGAAAACTGGGCGTATAGTTGTGATCCAGAATCTGGTAAGATAGTACCGGGCGTAATTAACTGGGCCGGAGTTACTAGAAAAGACACGGAAGTTCTTGAGCTTACGTTTGACAACGGTAAAACATTGATCTGCACTCCGGATCATAAACTGCCGGTATTTGGTAAAGGTTTTGTTGAAGCACAATATCTCACTGAACAGGATAGTTTGATAGCATTCAATACCCAGAATAAAGCTATGTCAGGAGGAAAAACTAACGAGTATCAGCAAGTATGGGATCATGAATCCAAATCTTGGGTATGGACTCATAGAATGGTAGGTGAGTTTTTCCGTGAAAAGGGCAAGCACCAAGAGTTTAGCTATCTTGCTGAATATGTGTTATCACCCAGAACTACTATTCATCATAAAGATTATAATCGTTTCAATAACGATCCTAGAAATCTAACTTATATGAACAAAGCTGATCATATAATGTATCATGCGGCACAGAAAAAAGACTTCTGGGAAACAATGTCTAATGACTATCGTGAAGAAATGACTTCTAAGATATCAAATACACTCAAAGAATACTGGGAAAACTTATCAGAAGAAGATAGGTTAGCGAAACTATGGAATATTAGAAACGCACAACAAAAAGCTGTTTGGCTGAGACAGAATGATGTAGATGTTGCTACACGATATAAAGAAAACATGAGCAAGTCACGCAAAGAATATCTTGCTAGCAATCCCGAAATGATGAAGATTGTTAAAGATAACTGCGAGCATCGCGTAAAGATTAAGAATCAATCGTTGAACTTGTCGTTTGATATGTTACAAATCGTGTCGGACATCGTTAAAAGTGGTACTAAAAATAAAAATGATGTATTGAAAGAATGCGATAATAGTATAACACTATTGAACTTAGTTAAAGAACTTAACTCCACTTCATTAGATTATAAAAATGCTCATTGTAAAATAGATTTTACTAAGTTTGGTTATAGTAAGCTTGATAGATTACTTAATCAGTTCGGATACAACAACTGGAAACATTTCGTTCGTGAAATAGACAACTTCAATCACAGGGTAGTAAAGATAACTAAAGTATCAAGCAGAGATACTGGAACTATCACTATTGATGGACTACATAAGTGGCACGATTATCATACTTTTGCTATTGACGCGGGTATTTTCGTCAAAAACTCAATGAATGAGGATTACTTCTTTCCTGTCACCGCTGAAGGTCGTGGGTCGTCAGTTGAAGTTCTTCCTGGTGGACAGAATCTTGGTGAGATCGATGACTTGAAATACTTCAACAATCGTCTTGCTCGTGGTCTTCGTGTACCGTCAAGTTATCTGCCAACTGGACCAGATGACAACACGACACCAATGAACGATGGCCGTGTCGGTACTGCTATGATTCAAGAATTCAGATTCAATCAGTACTGTGAACGATTGCAGAATTACATCGGTATGAAATTAGATGAAGAGTTCAAGCTGTTCCTTCGCTGGAGAGGATTCAATATTGATACTGGTCTGTTTCAAATTGCGTTTAATCCTCCCCAAAATTTTGCTGCTTATCGGCAAGCAGAGATGGATACAGCACGGGTGCAAACCTTCGCTTCTATGGAAGCATTTCCTTACATGTCTAAGAGGTTTGCTCTTGAAAGATTTTTGGGCTTGTCCGAAGAAGAAATCAAAAAGAACGAAAAAATGTGGGAAGAAGAAAACAAGAAAGAAGTTGATATGTCTCCCCAAGGCTCTGATCTACGCAATATCGGGGTGTCCACTGGAGATTTCGATGCAGACCAAACTATGGCAGACGAACTTTCTTCTATAGATCAAGAAGGCAACATGCCAGATGAAGTAACAGGTCCAGTAGCAAGTGATGTTGCCGGACAACCAACAATGGGCGGCCCCGGTACCCCTTCACCGAACAGTCCAATGCAAATATAACAGAGTTACTAATCTACCAATGTCTTATTTTATAAGATGAATAAATACAAATAAGGAGAACGGTATGTTATTAACTGAGGTGTTTGATACCCCTATTAATGGGCTACAAGATGTCAACGACGACAACAGCAAGCCTGTATGGCGTACCTCACGCAAGACCAAACTAACATTAAAACAGATTCGTAAATTACGACGTATGTTAGATGTTAGAAATTACGAGAAGAATATCTATCTTTCTAAAGTAAGGACTCAATATGGTCCTAAACCAGAGTCTGGCGGTATGCCTCCGGGCATCTAAGATACCTAGTCTTAACTACAAAATGCAAAAAATACAGAGTTAATACGCTGTTTTCTAAGATAGCGCATAAGTAACTATGCAAGGCCATTTTCAATCAGGAGAAAATTCTAATGAATATTAAGAAATATGAAGAACTAATCAACCTCGTAATAAACGAGAATGAAGATCAAGCTCGCGAACTATTCCATGAAATCGTTGTTGAAAAATCACGCGAAATTTTTGAGTCAATCATGGCTGATGAAATGGAAGAGGGAATGGGCGGCGATGCCCTGGGCGAGTTGATGGACGAGATTAATGCCGAAGAAGAAGGCATGTCTGACGACGATGAAGAAATCGATTTCGACCTCGAGGATGATGATTCAGAATACGAAGATGAAGACATGGACATGGACATGGACATGGATGATGATGAAAATGATGAAATCGAAGATGCAGTAATACGCATCGAAGACAAGCTCGACCAATTGATGGCTGAATTTGAAGACATCATGGGCGGAGATGAAGACGAAGATGAAGACGAAGACGAAGACGAAGACTTCGAAGATGCTGATGCTGAGGAAATAGCCGAAGGTCGCAAACATGACACCGGCGGTCACCCACAATCATCGAAGGAACAAATAAAGAATAGGTTAGACAGAGCATACGGCAAGAACCTCGGCAAATTACCAAGAGAGCCTAAAACACCTGAAGAAGCCCGAGCATACATGAGAGACCTCGCGCGTCAGTTCGCCGACGACTTTGGTGAATTAGGTAACCTAAGCCCTGAAGATGAATATGACATACGCAAAGAACGCGGTATGCTGCCAACCAATGAAGCTGTTCAACTTCAAAAGGTTTCAGTAACTCACGGAGACAACGGTTCATACACTAGAAGCCCGGTCACTTTCAATTCAGGCAAAGCTGGCATGGATAGCAATCCAGTAAACTTTGGCGGCACTGATGAAAAGGGCCGTCCGGCTCCTACTGCAAAGGATCTAAAGGGCGCGGGTTCATTCAAGAACACACCAGGCAAGAAATCACAAGATTTGAGCGCAGCACCTAAGCCAAAGTTTGGTGACGATGGATCAAACACTAAGAGCCCAGTAGCAGAATCAAGACGTTCTGCTCGTAAACCAATTCGATAAGGAATCTGAGAGCAAATGGCCTTGTATCTTAGAGAAAATCTTACCTTTGACAAAGCAGGTATGATCGTCGAGTCTGTAAAAGAAGGCGACGGCGATCTAAAAACCCTGTACATGAAAGGGATTTTCATTCAAGGCGGCGTAAAGAACGCAAATGAGCGTATTTACCCTGTCCATGAAATCGAAAATGCAGTAGAAACACTCAACAAACAAGTCAGTGAAGGCTATTCAGTTTTGGGGGAAGTAGATCATCCAGATGATCTTAAAATCAACCTAGACCGTGTATCACACATGATCACAAGCATGTGGATGGACGGACCAAACGGAATAGGCAAACTAAAAATTCTCCCTACTCCAATGGGTCAACTCGTAAGAACAATGTTGGAATCAGGAGTTAAACTAGGTGTATCCAGTCGTGGATCAGGTAATGTAAACGACATGGATGGTAAAGTCAGTGATTTTGAAATCATCACTGTTGATATCGTTGCCCAACCTAGTGCACCAAACGCATATCCCAAAGCAATTTATGAAGGCGTTCTCAATAGTAAAACAGGATACAAGTTATTACAGGCAATGAAAGAGGGAGATATTTTGACAGAGCAAGCCCTGCAACGCCGCGCACAAAAAGAAATACTAAAACTAATAGAGGAGTTGAAGATATAATGTCTTCTAACTTGTCATATGTATATCGTTGGACTCATTTACCATCTGGTAAATGGTACATTGGATCTAGGACTTCAAAAAATTGCCACCCTGACGACGGATATATATGCTCTAGTAAATATGTAAAGCCTCTAATAGAAGCTACCCCTAGCGACTGGCAAAGAGAAATAATAGCATATGGATCATCAAAATGGATGAGGGTAGTAGAAAAAGAATTATTACATGTGTCTGATGCTAGAAACAATCCGCAGAGTTTCAACAGAAATAACTGTACAACACCAGATGTAACATCAACACAGAATAAAAAACGAATGCACAAAGAAGAAAAAAATATTATGGTTTGTGCGGAAGACATTGACATATATTTAGAACAAGGATGGAAATTAGGATTTACTGATCAGGTAAAAACCAACATGAAAATTGGTCATACTGATGTATCAGGAAGTAACAACCCCATGCACGGTATGTCTAGAAGCGGAAAGGATGCCCCGTTTTATGGAAAAAAACACTCTCAACAGACTATTGAGAAACTGAAAAAACCTAGAGCGGCCCGAGCCAAACAAAAAATGTCTGAATTCAAAATCGGACAATTAAACGGAATGTTTGGTAAAAAGCAACCTAAAACGTATTGTTCACATTGTGACCAATACTATGCAGTAAACACTTATGCTAGATGGCACGGTGATAACTGTAAACGAGTACAACGATTCTTTGGTGAAGAAGTAAAACGCCTCATCAACGAACTTAAGCTATAAAAATTAAAAGGAATGTCGTATAATGAAATTAGACATTATAAAACCACTACTAGAAAGCGGCCTGATCAACGAAGATATCGGGAATCAGTTAAATGAAGCCTGGGAAATTAGGTTGAACGAGGCTCGCCAAGAAGTACGTGCAGAATTACATGAAGAATTCGCACAACGTTATGAACATGATCGTAATGTGATGGTAGAAGCTCTCGACAAAATGATGACTACAAATCTTTCAGAAGAAATTGCAGAATTTAAATCTGAAAGACAAGCAATGAATGACGACCGCGTTAAATCACAACTAAAACTACGTGAAAGTGCAACTAAGTTCAATGATTTCATGGTTACTAAACTAGCCGAAGAAATCCGTGAACTACGCAATGATCGCAAACTTCAGATGGAAAACCAAAAGAAGCTAGAAGGTTTTATCGTACACGCTCTATCACGTGAAATCAAAGAATTCGCAGTTGATAGACAAGCAGTGGTAGAAGCAAAAGTCAAACTCGTCGCTGAAGGCCGCAAGCAATTGGAAGCACTCAAGGCGAGATTTATCGCTGAGAGCGCAAAGAAAGTTAGCGGTGCGGTCGCATCTCAACTTAAGGGAGAATTATCACAACTTAAGGAAGACATCAAGTCTGCTAGAAAGAATAACTTCGGTCGCAAGATTTTCGAATCCTTCGCAAGTGAATTCAGTGTAACTTATCTCAATGATAAGGCTGAGACTCGCAAGGTAATGAAAGCTCTTGCACATAAAGATCGACAGTTAGCTGAAGCTACTGCAAAACTACAACATGCAACAAAGCTCGTAGAAAACAAAGATCGTGAAGTAAGAATTATTAAAGAATCATCTCAGAGAGCAAAAGTTATGGATGAACTATTATCCCCGCTCAACGAAGAGAAAGCTGAAGTAATGAAGACTTTGCTAGAAAGCGTACAAACAGGTAAGCTGCAAAACGCATTCGATAAGTATTTACCAGCCGTTCTTAATACTGGTTCAGTAACAGCCGACAAGGCAGCTAAATCTGTGATCATAGAAGCGACCGGTAACAAATCTAGTCAGAAGCAACATGAAGACGATTCGTATACAAAAGACAACGTGATCGACCTCAAGCGTCTGGCTGGACTTAAGTAAGAAATAATCAGGAGAATATAAATGTCAAAAGTACTTTTAGAAAGTCGTTGGGGGGAAACTAAAGATGCCCTACTTGAAGGCTTAAGAGGAAATCGTCGCTCTACAATGGGCGTCCTTCTCGAAAACACAAAGAAGCAGCTTCTTGCTGAATCTTCGGCTGGTACCACTACTGCTGGTAATATCGCAACATTAAACCGCGTTATTCTTCCAGTAATTCGTCGTGTTATGCCAACTGTTATCGCTAACGAACTAGTCGGCATTCAGCCAATGACTGGTCCAGTTGGTCAGATCCACACTCTACGTGTTCGTTATGCTCAATCATTGGGCGACACTTCAGCAGCAGCTACTCCGGTAACTGCAGGTGAAGAAGCACTATCACCATTCAAGATCGCACAGGCATACTCACGCGTTCCTTCAGATGCAACCACTACTAGTTTCTACACTGGTGCTGATACTGCATCACTAGAAGGTAACGGTGGTAAGCAGATTTCTGTTCAGATCCTTCGTCAGGCTGTAGAAGCCAAGTCACGCAAGCTACAAGCTCGTTGGACTTTCGAAGCTGCACAGGATGCACAGTCACAGCACGGTATCGACGTAGAAGCAGAAATCATGGCTGCTCTTGCACAAGAAATCACTGCTGAAATCGACCAAGAAATCTTGCTCTCACTTGCAACTCTTGCTTCAACTGAATACACATTCAACCAAGCAACTGTTTCAGGTACTGCTACTTACGTTGGTGACGAACATGCTGCTCTTGCAGTACTCATCAACCGTGTTGCAAACTTGATCGCACAGCGTACTCGTCGTGGTGCAGGTAACTGGGCTGTTGTTTCACCAGCTTCACTTACTGTTCTACAGTCAGCAACAACTTCAGCATTCGCTCGTACAACTGAAGGCACTTTCGAAGCCCCAACTAACACCAAGTTTGTTGGTACTCTTAACGGTGCAATGCGTGTATTTGTTAACTCATATGCACCAGACACTCAGCCAGTACTCGTAGGATACAAGGGTTCATCGGAAACTGACGCAGCAGCAT
>Ga0247832_1000958_pt1 | contig 54736 bp, 23 predicted proteins | sample LaCruzMarch2015__10_FD_192407 | JGI IMG/M metagenome (GOLD analysis project Ga0247832, IMG submission 192407) | Freshwater microbial communities from meromictic Lake La Cruz, Castile-La Mancha, Spain - LaCruzMarch2015_4m | ecosystem: Environmental > Aquatic > Freshwater > Lake | place: Spain... | reverse complement strand
ATCCCCTAACCATTAAGGATCAAAGTACCTTTGAAAATCCTCATCAATATCCTACAGGAATCCCCTATGTATTGGTGAATGGAAGATTAGTAGTTGATCGTGGTGTTTATATAGATGTTCGCGCTGGAGTAGTGTTAAGGAGACCATAAGGCAGATCAACTCAACATTTGAATAAATAGCCTGGGTTTTTAACAACCTAAGGAATTTAGTTTATTTTAAAAAATTTAAATAGTATTAAAACTTTAATTTAAATATTTTAGTAAGTTTATCTAATATTTAACAAAATAAAATAAAAAAGAATGAAAAAACAAATTTTGACCTTTTTGTTTCTTTCCATCATTTCTTTTGGTGTTTTCGCCCAGGGCACAGTTACTGGAAAAGTAACTGATTCCGAGGGAGAGCCACTCATTGGAGCCAGTGTGGTGGTAAAAGGAACCTCCGTAGGTACAGTGACCGACTTAGACGGCGCTTATACCTTAAGCGCTTCAGGAAATGATATTCTTGTCGTCTCTTACATTGGTTATAGTAATAAGGATGAACCAGTTAACGGACGCAAAGTGGTGGACATTATTTTACAAACAGGCGTAGAACTTACAGAAATTGTGGTTACTGGTTATGGCACCTCTTCCAAGAGGAATCTAACCGGTAATATTGCAAAAATCAAGTCAGAGGAAATTTTGAATGTCCCTGTCGCCAGTGTGGATCAAGCTTTACAAGGTAGAGCAGCAGGTGTTTTTGTCAATGCACAATCAGGAAAACTCGGACAGGCTGTAACGGTTAGGGTTAGAGGTAATTCCTCTATTAGTGCTAATAGTCAGCCTCTTTATGTGTTAGACGGTATTCCAATTACTACAAATGATCAGAGTTCTTATGGTGGGGACATGAACCCACTGACCGATTTGAATCCAAATGATATTGAATCCATTGAGGTATTGAAAGATGCTTCTGCCGGTGCCATTTATGGATCCAGAGCGGCAAATGGCGTGGTGCTTATTACTACAAAGCGTGGAAAATCAGGTAAGACTTCCGTATCATTTAATGTACAAACAGGGTATAGTGAGGCTACTAAAAGGGTTGGCATGCTCAATTCAGAGCAGTATGCGGAATTAATCCTTGAAGGGGCAGCTTACAGGGATAATCTGGATAAAACACCGATAACAGATCCTGATTCATGGACTACTTATGTTAAAAATGATGTCATGGGCTATTATAGCTATGGAAAATGGGCGTCCGATCCAACGAAGACTTATGAATGGCAAGATGCTGTTTTCCAAAGGGGACCCTATCGCCAGGCGGATTTACAGATTGTTGGAGGAAATGCGAACACCAAATTCTTTACTTCATTTCAGCATTTGGATCAAACAGGAACTATTGTGGGAAATAACCTTCAACGTTCAACAGGTCGTCTGAACCTTGATCAAAAGGTGAATGATTGGCTCGATTTGGGCGTTTCTCTTAGCTTATCAAGAACTTTCAGCCGTCGTCTGCCAGATGATAATGCATTTTCCAACCCTTTACAGGCCGTTGCTTTAATGCCTATGACTCCCTTTTTAGATCCTGAAACGGGATTGGATGCGGGCACGCCTCCAGGTGATGTCAATATACCAGTATATTACAATCCTATTTTGACGGTAAATTACGGCCGTTTCTCACAGGACGTTTATCGTACTTTTGGAAATACCTATTTTAAGGCCAAATTACTACCAGGTCTTACTTTTCAAACAGAATTTGGATTGGATTATCTAAGTCAAAACGAGGAAAGTTATTTTCAGTCTCAAACGGTGAGAAATCAGACAAGAGCGGTAAGAGGGGTAGGTTCCAATTACGGTACCTTTGTAACGAATTACAATACAAATAGTTATTTCAACTATAGCAAATTAAAAGGTTCGCACGACTTTAATGCTACTTTAGGTATGCAATATCAACAATCGCAAGCGAAATATAATTTTACGGAAGGTCTGGATTTTCCATCTAACTCATACCAGAAAATTGCCAGTGCTGCTACTAAATCAGGAGGTAGTTCTTCTCAGACAGATTTTCGCTTTCTCTCGTATTTCATGAGGGCTAATTATGTATTTAAAGAAAATTACATTCTCTACGCCAGTGGAAGAATTGACGCATCGTCTCGTTTTGGTAAGAATGCAAGACGTGGATTTTTCCCAGCGGTTTCTGCAGGCTGGATTATTTCCAATGAATCATTTTTCAATAAATTGCCGTCGGTTAGCTTGCTCAAGCTACGCGCTTCTTATGGTATTGTTGGAAATGCGGAGATTGGTAACTTCCCACAGCTTGGTCTTTTTTCAGGCGACGCAGGTTATGCCGGTGCCGCTGGTCAACGCCCTTCTCAGCTAAGTAATCCTGATTTACAATGGGAGCAAACAGCACAGTTGGATGTTGGACTCGATTTTGGTATTTTAAATAACAGGATTACAGGTGAAATTGACTATTATGTCAAAAAAACAGAGGGTCTTCTTTTAAATGTTAATATTCCCGCAACCACTGGATTTAGCAGTATTATCAGAAACGTTGGTAAACTGGAGAACCGTGGATGGGAATTTGTAGTTAATACACAAAATCTTACAGGGGCTTTCAAGTGGAATACCAGTCTGAATTTTGCCCTAAACAGAGGTAAGGTAACAGATATTCAAGGTCAGATCATTGAGGGTGGCGTAAGTAATATGAATAGAGTAGAAGAGGGCTATAACGTAGGTGTATTTTATACTGTAGAGTATGCAGGAGTAGATCCAGCCAATGGAAATGCTTTATTTTACAAGAATAAGAAAAATACAGATGGTACTATAGACCGAAGTACCACCAGTAACTATAGCGAAGCACAACGTACGGTAGTTGGTGATCCAAATCCAGATCTCATTTTTGGTTTCACCAATAATTTCTCTTTTAAGAATTTTGACCTTTCTGTGTTTTTCAATGGCGTACAGGGCAACCAGAATAACATTTATGGTATGGGGCGTTATTCTTCAGCCAGTATGTTGTACGAAGATAATAACACGGTGGATCAACTTCGCCGTTGGAGAAATCCAGGTGATATCACTGATATTCCTCAGGTTCGTCTATATAGGGTAAATGGTTCTCAGGCAAGTAGCCGATATATTGTTGATGGTTCTTATGTGCGTTTAAGGAACTTATCATTTGGCTATACGCTGAATGCAAAGCAATTGAAAAGAATTAAATTGGAGAAATTGCGTATTTATGTTTCTGGACAAAACTTGTTGACATTTACCAAATATCCTTATTGGGATCCTGAGGTTAATGCTGATACATTTGATTCAAATATAGCAAAGGGGAATGATTTTTATACTCCCCCACAGCCCAGAACTTATCTCGTTGGTTTAAATGTTACTTTCTAATCCTTTAATCTGAGCAATATGAAACTATATCAATCTAAATATAAAATGTGGTCCATTCTTGTAACCCTATTGGGGTTTACGCTGGCTGGCTGCGAAAAACGTCTGGATATTATACCATTCCAGAGCATAACGGAAGATCTGGCTTTAAATACAGAAGCTGATGTACTGGTAACTTTGACTGGGTGCTATGATGGTATCCAGAGTGCTTCCACCCTGGGGGGTGAAATCATGGTTCTTAACGACTTAATTGGTAACACACCCAATATTAATTTTACAGGAACATTTGCCGGGTTAAATGACGCTTATAATACCTTAATGGTAGCAAATAATAGTTTTGCTGCGGGAACTTGGGCTTCAGCTTACAATACCATTAATCGTTGCAATAATGTTTTAGGTGCATTGGATAAGGTGGCTACGCCTGCTAAGAAAACGTCGGTAGAGGGTGAAGCGCTTTTTATTCGCGCTACGCTCTATTTTGAACTGGTACGCCTGTATGCCAAGACCATCGGCGATGGCAATGCTTCTACAAATCCTGGGGTTCCCCTTATTTTACAAGCTACCCGTGTAGTGAGTGACGCAGATAATCGCACGCGTAGTTCTGTGCAGGATGTTTACAATCAAATTGTGGCCGATTTAACCCGGGCAGAAACTCTACTTCCCGCTACCAATGGTAATTATGCTACGAAGTGGGCTGCTGCTGCGATACTTTCCCGTGTTCATTTGATGTTGAAAAACTATCCTGCCGCTCGTGATGCAGCCAATAGAGTTATTACCGGAAGCGGTAAAGCCTTAAATCCTGATTTCACTAAGCTTTGGTTTACCGCTATTCGCAATGGTGGAGTGACTCCTTCAGAATATCTTTTTGCAGTGAAAGTGACTACTCAGGATGGTGCCAATTCAATCAATACGTACTTTGGTCGCACCATTTCATCTATTCCAGGTACAGCAGGTCGCAGTGACTGTAAAATTACCAATGCACATTTAGCTCTGTATGAACCTGGCGATACACGTAAGTTCTTTGTTCTTTCCGGGGGCAGTAATTACACCCAAAAGCACTTGGATCGTTTTGGTGATGTTCCGGTGGTACGTTTGGCTGAAATGTATTTGACCCGCGCAGAGAGTAATTTCAGAGCAGGGACGGTAATTGGTGCAACACCTCTGGCCGACATCAATGCCATTCGCGTTCGCGCTGGTTTACCTGCACTAACTACGGTTGCCTTAAATGATATAACAAAAGAGCGTTCTTTGGAACTTGCTTTTGAAGGCCATACTTTACATGAAGCCAAAAGATTACAGCAATCTGTTGGAAAAACTGAATGGAATTCTCCTAAATTAATTATGCCTATTCCTCAAAGGGAAATGGATGTAAATAAAAATTTAGTACAAAATGCTGGATATTAATTGAATGTCAGGAAGGAATCTATGAATGATTCCTTCCTGTTTTTAAATAATCCGGGTATATTTTTCTGAATAAATTCAAGTTAATATCGAAAACGTCATAATAGCATATAATTTTCTCATTAAAGATGTATTTTTATAATAAAACCGCTAGCCATGATTCGTTATCTGTTCCTTTTTTTACCGATGTACTTGTCGGCTCAGTCTATACCTGATTACTTGTCTGTCCCTTTTCCCACGGAATTAACGGTTGACAAACAGGGAAATAAAACTGCTTGGGTGTTTAATGAAGCCGGTAGCAGAAATGTGTATTTTGCTGAAAGCCCTTCTTACAAATCTATCAGATTAACACATTTCAAGGGGGATGATGGCATGGAGATAAGTAATCTTTCCTTTTCTCCGGATGGAACTAAATTGCTCTTTGTAAGAGGTAATCCAGTTAATAAATCTGGATTGGCAGCAAATCCTGCACAATTACAGGAACCAACAGACAAACACATTTATATACTAAATCTGAAGGATAAATATGAAATGAAGGTAGCTAAAGGCAGTGACCCAGCATGGGCGCCCAACAGCAGTAATTTTTCTTTCATTCAGAATAATCAGGTTCATCTTGCGACCTTTCAAACATCGGGTTATGTGGTAAATCCTTATTTTAAGGTGATGGGTAGCGTGTCTCAACTACGATATTCCCCAAATGGAAAATGGCTGGCTTTCAGGTTGCAAAAGGGGATGCATGCTTATATAGGGATTTATGATTTAGAGAGTAAAAAAATATTTTTTCCCGATCCCTCTGCCGATAGAGATACGGATCCGGTTTGGCATCCAACGGAAAATAAACTGGCTTTCATAAGGATTGCTCCCATCAGATTTAATTTACCTTTTTCACCAAAACGTGAGTCCTACCCATGGCAAATCAGAGTTATCGATTTGTCGAATGCGACAACCAAAGAAATCTGGAGGGCAGATGATGGGATGGGATCTGTTTTTAATGAAGATCTCCCGGTTACAGAAAACAGGCTTATCTGGACAAAAAATAGTTATTTATTATTTCCATGGGAAAAATCAGGATGGGTGCATATTTATGCGAGAAATGATGCAACTGGAAATGTGAAAGATTTGACTCCAGGTGAAGGAGAAGTTGAAAATTGGGGACTTTCAAGAGATGAAAAATCATTGTTTATCTCTTCCAACCACGGCGATGTAGATAGGAGACATATAAGAAAAATTAATATTGAGAATAATGCCACTGAAGTTAAAGTGGGTGGAAAAAATATTGCGTGGAAATGTCATGAGCTGAATGATGGATTAGTTTACCTGAAATCGACAGCACTAAAACCAGCCTGGCCTCATATTCTTTTAAATGGTAAGGAACGGGCATTGGCAGAAGATTTGTTTCCTGTCAATTTCCCTGCTACGTTGGTTGAGCCGGAAACCGTTTCCATTGAAGCAACGGATGGGTTCACCTCATTTGGTCAGTTATTAAAACCTGCTAATTACCAAAAGGGAAAAAAATACCCTGCCATTATCTTTTTACATGGAGGGAGTCGAAGGCAAATGTTTGCTGGGTTTCACCATGGTTTATATTACTCCCATGCCTATGCCTTAAATCAATATTTTGCAAATAAAGGATATTTTGTGCTCTCTCTCAATTATAGAAGCGGCATTGGATATGGGCTGAATTTTCGGGAAGCTAAAGACTATGGAGCAACGGGCGCCAGTGAAGTAAAAGATTTAATAGGTTCAGCTCATTTTTTAAGGGACATGGAGGATATTGATGCGACAAAAATTTCCCTTTGGGGTGGAAGTTATGGTGGTTATCTTACGGCTCACGGACTCGCACAACGAAGCGAACTTTTTTTGACAGGTGTTGATATTCATGGGGTTCATAACTGGAATGATGAAATTCCCACATTTGCCCCCTGGTATGACCCAGTCAAATATCCTGAAGCCGCTGATCTTGCCTTCAGGTCTTCACCTGAAAATTTTATAGATGGTTGGAAAGCTCCTGTACTATTTATACATGGAGACGATGACCGAAATGTGCCTTTTAATGAGACTGTTTATTTTATTGAAAAACTGCGTCGTCTGAATATAACCATAGAGCAACTGGTATTGCCTGATGAGGTACACTCTTTTCTGATGCATCAACATTGGATTAAAGCCTATCAGGCTACGTTCGATTTTATAGATAAATACACATGGCCGGCGAAAATGGGAACCAATGCAAAATAGGTTACAGGAGATTGATCTTTTAAGAGGGTTTGCCGTCATTGGTATGGTCTTTTCCGGAATACTACCTTTTAACGGCGCTTTACCCGCCTGGATGTATCACGCTCAGGTACCACCCCCTAAGCATATTTTTAATCCCAATCTTCCTGGGCTCACCTGGGTAGATTTGGTATTTCCTTTCTTTCTTTTCTCTATGGGAGCGGTTATTCCAGCGGTTTTACCTCAAAATATTGAGAAACAAGGACTTAAAAATACCTTTTTTCAGCTTTTCAAGAGATTTCTTCTGTTACTGGCCTTAGCTGTTTTTTCGTTTAATTTTGCCCCACTGAGGAATCTTGGCGCGGGTGATGTAGCTGATGTAGCGGGAATAGCTGCTTACTCAAGCTTGTTTTTAGTGTTTTTTAAACATCCTGATTGGCTACCCCGGCGTGCGCTTTCCCTCAAAGTTTCGGGCATTTTCCTTCTTTTGGGGCTCGTTTATATGAAAATGGTTTTCTGGGGTGGTCTGGATATTAAAAATAACGACTCCATTTTGCGGGTATTAACAAATGTTTATTTTGTTGGTACCCTCCTTTGGTATGTAAGTAAGGAAAATGAGTTGCTTCGTGTGGGCTTTATTTTTATGGTTTTAGCAGCCTATTTAGGTGATATGGATGGTGGATATATGCAAAATTTTTGGAGATGGCAAGATCCATGGCATTTGGTAAGTCCTTATTTATTAAAATATTTGATCATTTTCTTACTTGGCACACTGGCTGGAGATTGGCTGTTGAAAAAGGAAACTCTTGTAGAAAAGATTACTTTTCAATGGGATTATTTTATTCTTTCCATCGCCCTTACCTTGTCTGTATTAGTGGGCTTGTTTAATAGGAGTCTTGAGCTTACCTTATTATCGTGTTTATTAGCCGTTTCCTTTTTCTATTATCGTCAAAAATGGAAAAAGAAGGTTTTTACTGATAAAAATAAAATCTTTTATGTGGGTATTTTTATTCTTTTTTGTGGCCTTTTTATGGAGCCTTTTCAAGGGGGTATTAAAAAAGATCCATCTACTTTAAGCTACTTTTTTATTAGCAGTGGTATCGCCTTTATTTGGGTGCATGCCTTCATGAAAATAGAAACAAGTAAACTATCTTTTTACTTACTCCCCATACAAAGTATTGGTAAAAATGCTTTAATGGCTTATTTTATGGCTGGATTTCTTTTAATGCCATTATTTAATATTTCTGGATTGGGAGATATTTTTGGACAATCTACGCTGATTTTGCTATTCAGAGCCTTTATAATTACTATAATATTGGGAGCAATAATTCATTATTGTACTAAAAGAGGTTTGTTTTGGAAAATATAAACGCGCTGCTTCAGATGTATTTTAGGTGTATGTATTACTTCATCTTCAAATGCCTTTCATTATTTATTTTATTTAATTAATTTAGCAAAATATTTTAATCAAAAAAAGAAAGTTATGCAAAAGTTTGTTTACGTATTGGTTTTACTAACCACTTTAGCTTGTACTAAAAAGGCAGCGGTTTCAAAAACGGAAGCAGTAGCTCCACCGACAACCATGGCAGCAGCACCAGCAGCAGCACCTGCAGCGGCGCCTTCAGCAGCTTTGGAGATTTATACTGGCTCATTTAAAATGGAATCGAACGAGTACGTTCAAAAAGTGAGCGTAGGGGTAAAAGAAGGCTCATTGGCACTTATCGCTGATACGGGTGATTCTGCTCCTTTAAAAGCTTCTGGAAAGGCTGATGTGTTTACAGCAAATATTCAGGGCTACGATGCCGAGGTAAGTTTCATGAGAACAGCTGGTAATGTATCAAACATTAAAATATCTGTTGGTGGTGGAGCTGTAGTTCTAACAGGAACAAAGGAAAATTAATCCTAAAAAACCCTATTAACCCTATTAACCCTATTAACCCTATTAACCTAAGATATGTCAACTGAAAATAAAAAGAAGGACCATTCGCTGAAGCGTCGTGATTTTATCAAAACAGGAACATTGGCCGCCGCAGGATTCATGATTGTGCCTCGCTATGTTCTTGGTGGTAAAGGCTATGTAGCGCCAAGTGATAAATTGAACGTTGCTGCCATCGGCTCAGGTGGAAAAGGTGCCAGTGATATTGCTGAATTTGTTAAAGGAGGAAAGGTAAATATGGTGGCGCTTTGCGATGTTGATGATCGCGAGGCCGCTAAAACTTATGCATTACATCCTAATGCACCTAAATACAAGGATTTTAGAGTTATGTTGGAAAAGGAGGGTAGCAGAATTGATGCTGTTTCCGTTTCAACGCCTGACCACATGCATGCCATTCAAGCTTTAATGGCTATGAAAATGGGCAAACATGTTTATGTGCAGAAACCTCTGACACATGATATTTATGAGGCAAGAATGCTTACCGAAGCAGCCAAAAAGTACAAAGTGGTGACTCAAATGGGTAATCAGGGTGCTTCGGGTGACGGTGTTCGTAAACTTAAGGAATGGTATGAAGCTGGGGTTATTGGAGAGGTAAATGAGGTGCATTGCTGGACCAACAGACCTGTTTGGCCTCAGGGGATTTCCTGGCCAACGACGTCGGCAGCTGTTCCCGCAGAATTAGACTGGGATCTTTGGTTAGGTTCCGCTCCGTACAGAGAATATGTGCAAAAATTAGTGCCTTTCAATTGGAGAGGTTGGTGGGACTACGGAACAGGTGCCCTCGGTGATATGGCTTGCCATATCGTAGAATCCGCTTTCTCCGTACTTAAAATTGGTTATCCATCAGAGGTGGAATGTAGCCAAACCACTATTTATTCCGATAATTTTACCATGGCTCACTATCCGGAAAGTTGTCCCGCGTCTTCTACGATCCATTTCAAATTTCCAAGACCAGGTAAGCCTGATCTTAAATTACATTGGATGGACGGAGGTATTATTCCTCAACGTCCTGAAGAACTAGAGATTTCTGAAATGATGGGTGATGGTGGGAATGGTATCATTTTTACCGGTGATAAAGGTAAAATGATGGCAAATACTTACGGTATTAATCCTCGCTTGATTCCCGTTGCTAAAACAAAGGAGGTGCAAGTGCCTGAAAAATATGCGAGAGTACCGGAAGGCCATTACCAGCAATGGGTCGATGGTTGCATGGCCGGTTATGGTAATAAAGAATTGAGTTCACCTTTCGAAATAGCAGGTTTCCTTACCGAAATGGTATTAATTGGGAATCTGGCCATTAGAAGCTATGATTACAGAGCTCCTTCTCCAACCCGTCCAGGTCGTTTCGACTATCCGGGCAGATATATAAAATTACTGTGGGATGCCGCAGATATGAAGGTTACGAACTTTGAACCAGCAAATCAGTATGTTCAAAGAGAATATAGAGAACCATATCAAAAACTTACTCTAGATTAATACATTAAAGAGGCTATCTTAAAAGGTAGCCTCTTTTTGGTTTTTTTGCTAAAATCTACCCTTTACATCTGGTTTTGAATCACGGATTTTAAGGATTACTGGATTTCACGGATGATAGCGTGCGTTATTGTTTTAAACTCATTGGTCATTTGTAGATTTCATTCCTGACCCCTTGGGGTCACATGTCTATTGATCAAAATCCCCAACACAATCGTATTGGGGATTTTTTTACAATATCAGTTGTATAAAAATGAATAGTTAAAAACTATTTTCTCTTTTTCTTTGCCCGTTACCACCCTTAGAAGTAGATCCATACGCATGGTTGCGAGGCCTGTTTTCACGAGGAAGCGGCGCCTTGGCCTTTGGTTTTACCGCTGTACTTAAATCTGTATTTCCATCAGCTGGTAAGAATGGGTGTTCATTGGCAACAGGAATATTAATTTTAGTCAGTTTCAGAATATCCCTCATATAAATCCTTTCATCACTGTCACAGAAAGAAATGGCTTTTCCAATTTGTCCCGCTCGACCTGTTCTTCCAATTCTGTGAACGTAGGTTTCAGGGATATTTGGAATTTCATAATTGATGACCAATTCTAATTCATCAATATCAATGCCTCTCGCTGCAATATCGGTGGCAACTAAAACCCTTAATTTTTTATCCTTAAAGTCGTTTAATGCTTTTTGTCTTGCATTTTGTGACTTATTTCCATGTATTGCGGCAGCTTTAATACTTTCGCGTTCTAGTAGTTTAACAACCTTGTCGGCACCATGCTTGGTGCGGGTAAATACCAGTATAGATTTTAACTCCTTATCTTTTAATATATGAAGGAGTAAATCGCGTTTATTCACCATGTCCACAAAATATAGTTCTTGTGCTATGGTCTCAGCGGTAGAAGAGACGGGTGTTACTTCTACATATTGTGGCTGGGTTAAAATAGAAGATGCCAACTGGGTAATAGAATCAGGCATAGTAGCGGAAAAAAAGATGGATTGCCTGTGCTTAGGTATCAATTTTATGATTTTCTTAACATCATTGACAAATCCCATGTCAAGCATTCTGTCTGCTTCGTCTAAAACGAAAATTTCGATTTTATTCAGGGCCACAAGACCTTGATTATTCAAATCTATCAATCTTCCAGGGGTAGCAATAACAATTTCAACGCCACGGCGTAAGGCATCAACTTGTGCACCTTGAGATACACCACCAAAAATAACCGTATGATTAATATTTACATTTTTTCCATAACTGGAGAAACTCTCACCGATTTGAATGGCAAGTTCCCGCGTTGGCGTGAGTATTAAGGTACGTATAGGTTTAGGTCCGTTTTTCTGTAAAGGATTCTGCGATAACCGTTGTAAGATGGGTATGGCAAAAGCTGCTGTTTTACCTGTGCCCGTCTGGGCGCAACCCTGTAAATCTTTACCTTTTATTAATATAGGAATTGCTTTTTCCTGAATTGGGGTTGGATTAATATATCCTTCTCCTTTTAATGCCTCGAGAATGGCAGGCATTATGCCTAAGTCTTCAAATACCATGATTTGGTTTTACCTTCAAAACCGCAAAGATACACTCATTTCATGATTCACCGTCAAATAATTGAAATTAAAAGCCCACGACCTTTAATTTTAACATTGACGATAAAGAAATTCTGCGAACTGGAATGCGCTTATGAATCAAAAAATGACTTAATTTCCAAACTTTTAAGAAAAATAAATAGATGAGAGTGCCCTTCAAAATTTATGACCTTGAAATGATTAAGTTATTTCTCCGTTTATTTCGCCAATCGATGGGAATGATTGATTATCTTTGAATTATTCAACGTTAGTTTTCCACTGGTATGCAAGTTAAATTATTACGTGTCTTTAGAAAGATTCATCGAACCACCGGTGCCTTTTTGTTTATCTTTTTCTTCGTTATTTCTATTTCTGGCCTCTTATTGGGTTGGAAAAAGAATAGTGGGGGTATCATTTTGCCAAAATCTGCCAAAGGGTCTTCCACCGATTTAAATGATTGGATCTCCCTTGATTCTCTAAAGAAAAATGCTTTCCTCGTATTAAAAGACTCCCTGGGGCCTACTTTCTCTGACGAGCTTGACAGAATAGATGTAAGACCCGATAAGGGTATCGTTAAATTTGTATTTACAAATCACTATCAGGAAATTCAATTGGATGGCGCCACTGGTGAATTATTGCAAATCAATACCAGAAGATCCGATTTTATTGAAGATGTGCACGACGGTTCTTTTCTTGATTTTTATTTTAAAACGGAGGGCGAGCCTGTTAAGTTATTTTATACTTCGGTCACTGGAATAGCCCTGTTTGTCTTCACCGTCACTGGTTTTTGGCTTTGGTATGGTCCTATTGCCATTCGGAACAATAAGAAAAGAAGTGTCTGATTTTAATATAACTACCTTATTTTTGAATTTCTAATATAACGGTTATGAAAAAGTTTTTTGTTTTCTCTTTTTTTACCTTGAACTTTTCTCTGGTTCTTTTGGGCCAGCAAATGCTTTCTTCAGAGGTTTTACCCCATCCGGAAGTTCACCCGGAGCGATTGGAAAGAGTTAATAAAGTCATTCAGAATTTCGTGTCAGATAATAAGATAGTTGGTGCGGTCGCTTTGGTTTCAAAAGATGGCAAACTGTTAATTCATAGGGGTTATGGCGTAGATGACAGGAGTACAGGGAAGAAGATGGAAAAGGATGCCATTTTTAGAATTGCCTCACAAACTAAAGCATTAACCTCTATTGGTATAATGATGCTCATGGAATCGGGGGATTTATTATTATCTGATCCTGTGCACAAATTCATCCCTACCTTTAAAAATCTTAAGGTTCTGAATACTTTTTCTGAAAAGGACTCTACTTTCACCACGGTTCCCGCAAAAAGAGATATCACCATCAAAGATTTATTGACCCATACCTCAGGTTTGGGCTATGCAGGTATTGGTAGTCCTGCCATGAAGGCCATTTATGCCAAGAATAAAATTTCTGCGGGTATTGGAGAAACAGATGCCAATATTCATACTACAATGCTTAGGCTTGGAGAGCTTCCATTAGAATATCAGCCCGGTGAAAGATGGAATTATGGGCTAAATACTGATGTGTTAGGCCATATTATTGAATTAGTATCCGGATTATCATTGGAATCGTTTTTTCAAAAAATGATCTGCGAACCTTTAGGTATGCGAGACACTTGGTTTAACCTTCCGTTGGCCATACAACCGCGATTGACCAGTATTTACACAAGAGATAGCCTCCGCTTCTTTACTAAAATGGAAGATGGGAAAAGTCCGATATCACCCAATTTCCCAAATTTGAATAAAAGCTACTTCTCAGGGGGAGCGGGTCTGTCATCCACCGCAAAGGATTATGGAATTTTTCTTCAAATGTTACTGAATAAAGGATCCTATAATGGCAAACAAATTCTTTCTCCCCGAACCGTGGAAATGATACTTAGTAATCATTCCGGACGGCTAATGGGTGATACTCATTTTGGATTGGGATTTTCAATAGTTACGCCCGCCAATACAGATGAAATAAGAAATGTAGGAACATTTTCATGGGGAGGTGCCTTTGCTACTACTTATTGGGCCGACCCTAAAGAAAATATAGTAGCCGTTCTAATGACGCAGCAATTAGGGGCAGGTCCGGAATGGGGCGAATTACAAAACAAATTTAATGTCGCTATTTATCAGGCTTTAAAATAAACAGCTTGGATTTACCCTCATATAAACAGAAGAATTAAGGTAAGTATGATGCCCGCAAGGGTAAAATACATTCCTTTTTTGAAGATGCTGGTAGAGGGTAAAAACATCCAAAAAGAGGATATGACAAAAAACAAGAGAGAAAAACCAAAAAATATATTAAAAAAGTAAAGGGGATCTGCCGATTTTGCCTTGTGCAAATGTGTCATTTTATCCATGATAAATGGTAGTTCCTTCACTTTATAACGAGCTATTCCATTGCTTGCATCGTACTGTCCGTTTTCAAAATAACTAATATTACCCTCAGTCTTTATAAACTTATATCCCTTTATGCCCAATAAAGTGCCAAGTTCCTGAGGATTGGCATTCAGGATAATTTCCTTTGAAATATCTTTTTCCTTTTTCAGAAAATCAGTATCACGGAAGATGAGTACTACGCCGCTTATGGCATAAACTGACATGATACCAACTAAAAAGAACCCTAGATATCTATGTAATTCTCTCATAGTTAAAGAAGATAAACTTGATTTTTTCATGATATTTTATATTAATATTCCGGGCATTCAGCCGGTCTTTCTGGTTGCAAATAAAGAATAACAGGGCTGCCTTTGGGTAAAAAGACGCCCTCTCCCGGCATAGGTTCTTGTTTATAAACGTACATGCCAGAAAACGATACATTATTTTCAGGCCCCATGATAGTGCCAATAGTTAAATCATTGGCAATGATATTGGTAGCCGCTTCTTCGTAGGTGTTACAGATCAGATTGGGAACGGGTGCACGGTCTGTGTTCCTCACAGAGATGACAAAATCTAAATAACTGCCTTTCGGAAGTTTTACCAGACTGGCATTTATTCTACTGTTTGAAAGCCTTTTTCCTTCAAAATACACCTCTAAAATGGTCTTTTCTTCATATTCTGATTCAAATCGCTCTTCCCGTATTCTCGAATATATGCCCAATCGTAGTAATTGTTTTTGATAAGCCTCATATTCATCGTTATTTGATAGTTTAGGTAAAGTGACTGAGGGGGCAGCTCCTCCTGTGATGACACAAAATATGGTTCTACCCGATTTGATTTTAGCGCCTTTTTGCGGGACCTGGCTTATGATGATTCCTGCCGGTCTGTTTAAAACATACACTTCATCACTGGCTACAAGTTTAAAACCCTGATCTTCAGCTTTTTCCAGGGCATCATCAAAAGGCATACCTGAATAGTCAATAACTTCTTTGGCGGAACCATGCCTGGTATAAAGGAAAAGGACACCTTTTACCAGATTGATAATAATAAAAATACTCACGATAAAAGCCAATAGATTTTTTATAAAAAACCAGGAGGTCAAAAATCGAAAAGCTTCTGAGGCGTAATCCTTAAAGTTTCTTGAAAACCGGGTTGGGGCTAAATTATTCATGGCTTCATTTATTCTGTTTTCTCTTTCTTTCTTCGCATCTTCCTGTACTTCTACTTCTTCTGCCTCCACATCCTCCACTGCTTCTTCATTTATAACCACAATGTCCGAATTTACATGTTGAAATGGTAACTTTTTTTCTTCAAATAGAATAATACTTTCTTCTTTTTCCTCTAATTCAATGGTTATCGGCATTTTAAATTTTGCATATTCGTTTTGATTATAAATAAACTGATGCCAGGTAATCTGATTATGCAACATTATCTTCTCTATCCATTTATCCCGGGCAGAAAATAAAGGGTTGACCTCTTTAAAAATAAGTTCAAAACTTTTATCTTCAAATATAGTGGCATACAAAGTAACATAGCCGGGGCTATTGAACCCTAAGGTTTGAAGTCCTTTTTCTATTTGCTCAATGAATTCGGTCCATACGGAGGATATTTCAAGGAGTAACTTACTTTCGTGCGCTTGATATAGGTAATTTATCTGATCATCATTTCCTTTTACGGCATGAATAGGGGTAAGGTAAAATCGATCAAATGAATCTTGCGAATTTTTCAGATGAAGGAAACTAATGATTATTTCATCTTCTTCTAATGCCTGCTGTATATAGGCATTGGATGGGTTAGATTCTTTTATGTCTTCAAAAAAAAGCTGCCAGATTTTGCGATTCCTTTGTGTTTCAGCAAGGCGCGGCGTATTTTTTACAAAATCCTTGAAGGCATTTATTTCATGTTCTCCTGAAATTTTAATTGTTTTTTGATTAAAATGATATTCGTCTGTTGTTATAAAATATTCCTTATCTGAAGGACTTTTTTCGTTTAGCCACGTTGAAATTTGCCATAATGGAATAGTTTTGATATCATTTTTACTTAATGATTGTAGTTGAGTACTTCTTTTATAATTTACTTTTGTAAATGCTGAGCCTACTCCCCAATAAGGCAATTGTTCTCTTTCCAGCCATTGGAAAAGATCGCCTGTAGCAGCTATTTTTCCAGAGCTTATGGGTATTATCCAATACTCTTTTTCTCTTAACTCAGCGATACTGATCTTAGCGCAATGTTTTCTTACTCTGTTAAATACATCTTGTATTTCCAAATTATTTTGAATAGCGAGGTAAATCCATCGAGCAGGAACCCTGTAAAGAATAATGCCCAAACTACTATTTTCAGAAAAAACCAGCGCATTTTCTAAGGTACCGACCATAGCCAGTTTTTCATACCATCCTATGGCTTCCAACAGATGATTTTTGTTTAAACTTTCCATGGAATCCAGTAAGATCGCCTGATGGGAAACAGGATAATCTGTCTGAATTTTTTCTGTTAAAATTTGGTTCAGTTGAGAAGCAATTTTACCCGAAATGCCTCCCGTTAACTCATGAAAATGTAAGATTTGATTTACTATTATTTCTAAAAATGAAGTGGGGGTTTGATCGATTGTGCCTAAATGCTCAAACCATTTTTTTTCATCAATAACTTCTATAAAAGATTGAATTTCTATTGGATAAGATTTTCCCGATGAGGTGACAAATCCTGAAACTAATTGAGGGGAATTAAATTGAAAATGTTGACCCAACTGGATCATTTGTATAGAAATTTCCGTTGCCTGTAGTTCAGTAAGCGTAACAAATTCATTTTTTCTACCCAAAAACACGTCATTATTGGTCAAAGGGGGTAAACAATGCCAATGATTATCGTGCTGCCAGATAATTGATTGGAAGGGTGTCCCATTTGGAATGCTCACCAGTTGGATAAAAGCTTCTTCCACGGCTGGCTCTATGCCAATAACAAATTCGTCAGCTGAATCAACGGCAAATAATTTATCTAAATGGGTGACAAATTCTTCAGCCCGCGCTATTTTTACTTTTTGTGTTCCTTGAGTCACTAAATGGAGAGGAAAATCAGGGCCTTCCAATGGATCTGAAAGCCATGTAATCCAGGCTTCTTTTTCATACTCCGTTCTGTTCTTCCAGTCTGTTTTGCTTATCCAATCCCTAAAAAATGCACGGTTTATCCTTTCCTGGATTATATCATTTTTCGTACCGGGTACAATAAAACTTCCTCCATTTTTGGAAGAGTAAGGTATAGGAATAATCTGTATGAACTCACCTAAATCCTTTTTTAATGCTGATGTTATGATTTCTATATGGCTATTATCCCAATCCGTTAAACTAAGTTTTTTGGAAGAGGGACTCCTGAAGTTTACTGTTTTTAGTGCATGCCACCAGTTCTCAACGTCCACAGCAAAGGTTATGGAAGGAATATTTAAATTATTTGGAATGTTTAACTGATTTAAAATCTCATATAAAGAGTTTACCTTTTTATCATCGGCGGAGAGTGTAACAATAGCAATGTTAATGTATTGACCTAAAGTAGAAGGATCTATCTCTTTTATTAAATGGTCTGTTACATCTCCTGAAACAAAACAAGATTCCGTTACATGAAAAAGTTTTCCTTCTTTGTCTATCCAAATGAGAATTTTTTCCATAGAATAACCGGGTAAATGCAAGTTTATACACTGTGCACCCAAGAACGATTTTTCCCTATGCCTGGAGCTACCCCCAAATAAAATACCTGTTTTTATTTTCATCCATTAATTGATTATAAACAATGTAGAGATACGTTGCTTGTCGCCTTGAATGGTTAACACGTATGTTCCTTTTTCCCATTGGGTACCATCAAGCTGTATTTTTTGTTGAAAGGAAGGGCATAATTGTTTAAATATTAGTTTCCCAGACAAATCATGAATTTCGAGTAAAGCGTCTCTTTTAATCAAAAAATCCCATTCCACCTGAATTAGACCGGCACTTGGATTTGGAAAAACAGTGCAGGTAAGCGCCGAGGGTAGTGATGTAGTATTGACCGAATTATCAATTTTAACATGTAAGAAATTTAATGGAATAAAACCACCCGCCCCATTTGAAAGTATGTATCCAAAAACATCCTGAATACTGTTTTTATTTGTATGCACATAATTGATTAAGTTAGCTTTTATCTCAGCCTGCGTAAAAAATTGGCCTATTTTTAAGGTGTCTGTTCTTCTAAGTATAACCCCGTTTTTGGGTAAAGAGGTAATTATAAACTTCAAGGCGGTATCGGCAATTCCAGGACTATTTACCGTCAGATTTAGTGGAGTGATGAAGTTTTTACCCCCGGATTTAACCAACAAGGTATCCGATTTGACTAAGGTTGGCATTTGGGGTGAGGAAGTGGAACAAAATTCAATGTTCCAGCTTTCAATGGATCCTGCTGCAATACTTTCTCGTTTAACCACCTTGAATCGAAGAATCCAGGTACCTCTTAAAGGTTCTCCTTTAAAAGCTGAAAGAGGTTGATTGGGTTTGAAAACAATGGCATCATCGGGAGGACATATAAGATCTTTAGGTGATTCATCATCAAATCCGAGGATAAATTTATTGGTCAATGCACATCTCTGATCAAAAAGAATCACCTCAGTACCTTTAGGGCTAACGAGGGAGACTCTTAAATTTCTCACATATTCAAATGTTGCTTTTATGAGGGGGATATTAATATCTTTTATGTTTCCATCTTCATTTATCACAATAGAACTCTCTACGGTAGGCGTTCCCTGTCCCGGGATAGTTAGAAGATTAGTATTTCTACTCGCTTCACATTTGGTTACCGCGGTGTGAAAAGTAGAAACCGGAGACCATTCGCCGACGATACAGGCATTATTTGCCCTTACTCTCCAATAAAATAACTGATTGTCAGCCAGAAATGCGGTGGGAGTGAAGGTTCCTGTTTTAAGCCCTTGGGAACTACTTACCAAATCGTCCTGACCAAAGCGGGGAGAAGTTGATAATTGAAAATCGTATGTTTCGGCATTTGGTAAAGTGGCCCATTCAAAAGGGGTGGAAAGTATAATTCCTGACTGTCCGTTTAATGGTTTAGTAGTTTTCAGACCACTAAAATCAGTTGATAAAGTTTGGATAAATGCCTCCTGGAAATAAACCGTTCCCGCTGATGTTTTCGCTGTAAGTATTAATGGTAAGGTATCTCTGCGAATGCCTTTAAAAAAGAGCGTCAATTGAACAGAATCACCAGGTTTTACAGGATTTTTGCTAAATGAAAAAGTAGCATCCGCAGGAAGTCCGCTCTGAACTCCGAGGGTAAGGGTAGAATCAAAGCCCAGGGCACTATTAGTAGTGATATTAAAAACGGCATTATTGGGTAAACAATGTAGGGGAATACCTGCGGGTTCTAATTTCCAGGTGAAAAGAGGCGCAGTAGGATTTTCAATCACAAATTCTTTTTCCGAAACCTGGAAAAATATATTGTCTGACGCTTCGATTAAAAGTCTGGCATTTCCCGAGCTTACCTGAGGCAGTGTAACTAGTGCATTACCGTCATTTGGCGTATTTAAAGCCAGCGTAAATGGGAAGGTTAATCCCTTATCTACCGATAATTTTATATGCACAAACTGGCAATTAACGGGTAATTTATTGGTTCCGGCTACTTGCCAGGAAACGTTGATGGTTCCCCCGGCGACGGCTTTAGATACTGGCGTGTTTACTATAAAAGGACCGGCCTGATCGGTCACCTTACATTGTACATCTTTCCAGACGACGGCACCACCTTGAGGGTTATTATCCCTTACGGTAACGCGAAAAGATAAGTTCCGGGCATAATTTGGCAAAATTTCCACTCTGGATGCGCTTCCAGCAAGTAAACCTGGCATTTGAGGGAAAATTCGAAAGGATTCCTCAACGGCGGGGAAGGAGCGGAAAAGGGGTGAATTATTCTTGGGCTCTCCAAGGGGAGTCGTAGGACCGGTATCCATCTGTTCCCAATTATAAGTCAATTTATCATTATCGGCATCCGTTGCCGACGCCTCCAGTTTAAAGGGCGTGGAAATGGGAATTGAAAACCCGTTTTTATAAGCTAATGTTAATACGGGTACATCATTTGGCGTTGGTATATTTACACCGCAACCAGCTCCTGATCCTGTTTGTACAAAGGGAATTAAATCGTCCAAACTTCCTCCATGAAAATATTCATCCACATTGAATTGATAATTATCAGGACCACAAGCACTTGAATAAGACATAATGGTAGAACCTCCTCCTGGCTCAAAACCTTCGCTTGGTGCTACATTGTCCTGATTTCCCTCGCAACTATTAAATGAGTGAGAACAGGAAAATTGATGCCCCAATTCATGGGCAAATACGTTGAGCGTGATGCTCAGTAGGTTAGATGAATAATGACAGGTAACTCCACGGGCCTTGCCACTGCTACATACGTTGCCCAATGTGGCAATACCCACTACGCCACCACTGCATCCCGAAGTGAATATATGGCCAATATCGTAACTATTTGCCCCAACGATGCTGTTTATAACGGCACCATTCTGATTTAACAATTGGGTAAGATTGCTGGGTTCTGGAAACGGATCCTTTTCGGCATCTAAAAATATTAAGGAATCATTTTTTGCAATCAACTCCAGTTGTACCGCTGCTTCCCGCAATAAAATTTGATTCATACGGTTCACCGAAGTGACAAAAGTAGTCAATACCGATTCGATGGTACCCCCTTTTGCTTTAGCGTATTCAGCCGTACATGAAAGAGCAAATCGATATTTTTTTAAGGTTACGGTGGTATTTCTAAGACTACTACCAAAAGAAAGGGCATTTTCCTGCGCTCGAATGACATCCTCAATGCTCTTTTCTTTTGTCTCACATTTTACCGAAGAGGCTTCGGGTATTACCCTGTTTTTAGCATCATAACTTAGTGAAAATGAAGGATTATTAGGGTCAGGCTCGACAAACCATTCTTCCCCACCTTTTTTAATAACGGCGAATACCTGACTGGAATTCAATTCCAAACGTATGGATAGCTGTTTATTTGAGGATGCCTGTCCCGAGAATGCTCTAATATTGGGATATTTATCAGCAAGCTCCTTAGCCATTACTTTTTCTTCCTTTAAGTCAAAGGAAATTAATTCCCCATTGGGATGGGGTAAAAAAACAGTCGTTTTTTCTTTTTGGTATAATGCTTTTTTCAAGAGATCTATGTCCACGCTCCATCGTCTTCCCTCATCTATTTTTAATGTATTAGCATTGGCCTGCGAGGTAATCCATTGACTTTTCCAATAGGATTGGGCTGAGGCAAAACTGTAAAAAAATAAAAGCAAAAGTAAAAGGGGAGCACGTGAACAGAACATAAATATTTTTTTCATTAGGGTATAATAATACAAAAATAAGAACCTTATTCATAACATTTTAAAAAGTAGCGCCAAGTTGAATATTACCTATATGAAAAATAGGTCCGGTGGCTGATTTTCGTCCTTGATATTTAAATAAAAGACGAATATTTCGGCCTATAATTTTTTCAAATTGGAGGGTCCACTGCCAATTATTTCCTGTTTGCAACCCCTGTAAGAGCGCAAATGACGCTGGACTATTTTTCAAACCACTGTACTGAATAAAAATATTTGACATTTGTCCCTGGACAGATTGACCTTCCTTTGCATTCCAGGTATTAGAAAAGCTTACCTCCCGTTTATTTAGGTTTCCGGTATTTTCGCTCCATTCCCGTGGCGTACTCTGATCGTTTGTGAACGTTAACAGGGAACGAAATGAGTTGGTAGGTAAAAACTGAAGGGTTACACTACTTTTTTTTGTGTTCATATCAAAATTCTTTTCAGGAAATCTTTCCGCTTTCTGAGCATTGCCGCCTCTACCCAGCTCCGTTCGAAGCAACCATTTTTTCGACATATTCCAACGTAATTTTAAAAATGCCTCTCGCTGCACCCGCATTTCTGAACCGATAGTCTGTAACCATTTTTGAATTTGTTGATTATTTCCCATTTGGATATCCCATAATTTATGACCTTTGTTTACAATCAGAACATTCCTTTGCTGGTAAATCAGAGATACAACATTTGGGTCATCTATGCTGACGGAAAAAGGATTTAAGGACATTAATCCCTGGTCATCCGTGGTTTTTTTATCCATTCTCCAGGTTGAGTTCCACTGCCATCGGGCATATTTTTTAAATAATTTGCCTTTATATCTGCCGGGGTCAACGGTAACGGATTGGGTGAAATGCAGAAACCTGGTTGGTAAATACTGATTACTTAAGGTATTAACTCTGATGAAATCAGCCTGGTCTTGAAAGGGGGCAATCATCATTTCTTGTTGTTGTAAAATGCCGTCCTGGTTAAACAACGAGTCCAGCCAAATATGCGTCCCCTCTCCCGGAGCAACTTTTATGTAAGTATATTCCAGTCTTGGTTCCTGACCACTTCCTCTTTCATATACTGTATTTCCCCGAATTAAACCTTTTAAAAACGAACCATCTCCCTGAACTTGTCCAAGTAAAACCCCTTTTGACGACATATTATTTGTTAATCTGTCCATAAAGGACAAATGTCTGTATTGCCATATTTGTTTCATTTTAAAATGAGTACTCAAAGTATGCGTTCCTTCCAACTTGATAAAGCGCGCTTTGTAACTCATCTGAAGTTTATCTATAACTGGTAAAAAATCTGTTCTGTCCTGGAGTCGTAATGCGAAGGTATTTGCCTTTTTTTCAGGCGATTTTACTGAAAATTGTACTTGTTGATAAGCAAAGCTACTGGAATGAATCAGGGAAGTTGCCGGGTTCTGTTGTACTTTTCTTTCACCTTCCATTTGGCCACTAAATTGCCACTTATTTTTACCCGGCAAAGAATGGATGAATTGAATGTTGGGTCTGGAGAAGGAGGTATTTTCACCCGAATAATTTGCTGTTACCTGATTAAAGGCGCCGGTAAAAGAAGAATTTTTATTGGCCCAGGTGGCGGCCGCATTTTGTCGTAAACCGTTAAAAAGCCCTTGTCGAAGATAATGTTCTATTTGGTAGTCTAATTTGATGCCTTGCTGAGAGCTATAATTGATCTTTAAACGAAGAGTATTTTCGTTATTTTCAGGGAGATTAACCTTTCCTAACTGGTTTGTGAGCCCCCAGTCTCTCAAAAAATCCGGCGGACGTATGGGTTCCAGTGCAGTATATTTTTTACTTACAAACTCATGGCTTAGGGCAATGTCAATGATATTTTCAGGAGCGCCTAATGGAGATTGCCATTTCCATTCATTCCAGCTCGCCAGGCCCGTGTTCATTGTATTTTTATAGGATGAAAAGCGATTATTGTCTTGATGGGAAAGACCCATTTCGGTTCGCCAACTTATTTTTTGGAATATATTACTCGCCTGACCCATGGTTAAGATGCTGTTTGCTAAGGGAAAAATAACAGGAATGAAGGGGTCATATTGCCCCTGAGGCTCACATGTAACAGGATCAGGGGGCACATATTCGTAGATTCTATCGTTTCCAATGATCTGGGTGGACAGTTTGTAATTTCCCTTTCCTGAAGAGGGGACATCAAATTTAACAGTGTATTTATCTGAAGTAGATTGATTAACATATATGAAAAAAGTATCTGTTTTTCCGCAGGGCAAAAGGGTGTCCCGTCGGGCATAATAAGTTCGGGTAGGATCGGCATCATCGGACATTTCCCATCCAGGCAGATGCAGTTTTTCTAACGAAGAGGTGGAATTCGCCAGGGCATTTATATCTTCCTTCTTCAAATCCCGAAACCGCTGGCTCGTTTTACTGTCTTGTTGCGTGAGTCCGTTTATAAAAAAGGTGCCATGCTTATGCTGATATTGACTGTTGAAGGCCAGGATAGATCTGTTTTGCCCGGAATTTGCATATTCAAATTCTACGACCACCCGAGTTTCTCTTAACATCAATTGGTTGGGGGTAAAAATGAGTTCACCCCTGTTATAGTCAATAACATAATCTCCTGAAGTACCCCTGATGGCTTTTTTACCATTGATAAAGACCTTTTCAGTACCCGCCAGAATAACGGTGATGGCTCCTGTGGCAGGCGTAGAAAGTCTGTATGGCCCCTGGTTTCCCTCCGACACATCTAAAGTAATCCGTTGAAATTGTCCTCTTGAAAAGGAGGCACTTCCTGTCGTCTCCCATTTGTTTTCTTTGTCAAAAAAATGTAATTTCAGACCCTGCACTTTCTTATAAAAATTATTAAAATGACTTTGATCTCTTTGAATTTCAAAATCCCCTGCGGTAAAATGAAACTGATCTTTTTCCAGGGCAATAAAAACTTTATCAAATTCTTGTAGTTGCAAGGTATTTCCAAAGGCTTGAATAGGTAAATTTTCATCCGTTATAGCAGCTCTGATAGTAAAGCCGGGAGCAATTTCTCCGGTAAGTTGAAGATTTAACTGGGAATTAAGGACAAGATCTTGTCTGTTACCAATTGATATTCCTCTCATAAAGCCACCGCTATATTCAATTCGTCGAAATTCGTCAGCCATAGAAAAAGACGCTAATTCAGATTTTCCCATCAAAAAAAAGGTTTCAAGGGTGTCGGGAATAAGCAGGAAATCAGATGATTTGGTGCTTGTCCATTCCTTTGGAAATGTCCTGTATCGAATAAGTAGGGGAGTACCTTTTTTAAATAATTGACCGTTTCGCCATTTTAAAATTCCGGAAACCATAAAATACAGGCTGTCCGGCACTGGAATAAGTGGATTGATTTGAAAAATACTGACAGAGGATGAAAAAATTGGTAAACTGTCCAATAATAAGTCTTCCTCCTGGAATATGATCTTTTTTTCATGCATGTTTCCCCAATCTGTCATGTTTTGTGACATAACATTGAATGAAAGGAATAAACACATTAAAAAATACCATTTAGGCATACCTATTTTTATTTTCAAACTTTTCGTCGTGGAGCTTGCTGGTTGAAAACTTGATATTTCAATAGGTCTCCCCTTTATTTTAACTTGTTTTTCAACCATTTTATCGAAAAAAACCCTATTTTTGTTTTTTTCTTTTTTTATTATAAGTTAATCAATATGACCATGTATCAAAAATTATTACTATTAATTTTAGTGAATGGACTATTATTTGAACTGGGATTTTCACAGACGTCTCTGGATAACAAATGTAGAACTATTGACGGTACTTTTAATAACCTCTCAAACCCTTCCTGGGGTGCAACGGGTTCAAATCTGATCAGACTCGGAAAAGCTGCTTACCAGGATGGTATTTTTCAACCTTTCACAGGTAGGATCAGTGGCAGGGTTATCAGTAATGAAATTTTTGCACAAGATGAAATTGATATAAAAGACCCATCAAATTTAAGTGATTTTTGCTGGGTTTTTGGACAGTTTATAGATCATGAGTTTGGACTAACACCAAATAATACAGAAAGATTTGATATTGCCGTGCCTCCGGGAGATATTTGGTTTGATCCAAATGATGAGGGAAATAGAGTTATTCAAATGAAACGCAATTTGTTTGATAAAAATTCTGGAAATTCCGCATCAAATCCCCGGCAGCATATCAATATGGTTACTTCTTTTATTGATGGTTCCGCTGTGTATGGATCAGATAAAATAAGGGCAAACTGGTTGAGAACATTTAAAAATGGAAAACTCAAGGTATCCGAAGGTAATTTATTACCATACAATACATTAAGCGGTGAGTTGGATTCTTCTATTGATCCCCTGGCTCCAGAGATGGGAAATGATACGGGGGAAGAGTCTAAATTGTTCGTTGCAGGCGATGTTCGTGCCAATGAAAATCCGCTGCTGACATCAGTTCATACTCTTTTTGTTAGGGAACATAACAGACAGTGTGATTTAATTAAATTGAAAAATCCAGCCTGGTCCGATGAAGAAATTTATCAATATGCCAGAAAAATGGTAGGTGGCTTTATTCAGCAAATACTTTTTAATGAATGGTTGCCGTCGGTAGGTATTCATTTACCCGCGTATTCAGGATATAAAAATAATATTAATCCAACAGTAAGTAACGAGTTTACCGGAGCGGGTTTTCGATTGGGTCACACCCTGTTGAGTAGTAAAATAAGAAGATTGAATCCAGATGGTACACCTTTTCAAAGTGCACTTGACCTTAAACTGAGAGATGTTTTCTTTAAAGTGTCGGCGATAAGAGAAAGCGGTGGTGTTGAGCCCTTCCTTCAAGGCATGGGCTCGCAGGTTCAACAGCGTTTTGACTCAAAAATAGTGGACGATATTCGTAATTTTTTGTTCGGTAAACCAGGACAGGGAGGTTTCGATTTGGCTGCAATAAATATTCAAAGAGGACGAGAAAGGGGGCTGCCTTCCATAAATGAATTGAGAAAGGCTTTACAATTGCCTCTTTATAAATCCATCGCCGATATAAATCCAGATAATGTAACGCTGACCAGAAAGTTAGAGTCTCTTTTCAGAGATATTGAATCTATAGACTTATGGGTGGCTTTGCTATCGGAAAGGAAGTCTGAAGGCACTATTTTTGGAGAAACAATGAAGCATTTTTTACTCTTTACCTTCACAAATTTAAGAGACGGCGACAGATTCTATTATGAAGTAGATCCTGTTTTAAGTGCCGATGACAAAAAATTAATCGGTGAAGTGAAGTTTAGCCATTTGGTCTTAGCTAATACAGCCATTAAAAAAATGCAGTCGCTGGTTTTTAATCAGGTAAACTATCCTGAGGTCTGTGAAAAAATGGACATGGAAGCTTCCTTTAGTTTTAGAAACGTAAACGAAGTGCCTATTTCCAATATGGGCGTGTATTTTTCAAATCAGGTGGTTCGTGCGACCAATGCATTAGGGGAATTTTCAGTAAAAAATTTATCGGCGTGTGAATCTTATGAATTTGTTCTCGCCACTGATGTGGCCAATCCATTAGCAGGTCTGTCCACTAAGGATATTCTTTTGATTCAAAATCACATTCTCGGAAATAATGGAATTAAATCTATACCTTCATTAGTTGCCGCAGATGTGGATAATTCTGGCGTAGTTTCTTCCTTGGATATCATTATGTTGCGAAAAATAATTCTTGGTTATACCTCAAATTTTGTGGTTGAAAATAGCTGGCAATACGTCAATTCATCGGCTTCTGATATGGGGGTATTTCCAAATAAGGTTAAATTTCTGGAGAGTAATCCTTATGGAACCCGGCAGGATTTTTACCTGGTCAAAAAGGGTGATGTTGATGGTGATTGGTACAATGTTGCGCCATCTGAGTCGGTGGCCGCTTCTTTGGTTATCGGTGAAAATGATTTTATCGCTGGTCAGGAGGTAAATTATCCCATTCAATTTTCGGAAGGAGGACGATGGGCTGGCTTTCAATTTTCGTTAGCTATAAATTCAGATTTGGTTGAACTGGAAAGTATTCAACGTTCAAATTTACCCGATTTTTTTGAGGCAAATCTTAATTGGAACAAAGAGGGCAACGTGGTTCACGTTTCGTGGAATTATTCTGGGGTAAATGTTCCCTTTTTTGAAAAAAATCAGCTGTTATTCAACCTGAAATTAAAAGCAAAAAAACAAGGGTATTTTAGTGAGGCGGTAACCTTTGCAAAAGACGGTCTTTCTCCGGAAATTTATCAGCCTGATGCAACGTCGGGAAAGATAAATAGGACTGTTTTGCCAAACCAAATTAGCAATTTTACTACCTATTCACCTTTTCCGAATCCATTTGTAGAGGAATCTAACATCCCTTATACCCTGGATGCATCTACTTTTGGTGTATTAAACGTGTATGACTTAACAGGGAAATTGGTTTTCCAGGAAAGAAGATTAATGGCATCGGGAAAGGGAAACTGGCTTATTTCCAGTAATAGACTTTCTCATAGTGGCATTTATTTTTACGATATAGTCACAGATTCAGGACATAAAAGTGCCGGCAAAATTTGGTTGCTGCAAAAATAATTTGCAATTTACAGCGAAAATTCGCTAAGTATGAACTCCGAGCATTTCCCTCATCTTTTTAAACCTTTAGATCTAGGTTTTACCCAGCTTAAAAATAGAATACTTATGGGTTCTATGCACACAGGGCTGGAAGAGGCAAAAAATGGTTTTGAGCGCTTAGCTGCTTATTTTTCAGAAAGAGCAGCGGGACAAGTAGGATTAATGGTAACCGGTGGAATAGCACCTAATAGAGCTGGATGGGTTGCTCCATTTTCCGCCAGACTTACAAATAAAAGTGCCGTTGTTAAACATCAAATGATTACCGACGCTGTTCATGCTGAAGGTGGCAAAATTTGTATGCAAATCCTTCACTCCGGTAGGTACGGTTATCACCCAATTTGTGTGGCGCCGTCGGCCATAAAATCTCCGATAAGTCCCTTTAAACCCTGGGCTCTCAGCGATTCTTCCATTAAAAAAACAATATCTGATTTTTCACATACTGCACGTTTGGCACAGGACGCGGGTTACGATGGTATCGAAATAATGGGCTCTGAAGGTTATTTGATTAATCAGTTTTTAGTAACGCACACCAATCATAGAAAGGATCAATGGGGCGGATCCTATCAAAATAGAATGGCTTTCCCTCTGGAAATAGTAAGACAGGTCAGAGCAGCAGTAGGTAACGATTTTATTCTTATTTTCAGATTATCTCTCACCGACCTGATTCCCAACGGTTCCACCTGGGAAGAGGTCGTTTTATTGGCGAAAAATCTTGAAAGAGAAGGTATAAATATTATTAATTCTGGTATAGGCTGGCACGAAGCCAGGGTTCCTACCATCGCCACACAAGTGCCAAGGGGAACTTTTACCTGGCTTACCGCAGAACTTAGGAAAGAACTCGATATCCCCGTAATTGCTACCAATAGAATTAATATGCCTGAAGAGGCGGAAACTATTATTGCAAATGGACAAGCAGATATGATTTCTATGGCTCGTCCTTTTTTAGCGGATCCTGACTGGCCTGTAAAAGCTAAACAGGGTAGAGTGGATGAAATCAATACCTGTATCGCTTGTAATCAGGCTTGTTTAGATCACGTTTTTGAAGGAAAACCAGCTGGATGTTTGGTTAATCCAAGAGCTTGTGCTGAAACTGAGTTAATTTTTAATAAAGTATCAAAAAGCAAAAAAATAGCCGTGATAGGTGCAGGACCAGCGGGTATCACTTTTGCCATACATGCCGCAGAACGGGGACATGACATTCATTTGTTCGAAAAGGAAGCCGAAATTGGAGGACAATTTAAGTTGGCAGCCAATATTCCCGGAAAAGAGGAGTTTAAGGAAACCCTAAGATATTTTGCCGTTCAACTAAAGCTGAAACATGTCAAAGTGTATCTAAATACTTCTTTTGATTTTCAATCTGTTGGTGATCAAGGATTTGATGAAGTAGTCCTTGCTGCTGGAGTCAAGCCCAAATCTATTTCTGCTATTCCAGGCATTAATCATCCTTCCGTCGTCTCTTATGCCGATTTAATACTAGGTAAAGTGCCCAAAGGAAATAACGTAGCAATTATTGGCGCGGGTGGTGTGGGTTTCGATGTGGCCACTTTCCTCGCACATGATAATGCATATAACATTAATAGCTTTCTGTCTTCCTGGCAAGTAGATAAGTCTTTTACCGTGCCGGGAGGTTTACTAACTGAGAAGGTTAATCATAAAATACATCGCTCTATTTATCTATTGCAGAGAAGTAAGGGTAAACAGGGTAAATCATTGGGTAAAACAACTGGCTGGATTCATAAAAAGGAATTGCAAAAAAGAGGTGTACAAAGTATTTCCGGGGTGGCTTATGAAAAAATAGATGATGACGGCCTCCATCTTAAAAGGGAAAATGGTGATCAGGAATGCTTAAAGGTAGATCAAATTGTTATTTGCGCCGGTCAACTTCCTGTTTTTGATCCTTCTCTTTCTATACCTGACTTTTCCGGTAAAATTCATTGGATTGGTGGCGTGAAGGAGGCAAAAGAATTAGACGCAAAAAAAGCAATCAAAGACGCAGCTATCTTAGCCGCTTCTATCTGATATTCATAGTATCACAAAAATAAATTTGTAAAAAATACATACTAATGTAGTTGTGTATTATTTCTATTTATATATTTGCATGAAGTATTTTTTTTAACGCACAAATAATTTTTATCTTTTTTGAGCGTTTTTACAAGTAATACTTCAACGGCGATTTGCCGATATAGGATAGTCTCTCTCAAAAAAACCTATATTTTAGGTGTCCCGGTTAGTTAAATAACCTGCTTCACATTCTTGGTATGTGTGTATCGGTAGTACGTGATGAAACACGCTAATAGTTTATTTCTAAAAATACTATGTATAATGAAAAAATGGTATGCTTTTTGAATTGACTATCAGACCTGATAATATATATGATACGAAATGAAGACAAATTTTAACGCCATTGTAACCATCCAGCAATTCATAAAAAAGGTTTCTCTAGAGCTTCCTTCTTTTTTGATGATTTTCGGATTAATATTGATTAATCTAAATGCTTTAAAGGGACAAAACAATCCTTGTGGTTGTACAGATATAAACGTTACTTTAAATGATAATTGTCAGCGTCCCCTATTTCTTAAAAACATATTTCCGAACGCTGGGAATATAGCCGGGTCTTGTGATACCACAGGAATGGTTCTTAAAATTGCGGACTTAAATCCAAATAATAATAGTGTTATTGATGGAATAAGTCCTCAGGCAGTCGGTTGGACTTATGCTGTTTTTAAAGGAACGCTCGTTGTCTGTCAAGGAACCATAACGGCCACAGATGAGGCACCTCCTGTATTAAATGCTGCGGCTTTTGCTTTAATCGATACTATAGACCTATGGTGTAATGATGTTAGTCAGGTTAATAATGTAGATGGTAGCTGGCGTGTTCCAGGCTATCGATATTATATGGGTATGCCCACTTTTACAGATCTTTGTGGAGGACAAATACAGATTAATGTAACTGATTTTTTGTCCCAAACAAATTGTTCAACGGACAGTATATTTGCCACCCTAAGAAGATCTTTTCAGGCTATTGACTCCAGGTCAAATGATACAACAATCAATCAAATCATAAGATTTAAGCGACCTTCCTCTGCTTTATTTTTACCACCACCTTCCAGAGATACCCTAATTTATAATGTATGTTCATCTTCTCAGGTTCAGGGAGGTATCGATAGTGTTATCAGAGCCAATTATAGAGCGGTACACCCAAGAACAGGTCGAGATGTCAGTTTATTTGATTTGACCTGCGCTTATACCACTTCTGTAGTTAAAAATACCATTCCCGTCTGTCAATCGGGTGAGAAGGTACTGGTTCAGGTAGAAATTTGGGATTGGTGTACGGGGTATCGTTTTAAAGATACCATGATGATTAAAGCCTACGATATCGAAAAACCTGTGATTACAACGCTCAAAGATACCGTGGATATATCAACAAGCACTTCATCTTGCGAAGCGGAATTAAACGTAGATACTACGAATTTAGCGTTCTTATGGGGAATGAAAATTACAGATAATTGTGCTACAAAATTAACTTTTGGATACAGAATTCAGTCATTAGACAGAATAACCAATGGTTTTCCTCAACCCAGCACTACCTGGTTCGATGGTGTTTATCCGGCTGTTACCAGAAATGGTAAAATCTTTTATACGGGTATAACTTTTGGAAGACACCGTCTGATTTTGGATGTATATGACAATTGTCAAAATATTACGCGTGATACCTTTTATTTTAATGTCGTGGACAGAGTGCCTCCTACCATGATTTGTGATAATCAGTTAAATGTTACCTTGACCACACCAGCAGGGAGTAGTTACTATGACGGCGATAATGCTGGATTATCGTACGCTAAAATTTCAGTAAGTGATATAAATGAGGGTTCCCGGGATAATTGTACTGTGGCTCAATTAAAAGTGAGGAGGACGGTAAAGGCAGATTGCCTGAATAATTTTCTTTCCAATACAAAGTACGATTTAGATTTAGACGGGGATATAAGGGAACATTTTACATTGATTACAACGGGTGATATGGCGGGTAATTACTACACACCTTTAGTAGATTTTGCCGAGTTTTTTTGTTGTGATGTTTTTAGTCCTGTTATGGTTGAATTACACGGTACTGATATACAGGGTAATACCTCTTTTTGCTGGTTGATGTTAAATATAGAAGACAAGACTACTCCGTTCTGTCAAGCGCCTGCAGAATCTTACTTTTATTGTAATAAACCTGAAGATCGTTTTATACTCTATAATGTTCAAACGGCCAATGCACGTTTTGGAACGCCTATTATAGGGGGGTTAGAATGTTCTGGTACGGTGGAGTATTCATTAGATTCAAGTTTGACATGTGGCGCTGGTTTCTATATCAGGAAATGGGTGGCCGTTAAGACCATAAAGGGACAGGTTGTTCGTACCAATCTTTGTACACAAAGAGTAAGAGTATTACCTGTTCACGAATATGATATTTTATTGCCCGCCGACATCAATTTAAATTGTCAGGTGCCTATGACTATTCCAGTTATGGAAACGTATGAGGTGGCCTGCGATATTTTAGCAGTGAATCTGTCTATTACTAAATTTGCCGCGGATAGTTCCGAAACTAATGTTTGTTCCAAAGAGTATAGAACTTATACGGTTATTAATTGGTGTGAATTGGGTGAATGGGCCAGTTCATGCCCCAATACCTTAGATCCAGCCAAATTTACGCAAGTGATTCCCCGGAAATGGGACCAAAATGGGAATGGGAATTTTTCTGACCAATATGATGTCGCGGAAGGGTCTGGATATTTTTTGCTTGTTAGGGATAGGGAATTGAATAATACAACCTTTACAAGAGGTACCTCTCCCGGGACAAATGGAGTTGAAGAGTTCTTCATTTCAAAGGACAGAGTACCAACTAATTATTCTGCCTTTAACTATAGAGAAAGAATTTTTCCTGCAACTCAGGATAACTCACCTAAACCATTGGGTACGCCTTTTGTATTTAAAAATGATAACAAATCGTGCTTTCTTCCTAATCCAATATGGCCAACTTTTACCAGGGACTCCACGCCGGCATTTTCTTACCAATACACGCAGATAGTTAAAATATTTGATGCGACGCCGCCTATTGTAACTGTACCTGTGCCAGATACTTTTCCCACTTTTCCCAATACTTGTTTAGCAAATATTGATGTACGTTTCAAAGCAGCTGATCTGTGTCCAAGTAATTTAACGATAACCGCTGTAAGTGTAGCTTTAAATCAGGGAACAGCAGTGGCTGCACCTATTACCTTCCAATCGGATTGGACCTTAGCTGCAAATACCAGTATGACTACTGATTCTTTGGCAACGGGAAGTGTAAAATTGAGAAATTTACCTGAAGGAAAGCATGATCTGTTGGTGTCAGTGAGAGATGGTTGTGGAAATGTTGCGCTCAGCAGGATCCCTTTCGTTGTTGCCGATAAAATAGCCACCACACCCCTTTGTTTAAATGGAGTAGTAACTGGTTTAATGCCAGGTCTGAATGGGGAGGGTATGATGGTTGTCTGGGCTTCAGATTTTATAAGTGCTGCGGTGTTTGATTGTAATGGTCAGGGGGCTGTCAATGCCCAGAATAATAAGCAAAATCAAATTACTTATTATTCAATCAATAGAGTAGGTAAGCCATTTAATAGAGATTCTACTTCAATTACATTAATGTGTTCAGATACAGCCGATTTGGTTTTTGTCGAAATTCATGCCTGGGATAAAAAGGGAAACCACAGCTTTTGTACCACTTATATCAATGTGGAGGATAATATTAATATTTGCAAAGGTAGTGGCTCTGCCTCAATTTCAGGGGTTATCACAAATGAAAATCAAGCAAGACTTGAAGGTGTTACAGTAAGACTATCAGGTACTTCTACCGGGACAGTGAATACCGCCATCGACGGAAGATATTCCGTTCCATCGCTGACCTTAAATAGAAATTATACCGTTAAGCCTTCTCTTAACAGAGGCTTTTTAAATGGGATAACTACTTTTGATTTGGTGCTGATAAGCAAGCATATTTTAAATGTACAGCCATTTGATTCTCCTTATAAAATCATAGCGGCCGATGTAAATAATTCTAAAACGCTAAGTACCATCGATTTGATTCAGTTAAGAAAGTTGATTCTCGGGGTTGATTTATCTTTCCAGTTAAATGAAAGCTGGCGTTTCGTTAGCTCCTCTTTTGTTTTTCCAGATCCAAATAATCCCTGGAAAACAGCTTTTCCCGAAGAGGTTTCTTTCAATCCTATCGATGGGCACAAAAGAGCCGATTTTATAGGTATTAAAATAGGTGATGTAAATGGTTCAGCACAAATTAATGGTCCGGTTTCTCCCGGGATAAGAAGTGTGGAGGAAACAGGTACCTGGCATTTGTTTTTAGAAAATGAATTTTTTGAAGCAGATCAGTTAGTTGAAATTCCAATTTTTCTTAAAAATACAAAGGGCCTGGAGGGATTGCAATTTGCTCTGCAATTCGATGAAGAAGTGTTCGATTGGGTTGAAATGAAACAGGGAGCAGCGTCGACCGAATTTTTTGGGATTTTCCCTCAGGATGGTTTGGTAACAGCCAGCTGGAATGGTAGCACTACCGATACCGCTTTAACCACCATTGTGCTAAAATCTAAAAAAGATGGTTTTATAAAAGATGCCATTTCTTTAAATACCAGATTTTTGTCACCAGAGGCATATATAAATAATGGTTTGTTGCGTTTAGAGTTAGATTGGTTAGAAAAAAGTAAATCGATTGATTTTTCGGAGGTAAAGCAAAATTTCCCAAATCCTTTTACAGAATCTACCAGTGTATGGTTTCAAATCCCTTCTCAAAGTTTGGTGAAATGGAGTATTACTGATGTTACAGGCAGGCTGATAAGACAGTCAAATCAATGGTTTAGTGCCGGGGAACATGTGCTGGATTTTCAAAAAAATACCTTTCATTCACCGGGTATTTATTATTTTACCATAGAATCTGCAGAGTATAAAAGGATGCTAAAAATGGTCAAATTTGAATGACGCACAAATGGTCATATTTATTAACTTATTTCCTTAATTTTGTAATGGTTTTGGTTCATTGTGTTAAATTAAAATTTAGAAAATGAGTAAGTTGTTATCTGTGTATGTTGGTTTATTATTGAGTTTTGTAGGTCTGAATCACGTGATGGCGCAGAATGTTTCTTATTGGGCGCCAAAAGATTCAATTATGTCAAACGTTGATGTGTATAAAGCTGATATTCAAGTAAGTAATTTTAAGTTTATTGTGGGTACACAATTTAATGTGGCCTGGGATTCAACGCTACTTGTTTTAGATAGTGTCGGAAATTTTGGGTTACCACTAAAATTAGATGATCATTTTGGCTTGGTTTCAAAATCGAAAGGGGTTCTTAGCTTCCAGTGGTTTGACGAGTCATTGAAAGGGGTGACATTGCCCGATAAAAAATCTATTTTTTCTCTTTATTTTAAGGTGAAAGGTCTGAGAGGTCTAAAATCTCCAATTACTTTCGTTGACACACCTACTAATATTAGAGAAACGGCTGATAGCTCTTACAAAGCAATAACTGCATTCTATGTGGATGGTTTCGTGGTTCTAAAAATGGGGGCAACTTCTTTCGCAGCAGGCATTGATTCAGACCAGTTAAGAATTGATAAAGTTTATCCCAATCCAGTATCCTCTGGTGAAGTTTCGGTCAACTGGTTTTCGTCTGTTCCAGGTACTGTGGAATATACCTTAACTGACGTTAAAGGGAGTGTAATAAAAAGATGGTTAAATAAAATTGGCTCTGGTGTTCAATTTTTACAAATGCCTGTTTCTGATTTTCCAGCAAGAGGCTACTATAACTTGCAAATTAAACAAGGAAATTTTCAGTCAAATCAACAAATCATATATATGCCAGCAAATTGATTCTTTCTTGCTGCATTTTTATTTAAGCATTCATTCCAAAACCGATTTTTATGAAGTTAACAATTAGCCGGGTTCTTATTTTTGGGCTTTTAATTTTCAGTCATTTCTTAAACGCGCAAACGTTAAACATAGCTATTAAAGATACTACAGTGGCTAAAGGAGCTGCTTTTTGCTCAAATGTGACGGTAACTAATTTTACCAGTTTAATTGGCGTTCAGTTATCCTTAAATTATAATCCCTCAAAATTAACCTATAGTAAGGTGCAGGGATTTAATCCGGCAGCATCAGGTCTGTCAGGGGCTTTTAATAATGTTGTGGCACCTGACGGTAAATCTGCTAAGCTAAATATGGCTTGGTTTGACGATCAATTAAAGGGAATCACAATACCTGCTGCAAGTACTTTGTTTCAAGTTTGCTTTACCGCGGTGAATGCTGATGCTCAAGACACAATTAGAGTAAATAATATTGAAATCATAAATCTTTCAGAGGCTTTGGTTCCCAGTACAGTAAACGCCCCTGTTATCATCATTGGAGCAGGAGGTGCAGGCACTGGTGGCGGAAGCACTGGCGGTGGCGGAAGTACAGGCGGAGGAAGCACGGGCGGAGGAAGCACAGGTGGTACCACGGGGAATGTGGGTAACTTAATACTTGACATTGAAGATAAATCGGTAGCGAAAGGGGAAAGTTTTTGTTTGAATGTGAATACTCAAAACTTTACCAAAATAGCTGGTATGGAGTTCACTATGAATTATAATTCCAGTTTGTTAACCTTCACATCATTGAGAAATTTTCAGGTTCCAGGTCTTGATACCGTACAATTTGGTATGCCTGGAAGAGGTGCAAATCCCTTGGGAAAAATTAAATGTTCTTGGTTTGATAATGAAGCAAAAGGAGTAACTCTGGCAGATAATCTTTCCATCTTTCAAGTTTGTTTCGCAGCCAGACAAACGGACGGTACAACCAATATTACTTTTGATGCTATTGCAGAAATTATAGATTCAAGTAACAAAGAAGTTGTTTTTGAAGGGCGACAAGGCCAGATTACAGTAGGTGCCGGTGGGGCAACTACTTCCGGTAATTTTAAGGTTTTAGTGGGAAATGCCTCGGTTGGATTTGGCTCCGAAGTTTGTGTTCCTGTTACTATAGAAGGATTTAAAGATATTATTGGGTTACAATTTAGAATGAATTACGATTCAACTAAATTACTGTTCAAATCAGTACGGAATTTTAATAGTACTTTGTCTCCCGGTGGTTTTGAAGAATCAGCGATAGGAAAACCAGGAGATGGTTTAAACAGACCTGGCTCACTTATTTTAGGATGGTTTGACAGCAGAGGCCAAAAGACAACGCTGGCTGACGGCGCTACGCTATTTGAACTATGTTTCACAGCGAGAGATTCTTCAGGAAATACGTCTATTTCTATTCCTACAACAGGTGAAATTATCAATGCTTCGGATTTACTTCTTCCATATACCACACAATCTGGTACAATTACCCTGGGTAAACCAGGTAGTGGTGGCGCTTCAGTAAATGGTCCTACCTTTAAGGTGACTGGTGGGGCGGTTGAAGCAAATGAACCCATTTGTATTGATATTAGCGCAACAGGTTTCAATAAAATTTCTGCGACTCAATTTACATTAACTTATGACGCTGCTCAATTACGCTTTGATTCGGTTACCCGCTTCGGACTGCAAGGTTTAAGTATTAATTCTTTTGGTTTACCAGGTCAAGGATCCAACGTAGCTGGAAATATCAGGATGTCATGGAACAGTTCAGACACCAAAGGTATTTCAGTGGCAAATAATACGGTTCTTTTTAAAGCTTGTTTCACCGCACAAGGCGCTGGTCCAGTGCCCATTCGATTTAATAAGACCAATTTTGAAGTCCTGGATAGTGTGCAAAAGAAACTTACTCCCGGATTTACAGACGGCGAGGTGTTCATAGAAGGCTTAGTGAATACGACCGATTTTACCGTTAAAGTCGGCGATGCGACAGGGGTTGTTGGCGATAAAGTTTGTATGCCTGTTTCTGTACTAAATTTTAAAGATATTCTTGGCCTCGAATTTAGTCTGGCTTATGATCCAATAAGACTAAAATTTGATACCATATCAGATTTTAATCTTGCTGGATTAAATGAATCACAATTTGGATTACCAGGAACAGGAACGAATCTTCCTGGAAAAATTAAACTTTCCTGGTTAGATCCTAATGTTGCAGGGGTCTCCTTGCCAAACAATACGGTTATTTTTAAGTTATGCTTTCTTATATTAAGTGAAAACGGTTCATCCAGAGTAACCCACGACCCAACGGCTACCACAGAAATTTTAGATAAAAACGAAACGGCTATCCCTTATCAATTTATTCCAGGAACCGTTCGTGCAGGTAACCTGGTACCACCCGTTATAGCACCTGGTGCTACTATTAAAGCAGTTTCTTGCTTTGGTTCCAACACAGGAGGTATTAGTATTTCTGTTTCAGGAGGAACAGGTACCTTTACTTATCTTTGGAGTAATCAGGCAACATCAAAAGATTTACAAAATGTGGCAACGGGTACTTACTCAGTAACTGTAACCAATGTTGGAAATACTCTGAATGCTGTCGCTACTTTCGTGGTGACAGGTCCTGAAACTGCGTTGATTTCTCAGGTATCCAAAACGGATGCAGGTTGTGCAAATCAAGAATTAGGTACATTGAAGGCAGTGGTTACCGGTGGACAAAAACCTTATGCTTATGCATGGAGTGGTGGGCTATCTGCACTACCAGAACTTAAAAACGTACCTTTGGGAACCTATCAATTAACGCTTACGGATGCTTTGGGTTGCGCCATTGTATCCACACCACAGGTTATTAAACAGTCGAATCTTAGTCTTTCAATTCAAAAGGTTGATGCCATTTGTTTAGGTAGAAATACAGGGTCCATCGCGCTGACGGTAACAGGAGGTGAAACAGCTTATTCCTATCTTTGGGATAAAGGTCTTCCATCTCAGGCAAATCAAACAAATCTTGCGCCTGATAATTATAATGTAACATTAACAGATGCAACAGGCTGTCAACTATCTCGTTCCATCACCATAGGTCAAACGGATGGAATAACTATTTCCGCTGTTCAACCTACCTATATAAATAATGGAAATGACGGGGCTATAGATTTGACAGTGCAGGGAACAAAAGGCCTGGTAACCTATAATTGGACAGGTCCCGGGACATATACAGCAACTACTAAGAATATATCAAATCTTGATACAGGCAATTATTGCCTGATTGTACGTGACACATCAGCTTGTAGAGCAGAGATTTGCATCAGAATGGTTCGTAAACTTCAATTTGCTCCTGCCGTAGTAGTAAATCCATGCGAGGGATCAAGTACTGGTTCAGTGACATTGTCACTGTCTGGGGGTGTCGCTCCCTTTTCTTACAAATGGAGTAATGGGCAAACTGTTCAAAATATAAACAAATTAGGTCCGGGGAGTTATTCAGTTACGGCTACCGATGCACAAAATGCAACGTTATCATTGTCCGTAACCTTAACAGAACAAAGCAAACCTAGAGTAACGCCAACCATAACTCATGTTACAGGCGCTCCTTCAAATAATAATGGCCAGATATCACTTTCAGTGGTAGGTGGTACCGCTCCATATACCTTTTTATGGGATAATGGGGCAACTTCTTCTACTATTGAAACCTTGGTCACTGGTAAATATTGCGTGAAGGTGAGTGATAATTCTTCCTGTACTGTAGATACTTGTTTTAATATTGAATACAAATTGGTGCCACTTGCTATCGACGTTACTACCACGGGTGTTCTTTGTCCAAGAGATACTACGGGTAAAGCAAAAGTGATGATAAGTGGTGGAACGAGCCCTTATAAATTGACTCTTTCCTTAAATGGCCGGGTTTTCAATACAACAAATGGTATTCTTAATCTGGAAAATCTTAGAGGAGGTGTTATTAATTATGTTGTGGAGGACGCGATAAATACCAAAAAAGAAGGTTCGTTCACTATTTCAACGCCTACTCCTTTTACTGTTGAAGCTACCGTAAAACACGATAGTGAAGAAAGTGGATGTAACGGTAGAATTGTACTATCCATTTCGGGTGGTACAGCCGCTTACACCGTTAATTGGAATACAAATAATACAGGCCTGCAATTGATCAGTCTTTGTGAAGGTAGTTACACTCCTTCAATAAGGGATGCCAACGGTTGTACTTTTGTGGGTGCGCCTATCTTTTTAAATACTTTTTCTGCAAAACCTGCTATCACAAAGAGTGATTGTCCGGAAGATCTTAATGGTTCTGTTGTTCTGGATGTTCAAGGGGGTAAAACACCTTACAAATTTAAATGGTTGAACAGTAAAGGGGACACAATTAGTAGCTCAAAAGACTTAATTGATGTTATGTCAGGTGTATATACAGTAATCATCGGAGAGGCTTCCGGTAACGAGGTGGTTAGGATTTATAATGTAGAGGCTAAGAATATATTGACTGCGAACGTAAAGGCAAATTCTAATTATAATGGATTCGTTGTTAGCTGCCTTTCTAATAAAGATGGCATTCTGGAAGTGACAGCAAAAAATAATAGCGGAAGTACTTCTTTTGTTTATGAATGGTTGCTAAATGGTAATTTGGCAAGTAGCGCTTCTGTATTTCAAAATGCGGCCGCAGGTATGTATCAGGTTAAAATTTCAGATCCACTTGGTTGCACCATAACCAGAGAAATTAACGCTACTGCTCCTACAAAAGTCGATTTGAATGCCTCTGTCATTGATATTGGATGTCCTGCCGCCAGAAATGGTTCAATTGTGGTTTCTGCTTCTGGTGGAGTTCCGGGTTCTACGTACGTGTATGTCTGGAATAATGGAGTACGAGGTCCTTCTCTGAATTTAATTCCCCAGGGTACCTATTCCATAGAAGTCGAGGATAGAAATAATTGTAAATATACCCAAACCTATACTCTAAAGGATCCAACACCTATTGTGGTTACCCTCAAAGCGACGCCAACCCTCGACGATAGAAATTGTGATGGAAAGATTACCGCTTCAGCAACTGGTGGATTTCCTCCATACTATTACTCCTGGCCACAGGTTGCTGGAAAAAGAGATTCGTTTTTATTGAATCTTTGCCCGGGGATTTATGGACTTCAGTTAACGGATTCCAGAGGTTGCGCACCTAATCCAGCTATATCTGTCGTTGAAGTAAATGATGAAAGATTCGATTGTTTAGAATACCGCAAACTAATTACCCCCGATGGAGATGGCTTAAACGAGGAATTTATTATAAATTGTGTAACCTTTGACCCAGCATACCAGCAAAATCAACTTCGTATTTTTAATCGTTGGGGACAACTCGTTCTCGACCAGAAAGACTACAGGAACGATTGGAAAGGTACTACCATTAATGGTGAGCTTTTACCTCAAGGAGTATATTATTTTACCCTGGACTTTAATGGCGATAAACCATTGGAAGGTTCTATTACCCTGTTAAGGGAAAACTAATTTATCGCCAAAGTGCTAAAATATTAATCTGAGATTCATGAAAAATTTATTTCTCCCCCTTTTGCTCCTTCTTTTTTGTTCAGGGTCTTTGCTCGCTCAAGATGAAGCTAATTTTTCTCACTATACCGTAAATCCAGTGTTGGTGAACCCTGCAGCTTCAGGCTTACGTGGCTTTCATCAGCTGCAAGTAAATGGCCGTTATCAATGGTCAGGTATTTCAGATAGTCCCAAATCGTTAAATGCGCTCTACAATGGGCCTTTGGGAGATAAATTTGGCCTGGGCGTTGGGGTTCTTTCAGAAAATGCAGGCCTTCTCTCCAGAACAAAGGCAATGGTGAATTACTCTTTCTTTTTTGATATTAAAGAAGATTTTTTCCTATCCGCTGGTTTCTCAACAGAATTTCAACAACTGCGTTTAAGAAGTTCCGCCATCTTTGCCGATATTACTAATGGAAATAAATACTACGATCTTAATGATCCTATAGCGGAAAATGCCGTTGCAGGTATCGGTCGTTTCGATGTGGCACTTTCTGTTATGGCTGGGTTTGGTAACCCCGTAACACAGGGAAGTCACGAAAGACCTACCTATTTAGGAGTTACTTTTTCTAATATTGTTGGGAATCGTCTCGATAATATCGCCATTGTAGATGTAAATAAATCCTCTCCTTTTGACTACTATATGTTATTGGCTGGACACAAGATTAAATCGTCTTCAAGTAATGTTTCTATTGAACCTTCTGTTTTTTTAAGGAGAATTAAAAATGCGCCTTTTCAAGCTGACCTTAATCTCAATGTTGGTTTGTTAAATGATCAGTTTATTACCGGTATTTCATATCGTTCTTTAGGGGCAGTAGGCCTTCTTCTGGGGGCTAAAGCTGCTAATATTCAATTCTTCTATTCCTTCGATTTATCTCTCCAGGAAATTAGCAGCTATGCCAGTGGAACAGGTACGCACGAAGTTACTTTTGCCATCGCTTTTGATCCCCAAAAATATGGAAGTAAAAAATAATCAATAAGATAACCATTTTTTACTCTCTTAAAAGGCCTCTATCCTAATCTGGATAGAGGCCTTTTCTGTATAAGTAAATTTTTTAAATTAAATATTATCTATATATGTAATTTGGCATGATTTTCTATTGTAACATATTATTGAAAACAGAAATACTTAATTAAGGTATTTCGCTGGTTTTTTATGTGGACGGTTTTATCTCGTATCTCAAATCCGGCAATTATGGAAATCATGAATGGAAAAGAAAAAAAAATTGTATCCTCTTTCCTCACTAATTTACTTAGATTGGGGAATCTATCTTTAAGCAATGTATTAAGGTTTGGACCTTTACTGGTTCTCTCCCTCCTTATTTTCCTATCGGAAAATATGGGCGCCCAAACCTTGACCTGCAACCCTGCACCAATAAATGCACCCAAGGAAATTGCAGTGAATCAAAATTGTGAGGGGGTTATTCATCCTGCTATTATTGTCGATACCGCTTCAACGACCTATGCAACTTCCAATATGTCTATTGCGCTATTTACGCAAAGCGGGACGCTCATTAAGAGGGATACAGGAAGTCTTACGGTAAATTTAAATCCTTATATCGGAACTATCGTTCGCATCGAAATTTTGGTTTTTGGTACCGGTGGCTTTTCATGTAATGGTTTTGCCCGCATTGTGGATAAAATGCCGCCTGTTGTTACCTGCCGGGATACTATTGTTAGCTGTAGTGTTGATACCTCCGGGATCAATCTGGGAAGACCTACTGTCGTAAGTAATAATTGCAATGGGACGCTTTCCTACAATTATAAAGATAGTGTGTCGGTGTCCAATTGTTCTCTTGATACCCTTCAAAAAATATTCAGACGATGGATTGTTGCTGATATTTATGGTAATGCCGACACATGCATTCAGAAAATTAGCTTGCTTAAGCCTAGCCTCGATTCATTAACTCCTCTTCGAAGAATCGTTTTTCCACGTGATACCTTGCTCAGTTGTAATACGCCCAATGTGAGCCCCAATATAACAGGTTTTCCTACTATTAATAGAAGTGTGATAAATTCAGCGGGATTGTGTAAAATTAATTATTCTTATACCGATGATACTACCCGTACTTGCGCGGGGATTAGTTTTGCTGTAATTCGTCGTTGGACAGCTATCGACCTTTGTACCAGTCAAGATACCTTGCATACTCAGATTATTCAGGTTAAAGACACAACTAAGCCTGTTATCGTTTGTCCTTTACCTAAAAGGGTTTCAACACAACCGTCAATCTGTTTGGCTCTTGTGTCATTAAGTGCGCCTCAACTCATAACAGATAACTGTGATGCTGCGCCAAATTTAATGGTAACAACCCCATTTTCAGGAACTTATCCCAGTTTAATAAGTATGCCTTTAGGTACCCATACCATAACCTATATGGCCATAGATAAATGCGGAAATACCGCCGTATGTACCTCTACCGTGGAAGTTTTTGACACTACACCACCGGTCGCCATCTGTAGTGGTCCGGGAAATATTACGCTGACCAATGAGGGTACAGCCTACGCCTCTGCCAGAGCTTTTGATAGTGGTTCTAGAGACAATTGCGGGCTTCCTATATATTATAAAGTGCGCAGGAAAGATACCAATAGTTGCAACGGTTCTAATGGTGATGATTCTCCCGCCCCCGGTTATCAGGAATGGTTTGATGATTATGTTACCTTTTGTTGCGATGATGTCGATAAAGGTAAAATTACTATTGAAATGCGAGTATATATTTCAAATCCAGGGGTTGGTCCCGTTGATCCTTCCAGGGAAGTGCCAGGGGGCAATCTTTGGGGTAATTTCTATAATACCTGTGAAGTAAAAATGACGGTTGAAGATAAACTTCCTCCTGTTATTATTTGTCCGGCAAATACCTCCACTGAATGTAATGACGAACTTATTAATCTGGGTCGCTTTGGAAGCCCGATTGTTTTAGAAGCTTGTAGCTATACTTTAGATTCTACCCATAATGTTAAAATGGAGGAATGTAATACAGGTCTTCTAACCCGTACTTTTACTGCTACAGATGCCCGGGGATTAAAAGCTACATGTACCCAAAATGTAAATATTGTAAATAATTCTATTTTATTAGCTCAGCATATCACCTGGCCTGCTGATGTAACCATCAATTCTTGTAACGCTCAGGTAGGTGTGAATGAGCTTCCGGTAAATAGTAGAAGGCCAGTAGTAAAAGAACCTTTGTGTGCTCAAATTGCTTTTGCTTACACCGATAATGTATTTGGTATGACTTCTCCAGGCTGTTTCAAAGTTTACCGCACCTGGGAAGTAGTCGATTTGTGTAAATATGTGCCTGGTTCTCCGGGACATCGATTTACTTACGCCCAGTTGATTATTGTGGAGGACAAGACACCACCGGTTTTGACTGTTCCAGCCAATCAGGTTATTAATTTGTTTACTGACTGTAATGTAGCCCAGGTTACTGTTCCTTTGGCAACCGCTACCGATAATTGTAACCAGAATCTTATTATTACCAATAATTCACCTTTTGCAAATCAAAATGGAGCCAATGCCAGTGGAACCTATCCTTTAGGTACTACTACTTTCACCTATTCTGTAGCTGATGGTTGCGGTAATAAAGTGACCAGACAAACTTCGGTGACGGTTATTGACAAAAAGCCACCTACCCCGATTTGTAAAAATATAGCAGTAAATCTATCTAGAATGCCCGCTATCATGGCCATGGTCGATGCTAAAGATATAAATCTTGCCAGCCGCGATGTTTGTGGCGGCCCTATTAAAATAAGTATAAAAAGAGGAAATACAGGGAACATAATCCCTCCTCATCCACTCGACACCATGTTAACTTTTACCTGCGCCGATTTTGGTATTCAACCCGTGGAACTTTGGGTGACAGATACTAAAGGAAATAGCGATTTTTGTACCGTTACCGTTGATGTTCAGGATAATGATGGCCTTTGCTTAACCAATCCTATTGGAAAAATAGCCGGTGTTGTTAAAACGGAAAAAGGAGAAGACGTTGAAAAAGTCCTTATAAAAGAGGTGAATGACCCCGCAATGAACGTGATAACTACAGCTACCGGCACATTTGAATTAGCAAATTTAGCTTTTGGTAAAAACTATAAATTACAACCTTATAAGAATGACGATTTGCTTAATGGCCTGTCAACCATGGATTTGGTGCTAATCCAAAAGTTTATCCTCGGTATAATTTCCCTGAAATCGCCCTATCAGCAAATCGCTGCAGATCTTGATCGCTCTGGTAATGTTTCTACGCTCGATTTAATAAAATTGAGAAAGTTAATCTTAGGAAAGGATACTGATTTAGGTGCACAGAATAATTCATGGCGCTTTATTGATGCCGATTATGTCTTCCCCGCTGGTATAAATCCTCTTAAGGCGCCTTTTCCTGAAGCTAAGACCTTAGATGATTTTAAAACAAAATTTGCTCAGGCTAATTTCATAGGTATTAAAGTGGGTGATCTAAATAGCTCTGCAACGCCAAATAGCCTCATTGTACAAAATCCAAGAAGTACTTTTGGGGAATTACAATTGCAGATACCCAATTTGAAATTTAGCTACGGAGAGGAATTTACTATCGACGTAAATGCAGATTCTCAGGAAGATGTCGCTGGATTTCAGTTTACCTTCGATTTTGATGAGAGAATATTGGAAATAATAGATTACACAGCTGGTGATGTTCCTGGCATTTCAGATGAAAATTTTGCGCTTATTGATAAAGAAAAGGGTATTCTAACGGCTAGTTGGAATGTGATGCGCGAGAAAACCTGGCCTACTACGGCCACTCCCGTGCTCAAACTTACCTTCAGGGCTAAAAAATCGTCAGAGTTAATCTACGCGCTAAAGGTAGCCCCTCATCCTACCGTTCCCGAGGCCTACACCCATGAAGGTGGTATGCTCGATTTAAATCTTATTTTCAAAGACGGATCTAAAGATATAGATAAAGGGGGTTACCAGTTGTTTCAAAATTATCCGAATCCTTTTTATCAAAATTCCACTATAGGTTTCACTATACCACAATCACAAGAGGTTAAAATATCTATTACTGATATGATCGGAAGATCAGTTTGGGAAACAAAAGGAATTTTTCAGAAGGGTTATAACGAAATTCCTTTCCAAAGAGATGGCTTGTGGAGTGATGGAGCTTACCACTATAGATTGGAAACCAGTTCTTTTACCGATGTTAAAAGAATGATCCTAAGCTCCGGTAATAAATAAATTAAAAGCTTTTCCATAGTTTATATAAGGCGGCATCTTTTTAGATGTCGCTTTTTTTAAAATCACTCAGTTTGGCATGAATTTGGTATTGCCTCTCTTGTAACTATTAAAAATTTTTATCATGCGTGGGTACAAAAAATTAGATTGGATTATCATAGCTATAATTGCTTTCTTTTTAAATTCTCCTATTTTATTACACAGCCAGTGTACGCTGATTTGTAATAATAATGTTTCGATTAGCGCAGATTCTACTTGTAATCTTAGAATTACGGCTGCAATGATTCTCAGCGAGACGAATCCAGGTATCTGTACACCATCAGCTCCCACTGACTATGAAATTACGGTTATGCTTGGTCCAAATGGACAACCATTACCTACCACGCCTTTCGTTGGTCGCACCTATCTGAATCAATTACTCTATGCAAGAATCAGACACATTCCCAGTGGAAATATCTGTGTAGGTTCTTTTAGAGTGGTTTCACTGGGTTCTCCTCTGGTTATTTGTCCAAGAGATACTACCGTTCTCTGTGGTACGCCTACGGACACCGCGCGATTAGGCAGAGCTACCTCGTTAGAGTGTAACTCATATAGTATTACCTATGAAGATAAATACGACAATAGAATAAATGCTTGTACCGATACTCTCGTTGGTGTCATAAACAGAACCTGGACTATCACGCTTTTTAATGGATTGAAAAATACTTGTGTTCAAAAAATAAATATAAGAAGACCTGTCGTGGGTGACTTGGTTTTTCCCGCAAACCGTGATAATGTAGCTGGCAGAAGGGGCGTTTCTTGTGTAACGCCCAATGTAACCCCCGATAGCACAGGTTGGCCTCAATTAAACGGATTTAATATTACACCTACAAATATTTGTGGCCTTTCCCTCACCTATAATGATCAAAGAATCAATGGTTGCGCACCTACCTTTACCCTAATCAGAAACTGGACAGCCGTCGATGGGTGTACCAATGGAATACGTACTTTTCAACAAATTATTCAAGTCGTTGATACCATAAAACCCCGCTTAACCTGTATTTCCGATACTTTGGTTGCTTTTACTTCGTCTGCCACGCAATGTGGTGCTACCGTTATCGTTCCACCTATTGTTTTTATAGACTCCTGTGCACCAAACAATCAGATCAGAGTGGTTATTATGTCCAATTTTGGTGTAATAAATGGGAATGGAGGGCAATTAACAGGTGTTCCTCCTGGTTTGCATAGTATCATGTATATGGTGTCAGATCCTTGTGGAAATACCTCCCAATGTACGCGCATGGTTCGGGTAGTAGATAATACACCCCCTGTTTTGGTCTGTCCTTCAAGTATTCAGGTTTCGTTAACGCTCACTGGAGAAGCTCAGGTGGAGCCCAGCTCCTTCTATCTGCAGGCAACCGATTTATGTTGTACTAATCTGACATTTAAACTTCAGAAAATGACGGCGTCCCCGTTACCTTTTTCTGATTCGTTAAAATATTTTTGTGCAGAAATTTTGACCAATAATATGGCCACACTTCAAGTGACCGATTGTTATGGAAACTCCAATTTTTGTATGGTAGAAGTGGATGTAGTAGATAAACTTCCCAGAACGATTATTTGTCCCGATACCGTTATTTTACAAAATCCTGCCTTTTTAGCTGATACCAGTTTAACCGGTTTTGTTGGTCGGCCTATTGTAAATGGTACCTGTAATTTGTTTCAACTAGAATATGAGGATGACAGAAATTTGGGATGTGGAGGTGGAACCGGAGTCATAAGAAGAGATTGGACCGTTTATTATGGAGGTATCGATACGTTTAATTGTCCGACTCAAATCATTAATTTAAATGATACTACTACCTTAAGAGCTACTTTTCCTCCTGATTATTCTCAGACAAATTGTACTAACTTAGCTTCCTTGAATCCGGTAAATCTACCCATAGGCTTCAGATCACCTACCGTGTTAAATCCTACATATAAAGGTATTGTTATTACCCATAGTGATGCCGTAAATTATAATGTTTCCGGCGCTTGTATTCAGATTTCCAGAACCTGGACGATTACCGACACCTGTGTTTATGAACCTGGAGATCCGATTGGGCCAACATCGGGTAGAATTGTAGGGACCCAGCTTATTAGGGTGTTCGATAACACACCACCAAGTTTTATCTGTCCTTCAGAGGGACTAGTTATTTATCTGGACCCAGACTCATGTAATACTACCCTCAGACTGCCTATTCCTACTAATATACAGGAATGTTTACCCAATTTAGTTACGATTTCAGTAAGTGGTGATTTTGGAAATTCTTTAGACATATCCCGAATTCCCGCAGGTATTTATGATATAACTTATCGTGTTGCAGATATATGTGGAAATTTTGGAACCTGTGATGCTACTTTTGCCATCATCGAGAACACGCCGCCAGATATGTTTTGTAACAATATAGTGAGTAGATCCCTCGCAGCCTCTGGTACTACCATTGTGAATGCCGTGGAATTTAATACCGGAGCCACGGTTGATAATTGTACTCAAACCGATTCTATCCGATGGAGAATCGGCGCCCGACCTACACCAGGTTTTACAGGGCCACCGCCCAATGCTTCTTTAACCTTTGCGTGTGACGATATTGGTGATAATCAGTTGACTGTGTGGGCAGTTGATATTGCGGGAAATTATGAACGTTGTGATGTTATAGTGAGAATAAATGACCCATTAGCTGTTTGTGGTGGTGGTGTTACCGTTGCTGGAGTAATTAGATTGGAAAATGGTTCCGGTGTCCCAACAGTAAAGGTAGAGGAAATGAAAAATTATTCCGGGGAATCTATGACTGATAATAAAGGTGCATATTCCTTAGGGAATCTGCTGCCAGGGGGAACGTATGAATTCATGCCAGGTAAAACAGGTAATTATACAGATGGTGTGACTACGCTCGATTTGATTTTGGTGAATAGACATCTGACGGGCTCTAAAGCGCTTGAATCACCTTACAAAATAATAGCAGCAGATGTAGATGGAAATGGAAGAATTTCTGTAAGGGATGTCATTCAATTGCAAAGATTGATTTTGAATGTGACCAATACTTTTCCTGAGAATAAGCCATGGCGCTTCATTCCTAAAAGCTTCCAGTTCCCTAATCCAAGGGATCCAATGTCAACACCTTTCCCTGAATCAAAAGCAGTTTCCAATCTTTTCAAAGATATGACCGATGGTGATTTTGTAGCCATAAAAGTCGGAGATGTTAATAATAGTATAATCCCTGAAAATGGTATCAGCCCCCGTTCCCAGGAATCTTCCAGAGTCTTTTTACTCCCACAATGGAAGCTTAAACCAGGGGAACGGGTCTGGTTACCTATACATTTTGAAAGCAGTGACCTTTGGTGGGGTGGACAATTTGCCCTGCAAGTGAACCCTGAACTGATTAAAATACATGGCTTCTCTGGTTCTGAAGAATTCAATATCAGCAGTAAACCATTGAATGATAACAGCTGGGCTTTGTCCTGGTATGCAGACGCTTTGAAAAAAAGCGAGGCTGGTGAGGTGTTAGGATTTATTGAGGTGGAAGCACTTCGACATACTAATCTCTCTGATGCTATAGCATTAAATAATAATTATTTTGATTCAGAGGCTTACTTATCAACACAGAACATTGATTCAGTGGTGGTCGCCCCCCTGACCATTCAGTATGCTTCACCAAATGCCGCAACCAATAGTGGGTTGCGGCTTTGGCCGAATCCTTTTAAAGACTGGGTGACTTTTCAATTGCCTCCTGCTTCTGGTCTTCAAGGTGTTTTAGATATTTATGACGTGCAGGGAAGAAAAATATGGACAAAATCCTGGCAGTTGAATAAAGGAGATTCTCCACTTTTTACCCTTCAAGCCAATGAATTGCCTCATGCAGGGGTCTATATTTATAAATATACCGATGGTTTTGGACAATATACGGGAAATCTGATTTTACAGAAATAATTCAAGATTATGTTTTTTCAGGATAAAGTGGCTATTTGCCACTTTATCCTGAAATTTTTTATATGGCTTCGTCATTCCAAAAGGGAAAGTGGGGAGAAACGCTGGCGCTAAACTGGCTCACTCAACACGATTTTCAGATTATCGACAGAAACTGGTTTTATGGACATGCAGAAATTGATATCATAGCCTGGCATGTTCATGTTTTAGTCTTTATAGAAGTAAGGCTGCTACACAGAAATAATGCCCATTTACCTGAAAATACAGTGAGTGGTTTAAAAAGAAAAAAAATAGCTTCCGCCGCCGCTGCTTTTACAGAAAGTAAACATTATCAAGGGGATATTCGATTTGATATCATTGGAATTGTGTACGGTGGTCAACAAAACCCTGAAATTCGACATTTTCCCGATGCCTTTTTTCCAGGCTTATTCTAATTTCAATTTGTTTTTAAGCTACTTTAAAGCTAATTTTATACAAAATTGTAATGGGTATGTTCTGGAAAATATCAATGTTTTTATTAGTTTCTATTCTTATGCTAAATGTTATTATTGGGCAAAATGTGGTTGACAATAAAGAAATAAGACTAATTACTTTGAATCCCGGTCATTTTCATGCCGCATTGATTCAAAAAACAATGTACCCACAATTATCTCCTATCGTTCATGTTTATGCTCCGGCAGGCACCGATGTCGATTTGCATCTCGCCAGAATTAATGCCTATAACAAAAGAACCGATAAACCTACTCAGTGGGATGAAAAGGTCTATATCGGAAAGGATTATTTGGCCAGAATGTTAGCTGAAAAAAAAGGGAATGTGGTCATGCTGGCCGGTAATAATAAACTGAAAACAAAGTATATTTCTGATGCAGTGACCGCAGGATTTCATGTTTTCGCCGACAAACCGATGGCTATAAATGCTGCAGGTTTTAATTTACTGGAAAAAGCCTTCAAACTAGCTGATCAGAAAAAGGTCTTTATTTACGATGTCATGACAGAGAGGTATGAAATTACTTCTATGCTTCAAAAGGCATTTTCTGAATTTGAAGAGGTGTTTGGCGTGCTTCAAGATGGATCAGTAGATAATCCTGCCGTGATTAAAGAGAGTATTCATCATTTCTATAAAGAAGTTTCGGGTGCCCCTTTGCAACGTCCGGGGTGGTTCTACGATGTTACACAAGAAGGGGAGGGGATTGTTGATGTTACCACCCATTTGGTCGATCTTATTCAATGGAGTTGTTTTCCTGACCAAATACTGAACTATGAAAAGGATATCAAACTGTGGGATGCAAAACGTTGGGCGACCCAAATAACACCTGCCCAATTTCAATCGAGTACTAAACTCACTCAGGTTCCCGAATATCTTAAAAACACCTTGAATGCTGAGGGTCAACTGGCTGTTTTTTCTAATGGACAGATTGACTATCAAATTAGAGGACACTTCGCGCGCGTAAAAGTAACCTGGGCATGGCAGGCTGAACCTGGTGCCGGTGATACCCATTATTCCATAATGAGAGGAACCAACGCTAGTCTGGTGATTCGTCAAGGTGCTGAACAAGGCTATAAACCCGTTTTCTCTGTTGAAACCAATAGATTTAAGGAAGTGGACTATCGTAATACCTTTGAAAGAGTATTTCGGGAAGTTGCGAAGGCATTTCCAGGTATCAGCTATATTTTGATAGGAAACACAGCTGTTTTCGATATCCCCAACGTGTATAAAGAAGGTCATGAGGCACATTTTGCCAGGGTAACTGAAAAATATCTTGACTTTCTCGCCAAAGGTAAAATGCCGGAATGGGAGGTTCCAAATATGTTGGTTAAATATAAATTAACCACAGAAGCATTAAATTTGGTCATTAAAAAGTCAAAATAACAGTCAGATTACTTTGGTTCTTCATATACCCCAAGTTCCACCTGTCTTTTTTGAAGATTGGTATCTATTAGCCTAACTTTTAGTTTGCCTCCCATTTTTATCGTTTGTCCAGTATAAATCCCGCGGGCAAATAGTCGGGAAGGATCCATTTCATAAGGTTCGGAAAAACGGTTAAAGGAGAGAAATCCCTCACAATGTGTGGATAACAATTCAACGAATAGACCTCTGTCCATCATCCCAGTAACTATTCCCTCAAATACTTCGCCGACATGGCTTTCTAAAAATTCTACTTGCTTGTATTTAATGGATTCCCTTTCTGCCTCCATAGCTTTCCTCTCCATGCTGGAAATATGACGGCATTGTTCTTTTAAATAAACTTTGTTGGTAAGCCATACCGATTCCAGATTTTTGGCTAGCAAGCGATGGGCAATAACGTCGGAATACCGTCTGATGGGCGATGTAAAATGAGTATAATGACTGAAAGCCAGTCCGTAATGACCAATATTTTCTGGGGAATAAATGGCTTTTGCCATGGTTCTGATGGCAATAGGTGCTAAAAATTTAAGCGCAGGGTCCCGAAGGGATTGCTCTGCCAGTAAATTATAGGAATTAGCTATTTCTTTAGGGGAATCTACCCTCATTTTTACACCAAATTCTTTGGCAAACCTGGCAAGTTCAAATACTTTATCCTCATTTGGTTCATCATGTACCCTGTAAATAAATGGGATTTCATAACCGGTGGCATCCATTTTATGTTGAATAAATAGCGCAACCTCCTGATTTGCCAAAAGCATGAAGTCTTCGATTAACTTATGCGCATCTTTTCGCTCTTTAATAAATATTTCAACAGGCGTCCCTGATTCATCGAGTTTAAACTGCACTTCATCGGACTCAAATTGAATAGCTCCGGAGGCAAATCTCCTCCTTCTTAATTGGTGAGCTATTTTGTTGAGATGTATCAGTTCTGCAGAATAAATTCCTTCAGATGTGTCCAGAATCTCCTGGGCTTCTTCATAAGTAAACCGTCGGTCGGAATGAATAATGGTTCGCCCAAACCATTTTTCCGTGACTTTTCCCTTTCCATCGATATTGAAAATAGCTGAAAAGGTAAGTTTGTCCTCATTTGGTCTTAACGAACATAATTCATTACTTAACTTTTCAGGTAACATTGGGAGCACGCGATCTACCAAATAAACGGAGGTTGAACGAGTATATGCTTCTTTATCTAAGGAAGATCCTTCTCTCAGGTAATGCGTAACATCGGCAATATGCACCCCAACTTCTACCTCACCGTTGGGTAGTAATCGATAGGAAATGGCATCATCAAAATCTTTAGCGTTCCAGGGATCAATAGTAAAGGTTAAAACATCGCGAAGGTCCCTGCGCAAAGCAATTTCTTCTGGTGAAATGGAGGTATCTATATTTTTTGCCTCATTTAAAGCAGCTTCACCAAAACCTAAGTCGAAACCTGCATTTAACAAAATGCTCTGCATCTCAATATCATGGCTACCGGCAGCCCCCAAAACGTAGGTGATTTTTCCAATGGGGAGCGGGGTAGATTGACCTGTCCAGCCTATTATTTTAACTACGACTTTGTCCCCGTCTTTACCCCCTAATATTTCATTTAGATCAACTTTGATGTCATAAGGTAAAATGGTATCCGTAACTACGAGGCCAAATTTATTATTCAAATGTAAAACGCCCAAAAAGGACTCTTTAGCCCGGGTTATTACATCGACAACCTCACCTTCAGGGCGCCGTTTCCCTCTGGGAGTCCATGTTTGTATCCTCACAGTATCACCATTCATCGCCGTGTTCAAATTTCGCATGGAAATATAAACATCTATGGGTTTACCCTCTATTTTAATAAATGCAGCTCCGGATCGAGTCATATCAACAATACCAATATCCCCTTTTTCCTGCTTTTCAACAGGTACACTTCGGTTGAACTGAAACTTATAGTCCTCCAGGGCAAGTACTTCTTTTTCTGTTACTAAAAGTTCCA
>Ga0247832_1000957_pt1 | contig 54739 bp, 52 predicted proteins | sample LaCruzMarch2015__10_FD_192407 | JGI IMG/M metagenome (GOLD analysis project Ga0247832, IMG submission 192407) | Freshwater microbial communities from meromictic Lake La Cruz, Castile-La Mancha, Spain - LaCruzMarch2015_4m | ecosystem: Environmental > Aquatic > Freshwater > Lake | place: Spain... | reverse complement strand
CCGGTGTCACACCCTTGGTTTGAGCCAAATCCAAGAGAACTGGCACCGATACCGGATAGCCAAGTTGACCCAAGATCACGCAGATCTTGCGCTGCGCAGCGGGATCGAGTGACTTCACTGCGAGTGCGAGCGGCAGCGCTGACTGGCGGCGCATCTGCACCAGCATGCGCATCGATGCGGCTTCGAGTCCAAGATCACGGCCTTCAACCACTTGACGCATGAGCGCAGGGGTGGCGTACTCACCAGCGGCCATCAATCGATCGGTGGCGATCATCTGACCGCGCATCGGGCCGACCAGCATCTTGACCGCTTCTTCAATGCGATCAATCTTGCGCGCGAGCAACTGACGCCCCGCTTCAAGTTTGGTTTCCAGTGCAGCGGAGGCATCGGCGACATCGGTCATCCGGCGGCTGCGACGGAACGCTTCGTCCATGCGCTTACCAAGGTCGGCGCTGTCGATCACCATGGCCAGTTCACTTGGCTCCACGGAGTCAGCAAGCAACACATTGGCCGCGGCGGTCGCGCCCTCGGGCTTGGCAATCATGATGTTGTGCACATAGAGCGAGGCCGCCTCGATGAGCTTGGTGCGGTCCGCACCAGACTCGGGCTGAGCAGCAGCCGGAGCCGCGCCATCCTGCGCCATGACAGGCAGCGTAAAGCCGCCAGTGATGGCAACGAGTGCGAGCGGGAGAATCAGCTGCGAACGCTTCAGGACGTGCACTTCTGGACCTCAATTCGGAGCGCCTCCCCGCGAAACGGGGAAGCTCGGTACAAACGGCGCCCAGCCAGGATGGCTGAACGGGGCAGTCGGAGGGCGGCAAGGCCAGTGGCCCCACCGATCCTTCGGTGGAGGGCTACGCAGCCGAACCCCTTCCGGATGCCCGGGAAGGGTCGCGAATCTACGCCACCGGACGGTGTGGTGTCAATGAAAGTTTCGGGACGCTGCCCGCTGTAGCCGCTACACTCGACCTTGCGCAGGCGTTCGCAGCCCCGTGGCTGCGGAAGGCCGGAAACTGGCGCATTCGGACAGGTCCGTCCGAATGCACGATTTCCGGCTCGGGAAGGCGGTGAAAGACCGCCGCGGACGCGCCGCCGTGAATGGGCAGCGGGCACTCCCGCAGCCGGACTCCATGAGCCACTGGTCCCGCGTGCAACGCGCTGGGCTGGGAAGGCGGAGCCGGAGCCCTTAGCCGGAAGACCGGCCTGCGCATCGGTCACGCCCACGCGATTTGGGCTTAAGACCGGATGGACCACTTACGGCCGCAGGCGCGGCTGAGCTAGGCCAGTATGGAATTCACCCCTGCACATGCCATGGATGGCATGCACACGCGCATGATCGCGGCGTGTGTCAGCGTAGCGATTGCCAGCATGACATCCGTTGCCGATACGCCGCGTTGCGCAACCACCGTTGTTCGCTACACCGCGGGAAGCGGCGCGGGCGGCTCGTACCAAAATCCTGCAAGCGCACTTGGACCGCCCACGCGATTCACGGGCGTTGGAATTGAACCCGGCGCAGTGACTCCGTTCCGTCCCGCGTTCATGCCGTCGGAGATTGTGTCGATCGGCAGAGGTGGCGAACTGGTGATCGCATTTGCAGAACCGATCGTTGATGATGCATCGCACCCGTTCGGTGTGGATCTCATTATCTATGGCAATTCCATGTGCGGAGACATTGCTTATCCCGGCGGTGTTGCGGGTTGGGTGTTTGCAGAAGGCGGAGCGATCGACCTGAGTATCGATGGCGTCACCTGGTTCAACGTTCCGAATGCCATTGCCGACGGCGGACTTCCCACGCTGGGCTGGACCGATGTTGCGCCCTACTCCACTGCACCCGGCACGCTGCCAACTGATCCTGCGCTGCCGATTGACCCGCAAGTGAATGTTGATTCCATTGCCGGACTGAGTTGGCAAGAACTCCTTGCGGTGTACGGCAACTCCGCCGGCGGGACACGCATTGATCTTGCTGATGCTGGAATTCCTGCAGCACGCTTTATCCGAATTCGCGTTGCAGTGGACGCCGCCAGCGTTCCGGAGGTGGACGCGGTGGTTGCCGTCCATGCAACACGCATATTGGCAGATATGAACAATGATCAACGAGTCAATGGCTCTGACCTTGGAATACTGCTTGGAGCGTGGGGACCGTGCGCCGATTGCCCGGCCGATATGGATCACGACGGCAATGTGGGCGGATCCGATCTGGGCATCTTGCTGGGGAATTGGTCATGACACACGGCAGCGCCCATCCGCGCCGCGCGTTCACCATTGTTGAACTCCTGATCGTCGTTGCGGTGATCGCCATACTCATCGCCGTGCTGCTACCGGGGCTTCGATCCGCTTCTGGATTAGCACGCAGCACTGCATGCACTTCAAACTTGCGGCAGATTTCCATCGCCTGTGAGGCTTACGTTTCCTCCAATGGCGCCATGCCTGCGGCGGTGCTGTACGTCCTGGATGCAGGCGTGGTCCGAACCATCGCGTGGGACTTTGAGCAACGCGCCGGCGCTGTCACACCAGGGCCACTGTGGGACTACACGGATACGCCGCTGGCGGTGCAGCAGTGCCCTGACTTTGAGGGCGCATCGACATTCGGTGCGGACCCATATACGGGCTACAACTACAACACCAGTTACCTGGGGCACGAAGGTACCTATCCAACCGTTGACGCAAACGGCACCGCGCTTGATGGATGGCGCACTGCGCGCATGGGCGTTCCACCAACTGCGATCCGCGATCCTGCAGGCACAGCCGTCTTTGGCGATGGCGGATGGCGCGGCGGCGCAAACAAGTTCATGCGCGCGCCCATGAACCGCGCCGAGGGCGATCTGGGTCTGGTCGCCGCGGGAACACAAGCGTTTCGACATTGGGGCGGATGCACCTGTTGCGCGCACCTTGACGGCCACATTGGTACCTACGCTGATCCGCAATCGAGCCCAAGCATTCCACCGACCATGGCAACATGGGTCATGGGTTTCCCCGACAACGGATTCCTGTCTTCAACCGATGCTGCGTATGGAGGCGACTGATTCGTGCGTATTGAGCGATGCGTCTGTCACAAGGTGGACTTCAGCACCGTAAAGCGGTGGCTGGAATCACATCCGGGCGCAACGTTCGCTGATATCAAGCAGGAATTCAAGTGCGGAACCGGATGCGGACTGTGTGCACCCTACGTCCGTCGCACCATGCGCACCGGCGAAACGGTGTATCACCACATTGTTACCGAACGCGACGAGCCCCTGCGGCCGGAGTGACGGTTCGCGCCACCCAGCCTGCCACCGCGTCGGCGAGCAGCGATCGACCTTCTTCGCCGTGCACGTCAACAGCACGGCCAGCATCAACGCATCGAAAGAATGCGTCCGTGAAACCAATCTCCACGCCGTCAGCGGACCGACCGGTGGCGGTGATGGCTGCACGCCACGCCTCAAAGTGCGCGGCGGTCAACAGTTCATCGACGGCGCCCTGCACAAAGAACGACGGACGAGGAAAGACTCCAACTGCTTCGAGCGGTGCCAGGTCGGCAAGTTGCTCAATGAGCTGCAATGTTGCAGAGGACGTCCACATGGAGTCATCCTCATTCTCTGGAGTTCGGCGACTCATGATCTCGGCGCTGGGGGCACCAGCACACACCAAGAGCAACAACTCTTCGTGGCGCGCCGCAGCCAGCGCGCACGCGGTGCCGGCTACCCAGGTTCCAGCCAATCCAACCGCGCCCGAACCACTTGCAATGGATTGCAGTGAGTCAACAATGGCATCAACCCACATTCCAACATCCGGCGGCCCCGCGAAGTTCAGCGCGCGCAAGCGAGCCACGCGCACGCCGCCGCGAAGCAGCCCCACTGCCACCGCGTCGTCAGCGAGTGCCACTGCAACCGAGTCTTCAAGTCCAGGCCATTGCGGCGCTAAGAGCACCACCGGCACAGCGGCGCCATGAGTGCCATGGGTGTCACGCGAGCCCCCGCGCGAGCGTCCCATCCAACCAGCATCTCGCGGCGGTGATGCAACCACACCATCGGCGCTTCCCCATCCACCGGCGACCGTAAATGCACGCGCGCCGCGCTCGGCTTCAAGCCACTCATCCGTGAGATTCTGCTGCCTCGCCATAGGGTCAGGACCTTCCAAAGTTTCGTTCGAGGTCACGCATGGTGATGCGTAACGCGGTGGGCCGACCGTGCGGGCACGCGGTGCCGCGCTCAATGCGATCACGCAAATCAAGAAGCGCGTCTATCTCGGTTGGTGACAATCGATCACCCGCCTTCACTGATGCCTTGCATGCCATCATGTCAAGCACTGAATGCAGTGCTGATTCAAAGTCTGCGTGCCCGTCTTCGGCAATCTGCGCCAAGAGACCCGGGACAAACGCTGCTGGTTCAACGCCACGTCCAAGAAGAAATGTTGGATAGGCATGCACCAAGACCGCGCGTGGCCCCGCGGCACCAAGCTCAATACCAAGCCGTTCCAACAGTGGGCCCGCATCAGCAATGGCCTCCACGGCACGCGGATCAGTTTCAATGGCGACCGGCACCAGCATGCGCTGCGATTCCAACGGAGATGCGGCAATGCGCGCCTTCAACTCTTCAAACATCCCGCGCTCGTGCAGCGCATGTTGGTCAACCACCAAGATGCCCTCGGCGTCTTCTACCACTAAGTAACTGCCGTGCACCTGCATCACCCGGCGAGCGGTGCGGTTTCCATGCAATGTTTCCGGCGTCGCGCTGACCAACGCAACCGGTGGTGTTGCATGCAGCGCTCGGTCGACTGCCAGCGCCGCAAAGCTACTGAAATCGGCGGAGATTGAGGGACTGGCGGGGAACGCGTGGTTCGTGGGCCCCACGCTGTGCGCATGAGGCATCAGCGTGAATGAAGGAACCAAGTCAGCAGCACGCAAGGCATCACGCACCGCACGCATCACGCACTGGTGAACAAAGTTTGGTTGCCGAAAGCGAACCTCGGTCTTGGCTGGATGCACATTGACATCAACAAGTGATGGATCCATCTCCACCGCCACGAACGCGATCGGAGTTCGCCCCGGATCAACCAGGCCGCGGAAGGCTTCCTTTACTGCGTGTGCAAGCGTGCGATCGAGCACGGCGCGTCCGTTCAAGGCAAACCGCAATGCACGCCCGGAACCGCGTGCGATTGATGGGCGTCCAACCAATCCCCACAGGGTGATCGGTGCCCCGCCTTCAAGGACCGTATCTGCGGTGACTTCTAACAATCCGTCCGCTATTGATTCGCCCAACACGGCCAGTACGCGTCGGCGCGCGTCAGTGGTTGCGGGAAGGTCAACGCGCGTCTTGCCGTCCGCTACAAGCCGAAATGCAACGTCTGGGCGACATAAGGCAATTGATTCCAATACTTCTTCAATACGACCAAGTTCTGTGCCAGCGGTGCGCAGGAACTTCCGCCGCGCGGGCACGTTGTGAAACAACTGCCGCACTTCAACCACCGTACCGACTGGACACCCGGCCGGGCGCACTTCACTGGCAACCCCCCCGTCAACTTCAATGCGTGCGCCAGCGTCACTCCCAGTGACTCGACTGGTGATTGACAGGCGCGAAACGCTCGCGATGGAAGCGAGCGCTTCGCCGCGAAATCCCATGGTGCCAATGGCGGCAAGATCATCAGACGAAGAAATCTTGCTGGTGGCATGACTCGCAATGGCAAGCGGAAGTTCGTCGGCGGCAATACCGCCGCCATCGTCGGCCACCACCATGCGATCCACTCCGCCGCCTTCTACGGAGACCTCAATCCGTTGCGCACCGGCGTCGATGGCGTTCTCCACCAGCTCCTTGACGACGCTGGCTGGACGCTCCACCACCTCGCCTGCGGCAATTTGATCAACAAGCTGGCGTGGAAGAAGACGAATCGGCATGCGTGGATTGTAAAGATCGCGCCGAGTACTGGACTTGAAGCGCCTTCTATGTCACACTACCGCCATGGAAACGCCTAGGACGGGCAGCAATTCCGGTGCAGGACGCACCCCGGCAAGAACGAAGACCTCCACCGTTGCCATTGGTGACATTCATGGATGTGGGGCAGAGTTTGAGCAGTTGCTGCTGCTGGTCGATCGTTGGTTTCCCGGCGCGCGCATCGTCTTGGTTGGAGATCTCTTCACCAAAGGACCCGAGCCGGGTCGTGTCGTGCGTGCCATCATGGATCGCCGCGCGCAGGATCACCGCGTTGATCTCGTGTGTGGCAACCATGACCTGCGGCTCCTGAGCGCCGTGGTACGGATGCAATCGGGCGCCAGCATCGATCTCCTGCCACGTACCGAGCGCGTCGCCATTGAAATGCTGCAACGTGCCGGACTCATGCGTGAAGCCACGTGGCTACTCACCGAAGCATGCGACCGAGTTGAGGTGAGACATCCGCGCGGAGCTTGGACGGTTGTCCATGGTGGCATCGATCCGAAACTTGGCGTTGAGAACACGCCCGACGACGTGAAGATCCACATCAAGGCGGCCGAGGGCGAGCAGAATTGGTGGGAGCGCTATAGCGGCTCCGAGGGGCTGATCATCGTCGGACATCGACCAGTGCGGCAACCGATCATCCTTCGATCTGAAAGCGGCGCACCGTACTTTGCAAACATCGATACGGGTTGCGCATACGGTGGTGCGCTGACGGCGTATTGCATTGAAGCAGATCAAGTGTTGCAAGTGCACGGCGAGACGCTGCCGATTCCGGGCATTGAAGTTCCGACTGCGTTCCGCGGTCAGCGTTCCACGAGCACTTGAGTAGCGCGGTGAATTCGTGCGTGGGCGCCGGGCTGAAATTAGCGCACATCGCGCATGACGATCGGCATTCTGCGGCCCGGACCGAACGCACGCGGGCTCAGGCGAATGATCACCGGCGCTTGGGCGCGCTTGTACTGCGCCATGTCAATCGCCCGCGTCCATCGCTCTACTAAAGCACGGTCAAGTTGGTGGGCGAGTGCAATTGCATCAATGGAACGCTCTTCCTCCACCCAACCGCGCACGATGGCATCAAGTACCTCATACGGCGGGAGCGAGTCTTGGTCTGCCTGATCGGGCCGAAGTTCAGCGCTGGGAATCTTGGTGATACTCGCCTCAGGAATCGGCGGTTGCGAGCAGTGCCAATCCAATCCAGAAGCCAGCGCCAACTTTGGGTAATGGTCGTTTGCCCACCTCGCCAGTGCCCAAACATCGGTCTTCAAGATGTCACCGATCGGCGCCAGTGCGCCGCACATATCGCCATACAGCGTGGAATATCCAACGGCGTATTCACTCTTATTTCCAGTAGCAAGCACCAGCGCGCCGGTGGCATTGGAGAAGGCCATCAGTTGAATTCCGCGCAGGCGACTTTGCAGATTCTCATCAACCAATCCATCAAGCCCCGCACCCACCTTGGCAAGGTACGGCTGCAGATGGCTAGCCAACGCATGATGCGCTGGTTCGATTGGAATCTCCAGCGCGCGCATTCCAAGCCGCCGCGCCAAGTCCCACGCATCAGCGCGCGAACCATCGCTGGAGAACTTGCTGGGCATCAATACGCCAGTGACACGGTCCGCGCCCAGGGCCGCACATGCAAGCGCAGCAACCAGGGCACTGTCAATTCCGCCTGAAAGTCCAAGCACCGCGTGACTATGACCAGTCTTGCGAAAATAGCCTGCAATTCCTGCAACAACGGTGTGCCAGCGCTCCGCGTGCTCTGCTCCGTGAGTGTCCAGTACGGGACTGCGTTCAGCAGCAATTGCTGGAGCTTTGAAATCGTGCACCAGTGCATCCCTGCCCCAGCGCGAAGCAGCAATGGCGGTTCCATCAGGAAACACAATGCGCGCGTCACCATCAAAGACCAGATCGTCATCCGCTCCGGATGCGTTCAGTGAACACAGCGGAACGCCGACGCGTTGTGCTGCAGAGCGCAAGATCTCTACATGGCGCGCATGCTTTCCTGCTGCGCATGGACTTGCCGACGGACAGACAATCACTGTCGCACCCGCGGCAACGGACTCAGCGACTGGGTCAATCGAATACGAGTGACCTCCGGCAACCGCGTCTTCCGCGCGCCACAGGTCTTCGCAGATGACAATGCCGACGCGCTCCGTGCCACACGCAATCACTACAGGTGATCGACCCGCAGCAAAGTGACGCGGCTCGTCAAAGACGTCGTAATCAGGAAGCAGCCGCTTGGCGTAAGTGGCTTCCACACGACCGCCCCGCAGCACTGCCACCACATTGATCAGCGCTGAACCAGGACCAGCCACATGCATGACGGCGCCAACGCATACGGCAACATCGCCAGCGCCAGCACTCTGCAGATTGGCCGCCAACGCCACCACGGCGCGTTCGCAGGTTTCAACGAATCCTTCACGTTGCAGAAGGTCCCGCGGCGGATAGCCGACCATGGCGAGTTCAGGGAAAACCACGCATTGCGCGCCGGCGCTGGACAGTTCCACCGCGCGATCAAGCATTCGCCGGGAATTTCCGGGAACATCGCCAACGAGGGAATCGAAGCGTGCGAGCGCAATCCGCATGGGACGGACAGTCTAGGTGGCAACGCCGCGGTGCGGAGGCAATGTCAACCGGCGTGGCGAGCATTCAAACGTGGCGCAGTGACTGCTTCAAGCAGAACACGCACCGAATACGGCTTGTGGATAATCGCTTCAAATCCGCGGCGAGTGAGTGAAATGCCGCCGTCCGGAAATGCAGCGCCGCTTGCAAAGAAGCGGGTGCGGGCAAAGTTGGCGCGCGACCGAAGCGCCGTGATGAACGCCACCGGGTCACCGGCCGAGCAGTCAAATACCACTACATCCGGCACTGAGGATCCACACGCAATCGCCGCGGAAAGCGCATCGGAAGCAGTCTCCACAGTGAAGCCACCCAGATCCGTCAACACTTCACGAACGGTCTCCGTAGCGGTTCGGTCAAGGTCAACCAAGAGAACACGGGTTGAGGTTGCCATCTGCGGCGCTTCGGCCGTAAACGGAATCCCGTGAGCAGTAACAAAGTTCTCGAGCGCGGAAACATGAACACGACGATCACGCGAACCAGGAATTCGGTAGCCCTCAAGCCGGCCGCCGTCGATCCACTTGCTCACGGTGCGCGCTGCCACATTGCAGATGCGCGCAACTTCGCCAGTGGTGAGTGCTTCCTTTTCCGTGCCGAATGCGTTCTGTGCCATGTGATTCTCAATGCTCCTTAAAGCGCGACATAGGTGACACCGCATCCAGACGTGGAAGCCGTGCCACCGCATGGATCGGCGCCCCTGACCACCGTCTGCAGCTCACCTCAACGGATTTTTGAAGAAAATCACTCCACCGGGTCACTGCGGGAGGTAATACGGACCCCGCGCGCGTGCAGGGCTTGAAACAGTTCCTGCGCATGACTGCGGTCCCGCACCTCAACAATGCATTGCACCGTGACGGTGGAAACATCGGCTTCGCCGAACGTGCGCTCATGAACGATGTCTTGAACACTTGCACCGCACTTGGCAAGGGTTGCAGCAAGATCAGCCAACCCGCCGGGACGATCGCTAATCACCGCTGAGAATTTCACAAGCCGACCATCAATAGCAAGGCCCTGCTCAATGACGCGGCTAAACACCAACGGATCAATATTGCCTCCACACAGAACCAGCGCGACGCGCTTGCCCTTCAGTGAATCCAACTTGCCCGCCAGGAATGCTGCCAGCGGCGCTGCACCAGCACCTTCAACCACGCCCTTCTCCAATTCGGCCAGGCGCAAGATTGCGAGCGCGATGGCGTTCTCATCAACAGCTACACACTCATCGACGCGCGTTCGTGCAATCTCAAAGCTACGGGCGCCGACTTCCGGAACTGCCAGACCGTCAGCGAGCGTTGCTACTGACGAAACGCGCACGGGCTTGCCCGCCGCCATGGCCGCAGCGAAACTGGCGCATCGGGATGGCTCAACACCAACAATCCGCACGCGTGGCGCCAGTTCCTTGGTTGCCAAGGCGACACCAGCAATCAAACCCGCGCCACCGATCGGCACCACGATGGCATCAAGGTCGGCAACTTGCTCCAGAATTTCCAGACCAACGGTGCCCTGCCCGGCAACAATCGCCGCGTCGTTAAAGCCATTGATGTAGGTGAGACGTTCATCGGCAACCAATAGATCCGCGCGGCTTCGTGCCTCGGCGATGTTGTCGCCGTGATTCAGAACGCGCGCGCCCAGTTCACGACACCGCCGCTGCTTCACCAACGGGGCATGCGTTGGCATGACCACGGTCACGGGAATTCCAAGACGCTTGCCGTGCAAAGCCAACGCAAGCGCGTGATTGCCAGCACTGGCCGCAATCACGCCACGAGCGCGCTCTTCGGCACTGAGCAGGAGCAAGGCGTTGCACGCCCCACGCTCCTTGAAGCTCCCCGCGCGTTGCTGGTATTCCAATTTGCAAAATATCTGGGCGCCGGTGATGGCTGAAAGCGCCGGGCTTTCAACACAGGGCGTCACCAACACACCGCCCGCGATACGTTGCCGAGCTGCAACGATGTCCGCAAAGCAAACATCAGTGACAGCATGCGCGGTCGCGTGAATGGTTGCCATGGTCTGAGGTACCTCGGGCCGGTTAGGCCTTCGGACCAGCCTTCCGGACGCCGTCACTCAGCGTGTATTTGGCGTCGTTGCCACGGAAACGCGTGGCGAGGTCCTTCGCCATAGCGTCGTACGCAGCCTTGTCGGCCCAGGTGTTGCGGGGGTCAAGCACTTCGGTTGGAACACCAGGAACTGCGGTTGGCATGTGCAGTCCAAAGATCGGATGCTCAACAAACTTCGCGTTCGCCAGTGATCCATCCAGGACGGCAGAAAGAATGGCGCGGGTGTAACTCAACTTGAAGCGATTTCCAACGCCGTACGGACCACCGGTCCAACCAGTGTTCACCAACCACACGGTGCTGCCATGCTGCTTGATCTTCTCAGCAAGCATGGCGGCATACGCCATCGGCTCGCGCGGCATAAATGGGCCACCGAAGCACGCGCTGAAATTCGGAGTGGGCTCCTTGATGCCCGCCTCAGTACCAGCAAGCTTCGAGGTGTAGCCATTCACAAAGTAGTACTGCGCCTGTTCTGCGGTGAGCTTGGACACTGGCGGCAGAACGCCGAAGGCGTCCGCAGAGAGGAAGATCACATTCTTCGGATGCGTGCCCACTGATGGCATCACCGCGTCCGGCACAAAGTCCAGCGGATAGGTGACGCGAGTGTTCTCGGTACGCGCTGCGCTTTCGTAATTCGGCACGCGAGTGACCGGATCAACCACCACGTTCTCAATCACGCTGCCAAAGCGAATGGCGTTCCAGATCTGCGGCTCGCCTTCTTGGCTGAGATTGATGCACTTGGCGTAGCAGCCGCCCTCGAAGTTGAAGACGCCGCGGTCGGACCAGCCATGCTCATCGTCGCCAATCAGTCGGCGCTTCGGGTCAGCAGAGAGAGTGGTCTTACCAGTGCCAGAAAGTCCGAAGAAGACTGCAACATTCGAAGCATCGTCCTTGGCCACGTTGGCAGAGCAGTGCATCGGGAACACGCCAACCTCAGGGAGGTCGTAGTTCATTGCATAGAAGATCGACTTCTTGATTTCACCCGCATAGCGAGTGCCCACAATCAGCACCAACTTGCGCTCCAAGCTCTGCACAATGCACAGCTTGTTCTTCACGCCGTACTTGGCTGGGTCTTCCAGTTCAAGACGCGAGGCATCAATGATGGTCCAGTCATTCTGCCAGGTCGGCAGCTCATTTGGCTCGGCGTTGATGAAGAGCGTCTTGGCGAACAGACTGTGCCATGCTTCTTCAGTGAAGACGGAAACCTTCAGGCGGTACTTGGTGTCCGCCCCGGCATACCCGTCGAAGCGGAACACGTCCTTCTTGGCACGCATGTACTCCATGACCTTCGCATGGATGAGGTCAAAGTGCGCAGAACTCACTGGCTGGTTGACCTTGCCCCAAGCGATGTTGCCGTGAATCTTGGCGGTGTCTTCGAGGTACTTGTCGTCGGGGCTGCGTCCCGTGCGCGCGCCGGTATCGCAGTTCAGGGCGCCGTTGGCGGCAAGCATTCCTTCGCCGCGCGCGATCGCCAATTCAACAAGGCGAGCCGCAGCGAGGTTGGCATGAATGGAGGCGGTGCCGAAGTCGTGCTTCTGGCGGGCAGCGGAGGGCGCAGCGATGGTCATGGTGGAGTACTTTCCAAAAGAGGAGCGTAAAGGGCGAAGGATACCGACTTGGTCGGCTGGTTCGTTGCTAAGAATCCGAGGGGATTGACCCCCCTTCCTCGTCCGGATACCATGGTTTCCCTTCACTATGGCGGCCGTAGCTCAGTTGGTAGAGCATCGGGTTGTGATCCTGAAAGTCGCGGGTTCAAATCCCGTCGGTCGCCCGTTCAACAAACCACCCCCGTTCTTATGCGGGGGTGGTTTGTTTTTGGGCAACTGGGGGCATGCGGGGCACATGGAGGCGCCGATGGCGCGGGAACCGCTATGGTGCGCGCCATGCGTATCGCCGCCCTGCAGTTTGACATCGCGTGGATGGACCCCGCACGCAATTGGGCCACCATGGACCGGCTCGCTGCGTCCGCAAACCTTTCTGCGGGTGACTTTGTGCTGCTTCCTGAGTTGGCGGATACCGGTTTCACCATGGATCCGCCCCCTGCAGGGCGTCCCGATCCGGTTGAAGCCACTGCACAGCTCGCGCGGCGGCACCAAGTCTGGATGCAATCGGGGCACGCCGAGCGGGACGCCACCACTGGCGCGCTCCATAACGCCGCCAGCATCATCCGTCCGGATGGATCCGTGGCAGGAACATATCGGAAGATGCATCTCTTCTCGCCGGCTCGCGAGGATCAACACTACGCGCCGGGCGACACCATCTCGGTGATTGATGTGCCACTCTCGGACGGAACATGGCGGGTTGCGCCGTTCATTTGTTATGACCTACGCTTTCCCGAACTCTTTCGCCTTGCAGCACTTGCGGGCGCAGAGGTGTTCACCGTGGGCGCAAATTGGCCGGGCTCGCGCGCGGTACATCGCCGCGCACTTGCGGTTGCGCGTGCCATCGAGAACCAAGCATTTGTGATCGCCTGCAACCGTATCGGACACGACCCACAAGCCGCGTACCACGGTGACTCGTTCGTGGTGGCGCCGAGCGGAGAGATCATCGCTGAGGCGGGCGATGGCGAGTTAGCGCTCATCGCAGAACTCGATCGCAACGAGTTGTTGCGTTGGCGCGATAAGTTTCCGGCCTTGCGTGACCTTCGGCGCTCACTTCTTGGCAACGTCCGCATTGCGTGAATTCGCCCGGGATTCTGCATAAACCGATTGACGCGGCACTTCGCAGCTCTACACTCCGCGCACGCAAGGAATGCATGAGTGCATCGCAGCTATGCAAGCAGCGGCACTCGCAACGGAATCGCAGGAGGCGAACACCGATGAAAGTAAACAGTTCAATGAATTCCACTGACGCAACGGGCACGCTGTGGGAGTCGCACTCGTTGTGGGGTTCGAACAATGCCGGTGGTGCATGCACCATGGCTGAGCGCTCTGCAGCGCGCCGCTTAGATGAATCGATTGAAGCGGGCATTCGCTCGGCGTATTTCGCAGAATCAGGCGAATTAGCGGTGCGCTACGGAATGAGCGTTTCGGACGTCATTGAGCATTTGGAGAATGCGGGCCTCGGACGCATGCCGCGACCAGAGCGCGCCATCGACAACATTAAATGTGCGGTGCACGCTGCGGCACTGTCGCGTGGTGTTGCGCAATCATGGGCTGACTTGCAGACCGTTCTGGCGCCCGGCTTCGATCGCGCCTGTGCTTCGCGCCTTGACCCGATGCGCGGAATTGCCTTCGCGCGCCGATTCTGGATCGATCTCCGCGTCTCGACGCTGGGACCGACCAACGACGCCCGGACGCGTAGCGGACGCTCCGGAACCACCGTCCGCCGCCCGCGCGGCGTTCGCGCTCCCGACCTCCGAACCTTCGCCGCCACCCGCCCACTGCGGTATTGGCTGGCTGAAAGGCTCCTGGGGAGCCTCGAAGTGGAGCTCGGACGAGCAGCAAGTGCCTCCGAGCGCCTTGACACGGTGGAAGAAGTGCGTACCCTTCGCATTCCTGCCCAAATGGCCGCGGGCGCCGAAACGCGTCCTGGGTTCCGAGGGTGACATCCAAATTACTGCTCGAAGCGACCCGTCACTGGGTTGTAACGCGCGCGGCAACTTAGCTCAGTTGGTAGAGCAGCGCATTGAAAATGCGCGGGTCCGCGGTTCAAGTCCGCGAGTTGCCATTCAAAACGCCGCCCGATCCGAACTGGATCGGGCGGCGTTTCGCTGAGCGGCCGCAACGAAGCTACCCTTCCCAACTTGGGCTTACCCATTGATGTTCGACGCCTGCGCGAGGAAATCCTCTCGTGGATGACCCCTCCCTCCGCTGACCGCGGCGGTCGAGTGGCAGGGCGACAAATTCGCCGCCTCGTGGAAGCACTCGACGAACCGAGCGGACGCGAAGACCGATTCCTCAGCACCGTGGCAGAAGCGGTCCTGGCACGTCGGCTCTTGGAAGCTGGATGCGCTATCGATATCGAACGACTCACTGCGGGCGGTCGTCATGCTGACTTCTTTGTGCGAGCCTCCAACAACGTGGAGTGCTGGGTCCATGTCAAGCGCGTGGGTGCGCCGCATGCCATGGAGCCGAGTACCCCGCTTCCCGCAGTCTTGAGCCAACTTTCCGCAACGAAGCGCCCGGTGTCCATCGCGGTACGTTGGTCTCCCACCGCTGGCGACGCGCAGTTACTCACCCTGCGCAACGCGCTGGAACCGTTCGTACGTGAAGCAAGCGTGGGCGATGAAGTGGTAGTTCGCGCCGAAGACGGCGCGTGGTTGGGAGCAGCGCGCATTGTGGCACCAACCGCAGAGGGCACCGTCACGGTTCGAACCGGTGTCGATGCGGGTTGGGAGGCTGCCATACCGCGCGTGCAGCGACTTCTTCGCAAGGCGTATTCGCAATTCATGCCTGGCGCCGTCAATGTCATCTGCATCGCGAGCGATTCGCCCGCCGCATACGACGCCGTTGAAACTGCGCTGCTTGGAACCATCATTGAGCGCTGGGATCGCTTCCCACCACGCGGTCATCGGGTAGCGCACGGCCGTGCCGAGGACGGATTCTGGGCACGCGGTCAGTATGAAATGAGTTCGTTGGTGGCGTGGTTCCCGGTGGATGGCAGCGCGCCCGCGCATATCTGGGAGCGTGCGCCGCACGGCACTCCGCATGTTCGTGATGGCGCCGTGGCTGCACTCATGAGCCGCGTGCTTGATACCGCTCGAGAATTGTGATCCGCTGGGCGTTGCCTACGCGTGAAACGCGCGCTTCACTCGTCTTCGACTTCTTGACCAACCGCATAGGAATCGTGCGGGCGAATTCGCGGTGCAACATCGATCTTTATATCGGGCCACAACGAGCGCAATCCTTCATGCGCTGGCAATCCATCCACCAACATGCGCACTCCACTTGAGAGGAGTTGCTCAAGTTGCCGGCGGCCAATCTGCACTTTGAGTTGCACATATGCCTCCGTCCAATCGCGGCTCAGTACTGGAACACGCTTCTCCACAAAGTCCACCGCACGTCCATCGGTGAGCGGAACCGAAAGCGTGCAGTCACGAATATCGCCCTTCATCAGGCCGAGCACCCGCTCGGAGAGTTCGGGGAGCCCTGCGCCGGTGAGCGCGGAGATTGGCAACGCTCCAGGAACGCGCTCCATCCACTCAGTGATTCGTGGGTCGATGCCAATTCTGGACGGCGGCAATCGATCGGCCTTATTGAGAAGCAGTATGCGCGGCTGTTGATCTGCGCCGATCTCATCAAGCACCGATTGCACGGTCTCATACTGCATGAGCGCGCTGGGGTCCGCAACATCAAGAACGATCAATATCACATGACTGGCAATGGCATCTTCGAGCGTGGCACGAAAGCTCGCCACCAAATGGTGGGGAAGACGCTGCACGAAACCAACGGTGTCGGAGAGCATGGCTGCGTTTCCGCCTGCCAGATTCCAACTTTCAACGCGTGTTCCCAATGTTGCAAAGAGTTTGTCAGCGGCATACGCCCCGCCCCGCGTCAATGCATTGAAGAGGCTCGATTTACCGGCATTGGTGTAGCCAACCAACGCAGCGGTGTAGTGCTCGTCGCGGCGTTGCTTTACTTCGCGTGATCGGCGACCTTCAATCTCTCCAAGCTCGCGCCGCAGTTTGTCCAACTTCGCCTTGACGATGCGACGGTCGATCTCCAACTGCTGCTCGCCGGGTCCACGGGTACCAACACCGACGGGCGCGCCACCAGTGACCTGCCCCAAGTGCGACCACATGGCGCGGAGCCGCGGCGCGGTGTACTCCAGCTGCGCAATCTCTACCTGCAGTTGCGCTTGCTTGGTCGTGGCGCGGTTCGCAAAGATGTCCAAGATCACTTCGCTGCGGTCGATCACTTTAAGTTCGAGCGCCTTCTCCAGTTCAGCAATTTGACTGGGAGCGAGTTCGTTGTCAAAGATCACAACCTTGGCACCAAGCTCCTTGCACATGGCGGACAGTTCTTCCACCTTGCCCTTGCCGATGTAGGTCTTGCCTCGTGGCGCAACCCGGCGCTGTTCGAGGGTGCCCACCACACGCACCCCGGCCGTTTCCGCCAATGCCTGTAGTTCGACAAGCGAGTCGTCGAAGGTGGTTTCATTATCTCGAAGGCGGACGCCGACAAGGATCGCGGGCTCGGCCCGGATGTCGACTTCTGCGTGGCGTCCTGTTTCCATGTGGGGAGGATTGTAGGGCGGGATGGCGCGCCCCTATCATCGCCGCGTGGCTCGATTCACAATGTTCCTCGCTTCTGCTGCATTCGCCGCGCTTCTAGCGCCCGCGCTGCAGGCTGGAATGCCACAAACAACTAATGATGGCGCGCGCACCGTGCCACCCGCTACCGAGGGCGCCTATCGCTGGCTCGATCCAATCATCGACCTGCGCGCGCTGTTGGTGGGTAGTTACGTCGATCCAATTGACGCGCCCGCGATGCAGCGTGCCGCCATGGAGGCGATGACCAAGGCGCTTGGCGATCCGTACACCCTTTACATTCCACCCGCCGACGAGGGCGCATTCCGCAGACAACTGTCGGGAAGCTATGTGGGCATCGGCGTTGAGTTGGATCTTGACGACGGCCGGCCGATCGTGATTACTGCCATCGATGGATCACCAGCGATGGAAGCAGGCATCCTGGCAGGCGACACCATTCTCTCTGTTGATGGAAAGTCCACTGAAGGAATTAGCGCTGCCACGCTGGAGTCGCTTCTCCCGGGTGCGCCCGGCACGGTGGCGGCGTTAGTGATCCGCCGCGCCGATGGCAATGAGCGAACCCTCAATGTGCCGCGCCGCGTGGTGGAAACGCCCAGCGTGAAGGGCATCCTCCGCGACGCGGACGGCTGGCGCTTTACCATCGATCCTGACCGACGTGTGGCATACATACGTATCGCACAATTCAATGATCGAACGCTGGCAGAAGTTGATGCCGCACTTGCACGCATTCGTGCCGACGGCGTTTCCGGCATCATTCTTGATTTGCGTGACAATGGCGGAGGCTCGCTCACTGCTGCTGTCGGAGTGGTGGATCGATTCATCTCCGAAGGGGCGATTGTCAGTATTCGCGGTCGTGGCGACACTGGTCGAACGTGGGATGCAACGTCGTCCCCGGAAGACCTGCACATTCCGATGGTGGTGCTCGTCAACCAAGGAAGTGCGAGCGCCAGCGAGGTAGTCGCGGGTGCATTGCGCGACAACGGCTGCGCCAAGATCATCGGCACCCGTTCCTACGGTAAGGGCAGCGTGCAGGATGTGCTGCAACTTCCAGACGGCGCTGGAACGGTCAAGATCACTACCGCTCGCTATTACTTGCCGAGCGGCACCTCGCCGCATCGCGCGGTTGGCGCATCGCGGTGGGGCGTTGAACCAGACACGGGCTTTCGCGTGCCGATGACCGAGGAACAATCAATTGCCCGCACAGCAGCGCGCCAGTTGCGCGAAGCAGGCGGCGCCGCTACTTCGCCACCAGTGAGCTGGAATTCGTCGGCCTCCATCACTCGCGTGGCCCATGATCCACAACTTGCCGGGGCGGTCGACGCCATACAGGGCTACCTTGACATGGTGGAGTGGCCGGTCGTCGGCGACCTCTCCGGTGACGTCGGCGCTGGCAACGATGAGTTGCGCTCAAGCATCGAATACCGCCGGCGATTACTTGATGAACTTCATAAGACTGACCAGGCGATCAGCACCCTCCGCGGCGCGGGCGCTGGTGTGGATGATCCGCTGCTTGGCAACGACGCATCGCTTATCGATGGCGCCGTTGAACTCCGTGACCGCGACGGCCATGTCATCGGTCGCTGGATCGTCAAGGACCCATCGGCACTGCGCACGGGTATTGGCGCAAGCGCCATTCCTGCCCCGGAATACACGCCTGCGCGCGAGCCGGAGGGAAAGTGAGTCACTCCACGCAGAGCATTCCGGCGCATCAGGCAACTAATGGCACGCTGATTCTGGGCATCGAAACAAGTTGCGACGAAACCGCCGCAAGCATTGTGGAGTGGCGCGATGGCGCGCCCCGCGTCCTTTCAAACGTGGTGAGTACGCAACATGAAATTCACGCGCGCTACGCCGGCGTGGTGCCGGAGCTTGCGAGTCGTGCGCATCTGGAACGGATCGTCCCAGTGGTTCGCGAGGCGCTGCGAAGCGCGGATCTGCAAGGCCGACACGTCAGCGCGGTTGCTATTGGTAATCGACCCGGATTGATTGGATCGCTCCTGGTTGGCAACGCGGCTGCAAAGGCATATGCCTGGTCGTTGGGCATTCCGGTGATCGGTATTGACCACATTGCCGCACACTTGGTGGCTGGCCTGCTTGATGCTCCCCCAGTTCGTTGGCCCGCGCTTGGTTTGGTGGCCTCTGGCGGACACACGCATCTCTTTCGCATGAACGGACCGCGGTCGATGACACTCCTCGGCCGCACCATCGACGACGCGATTGGCGAGGCATTCGACAAGGCAGCAACACTGCTATCGCTCGGCTACCCGGGCGGACCCCTCTTGGATGAGCGCAGTTCGTCAGGTGATCCAACGGCCATGCGATTTCCCACCCCACGACTGACGGCGCGCAGCGCCCGCGAGGGCGGCCAATCCACCGAACGCACACTTGACTTTAGTTTCAGCGGCATGAAGACCGCCCTGCTCTACGCGGTGCGCGGTATCCCACCCGTTGCCAATCGACCCGCGCCCCGACCGCCACTGCCACTCACCGAGCAGCGCGTGTCCGACCTCGCCGCCAGCTTTCAGTCAGCCGCGGTCAACCAAGTCATGGACGTGCTCCATCGCGCACTTGAACGGCTCGAAACACAGAACGATCGCCCCGTAACGCTCCTGGTGGGCGGTGGGGTCACTGCCAACCGCCACCTCCGCGCCGAATTGACAAAGTTCGGCACGACGCACGACATCGATGTGCGCTTGCCGGCTCAGAAATACTGCGTTGACAACGCCGCCATGATCGCCGCCCTTGCCCACTGGCGATACGCGGCCCGCGAACACGACAACTTATGCCTCGCCCCGCGCTCGCACTCCATGCTCGGCCGCTGCTAAATATCAGCACAGCGCCGGACGCCACCGTCGTGGGGCGTCCGGCGCTGGAAATTCACTACCTCCGACAGCAGTGAAATCAATCGTCAGCAGCAGGTGCAGGGGGAGCCTTGGTCGGCGCCGATGGATTCGCCAACCGCTTGGTCAAGACCTCGCGGCGAATCTCTTCCATCAGGTTCGGGTTCTGACGCAGGAACAACTTCGATGCCTCACGACCCTGTCCAAGTCGCACATCTCCGAAGCTGAACCACGCACCAGCCTTGTCAACCACGCCGTCGAGCACTGAGAGGTCGAGAATGTCTCCCGACACTGAGATGCCCTCCTCAAACATGATGTCAAACTCGGCCTCGCGGAACGGCGGCGCGACCTTGTTCTTTACTACCTTTGCGCGCACACGATTACCAACATTGCGGTCGCCATCCTTGATCGCGCCAATACGGCGAATATCAATGCGTACCGATGAGTAGAACTTCAGCGCACGTCCGCCGGTCGTCGTTTCGGGCGATCCGAACATGACGCCGATCTTCTCGCGCAGCTGATTGATGAAGATCACGATGCACTCACTCTTCGCGATGGCGCCCGTCAGTTTGCGCAGCGCCTGGCTCATGAGCCGCGCCTGCAAACCAACGTGACTATCACCCATTTCGCCTTCGATTTCCGCGCGTGGGATCAATGCCGCCACCGAGTCAACCACGATGACATCCACCGCATTGGAACGCACGAGCATCTCGCAGATCTCCAGCGCCTGCTCGCCCGTATCGGGCTGCGAAACCAGAATTTCGTCAAGGTTCACACCCAGACGCTTGGCCCACGATGGATCGAGCGCATGCTCAGCATCGATGAACGCAGCCACGCCACCGTTCTTCTGACTGTTGGCAATGACCGTCAGAGCAAGGGTCGTCTTACCAGAACTTTCTGGCCCGAAGACCTCCACCACTCGACCGCGCGGGAGTCCGCGTCCACCGAGGGCAATATCAAGACTGAGCGCACCGCTCGAAATCGACGGGATCACCGGCACGGTCTCGTTGTCGAGACGCATGATCGATCCCTTACCGAAGTTCTTCTCAATCTGTCCAACGGCCGCCTCAAGCGCCTTGGACTTCGCGGTACGCGCGGTCAGTTCTGCGGGCGTCAACTTCACTGTTGGCTTTGCTGCTGCGGCAGGCTTTGCGTCCTTGACTTCGCTCTTGACGTCAGTCTTGACATCAACGCGGGAATCGGACGACTTGTTGGGGGTGGTTGGCATGGAGCCCATCTTCCCAAAGTTCTCGCGCCCTGCGGGGGTCGCCACCGCCGCGCCGGAGGTGGTGCTGGAGGTGCGGGCGGCCGAGGCCGGGGTTCCGTTCGTGGTGGTGTTCGCCGTCGTGGTCGTCTGTGCCATCTGTTTCTTTCGCTCCGTCGGTTGGGGCAACCCGTCTGGGTCACCGTGCTGCGTTCCTTGCACACTCTGCATTCCGCGTACTTTGCGGGTCATGCGCGTTTCACTGTTTGAGTAAGCCGATGGTTGTTCGGTGTTTGGTAGGCTCTCCGCAACCATCGGACTTGTCAAGGTCTGTTCGGTAAATTTTCGGGTATTCCGCCTCGCGGGAACCCACCACCAGGCCCGAACCGGACTGGCGATGAGGGAACAGTACGACCTCAAAGTGAAGTATCTGCGACATCAAGCCCTTTTTCTTTGGCGAAATTCTGGGCAGGGGACGCCCGGGGCCTCGACCCGGCAGATTGGGCGCTCGGCATCCCGCCGATCTACGAACGCCACCCGCGGGCTGCCCTTACTTGCCTTACTTGCCTTACTTAGCCTGGGTTTCCGGCTGCATCACGTTCGGGCTCGGCGGTGGGTAATCCGACAAACGAATGGTACGGAACCACTCAATGGTGCGAGGAATTCCTTCCGCAATGTTGATCTTGGAATTCCACCCGAGCTCGCGCTTCGCAAGCGTGATGTCTGGCTGCCGCTGCAACGGATCGTCCATCGGTAGAGGTCGATGCTCAATCTGCGCCGTGCATCCCGCGTCGCGCGCTACGGCGTGCGCCAATTCCAACATGGTGAACTCGTGCGGATTACCCATATTCACCGGACCCGTGAATTCCTCGCGCGAATCCATCATCAGTCGGAAACCGGCAATCAAGTCGTCCACGTAGCAGAACGAACGCGTCTGCGATCCATCACCAAAGATCGTCAGTGCCTCGCCGCCAACCGCTTGTCGAATGAAATTGCTGACTACACGCCCGTCATAGGGATGCATGCGCGGCCCGTAGGTATTGAAGATTCGTACTACTTTGATAGACGTTCCGTGCATGCGTCGGTAATCAAAGCACAGCGTTTCTGCGGCACGCTTGCCCTCGTCGTAACACGCGCGCGGACCAATCGGATTGACGTTGCCTCGGTATGACTCTGGCTGCGGATGAACTTCTGGATCTCCGTACACCTCGCTAGTAGAAGCATGCAACAGGCGCGCGCCCGTGCGATGAGCCAACTGCAGCGAATGCAGTGCTCCAAGCACCGAAGTCATCATGGTCTTCACGGGCTCGTATCGGTAATGCCCGGGAGCCGCTGGACATGCCATGTTCCAGATGTAATCAACATCAAAGTCAAAGGGATGAACCACATCGTGATGCACGAACGTGAATCCGCGCTTTCCATCCAGATGCGCAATGTTCTGCCGATTACCCGTGAACAAGTTGTCAAGGCAGATCACGCTGTGACCAGACGCAATCAGCGAGTCGCACAGATGCGAACCAAGGAAACCGGCACCACCTGTAACCAATGAACGGGGCATTCCGCGAGTGTATGCGCTTCTCAGCAACGCACGCGAACCGCCATGCTTGACCGCCAGGCTCCGCACTGCGAACATCCACACTCATGCAACGAACCCGCCTCGTCCTTGGAGCAATGACTGGCACGAGCATCGATGGCATCGATCTCGCCGTTGCCCGTATCGATGGCGCCGGCCTGGCCATGCGCGCCACACTGCTCGCGGAGCGCTCTGCTCCGCTCGGTCCCCTTGCCGATCGCCTCCGCGCCGCCGCCAACCAACATCCGATGCCCGCCAGCGAATTCGCTGCCATCGCACGCGAACTCGGCGTGCTGCACGCACGGGAATCCATCGAACTTCTTCGGAGCGCCGGCATCCCCCACGTAGATCTTGCCGCCTTACATGGTCAAACGGTCTTTCATCGACCGCCGGAAAGTTGGCAACTGCTGAACGCGCATCCGGTTGCACTGGCGCTGCAGTGCGATGTGGTGTTTGACCTGCGCGGCGCGGACTTGGCGCTCGGCGGGCAAGGCGCCCCACTCACCCCGCTTGCCGATTGGATTCTCTTCCGCACTGCACATCCGCGCGCCATCATCAACCTCGGGGGCTTTGCCAACGCCACGTTCCTTCCCGCTGATGATGATCGAACCCACACGCAACAAGTGGCCGCCATTCGCGGCGCTGACCTGTGCGCGTGCAATCAACTGCTTGACCACGCCGCGCGCTGCGTGATCGACCAGCCTTATGACTCCGGCGGCGCCGTGGCCGCCAACGGCACGCGCAACGATGCCGCCTTCGCAGAACTCCGCGCGCTTCTCGCCCCCCGCGCGGATGGCCGCAGCCTCGGCACCGGCGATGAATTCTTCGCCTGGGTCGATCGCCACACGCCTCACCTAGCACCAGCCGACCTGCTCGCCACCGCTGCTGATGCCACCGGTGAAGCGATCGGTTCCGCGCTCCGTCAGTCCGGCGTCCACGATGCGGTGGTCGCGGGCGGCGGTGCTCGTCATGGCAGGCTGTGCGCAGCGATTGCCATCACCGCCAACTGCAAGGTGATTGCTTCTTCAGACTTGGGCGTGCCGGTTTCCTGCCGCGAAGCACTCGAATGGGCCATCCTGGGGGCACTTGCGGCCGACGGACTTGATATCGCGCTCCCGGCAGTGACCCAGCGCGTATCCCCTTCGCTCCTACCCTCCGGAACATGGATTCGTTCAAGTGCTGCAAACTCCCCACCTGCGCTGAACACGACCTGAACACCGCCCCGCCACACTGCCTCACTGATCTGTCCAGCCCTGACTCCTATCACAGTAGAGCACTCCCACAATGGCAAAGCCATCTGTCCTGATCGTTGAAGACGAGCCCGACATTGCCGAGCTGATCCGATTCCACTGCGACCGCGAAGGCATGGACGCACGAACCGTGGGCACCGGCAAGGTTGCGCTTGATCAAGTGAAGCGCGAAACGCCGGACCTCCTGATCCTTGACCTCATGCTGCCCGATGTCGGCGGCCTGGAAATCTGCCGACGACTCAAGCAGTGGCCGGAGACCCGCGAACTTCCGATCGTCATGGTGACCGCCAAGGGCGAAGAGACCGACATCGTCACCGGACTTGAAATCGGCGCCGATGACTACGTGGTCAAGCCATTCAGCCCACGCATTCTGATGGCCCGCGTACGGGCCGTGTTGCGCCGCAAACTCGAAGAGCAGAACACCGGTGATGACAACCGCCTGGAGCGACTCGATCGCCGACTGGTGATCGATCCTGATCGCCATGTGGTCAGCGTTGATGGCAGCGTCGTTGAACTGACGGTGACAGAATTCGGCATCCTGAATCACTTAGCGCAACGCCCCGGTTTCGTCCGAACGCGGGACCAAATCATCGCTGCAGTGCACGGCCGCAACGTCATCCTCTCCAGCCGCACCATTGACGTTCACGTCACGGCCCTGCGCAAGAAACTTGGCGAACTCGCTGGGTGCGTGGAAACCGTCCGCGGCGTTGGGTACCGGTTCGGTGAGTCCCTGGTGGCAGTCGAGTAGCGTTCCACGCATCCATGCAGCCAACCACGGACGCAGCTTCGTATTTCGTGCCATTTGTTGGGGCAGCCGTGGTGGCCGTTGCCTGCGGAGCGCTGCTTGCCATGTTGTTCCTGCAGCGTCGCGCTGAACATCGACGCATTGCAGCCGCGCTTGGTGCACTTGGCGGATTTGAATCAAACCCAGTCCGCGGCGCGCGTGCAGCGGCCAACGAGGCGGTTCGACTTGATGGCGCGCTCAGCGAGTTGCGTGCGATCTTGGCGACCGCGCCCGTCGGAATCGTTGCGCTTGATTCGGTCGACCGCATCGTGACCATCAACCCCGCGGCAGTGCGCCTGTTTGATGCAAACGAGCGCGCCGTCGAGGGTCGACTCCTGATTGAGATCGTTCGCAGCCCCGATCTGGAGACACTGATTGCAAGTGCCCGCGAAACGGGCCGTCGTGCCGAGGCCGAACTGCCATTCTCCGCAGTTACTGGCGAGCGCCGTGCCAGTTGCTCCGTGGTCCCGCTTTCACGCGATGTTGCCAACGCACAACTACTACTGGTGCTTGAAGACCGCACCGAACTGCGTCGCTTGGAATCACTGCGAACCGAGTTCGTTGCCAACGTGAGCCATGAGCTCCGCACGCCCATCACTTCCATTCGTGGGTATGCCGAAACGTTGGCGGAAAATTTTGAGCTTCCGCCGGACGCGGCCCGCTTCTCACGAACCATCGCCCGCAGTGCCAGCCGACTTGGCGCGATCATTGATGACCTCCTGCTCCTCTCCTCACTTGAGGACCCATCAGCCCGCGGCGATATCGCCAGTACGCCCGTCCGCATCGCAGGGATTGTTGCGGAAGCAGTTGAACAGGTCACCCCTGCTGCCACTGAGAAGCGCCTCACTATCGATGTTGCGGTCGATCCAACCCTGTGGGTTCTTGGAAGCGCCGGACTCCTTGCGCATGCCGTGGCCAATCTGGTCTCCAACGCCGTTAAGTACGGACCGGCGGATTCGCGGATCGCCGTCACCGCCGCTGCCGAGGGCGGCTACGCCGTCATCTCGATCACCGACCACGGTCCGGGCATCCCAGAAATTCACCGCGAGCGCCTATTTGAACGTTTTTACCGGGTTGATCGAGCCCGCAGCCGTGATTCTGGCGGCACCGGTCTTGGCCTCGCCATCGTGAAGCACGTTGCCATGGTCCACGGCGGTTATGCGGAGGTTGATAGCCGGACGGACGCCAATCACGGCAGTACATTCCGGATTCGGATGCCCCTGACTACTGAGGGCCGAGTGAAGAGCCTCCCGCTGGCGGACGCCACTCCCTTGCACACGCCAACTGAACATGACCCCGCGACACTACCTACTTCTCCTTCCCCTGCCCGCCGTACGGCGTAACAGGCCGCATGGAGCGCGTGGAGTGATCGAGCCTCACACTATCTGAACGAGAACTACATGCAACCCATTCGAGCGATCAACGCCTTTCTCGTAGCCGCCGTTCTCGGTTCGATGGCCGCATCCTCGGTGACGCCGACGCAAGATCCCAAAAATCTCAAAGGAGCGGTACGCGTTGACGGATCGTCAACCGTGTACCTGATTGCGGAAGCCGTCGCCGAGGAGTTCTCCAAGGTGGCTCCCGGAGTGAATGTCACCGTGGGATTGTCTGGAACCGGTGGAGGCTTCAAGCGCTTCAGCAACGGTGAGATCGATATATCGAACGCCTCGCGCTGCATCAAGCAGCCAGAGATCGATGCCTGCAAGAGTCACAAGATCGAGTTCATTGAACTGCCAGTGGCGTTTGATGGACTCACCATCGTGACCAACAAGGGAAACACTTGGGCGAAGCAGCTCACCATGGCGCAGGTGAAAAAAATCTTCGCATCAAGCGAGACCGCGAAGACATGGAAGGATGTTGATCCGTCTTGGCCAAGCGATGTGATCAAGGTTTACTCGCCTGGCACCGACAGCGGCACGTTCGACTACTTCAAGGAAGTCACCGTCGGCAAAGAAGGCAAGATCCGCGCCGACATCAGCGTGAGTGAAGATGACAACGTGATCGTGCGCTCCATTGAAGGCGACAAGAATGCCATTGGATTCTTTGGATACGCCTACTTTGCAGAGAATCAAGGCAAATTGAATGCCGTCCCGGTAGTCAATCCAAAGACTGGCGCTGCCGTTGCGCCCTCGCCGACAACCATTGAGGACGCTAGTTACGCCCCGTTCAGCAGACCATTGTTCATCTACGTGAACAAGGCATCGTTGGCCAAGCCTGCCGTGGCGGCGTACGCAGCGTTCGCGCTGGACAATAGCGCCAAACTCGCGGCTGAAGTTGGTTACATCAAACTTCCGACGGTGATCTACGAGCGCGCCAAAGCCAATCTTGCCGCCAGCAAATTGGGAACACAAATGCTGGACGAAAACGGCATGGAGCGCATGGGAATTCTGGCGGACATCTACAAATGATTGGCACCGGCGCCCTGCGCTGTCAGCCGGGCAACGCCCCGCAACTGGCAATTCGGCCGCTCGATACCTTCCGCTGAAACCATGCCGAACGTCGCCGAAATCTCCACCGCAGCAAGTCGCGCAGCAGCAGCGAACAGTCGCGGAACTCCACGCTCACGAGCCGCACGGATCGGTACGGAACGAATCATTCGCGGCAGCCTCCTCGCCTGTGCGTTACTTTCCATCGTCACCACCTTCACCATCTTGGTGATCCTCCTTGTGCAAAGTGCTTCGTTCTTTGCCATGCCGCAAGTCTCCGCCTGGGAGTTCTTCACCGGCACCACATGGGCGCCACTCTTAGGGGAAGAGAAGCACTTTGGAATTTGGCCACTGATCGCCGGAACACTCCTGGTCACTTCTATTGCCGCAGCGTTCGCGCTGCCTGTTGGACTACTGGTTGCCGTCTATCTCAGCGAATATGCACCATCGCGCGTCCGCTCCATTCTGAAGCCCATTCTTGAGGTACTTGCCGGTATTCCAACGGTGGTCTACGGATTCTTCGCGCTTGCCGTCATCACGCCGTTCCTGCATGAACATGTCAGCGAGTCCTTTGGCACATTCAATGCGCTTGGTGCAGGATTGGCCGTCGGAATCATGATCTTGCCGATCGTTGCCAGCCTCTCTGAAGATTCACTGCGAGCGGTGCCCCGCAGCTTGCGGGACGCTGCATTTGCAATGGGCGGAACGCGCTTTGACGTCAGCACCAAAGTGGTTGTTCCAGCGGCACTGAGTGGCATCGTCGCCAGTTGGTTGCTAGCCATCACCCGCGCCATCGGCGAAACCATGATCGTGGCGCTTGCAGCCGGCGGACTGGCCAGCATGACCCTCAATCCTGCGGATGAAGTGCAAACCATGACCGCGTACATGGTGCAGATCTTTACCGGCGACGCCCCCGCGTACGGCATCGAATACAAGTCGAGTTTCGCAGTAGCCACCGTCCTGTTCGTCATCACTCTTGCGCTCACTGTTGTTGGAAACCTCTTCCTCCGCGCATTCCGAGAGGAATACGAGTGATGCACTCCCTCGGCGCACGCTCTCCGTCTATTGCCCGGACTCGAACCCCGGGCGAGATTGTTGCCGCGGCAACGCCGACATCACAAGTGGGTCGACGCATCGTTGACCGTGCATTCCTTGGCGTATGCATTGCGTTCACCGCACTGGCGGTGTTGCTCTTGGTGGTTCTCCTCGTCTCTATTTGGCAGGACGGCCACGCGCGATTGTCGTGGCAATTCCTCTCTTCGTTTGCGAGCCGTAAGACTGAAGAAGCCGGCGTGCGCGCGCCCTTGTGGGGCAGCATCTGGGTGTGCGTGATTTGCGCCGTTGCGGCGTTACCGATCGGCGTGGGCACCGCCATCTACTTGGAAGAATTTTCCAAGCGATCCCGCTTTCGAAGTTTCATCCAACTCAACATCGCGAACCTCGCCGGCGTTCCGTCCATTGTCTACGGAATCCTGGGTTTAACTGCATTCGCGCGCGCGTTCGGTACAGCAAACAGCGAGAGCCCGATCACCTTTGGAGAGCCGGAGTCGTTCTTCTATCTACAACTCCCCTTCGGCCACGGAGTGCTCGCCGGCGGATTGACGTTGATGCTGGTGGTGTTACCGATTGTCATCGTGTCCAGCCAAGAAGCGTTGCGCACAGTGCCAGGAAGTTTGCGCACTGCCTCACTCGCACTGGGTGCCACACAGTGGCAAACCACTTGGAATATCACACTTCCCGCATCAATCCCCATGATCATGACCGGTGGCATCTTGGCCATGAGCCGCGCCATCGGTGAAGCCGCGCCCATTCTGGTACTCGGCGTTCCGCTATTCATTCGTTCCACGCCAACGAACCTGATGAGCGATTTCACTGTGCTGCCTCTACAAATCTATAACTGGTCCATGCGCCAGCAATCTGGATTCCATGAGTTGGCCGCTGCCGGCATCATCGTGTTGCTCGCCGTCCTCCTTACCCTCAATGCCTTGGCGGTCATCATCCGCCATCGCCTGCAACGTACCAACGGCTGATGCCGACCACGAGCATTCCATGACCACGCCCCCCAACGCACCCCCGCCACGAAACCTTGAAGTCAAGCCTCCCATGACCGTGGGCGCCCCGGCTGCGGCGGCAGCACCTGTTGCCGAAACGGAACACATTGCGATCCGCGCTCATGGATTGGACAGCTGGTACGGCAGTGTGCAGGCGCTCAAGGGCATCTCGCTGGATATTCCCAATTGCCGCGTGACCGCGTTGATCGGGCCATCCGGCTGCGGCAAGAGCACCTTTCTCCGCTGGATCAACCGGATGAACGATCCGATTCCGGGCGCGCGCGCCAGCGGCACATTAAAGATGCACGGCGATGACTTGCTCAGCCGGTCGCTCGATGTGGTGGAACTGCGACGCCGCGTAGGCATGGTCTTTCAGAAGCCAAACCCATTCACAAAGTCCATCTACGACAACGTGGCTTTCGGACCGCGCCTGCACCGGTCCTTCCGCCGCGCCGACCTTGACGAATTGGTGGAAAACTCCCTGCGCGCAGCGGCGCTGTGGGACGAAGTCAAAGATCGCCTGAAATCCAGTGCCTTAGGTCTTTCCGGCGGCCAGCAGCAGCGCCTCTGCATTGCACGAGCCATTGCCGTCGGCCCAGAAGTGCTCTTGATGGACGAGCCGTGTTCAGCACTCGACCCCAAGTCAACCGCCAGCATTGAGCAGTTGATCCGCGAACTCGAGACCAGCTACACCATTGTCATCGTCACCCACAACATGCAGCAAGCCGCTCGCGTCAGCGATCGCACTGCGTTCTTCTTTGAAGGCACGTTGGTGGAGTGCGGCAGTACCGATCGCATCTTCACTAATCCTGCCAACAAGCAGACCGAGGACTACGTCTCCGGTCGCTTTGGCTGAAGAAACGCTAAACTAAAACCTAATAATGGCAATCGACCTTCAGTCCCAGATTTTGAGCCTTCGACGTGGCCTGCTTGCCATGGGCTCCGCTACCGAGCGACGTCTCGAACTCACCACCCGTGGCCTCGTTCATGGCGATATTGCAGCTGCGGAAGAGGTAAAATCTGGTGATAACGAAATTGACAACATGGAAGTGGAGCTTGAATCGCAATGCATGCGCATTCTTGCTCTCGGCGCGCCAGTTGCCCATGATCTTCGCTTCGTGTTGAGCGTGGTACGAATCTCCAGCGACTTTGAACGCATCGCTGACCTCAGTCGCGGCATTTCCAAGAAGGTCCTTCGATGGTCCACTGGCAATGGCCCGACCGAAGTTCCTGGCGCACTCGCCGACATGGCGAGCGCGGCTCGAACCATGTTTTCAGAAGTACTCGGCGCCCTCTCTGACGAAGACACGGAGTGCTGCCATGAAGTTCGGCGCGCCGACCGACGGGTTGACGCACTCAACAAGGAAGTTGCGGCTGCGTCCCGGAAACTCATTCAAGAAGACGTCTCCCGCACCGCTGAGGCCATCGACATGATGCAAATTGCCCAGCGCTTGGAGCGCATCGCTGACATCGCCACCAACATTGCTGAAGATGTGATCTTCCTTGTTGAAGGACGAATCGCTCGACACGGTGAATGACCAACAAACGCGCGCCGCTTGGCTGATTTCTTGGTGCCGCGTGTTTCCCCTGCAAATCAGGTGGTTTCAAGCGTCTGACGCTGCGCGGCAACCCCGCCGGCAACTCCGATAATCCGATTTAAACCATTTCGATACACCCCTTCCCGCCGCGCCGGGATTTGGTTACACTACGCGGCTCGGAAACAGCCATGCATTACCCGCACAGAATTAGTCGAATCAAGAAAGTCCGCAAGATTGGCTTCCGAGCTCGTATGAAGACGAGCAAGGGGCGCGCGATCTTGAATCGCAAGCGTCGTGTGGGTCGCAAGATTCACGTGCGCTAAAGCCGTGCCAGCAACTGTTCGCGTTGTGCTCATCGGCCTGCGCGGATCTGGCAAGACCACGCTTGGGAGCTTGCTCGCGCAACGACTCCACACTCAATTTATTGATCTTGATGACGTCACTGTCGCTGGTTCCGGCCAGCCATCTGTGACGGTCATGTTTCGTTCGCTTGGCGAGGCCGCATTCCGCGCAGCTGAGTGCGCCGCGCTGGAGCACGTGTTGACCAGTGCATCCACGTCCGGCGCTGTGATCGCCCTTGGCGGCGGAACGCCCACTACGCCGCCGGCACGCGCGCTCCTGGAGTCAGCCCGCGCGGCGGGCACCATTCGCATCATCCTGTTGGAAGCGCCACCCGAAACGCTCGGCGCACGGCTCACCAGCAATCCAGGCGACCGCCCACTGCTCGCTGGCGCTTCGTTCACTGAAGAAGCCCTGATCCTCGGCGAGGTGCGCCTGCCGATATACCGCACGCTCGCCGATGCGGTGGTTTCCACTGGCGGCCATGCTGCAGCCAGCGTCGAAGCATTGGAACGCGCGGCACGGAAATCGGCGGGTTGATTCCACGCCTCGGGTACCCGGCACGGAGATGCCGCACCAACTAGCGGGCGCCTGGGCGAGGGAATGCCTGCTAGCGCTTGGGCCAGGTAATGTGAATTTCGCCTTCGGGGGTATCGGCAGCAATCCCAAGTTCTTTGAGCGCGGCCAGCGCGGCCAACTGTTCGGACTGCTTCTTGCTTGGACCCCATGCGCCTGCAAATCGGCGCGCTCCGGTCAGGACGCAGATCTCAAAGCACTTCGCGTGGTCAGGGCCTTGCTCGTCGAGCACCATGTACTGCGGCGCGCCCATTTCAAGTTGTGCGAGGCATTGCTGCAGCACCTGCTTGAAATTCTGTTGGTGCCCCAATCGCAGCGCGGAATCAATCCGCAACGCCAGGCGCGGCAGCACGAATGCGCGGGCGGCTTCAAGTCCACCGTCGAGGTACAGCGCGCCGACCACGGCTTCAAAGACACCTGCTAGCAGACTCTCGGGAAGCCCTTGCGGACCCCGAACGCCCTTATCAATGCGCATCCAACTTTCCATGCCACACTCGGCGGCAAGTTCAGCGCAGACTCGCCCGCTGACAATGTTCGACTTCACTTTGGTGAGTTCGCCCTCAAGAAAGTCGGGGCGCTCAGCGAATAGGTGCGTGCACACAATGAACCCCAAGACGGAATCGCCAAGGAATTCAAGGCGCTCGTTGGAGTTCAAACGCCCATCAGCTGCTGAGGAGTGAACCAGTGCGATCGCGGCGAGCGACGGATCGCGGAATCGATGGCCGGTGATTGTGGCCATCGCATCAAGAATTGAAGGGTCAGGCGTCAGCGCCACGCCAGCACCATCTGCATGAGATGCACCGCGGATGCCAAGAGCAATCCGCCGACGCCGCCGAGGACAAACCAACCAGCCGTCTGTAGTCGCTCGCGACGACGGCGGGCTGCGGGGCGATGAGTTGCGTCCGATGCCACGGCAGGAGTGAGACGGGCCGAACGGGATGCGGTGGCCGCAGCGCCTGCAACTGGCGTGGCAAGTGCGGCAAGTGCACTGGCATGCCTGCCAAACGACTCAGAAACTGCGGCGCTCATGGCGCCTTCGTTTCCTTGGTATTCCGATGGGTCAAACCCAGAAAGGTCTTCGCGCATCTGCGCGTAGGCGTCGGACGCTAAGACCCACGCTGCGTGCCCCACTGAGTGCGGTGCGCTCTGCGCTTCCTGCCAGAAACGGTCGAATGGATCATGACCAGCCCGCCCCGCTACCGCCATCTCAGCGGAAATAGCATTTCTCGCGGAGAGCGCAGCGCTCACCGCAGGGTGCTGAAACGGACGTTCTTGATCAAAGTGTGACACTCGCTAACAGTACTTTCGGTCGGATTCGCCTTCGCGTTCCAACTTTCAGTAACGAAGTATGCGTTGGGGTCACACTGGCCAGCAGCAAGCGCGGGCAGCAATGCGGTTGATCAGGCGCTGGCGGTCGCGGGGGGTGGAAAATGCGGTGAATTGCACTGCCATACGGCGCGGACCCGGATCGTCATCATGCGAGAAGACGCGAACCACCACGCCGTGCATTCGAATCGGATCCTGTTCGGCGGGCGGATAGACCTCTATCTGCACCTCTGTGTTCGTGGGAAGTTCATCATCAAGCTCAAACCGCATGCCGGTCAGCGAGATGTCGTAACCATGACCTTCGAGACCGCCCCTTGGGGTTTCGAGTCCGGAGTCGAAGTCTTCCAGGCCAAGGGCTTCTAAGCCTGGCTCGTGGAGTTCGTTTGGCTTTGTCGGCGTTGGTCGGCTGGAGGCAGGAACAGCGGCAACGAATGCTGCGAGGCTGACCGCTGAACTACTTACGGCAGGAGTCGAAGGGATAACCACTACCCGGGTGTAGGCGGGGTCAAACCGAAAGCGATCGTCCGATCGCCGGTTTGGGGCTTCAACGCTGACCATTCCAATAGCTCCTTGGCCGAACATTCCGTGGCCGCATTGATAATTCGAACCTGGGTGCTTCATAGGGAAACGTCCTTGGACTACCAATGGTTCGGTCATTCTGCTAAGAAAGCATGAAATCCCGAATTTCGGACGTCCTCCTGGCCCGTTCATGCCTGAACTTCAGACCCATCCACCCCACCGACGATTCGCAACGAGCGAGTCAAATTCGGGTGTGGACCCTGACAGTCTGCTATTCCGAACCCCCCCGGTCAGGTAATGTGTGCCTTCTTTCTTCAATATTCATTCAGAATGTCATTTCTATGCAGGTACCTTCCGCTGCTTGGTGGCACGGAATCGACCCACGGAGCGCCCTGCCGGGCACTAAGTAATCCCCGATGTCTGACACGCAAACCCTTATGGAACAAGCATGTACAGCCGATGCGCTGCTCGCCCGAAAGGTGGTTCTTGTGGGCTACGGCAACCAAGGACGAGCCCACGCCCTCAACCTGCGCGATTCTGGAATTCAGGTGAAAATTACAGGTCGATCCGGTTCGAATGCACGGGCGCGGGCGCAGATGGACGGATTTCAGACCAGCGATACCGATCGCGCAGTGGTGGGAGCCGACTTAGTAATCATGGCACTTCCTGACGAAGTGCATGCCGAGGTGTGGACGTCCGCGGTGGCGCCGCACGTGGAGTCCGGACAAACCATCGGATTTATCCATGGATCAAGCGTCCACTTCGGCTTGGTGCGGATTCCAGAGGGAATTGGCGCTGTGCTAGTGGCACCCAAGGGACCAGGAACCACGCTGCGCGAGCGATTCGTGCGGGGCCAGGGCATTCCGGCCCTTCTTGCCGTTGCGCAAGAACGCGAACCAGGAACCGGCGGACCAACTTCACATGAACTCGCACGCGCATGGGCTGCTGGTCTTGGCTGCGCGCGCGCGGGGATTGTGCGAACAACCTTTGGCGACGAAGCGGAGACCGATCTCTTTGGCGAGCAAGCCGTTCTATGCGGCGGCATGATGGGCTTAGCGCAAGCGGCGTACGAAACACTGGTAGAAGCGGGCTATCCACCGCTGTTGGCGTACATGGAGTGCGTTCATGAGATTAAGCAAGTGGCTGATCTGCTGTATGCGCGCGGCCCGGCTGGGATGCGAGCAGCCATCAGCAACACAGCGGAGTTTGGCGCATACAGCGCAGCGCCGCGCATGGTCGATGATGCAACTAAGACGGCCATGCGAACACTGCTGAAAGAAATCAAGGACGGCACCTTTAGCCGCGCTATGCAAGCAGATCACGATGCCGGCGCTCCGTGGTTCCGGGCGCAGCGAGCGATGGCGAGTGCACATCCGATGGAACAGTCAAGCGCTGACGTGCGCGCCTTGATGCCGTGGCTTGCCGCAGAGACAACGGGCGGCGCGGCACAGCCAATCAGTGACCAAACAGCAAGGGAAACGTAAGCAGCAATGACACCATTCGACGCTTGGATTCTTGGCATGGTGGAGGGGATCACTGAATACCTTCCCGTTTCAAGTACTGGACACCTGATCATCACTTCATGGCTGCTTGGCCTTGATAAGACCGCGGCGCAGCGCGATGCGGTGGCTGACTTTGAGATCATCATTCAGGGCGGTGCGATTCTTGCGGTTGTGGGTCTGTACCGCGCGCGCATCGGACAGATGTTGCGGGGTATCGCATCCAAAGTAGGCGTGCAGGGGTTGGGGTCCGCGGATCGCATGAAGGCGGGATGCACCATTGCGCGCAATGTGGTGATCGCATTCATGCCCGCAGCCATCATTGGGTTTTTGGCAAAGGATGTGGTCAAAGCGAGTTTGTTCAATCCCGCTTCGGTCATCGGCGCGTTGGCTGTGGGCGGTGTGGTGATGTTGGCGATCGCACCGTGGCAAGCACGCAAACTTGCAACCGAACGTGATTCAGCATTACGCGCGGCAACCACTGCTTCGGTCACCGGCAGCAGCGCGGATTTCACGGGCGCTGCCCTCGCGCGCATGAACGCCATGCAAGCGCTCTTCATTGGACTCTTCCAATGCTTAGCACTGTGGCCAGGAACAAGCCGATCATTCGTGACGATTCTCGCCGGACTCTTGGTTGGCCTTGGCGGCGTCGCAGCGGCGGAATTCAGTTTCCTATTGGGATTGCTGACACTGACAGCCGCTAGCGGGTACAGCGCCATGAAGATTGTGAAGGCGCACCACACCAGTGAATTCCTGGAACAAATCGGCGGTTGGCTACCGTTGGTGTGCGGGCTTCTGGTGGCATGGGCAAGCGCGGCGCTTGCGATCGACTTCTTGGTGCGCTACCTCGGTCGACACACCCTGGCACTCTTTGGATGGTGGCGACTGCTGGTGGCCGGGATTGTGCTAGTAGTGGCGTGGCAATTCGGGCTTACAATCACACCGTGAATCAACTTCTGCTCTTTCTTCGCAGTCTTGCCATTGGCATCGTCCTGTTTTTGGTGCTTGCGTTCTTCGCAGCCAAAATCTTTGGCGGAACGCTCTTTCGCGTGACTCCGCGCGTGGACTTTCCCGCCGTCACCCTGGGAGGTCATGCATATTTCCTAAGCGTCAGCCGCGAAGAAGGTAAGGCTCCAACCTTCTGCCTGCGACAAATGGATGCAACGGATGCAAGTGCCAGCGTGCTGTTAGTGCCGCAGTCCGATCGTGAGGCGGATGCATGGACGTGGGCCGAAGTATTGCCGCTTGAAGGTGGTGGACCGTTGAAGGTGCGTTTCACGCAGCGTGATGGACGCGCTAGCAGTTGCGAAGTGAGCGCTACGGGCGCGGTCACGTTCGTTAAGTAGATGATGTGATGAAGGGAAGTTGATGAAGCGCGGCCGGGAGGCGGTGCGCGGCGTTACGAATTCGGCGGCGTCAGGTCGGGCCGCACGGCCGCTCACAGGTCTTTGATTGCCGCCATGAACTGGGCTTCATCCCAGACGGGCACGCCCAATTCCTGAGCCTTGGCAAGTTTGCTTCCCGCACCTGGGCCCGCGATCACCAAGTTGGTCTTCTTGCTCACGCTGCCAGACACCTTGGCGCCCAATGACTCCAGCTTTTCCATGGCGGCGCGTCGATCCATTTGCACAAGTTCACCTGTGAGAACCACCGTTTGTCCTGCAAACGGCGAGTCTGCGGGCACTTCACGAGTAGCGGAATACATGGGACTCACTGTGCTCACGCCGGCAGCGCGTAGTTCAGTAAACGCGCGCTGCATGGCACTTGAGTGAAGTTCCGCGTGAATGCTGGCTGCGGTGATCTCACCGATGTCGGGAATCTGTTGAAAGTCTTCAACGCTTGCCGCGAGCATCGCCTCAAGATTCGGATACGTACGCGCAAAGGCCTTCGCACTGGCGGTGCCGAGGTGCGAAATTCCCAGCGCGTCCAAGAGCCGGGCAAGTCCCCTGCCCTTTGCTTCGGCCGCACTGGCGTTGATGGATTGTGCGGTCTTCTCACCAATCTTGCGAACGACCACTTTGCCGGCCTTGTTGATTGACTCGGAAGTCAGCGCGGCAACTTTCGCGGCGTCAAGCGTGAATACATCCGCAAAGCTCTTGACAAGTCCGTCCTTAATGAGTGCGTCCACGATCTTGTCGCCCAGACCATCGATATCCATCTGACCGCGAGCAACGAACCACTTCAGACGCTCGCTGAATTGCGCTGGACAGGCTGCATGCGTGCAATAGAGCTTGGGGCCTTCCTTGGTGACCGCTTCGCCACAACTTGGACACACGGTTGGAGGTTCGACGGGCTGCGCATGCGGCGGTCGCTTGGAGAGATCTACCTCTACAACTTGCGGAATGATTTCGCCGGCTTTTTCAACAATGACGGTGTCACCGATGCGAATATCTTTGCGGTGGATTTCGTCAATATTGTGAAGCGATGCATGTTGCACTTTGCTTCCAGCGATCACTACCGGCTCCATAGATGCGCGCGGGGTAAGTGTTCCGCCCTTCCCTACTTGCCAGTCGATACGAGTGAGCACCGTGGGCTTCTTCTCAGCGGGATACTTAAATGCCACAGCCCAGCGTGGCGCTTTGGCGGTGACGCCCAGTTCGCGTTGATCGGCAAAGGCGTCAACCTTGACCACCATTCCGTCGACTGCATAAGGAAGTTCGGCACGCGCATTTGCGAATCGTTCGATCTCTGCGATGCACTGCTCGGCTGATTCGCAACGCACTGCGAGTCCAGATATCGGGACCCCGAACGCGCGCAGCGCAAGCAAGAAGTTGTGATACGTATCAACGGCGTGGCCGCGGAGTGCGATGTCTTCAACGTGACCAACACCATGCGCAAGAAAGCTGAGTCCGCGCGCACGCACCACGGCTGGATCAAGGCTCTTCAACGTGCCCGCGGTTGAATTGCGCGCGTTCATGAACTCGGGCTCGCCAGCGTTGCGGCGCTCTTCGTTGACGCGTTCGAAGCTCGCGACCGGCATGAATATCTCGCCACGAACTTCAAGCACCGGCGGCATAGGCGTGCCTGCTGGCGGCTGCAGCACCAGCGGCACCGATGCAATGGCACGAACGTTGTGCGTCACCACATCACCGGTCGTGCCATCACCGCGCGTGGCCGCCTCAATGAGTTGACCATGTTCGTAGCGCAGACTGATGGCCACGCCGTCAACCTTTGGATCAGCAACAGCAGCAAACGGGCGACCGAGGGCGCGTTCGCAGCGCTCCCACCAGGCGCGCAAATCAGTTACGGAATACGTGTTGTCCACGGACATCATGGGCACGCGGTGCTTAACCTGCGTAAATCCATCGGCTGCTTCACCACCAACGCGTTGGGTTGGACTGTTTGGATCCGCAAGCAGTGGATGGCTCGCTTCAAGCGCCTGCAGTTCGGCAAGGAGCGCATCAAATTCAGCATCGCTCATGAATGGCGCGGCATCAACGTAGTACGCGCGATTCGCCCGATGAAGGAGCGTTCGCAATTCAGTCATACGATTGATGGGATCCGAAGCCGGAGCGGGCATACTCACATCGTAAATCAATGACTCGCGTGCAGGTGCCGGGGACTGAAACTGAGGTGCGCGCACACAGAACAAACCAACAAACTACGGGCGATGTAGATAGGTGCCGTTCACCCCTGTCCCTATTTTCGAAGGGTTTCCCCTGCCTACCAACGGCATGAACTCCACGCAGCTCTCAACACCCCAACCTGGCCGCAGGCGCCGGAGAGGACAGGGCCGCGCTCAGCGGCCGTCCTCGTAAGGCGAATGCGGGCCAGTACGCAGGCGTGCAGTGAAGTGAGTTCAGCCGTCCCCCGCCCCCTCCGTTGCGCGCGGGACCCTCGGACGCGGACGGCTGCGCTCCACAAGGTTCCGCTTAGCCTCGGGCGAAACTGTTCGTCCGGTTGGCACCCACGGGGCGTACGTCCAACTGCCGGACTTCTCAGTTTCACACGCCGCTTACCGAGGATCCCGTGCTCACTGCGGGGGCTCGAACACGGAAGGCGCTTGCAAGCCAGGGATTGTGGACCACCCCCCACCTGGCCGCGCTCGCCGGAGAGGACAGGGCCGCGCTCAGCGGCCGTCCTCGTAAGGCGAATGCGGCCAGTAGGAAATCGTGTTGCATCAGGGCCAGCAACAAAGCGTGTTGCATCAACGCAACCCCCGCCCGCGCATCCACCTCAGTCGCCCGCGTTCAGCGTGTCCGGACCGGTGCCCGCGGTCTTTTCGTAGTGCCCGTCGCCCTTGCGCTCGAAACGACTAAAGCCCAGGCGCTCGAGATTGTTCTTGGAGAATCGCTGCGTGTCGCTTGATGTTTGGACTTGCGGTGTGACGATCAACTTGCGGACTGGCTCGCCCGTTTCCGGATGGTGCGTGAGCGTCGGATCGGTGAGTTTTTGAAAGACTTCAAAGACCTCGCCCTCGGTGCCGTCTGGCTTGATGATGGCGTAGACATAAGTAGGCATGTGGGAATCGTAGGCGATTGATGCTTGGGTGGGATGCGCGCTCCGGTGTCGATCAGTAATCACATGGTGCCAGCGTGCGCAGCACGGACAAGAGATGCCGCGACCATGATGTCCGCTTCGCGCGTCGGACCGGCCTCGCGCTCAATGACCAGGTCAACAGTCCGGGGTAGCGCTGCGACGGCTGCGAAGAACGCAGGCCAATCGACCGCGCCACTGCCGGCGACCACTTCGCGACCCCATGTCCCAGGGACGCTCGTTGCTACTGCATCTTTCACGTGAATCTGCCAGACGTGCGGCGAAAGTGCACGCAGCGCCGCGACGGGATCGCCCATTCCGTAGAGGATCATGTTGGCCGGATCAAAGTTGACACCTACGTTCGGGTGCGCAATGTCTGCGAGCGCTGCAAGCAGTGTGTTCGCGTCTTCCTGGCCAGTCTCAAAGGCAACGCGCACGCCGCGGGCTGCATAGATGTCAGCGATGACACGCAGGCGATCGATCATGGCGTCGCGCTCAACGTTCGAACGATCGTGCGGAAGGAATCCAGCGTGGAGCGTGACAAGCGGCACGCCGTGATCGCCGGCAAGTGCGGCGGTCGCGCGGGCGAGTTCCTGATTGCGTGCCCACGTTGTTGTGAGACGAACACCGCCAGTTAGTTCAATGGACTGCAATGTTGAATAGTCCTCGCCGACGGTCGCCAGCATTCCGCTGACCACGGTGATGCCGCGGGCGCGCAGTTGAGTGACGGCGTTGCCCCATGTGGCTGCCTGCTCGACGCATGGCACGAGCGCCAACTGCACGGCGTGAATACCGCAGCGGTGCAAGGCGTCTGCCAATGCGTCCGGCGAATCAGTGCGCAAGCTCCAAGAACAGACGGCGAGGTGTTGCATAACCGGGGATTTCACACGATTCTCGTCCATGTTGCACGGTAAATCTGACCTACAAATGCAGGTAGGATCACTCGTCCTGCTATGTCGAGCGCTAACGTCGAACCCACCCCCGTCAACAACCGCGTCGCCGCGGATGGAAACTCCGCCCGTACGGCACTGCCGACGATGGGAATGCTCGACCGCGTCGAAGCGTGGCTAAGTCGCGTCAGTATGAAGAGCAACTTGGTGCGCAAGGCGTGTGCATCGATTTGGCTTCCGTACGCGTTTCGATCGGGCCTGACGATGAAGCGCGTGGATAAGCAGAGCTTTGTGGCCGTGCTTCCATTCCGGCGCGTCAATCGCAATTGGTACAACGCAATGGCCGGCGCAGCGCTCCTTGGTAACAGCGAGGTTGCTGGCGGGCTCTATCTGTTCGGCCGATGCGGCAGTGATTACATTGTGGTGTGCAAAGAGATGCGCTATCGCTTCATGCGCCCGTGCTACGGACCCGCGATGTATGAAGTGATGAACTCGGGCGACCTTGACGAGAAACTCCGCTCCGGCGGGGAATTCAACATCCCGTTGGAGATGGAAATCCGGCAGCATGTTCACAAGCCGGGAATCAAGGCGCCGCTGGTCGGCAAGTGCGACATTACCTTCCATTGCACGCCGAAGCTGATGATCAAAGCAAAGCTTGAGCGCCGTAAAAAGTAACTCTGTTGCTCGATATACACTCCGTGGGTGAGACGCACTCTTGAGAGCATCCAATGGGGTCTGTTCTGCACGTCAAGTTGGACGTGGTGCATCGGCATGTACCTGCCCTTCATGATGCTCCGCCTCTGGGGTTGGCCGGGATTCTGGGCATTCTTTGTACCCAATGTGCTTGGTTGCGCCGCGTTCGGCTTCGTTCTGGATGGACAACGTTCGCGCGCGCTCGCCGCCCGATTGGGCTGGATGTGCGCGCTGTTTAGTGCCGTCACCGTGGCCTATCAGTGCTACTTCGCTGGATGGGCTGCACAGTACTTTTTAGTTGGCCCGAACCTCTCCTCGGAAACACTCGCGCCCGGCGCACTCAACACCATCGCCGCGACCGGCACCCCGATTGCGTTCATCGTCATCGGCCTACTACTCGCCCTGCGCGGTAACGCATTCTGGCGTACTGCCGGCACCGCTGTGACACTGCTCTCGGCACTGGTTGTCTTACTGCCGGGCGGGGTCGACCTCACGCCTGTTGGTGAGCGCACGCCGATCACCCCAATGATAGAATCACTGCCGCTGGCGTTTGCATTTCCGACGTTGTGCGCGGGCTTCTTCTTGACGCCGTACTTCGATCTCACCTTCCACCGCGCCGCGCAACAAGCGCCGAGCCCACGGATCGCGTTCGCAACGTTTGGGCTGACCTTTGCGGCGATGCTGCTACTCATTGCAAGTTTCTATGACCCAAGTACCGGTGCGCCACGTATTGGGATCGCACTGCTTGTGCTGTGGGGCGTACAGCTCACCTTCACCATTGCCGTACACCTCCGTGAACTGATCACCGCCCCCGCCGGAATCCGAATTCCAACGGCGGCGGCTGGCGGGCTGACCGCGCTTGCGGTGCTTCTGGCTACGCCTGCCTGCATCTTCACGCTCGGCCCTGCACTTGCACCGGGGCACCCGCTCTTGTACGGCCATGTCGGCACCATGCTTCTCCCGGGAGAGCCCGCGTATCTGGCATTCTTAGGGGCTTATGGGCTGCTTTTCCCGGTTCTTTTCCTGCTCGAACCCCGCGGCGCCCCGCGGGTGCTCATCGCCGGAATCCTGCTCATTGGGCTGCCCTGCTACCTCTTGGGGGCGTTCGACTTTATGACGTACCTGATGCCCGTGCCATTCTTGCTTGCGCAAGTGGCCGCCTGGAGAATTGGTCGGCAATCAAGGGCTATGCAGCATCGTTGACCATGCACGCCATGGCAACGCCCCCACCCATCGCCACCGACCTCCGACCCCTTGACACCGGGGTTCATCCCTTTGACACAGCGGCTGCGCGTCACCTGCTCAGTCGCGCGGGGTTTGGTGGAACACCAACGCAGATCGATGTGCTCGCGGCGCAGGGAATTGATCGATCCGTTGCACTCCTGGTGAACTTTGAGTCACAACCGGAGAAATCCGTATCGCCCGATGACTTCGATCGCAATGTGATGCCGCCACTTACCCGCGAGGAGCGCGAGCAGTTGAATGCTGCGCGCCGCGCTCGCGACGAATCCGCAGTGGAGCGGCTCGAACGCAAAGAGAATCAGGCGAAGGCCAACGACCGCCGCCAGCTCATCGAGCTGAAGAAGTGGTGGATCGCGCGCATGATTGAAACCGCTCGGCCGCTTGAGGAAAAGATGACGCTCTTCTGGCACGGACACTTTGCGACCGGCGCGCGCACCATCGAAGACAGTTGGCACATGTTTCAACAGAATCAACTGTTTCGCACGTATGCGACAGGTAATTTCGGCATGCTGGTGCTGAACGTGATTCGCGATCCAGCGATGATCAAATACCTTGACAACGACAAGAGTCGTAAGGGGCGACCGAACGAGAATCTTGCGCGGGAGCTGCTGGAATTGTTCATTCTCGGCGAAGGCAGCGGCTACACGGAAGAAGACATCAAGGCCGGAGCGCGTGCACTGACTGGGTACACGTTTGAGGATGATGAGTTTGAGTTTCGCGATGGCAATCACGACCGCGGCGCAAAGACCATCTTTGGGAAACAAGGCAACTGGACTGGCGATGAATTCGCGCGCCTGGCACTTGCTAAGGCTGAATGCAGTGAATTTATTGCAGCAAAGCTGTACCGGTTCTTTGTGAATGACACGCCAGCGGCGGACATCTCTGCTGAACAGCGTGACGCTCGCGACGCGTTCATCACGGCTCTTGCCACCGAATTGCGCGCGCAACAGTATGAGATCAAACCAGTACTGATTAAACTGTTTAGCAGCGCACACTTTTATCATCTGTCGAACCGTGCAGCGACCATCAAGAGCCCCGCACAACTCATCGTGCAGACGGTTCGGCAGTACGGCACTCCACCGCGACAACTGAGTGCACTGGCAGGTGCGTGCGACCTCATGGGTCAAGACCTGTTCCAACCACCGAACGTGAAAGGCTGGGATGGCGGGCGCACGTGGATCAATACCAGCACCCTGTTTGTCAGGCAGAATGTCGCCATTTACTTGCTGACTGGCAAGCGTCCCGACGTTTATGACTGGGAAAACGATGAGACGCGTTTCGACCCCGCGCCGCTGCTCGCAGGGGCCACTACGCCGGATGCCATCGTCGATCGTTTGATTTCCGTCAGTCTGGCTGCCCCACCGCACCCCGAACGCCGCGTGGCGCTCGTATCGTTCCTTGAATCACAGGCGCAGGCACGCGCCACGGAACACAGTCGTGCCGTTGCAGCCATCGCACTCATCACCGCGCTCCCGGAGTATCAACTGGCATGACCGACATCAATGCATACAGCCGTCGAGTCTTCATTCGTCAGGGCGCACTGCTGGCCTCGTTCGCGGCAACGCTGCCGCACTTCATCCAACAGAGCGCGTTCGGCATGCTGGCGCCGGATGGAAGCACGCTGGGATCGCGCCCCGGTGTGCCCGACGAGCGCATCTTGGTGGTGGTGCAGTTGTCTGGCGGTAATGATGGCCTGAATACGGTGATTCCGTACGGGCAAGCGGAGTATCACAACGCACGTCCGGGGATCAGTATCGGCGAACCGGGCAAGCCCAAGAACGGCGGCGCTGCGTTGCAACTGGACCAAGCGAACGGTATCGGGCTGCACCCGAACCTCACGGGGTTTAAAGAACTGCATGACGCTGGATCGCTGTGCGTAGTGGCCGGTGTTGGCTATCCGAATCCCAATCGCAGCCACTTTGCGAGCATGGATATCTGGCAGAGCGGTCGCCCCGAGGGCAAGGGAACGGGCTGGCTGGGGCGTTACGTTGATGCTTCGTGCAACGGAAATCCTGCAGCAGATATGGCAGTGGCGGTTGGCCGAACGGCGCCGCTTGCGATGACGGGCGCAAAAAGTACACCGATCGCATTTGAAAGCGCGGACCTCTTCCGCTGGCTGGGGGCTGACAAGAATGGCGCGATGGACAAGGAATATCAAGCGATGGTTCGGGCGGGATCCTTGCCTGGTGTGGAGCCTGGTTCGCAGGAGAGTTTCTTGATGCGCACCGCGCTTGATGCACAGTTGACGAGTGATCGCATTCGCGCGGCAGTGAGCAAGAAGCCGCTGGTGGCGTACCCGGGGAGCGCGCTCGCCAAGCAGTTACAAACTGTTGCGGCGATGATTCGTGATGGGATGAAAACCCGCGTCTACTACGTGAGTATGGGTGGATTTGATACCCATGCCAATCAGACCGGTGGGCATGCAAATCTGATGCGGCAGCTTGGCGACGCGATCTTGGCATTCCAGAAGGACTTGGCAGCGCAAGGGAATGACGGTCGCGTGATGACCATGTGCTTCAGCGAATTTGGACGGCGCGTGCGGCAGAACGCCAGCAATGGAACCGATCACGGCACTGCGGGACCGATGTTCTTGATCGGTGCGGGCGTGCAGCCCGGACTGCAAGGGAAGTATCCGAGCCTCACGGACCTGGATGGCGGCGACCTCAAGTTCACCACCGATTTCCGCGGCGTGTATCAGGAAGTACTTGGAAAGTGGATGAAAGCCGATACGCAGTCCGTGCTCGGCGGCGAGTACGCCGTGCCGGGTTTGGTACGCGCGTGAATACGGGGTTCTCGGTACCCGAAGTTGCATTCTTTGGTCGAACGTACAGCGAGTACTTGCAAATGTTTGCGCTTGACGAGGAGGCCCTGCGCGGCCGCACCATCCTCGATTGCCCATGTGGTCCGGCGGCGTTTGTTGCCAACGCGTGTGCGAGTGGCCTCCGTGTTGTTGGCTGCGATCCACTCTTTGAATTTGCGCCAGACGAATTGCTGGCGCGTGCGACGGCGAACATCAATGACGTCTTTGCGCGGCTGGCGCTGGCGACTGACTCGCTGACATTCCGCGATCCAGTGAAGTTCCGCAAGGACAAGTTTGACGCGCTTGATGAGTTCATTGCGGACTACCGACATGGTCGCGGGACGCGCTATATCCATGCAGCGCTTCCGACACTGCCGTTTGCAGATGGCGCGTTTGATGTAGTGCTTTCGTCCAATTTCCTGTTCTGCTACTCGGGTATCACGAACGGCGGACTCTTAGAGGACGACCGATTTGATCTGCCGTTCCATCTTCGCAGCATCACTGAACTGGCCCGGGTCACGCGCGGTGAGATTCGTATGGCACCGACGCACGCGATGCAGATGCCGCCCCGTCAGCATCCGTACATGGCGGCAGCGATGGCGCACCTTGAAACCCTTGGATTCCGCGCAGAAATCCGCCCCAGCCCATACGACGATGGTTTCGCCCCATTCGCCGGCGTCCTCGTCGCCCACAAAATGGTCCGGGAGGAACGGGACTAATTTATTTCACCAGTGCGCGCCGCCCGGCTGTTCGACGATCGAATAGAAACCGTCAGCATCGCGACGGAGCTTTCCGGCTTTGACGAGCGCTTCCCATACGCCCCACGGATAATCGCGCGGCGGCAACATGGCTTGAATGCGGTGTTGGCCCGTGCCACTCATCGGACCGACGCCGAGTTTGGAATCCGCATCAAGTTGCGAAAGTTTGACGCGCTTGCGGAACATACGCAGCGCATCTTGGAGGACGGACAGTTCGAATTCTTGCGCGGGTGCAGCGTTGGCGGTGGTGCCGTCGGCGTTCGCTACGCCTGAATGAGATGCAGCGTCATCCGATGATTCCGCCACTTCTTCGCCCTTCGCGCGTGCGACCGCCCGGATGAGTTCGGCAGTGTCCCGCGCCCCCACAAGTCGCATGATTGCCTGTGGATCGATCTTTGCCTTCAAGAGCAACTTGTGCATCGCTCCCCAATGCGGACCGGCGGCCGACGGGTCCGAGGCTTGGATCCGCGCGAGCGCGGCGTCGATGTCCTTTACAAGTTGCGGCTGGAGTGGGCTGGACATACGGGCACGATAGTCGCGAATTCACTGAATGGTCACATCAATCTGCTTGCCTGCCCGGTACGCCTCTGTGCCGGCCAGCACCAACTCGGTGAGGCGTCCGGAATATTCGAAGTTGCATAGCGGAGCATTCGGCGACCCATCACGGATCGCTTGCAACCACTCGGCATGATGGCCACGACTTGCCGCAATCGGCGTGATACCCGTCGTACCGCTCGCCACCCGCGCACTCCACTCCGCGGCGCGCGCGCCTGGCCACACCAACATTTCGTCGTAATTGGCAAACAACGCGCCTTCTGTTCCCTGAAAGCACACGCTAAATCGCCCGTGGTAATCCTGCTTGTCCTTTGCACCGATCTCTTGCACGAACGGCGACATGCGTCCTCCGTCAAACCAGCGCAGTACCAGCGGATCAAGACTGACCCCGGCTGGACCCGCGGCAATTCCCGGCATGGCCCATGAAGCCTCCAGCCAGGCCGGCGTACCCACCGCATCGAGCGGCGGACCATCCGCGCGGACTTCCATCTTGAGCGGAATGGTGCTGGTGCCACCCTTCACTGCTCCTGCAGGCAAATCCGCGCACGGCGCAAGACCCAACGCCCATACCGGCAAGTCCATGATGTGGCATCCCATATCACCAAGCGTGCCCGACCCGTACGCCCAATAGCGACGCCAATGTGCGGGATGAATTCCATCGATGTACGGAACACGCGGCGTCCCACAGAGCCAGGCGCTCCAATTAAGCGTTGCCGGGCATACCGCACCAGGCGTCAACTTACCGTCGCCCCAACTCTTCAACTGCCAACAATCAACCGCAGTGACACGACCGATCACACCTGCGCGCACGGCTTCCACCACGCGTCGATAGTTCTCCGTTGCGTGGATCTGCGTGCCCATCTGCGTCGGAACGCGCGCGGCACGCGCCAACTTGCGCAACTCAACCGCCTGCTCGCGTGTGTGCGTGAGTGGCTTCTCACAGTAAACCGGAATTCCTGCGCGTAGCGCCGCCGCCGCCATCGGAAAGTGCGCGTGATCGGTGGTTGCAATGACGATGCCATCAAGATCAAGCTCGCGTCGGTATTCCACCACCTGCTGCCACTCAACGGCGCGCGCAGCATCTGGAAACTCCTTGCCGGCACGTTCGAGGTACGTGCTATCCACATCACACAGCGCCACGATCTGCTCGCCGCGCACTTCTTGAATGTTGTCCCACGCTCGGTTTGCCGTGCCGAGACACGCAATGCGCAACTTGTCCGGGCGCCGCGGGCCGACTGCTTTCAGGAAGGCCGGCGCCGTCCGAGACGAGACGCAGCGCGCAAGTGCGGGGGTGAGTGCTAGACCAGCGGCGGCCAACAGGAACGTGCGGCGAGTAGGCATGGGTATCACGGTACCTGTCCGCGGAATGACGCAGATACCGGCGGAACCATCCCCTACCGCCGCTGGACCAATCGCGGCATAAATTGGTCCGGGAGGAACGGGAGCATTTTGTAATCGCGGCATAAATTGGTCCGGGAGGAACGGGAGCATTTTGTTTCGGTACACTTTTGTCTCGATGGGACAAATCGTGAACTACCGGTGCGGCGCTTGCGATTCCTCGTTTTCATGGATGAGCGGACGTGGCACGTTCACCAAGATGGCCCACTGTGGTACGTGCGGGGCTGCGCATGCTTGGCCACTGCACGGCGGTCGCAGCAAGAAGCAAGTCACCAAGACACAGAAATGCGGTTGCGGTGGCACCGTGCGCCTCGACGCCAAGGTGCGTTGCCCCAGTTGCAAGGCAACCGACGTCATTGCCGGCAGCGATAGCGCGCAGTGGGAGTGATCAATTCATACGGATCATCGCCGCACATTGCGCTCTAGCGAGCGCCCTGACGCTGCACTCGATGCCACGAAACGCTGTTCGAAGGCATAAAGACCAATAAGCGGTTTTTGATTGGGTTTCGTGGATCTATCAGCTATGCTTAAATTTGCAAGCAACTTTCAGCTGTAGAACCCATTCGAGGATCAAACCATGTCGACGGAATATGCCACCACCGCGCGCCAACAGGCGTTCTTGGACACAGTTGAAGACACGCGCCACGAGCGCAACATCATCAATGGCCTCGCGCCGTTTCTTGATGAGAAGGCGCCCGCGGACATGTTGGGTCTCTACTCGTCAAACGAACTCGTGCAGTTGCGCGTCCTCAAGGGGACCGATCGCGACCTTGAGAAGCGCATGCCAGTGAAGGTGACGCGGCATTACTTTGAACTCGCCAAGACCAGCGCGCCGATCCGCCGCATCGTCAAGGCGGACCCCGCGGAAACCATGGACCTGGCGGGTTCCGAAGACCCCGGCTTCCAAATGGACTACAGCCCGGTCGAGGGCATGCTGCACAAGTATGAGATGGGTCTTCTGTACGTCGTCTCCACTTGCTCAGCGCACTGCCGCTTCTGCTACCGCGAGGAACTGATCGCGCGCAAGGAGATCACCCGTCAAGACGGAACCGTTGCCAAGAAGGGCATGGCCACCATTCCCGAGGTGACCGAGTTCATCAAACGCTTCAACTCTGAAGTTGCTGCAAACGGTGGACGCCACCCAACCTGTGGTCGCGAAAAACTTCGCGAGGTCCTCATGTCGGGCGGCGATCCGATGGTGTTGAACAACTCAAAAATCGCGGCATGGCTTGGCGCGCTCGCAGAGGCGGGCGTTGAGTCGATTCGCATCGGCACCAAGGAAATGGCGTTCTATCCTGACCGATTTGACGAAGCGTTTGTGGCCATGCTTGATCGCTTCCATGAGACGTACCCAGATGTTGGCCTGCACATTGTGGTGCACTTTGAACACCCCGACGAATTCCTGGCCAAGGACGCTGACGGCAAATACATCCACAATGACAAGGGATTCTTGCAGTGGGTGCCTGCCACTGGTGCTGCCATGCAGCGCCTGGTGTCGCGCGGCTGGCTCAGCGTTGAGAATCAAACGCCCATCATGAAGGGCATCAACGACGATCCCGATGCGCTGCGCATTTTGCAACGCGAATTCAAGCGCGCGGGCGGCGAGAATCACTACTTCTTCTGCGGTCGCGACATCATCGCCTACCGCGCCTTCAATGCGCCCATTGAGACCGTATGGAAAATCCTCAACGAATCGCAGAAGGGTCTGTCCGGCGTTGAAAGCCACGCACGACTTTCCATTACCCACTACAAGGGCAAGACCGAAGTGTGCGCCGTGACCAATGAACCGATTCCTGGTCTCAAGGGCAGCGAGAACGGAGTTGTCATATTCAAGATCATGCGCAACTCTGGCTCCGCCAAAGACAAGGGCAAGATTTGCATCGTCGGTCGCAATCCAGAGGCGTTGTGGTTTGACGGTTACGCGGATCGCGTCCTGTATGACGAGGCCGGTCTGTTTGACTACTCGCGCGTCAAGAGCGCACGTGTCACGCACGCGACATCACCAACACCGTCCTGCCGATGATCGATAAGCGCGTTGGTAGCGCCCGCGAGGCGGTCGCCGACATCTTCGATGGCGCGACCGTCATGATTGGTGGCTTCGGCGAAGCAGGAAGTCCAATCGAGCTCATTCATGCCCTGATCGATCAGGGCGCGAAGGGCTTGACCGTGGTGAGCAACAACACCGGCACTGGCCTGGTTGGACTCGCCGCGCTGCTGCGTGCCGAGCGCGTCAGTAAGGTCATTTGCTCGTTCCCCAAGACCGCTGGCTCAACGGTGTTCCCCGATCTGTATCGAGCGGGGAAAATTGAACTTGAGTTGGTCCCGCAAGGAACACTCGCAGAGCGAATCCGCGCTGGCGGCGCTGGAATTGTGGCGTTCTACACGCCAACCGCAGTGGGAACGCCGCTCGCGGAAGGCAAAGAGTCCCGCGTGTTCAACAACCGCGAGCATGTACTTGAGTACGGCATTCGCGCAGACTTCACGCTGATCAAGGGCTGCAAAGCCGACACGCACGGGAACGTTCTGTACCACCGAACCGCGCGAAACTTTGCGCCCATGATGGCCACCGCCGCAACGGTGACCATTGTGCAAGCCGCGGAAGTTGTTGAAGCTGGCGCCCTCGATCCAGAAGCGATCGTCACCCCTGGCATCTTTGTGGACCGCGTTGTGCATGTGCCGTCGCCAGCACTTGAATCCGCGCTCAATGAAGCGGGAGCAAGTTACCCATGACCAGCGCCACTGCCAACGGTTGGACGCGCGACGGAATCGCCAAGCGCCTCGCGCAGGACATTCCGAACGGTTCCTATGTGAACCTTGGAATTGGTATCCCTGAGCTGGTCGCCAGCCATGTGCCCGAGGGGCGCACCTTTATCTATCACACCGAGAACGGCCTTCTTGGCATGGGTCCCTCACCTGCCGCAAGCGAGAGCGACCCGGAACTCATCAACGCCGGCAAGCGCCGCGTGACCATGATGCCGGGCGCTGCGTTCTTTGACCAAGCAACAAGTTTCGCCATGATTCGCGGCGGACATCTTGATCTTTCCGTGCTCGGCGCGCTGCAAGTAGCCGCCAACGGTGATCTGGCGAATTGGTCTACCGGCGCCGATGACGCGATTCCCGCCGTCGGCGGCGCGATGGACCTGGTCGCTGGCGTGAAGCGCGTGTTTGTCATGACCACGCACGTCACCAAGGAAGGCGAGCCGAAGCTTGTTCAGCACTGCACCTACCCGCTCACTGGCCGCGGCGTAGTGACGCGTATCTACTCAGATCTGGCGGTCATTGATGTCACCGAGCGCGGCTTTGCGCTTGTGGAACTCGCCCCCGGCATAGCCTTTGACTTTGTGCAAGAGCGCACCGGTGCGCCGATCATTACCAACCACGCTCGCAAGTGAGGAAACTCCATTGACCACCAACTCCACCACGGGCGCAACCACTCCAGCAACCAGCCGCAGCGCGCAACTCTTTGAACGCGCCAAGAAGGTGATGCCCGGCGGTGTCAGCCGCAACACCGTGCTGTGGTCATCGGTTCCACCCTATGTGGCGTACGGCAAAGGTTGCCGCGTCACTGACATCGATGGTGTCACCCGCGTCGACTTTGCCAACAACGTCGCCTCATTGATCCACGGACACGCGTATGGGCCGGTTGTTGAGGCTGTCTCCGCGCAACTTGCGCGCGGCAGCGCCTTCATGATGGCCACTGAGCAGGAAGTTCTGCATGCGGAGCACATCTGCTCGCGTAGCGCGGGCTTTGATCAGATTCGTTTCGTGAATTCCGGCACGGAGGCCGTGATGGCCGCTCTGAAGGCGGCGCGCGCGTTCACGGGTCGCCCGAAGATTGCGAAAGTTGAGGGCGCATACCACGGTGCCTACGACTATGTCGAAACGAGCCAAGGCTCGTCACCTGCAAACTGGGGAAGTGTCGATCACCCCAATCGCGTGGCATTGGTGCATGGGCAGCCGCAATCGGCGATGGACGATGTGGTTATTATTCCATTCAACGATGTCGATCGAGCCATCGCCCTGCTGAACGAGCACCGCAGCGATCTGGCATGCGTGCTGCTCGACCTTCTGCCGCATCGCGTGGGCCTGAAGCCTGCGTCCCCGGAGTTTGTCACCGCAATACGCGAGTGGACCGACAAGAACGGCGCGCTTCTAGTGCTTGATGAAGTCATTACCTTCCGCACCGAATACGGCGGCGCGCAGCAGCAATACGGGATCCATGGCGATATCACTGCCCTTGGCAAGATGATCGGCGGTGGATTCCCGGTCGGCGCGCTTGCTGGTCGCGCTGATGTGATGGAAGTGCTGAACCCAGGCGCCGCGAAACTGCTCTTTCCACTTTCGGGAACGTTCTCCGCAAATCCAGTCACGATGACTGCGGGCCGTATCGCCATGGAGCACTTCGATCAGCCCGCTGTGGCACGTCTGAACGCGCTGGGCGACCGCGCTCGCAACGGCATCGCGGAGGCAATTCGGCGCACTAACGCGTGCGCCAGTGTGACCGGCGGCGGCAGTATGTTCCGCTTGCACATGAAGGCCACTGTGCCAGCGAACTACCGCGAGGCGTACACCAACGCTGACGAGAATCGCCGCCTCAAGATGATGCTTGAGCATCTCTTCAACGAGGGTTTCCTGCTGGTTGGAACATGCACGGCCATGTTGTCCACGCCGATGGTCGAGGCGGACATCGACGCGCTTGTCGGCGCGATCGAAAGCGGATTGAAGAAGACTGGCTGAACGAACTTACGCCCGCTCGAAGAGTGTCGCAAGCCCCTGTCCGACACCCACGCAGAGCGACGCGATGCCGCGCTTGGCGTTGCGGCGTTGCATCTCGTGGAGAAGCGTTACCACAATGCGCGCGCCGCTTGCGCCGAGCGGATGACCGAGCGCAATTGCGCCGCCATTCACATTGACGCGCGCCATATCAAAGCCAAGTCCGCGCATGCACGCAACCGACTGCGCTGCGAACGCCTCGTTCAATTCGACAAGATCGATATCGCCTGCGGAAAGCCCCGTGTGTGCAAACAGCTTCTGAATCGCTGGAACCGGCCCAATTCCCATGTGCGCTGGATCCACACCCGCTGACGCGCATGCTCCAACAAAGGCGATCGGCTTCAGTCCAAGCGCGGCGGCGCGCGACGCTTCGACCAAGACCAGTGTCGCAGCGCCATCGTTGATACCTGATGAGTTGCCGGCCGTCACTGTCGCGTCGGCGGCCTTTGAAAACGCTGGCTTCAGGGCGGAAAGCTTTACAAGCGTGGTGTCCGGGCGCGGATGTTCGTCGGTGTCGAAGTGGATCGGCGGATTTTTTCCTTGCGGGATTTCTACCGGCGCAATCTCGTCGCGGAATCGACCGGCGGCATGTGCGGCGGCCCACTTCTGCTGACTCGCAAGCGCAAATTCATCCTGGTCCGCTCGCGAGACGCCGTGCGCGCGCGCCACATTCTCTGCTGTCTCACCCAGGGAGATCGGCGGATACATCGCGGCGAGGCGCGGATTGACAAAGCGCCAACCGATGGTGGAGTCAAACATCTGCTGTTCGCGGCCAAAGGCTTGCTCGGACTTACTCAGGACATACGGCGCCCGGCTCATTGACTCCACGCCGCCCGCGATCATGATGTCGCCAGCGCCCGACTCAATCATGCGCGCGGCGACGTTCACGGCCTCAAGGCCCGATGCGCACAGGCGATTGACGGTGGCGCCAGGAACGGTCGCGGGCAGACCCGCCAAGAGCGCAGCCATGCGGGCAACATTTCGATTGTCCTCGCCCGCCTGGTTGGTGGCACCAAAATAGACATCCTCAATGAGCGCAGGATCGATGCCGGCGCGCGCAACAGCTGCCCGAATGACATGTGCGGCGAGGTCGTCGGGACGAACCGAGGAAAGCGCGCCGCCTTGACGCCCGATCGGGGTCCGGATGGCTGCAACGATGGCGACTCTGCGGGGCATGATGGCAATCTACCGCAGGTGTCTAAGACGCGGCGAATGTGCAGCGACGCGGCGACGCGCCATGTAAAGATCCAACCCCACCTGATCTGCTGTATCACACCCCCACACGTGATGAAGCCCCGCCCCACCCACGAATACGTCCTCGGTACGCACGATGCAGAACGCGATCGGCTTGCGAGCCAGCATGCACTGTGGCTCGATGAGATGCGCCACGCGTGGCGCGCGGCAGGGATCACGCGCGGGTCTCGCGTCCTCGACATTGGATGCGGCCCCGGACTCGTACTCGAATCACTCCTTGCAGAAGTCGGCGCCGAAGGCCGCGTTGCAGGGCTCGACATCGCACCAGAATTTGTGCGTCAATCGCAACAGCGCGCCATCGCTCACAAGAGTCCGAACACGGACATTCGAGTGTTTGATCTGATGCACGCCCCACTCCCTGCCGATATGCACGGGCAGTTCGATGCCGTGTGGTGCCGCTGGGTTGCTATGTTTGTGCGCGACCCCGCCATGCTGGTGCGCGCCGTGCGCGACGCGCTCGCCCCCGGCGGTCGCGTTGCATTCCACGAATATGTGAATTACGAAACCTATGCGCTTCATCCGAACGGAACGCGCGTGGCGGAGTTTGTGCAGCTGGCGATGAAGAGTTTCGCCGCGGACGGCGGAAATGCGAACATTGCAGATCGCCTACCCACGCTCATCACTGACGCCGGCATGACGGTTACCTCCCTGCGCCCGATCGCGCGGGTGGCGCGGCCATTCGAGCCGCTCTGGCACTGGCCCGCCGGGTTCATCCGTACCTACGCACCGCGACTGGTCGCGCTGAAACTTGCCACGCCGCAGTGGACGGCAGAACTCTTCGCTGAGATTGACGCCGCACCAAAGCAAGCCGGCGCGTTTTTGATGGCACCGACTGTGATGGAAATCATTGCGGAACGCAAGTAGCGCCACACGCCTCGTCAGCCGCATGCCTGCACGCCGCTTAGTCCGGCGCTTGATTCTGTAACGCTGAGAGCGCGGGATGCCAGAGATAGCCAAGGATCTCTTTGAACCCCTCCACCTGCGCTGCTATCGGAGTCTTGCCTTTGAGCAATTCGCGTTCGATCATATGAATGAGTGACCGATGCGTCTGTCTCGGCATTTCAAGAATCTCTCGATTGGAGAATCCCAATCGCGCCGTCTCATAAATCAGCTGTGATATGTCCTTCTCCGGGACCGGCGCAGGCAAGCGTGCGAATGCCTCCTCGGCCGCGCTGCGCACTAACCAGTGGC
>Ga0247832_1000952_pt1 | contig 54897 bp, 65 predicted proteins | sample LaCruzMarch2015__10_FD_192407 | JGI IMG/M metagenome (GOLD analysis project Ga0247832, IMG submission 192407) | Freshwater microbial communities from meromictic Lake La Cruz, Castile-La Mancha, Spain - LaCruzMarch2015_4m | ecosystem: Environmental > Aquatic > Freshwater > Lake | place: Spain... | reverse complement strand
GACCCTGGCCTTGAACTCGGGGCTGTGGGTACGGCGCTTGCTCATTGGTGGGAGCCCCTTTCAGGGGCGGTGCCCCGCCTCAGAGGTTAACGATGGGCCCTGTCCAGAAAAACCAGTCCACCTCACTGACCAGGCTCACCAGCCCAACGATCAGCCCAGCCACCGTATCGACGGCACCAAGGGTTGGGCTATGCAACCAAAAGAACACGGTGGTGAACGCAGCGAATAACATCCAGCCGATGGCCTCTGCCCATAGGAACACCAGTCGAGAGCGCGTTCGCGTCAAAGAGTTGGCGATCCTTGACAGTGCGACCAACGACGTCACATTCAGGACCAGCCAGACTGGAGCAAATGCCCAATCAGGAGGGGCAACTGACGGCTGCCGAAAGCTGTTGTAGAAGGCGAAATCACCCAGCATCCCAACGGGCACGGCGCTGGCTGCATTCGCCGCCACAAAAATGGCAACACCATGCCACCAACGAAATCCGTCGGTACGATCCATCGGAGCCTCCTGTGGGGATTAGCTAAAAGCGCAACAGCGCGTAAACAAGGCTAATCCAGATTCCAGAATGCCTGCTCCAGTCCACTACATACTTGATGTTGGTTGGAGAGACGAGTCAGCACAGCATGAGGGTTCTTGATCTCTGGTTCAGAGCGCCGACCGTCATCATCCCGGGATCAGCCTTGTCCGCCAACCTCCAGCACTGTCCTGGAGACTGATGTAGTGAGCCAGTCGACCAGTTGATGTCTACGGTGAATCAGTAGATCAAGGCAGTGGATCCAGCCAGTAGACCCAGCCAGCAGACCAAGTCAGAAAGCAAGAGCTGCAGCTGAATCACAGCCCAGCCTCTATCAAAACCTTGCCAACCGTTCCAGCTGCTATGGCGCTGACCCCACAATCACACAAGATTTGTCTCGTCTGTCAGCTCAGGCATCACCAGCTCCACTGCCTGCCGGGCTTCGCTCAACACCTGAAACGACACCTGTGGTACCGACCCTTGGACAAAAAATTCACTGCCCTGCAAGCGATCCGGGCGATGGGGGCAGGGGGACTTGAACCCCCACAGCCTTGCGGCCTGCGGATTTTAAGTCCGCTGCGTCTACCAATTCCGCCATGCCCCCGTGGCACACAGCTTAGATTTCAGTCCATCCGCTCCTGAACCATGCAGCTGCCTGGGTTGCTCAGCTCGATCTCCTTGGAAACCCTGGCCGTGCTGGCTGCCTATGGGGTGGTGGCCGGCGCCTATCTGGTGGTGATCCCCCTGGCTCTCTACTGGTGGATAAACAAGCGCTGGACCGTGATGGGCAAGCTGGAACGGCTCGGCATCTATGGCCTTGTCTTTCTCTTCTTTCCGGGTTTGATCCTCTTCTCCCCTTTCCTCAACCTGCGCCTGGCGGGCCAGGGCGAGGCCTGAGCCGATGACCCGGGGACAGACGTTGCTGCTTGGCCTTGGGGTGTTCGCCCTGGGGGGTGTTGGTTACGCGGCGTTCCGGGCGGCGGGTTTGGAAGGCGCTTCGGCCGGCATCGCCGCTGAAGCCCTGCTCATCCTCGGCGTGATCGCCTGGACAGGCAGCTACCTGCTGCGGGTGGTGACCGGCAAAATGACCTTCATGGAGCAGCGCCGCCAATACCGCGCCGCCTACGACCAGCAAACGACCGACGAGCTCCAGAAGCAGTTTGATGCCCTCAGTCCTGCCGATCAGGAGGCCCTGTTGCGCGAAATCGGCCAGCTCACCGACGACACCAGCGGCACCGGCAAGCAGCCGGTGGTTTGATGAACGCAGCTCCCCTCACCCCGATCGATCGCCTGGCGGCCAATACCATCCAGGCACGCTTTCTGGCCCTCGCCGAGCAGCGGCGCTGCGCCCTGATGCCCTTCCTGATGGCGGGTGATCCCGATCTCGCCACCACCGGCCGCACCCTGCTGGCGCTGCAGGCCGCAGGTGCCGATGTCATCGAACTGGGCATTCCCTACAGCGACCCCCTGGCCGATGGCCCGGTGATCCAGGCCGCCGCCGCCCGCGCCCTGGCCGCCGGCACCACCTCCGCCAGGGTGCTGGAGCTGCTGGCCAGCCTGCTTGGTCAGCTCACCACCCCGGTGGTGCTGTTCACCTACGCCAATCCCCTGCTCAATCACGGCATGGCCTGCTTCTGCCGTCGGGCTGCCGCCGCTGGTGCCGCCGGCCTGTTGGTGCCCGATCTGCCCCTGGAGGAAGCCGAACGGCTGTCGCCGCTCGCCGCCGCCGAGGGGCTGGATCTTGTGTTGCTGGTGGCCCCCACCACCCCCGCCGCCCGCATGGCCCGGATTGCCGCCGCCAGCCGCGGCTTCACCTATCTGGTCAGCGTCACCGGCGTGACCGGCGTGCGCAGCCAGCTGGAATCCCGGGTGGCCGGGCTGGTGGGCCAACTCAAGGGCTTCGGCGCCACACCGGTGGCGGTGGGGTTCGGCATTTCCGGCACCGACCAGGCCCGCCAGGTGCGCGACTGGGGCGCCGACGGCGCCATTGTGGGCAGCGCCCTGGTTCAGCGGATGGCAACCGCCACAGCGGCAGATGCCGATCCCGCAGCAGCGGCGGCGGCGTTCTGCGCCACGTTGCGCCACGCCCTCGACAGCTGAAGCCGATGCCAACTCAGCCGGCGGTCTTCGGCTTCAACCACGACCTGCCCTACTCCGAAGCCTGCGAACGCAACAAGGGGCCGATCCTGGCCGTGCTGCAGAGCTGGCTCCCCCCAGGCGCCCGGGTGCTGGAGGTGGGCTCCGGCAGTGGCCAGCACGCCGTTCATGTCTGCAGGACCCTGGCGGTGCGTTGGCAACCGAGCGACCGGCCCGAGTATCTGGAAGGCCTGCGCCGCCGCTGGGCGCTCGAGGCGGAAGGCTTGAAGCCGGGCCTGCTGGAGCCACCGCTCGAACTCGACGTGACCCGCCCAGAGCAGTGGCCGGCTGGGCCCTGGGAGGCGGTGTTCAGCGCCAACACGGCCCACATCATGCCCTGGGCTGCGGCCCTTGAGCTCTTGGCCGGCAGCGCCCGGCTGCTGTGCAGCGACGGTCTGCTGCTGCTTTATGGCCCGTTCAGCGATCACGGTGTTCACACCAGCCCCAGCAACGCCGCCTTTGATGCCCACCTGCGCCAGCTCGATCCGGCCATGGGGGTGCGTGATGCCTCCCTCCTGGCCCAGGAGGCGGCAGCACTGGGCCTCACGGCGGTGGCGGATCTGACCCTGCCGGCCAACAACCGGATCCTGATCTTTCGGCGCTGATCGCCGCAGCGCCGGCTTGCGCCCGGCCGCTCTCCATAGCATGGGGAGATGATCCGCTCGCGATGATCCCCCTGGCCCCCGGCTGCCACAGCACAGCCCCGGCTGCTCCCCAGCTGCACGCCACGCTGCGTGTCGCCCTGCTGGGACTGCCCAACACCGGCAAGTCCACCCTGTTCAATGCCCTCACCGGCGGCGCGGCCCAGGTGGCCAACTGGCCCGGCCTCACCGTGGAGCTGTTGCGCGGTGCCCTGCCGGACGATGCCCAGGGCCACAGCTACGAACTGATCGATCTGCCCGGCATCCACGACCTGAGCGGCAGCAGTGAAGACGAAGCGATCGTGCGCCGCTTCCTGGCCGAGCAGCCACCGGACCTGGCGGTGGTCGTGCTCAATGCCAGCCTTGTGGACAGCCAGCTGGGCCTGGCCCTGGAGCTGCAGGCCACCGGTCTGCCGCTGCTGATCGCCCTCAACATGGCTGACGAGGCCGCCCGGTTCGGTGTTGTGGTGGATCAGGCCAGGCTCAGTGCGGAACTGCAACGGCCGGTGCTGTTGATCAGCGCCCGCCGCAACCAGGGCATCACCGCCCTGCTGGATCGGATTCATCACTCTGACCAGATCCGCCCTGCCGCCGCCTTTGCCCTGTCGCCGGCGGAGCTCGACCAGCGACTCCTGGATCTCAACCGCCACTGCGTCCAGCTGCCGCAGGGCCTGTTCGATCGGCTCAGCCATCGCATCGACCGGGTTCTGCTCCACCCCGCCATTGGCCTGCTGGCTTTCCTCGCGGTGATGCTGGCGATGTTCCAGCTGATCTTCGCCATCGGTGGCCCGATCCAGGCCGCCATGGGGCTGGGCTTCGATGCCATCCAGCGCACCGTGCTGCTGCCTGCTCTGGCGGCGATCGGCCTGCCTGAATTCCTGATCGGCCTGCTCAGCGATGGGCTGTGGCTGGGGATCACCACCGTGATCAGCTTCATGCCGATCATTTTCCTCTTCTATCTGATGATCTCCTTGATCGAAGACACCGGTTACCTCGCCCGCGCCGCCTTCCTGATGGATGGCGTGATGCACTGGCTGGGGATGGATGGCCGCTCCTTCGTCTTGCAGATCATCGGCTTCGGCTGCAACGTTCCGGCGATCATGGGCACCCGGGTTCTCCCTGATCGCTCCCAGCGGTTGCTGGCAATGCTGGTGATTCCCTTCTCACTCTGCCAGGCACGACTGGCCGTGTTCGTGTTCATGGCCGGAGCCTTTTTTACCCGGCTCTGGTGGGCACCGGGCCTGGTGATCTTCGGCTTCTACACCATGAGCTTCCTGGCGGCTGTTCTCACCGCCCTGCTGTTCCGGCACCTCTACCCAAGTCGCGAGGCCTTTGTACTGGAACTGCCGCCCTACCGGCTGCCGAGCCTCCGCACGATGCTGAAGAAGGCCAGCCATGAGATGGGCAACTTCTTCATCACCACCCGCCCCTTCATCATCGTGGGGGTGATCGTGATCTGGCTGCTCAACCATCTGCCCCTCGGGGTGGATCACTTCTCCGCCCAGTCCTTCGCTGGCCAGATCGGCCAGCTGAGCCAGCCGCTGCTGGGGCCGATCGGCATGAATCCCCAGCTCACGATTGCGTTGATCTTCGGCTTCATCGCCAAGGAGATCCTGCTCGGGGCGATGGCGGTGATCTACGCCAGCTCCCAGGCGGATCTGGGCGCCGCGATGCTGGCATCGATCACCCCGCTGCAGGCCCTCAGCTTCATGCTGTTCACCCTCCTCTACACCCCCTGCCTCTCCACCGTGGCGGTCCAGCTCAAGGAATCAAGGAGCCTGGGCTTCACCGCGTTGTCGGTGGGCTGGTCCCTGGTCCTGGCCTGGCTGATGGCCTTCCTGCTCTATCAAGGGGGCCTGAGGCTGGGGTTGGGCTGAGCGCTGCTCAGCTGCTGATCAGGCCGATCTCCATCCCGAGCGCATCGTGGCGGCGCAGCATGAACTCCAGCAGCCCCACCCGCACCTGCAGGAGGCCGCCGGGGAAGCCACGCCGCACCACCTGCAGCGCCACGCCGGGTTTCACCCCCATCGCCCGCAGCCGCTCCCGCAGGGCTGGATCGGCAGGCAGGCTGCGCAGCACTACCACCACGCCGAGCGGAGCCTGGGCCAGGGTCGTCAACCACGCTGATCCATGCCACCAATCTAAGGCGGCAGCAGGGAGAGCTAGGTTCTTGCCCTCCCTAATCCGCTCCGTTCCCGATGCGTTTCGTCCTCTGGGGCACCTACTGCACTGACGCCCTCAGCAAGCGGGCTCCCTACCGCAGCGAGCACCTGGCCGGCTTGCAGAGCCAGAAGGAGCGGGGTGTGCTGATCACCCTCGGCCCCACCGAGGACAGCACCCATGTGTTCGGGATCTACGAAGCCGCTGACCGCGAGCAGGTTGAAGCCCTCCTGCACGACGACATCTACTGGCGCCAGGGGATCTGGACCGAGCTGAAGGTGTACCCCTGGATTCAGGCCTTCTGATTCGGATCCGGCCGGCTCCAGTTGGCCAGGGCCTGCTGCCACACCCATTCCCCCACCAGCTCAGGGCCCCCTTCGCCCAGCACCTCGCCGTAGCCACCCATCTGGCCGATGCCCGCCGCAGCAATGGTGGCGATCAGCTCCGGGCCCTCGATGCCGTTGCGTTGCAGAGCGGCCAGCTTCAGGGTTTTGTTCCGGCGCAGGATGTTGCCGCCGTTGATGTGGCAGCCGGCGCAGAGGGCTTCGAAGAGCTGCTCACCGCTGGCCCCGTAGGCCGAACGCGGCCAGCTCAACAGCAGGAAGAGGCCCAGCAGGAAGGCCCAGCTCAGCAGGCGCCGCCACCAGGGAAGGGCCACGCTGCTCTGCGGGGAGGACCGGGCAGGGCTCACTGATCGATGGGCAGGCCGGCCTGCTTGGCCCTCAGATAACGCTGGTAAAGATCCAACGGCGAGCGATAGCGTTGGGGGAGGCAATCATGCAGGCGCTGGAGATTGTGCCAGCAGTGGGTGCGCTCGATCCGCTCCTGGCTGCGATCATCAGCCACCAGGCGCCGCAGTGCCTGGCAATAGGCGGAGAAGCCCGCCTCCAGTTCACCAATCGTGAGCGGCTTGGAATCGGCCATGGTCATTCGCTGCTCCTCTCCATGGGCCTCTGCTGACCGTATAAAGGAACGTGTCCTGGAGGCGAGTGTATCGGGCCGTTCGCTCCAATCTCGTTTCATTTCTTCGCAGCCAAGGCCCGATCACCCTGCTGCCATGACCCTGCTGCGACCGCTCACCAGCTTCGACCACGCCGAGGTGATCGCCGTCTACCGCGACGCGGTGCTCAGCCAGGCCCCCCGCGTCTACAGCCATGCCCAGGTGATGGCCTGGGCGGAGTTGGCTGCCAACAGGCGCAGCTTGCCCCAGGAGCTCAGCCGCGGCATCGGCCTGGTCAGCACGGACGGGCCTGATCAGGCCGGCACCCCCCCCCGGCCGATCGAGGCCTTCGCCCTGCTCGATCCCGCCGACCGGATCTCCCTGCTCTACTGCCGCGGACGCTCCTGCAGGCAGGGGCGGGGGAGGGCCCTGCTGCAGGCCCTGGAGTCGGCGGCTTCCGGGGCCGGCGCAACCCGGCTGCGCACGGAGGCCAGTTTCCTGTCGCGGCCCCTGTTCGAGCGGCTGGGCTGGCAGGTGGACAGGCTCGAGACCCTCCCCCTGGCCGGGGTGATCTTCCACCGCTTCCTGATGTCCAAGCCGCTGGGCCGCTGAAGCGGAGCAACCAAGCCGAGCAACCAAGCAGACTGCACACCTGCCCCGCCACCCCGATGGCCGAAGAGGACCTGCAACGCTTTCTGGCCAAGGTGGATACCCTTAACGCCTTCGTGGCCCTGAGCCGCAGCAACGCTTCGCTCGGCGAGGCCCTGCGCGATTGCGCCGATCATCCCAGCGTGGTAGCTCTGGCCGCGCAGCACGGTTTCGAGATCGGCCGCCGCTGGGGGGATGGGCTGCCTGATCCAGCCCAGCCCAACCTGCTGGCGGGCCCCTGCCCCCAGGCGGGCCAGGAGAGCACCGAGCGGCTGCTGGAGGCGCCGGGGCTGCGGCTGGAGCGGATCCACTCCTGCCTCTACAGCGGTGACTGGCAGGAGCAGAGCGGCTCGGAGTGGGTGCTGGTGCTGCGTGGCGGCGCCCAACTCCAGTTCGCCGATGAGCCGGCTGCCCGTCGGCTGGTGGCGGGCGACTGGCTGCTGATTGCCCCAGGCCGCCGCCACCGGGTGGTGGCTACAGATCCGGCTCCCGGGACGCTCTGGCTGACATTGACTGCGACGCCACCAGGGCCTTGAGATCGGCGTTGCGCACCATCCAGTAGCCGGCCGACAGGCCAACCACAATCAGGGCCAGGCCAAGCAGCAGCTCCGGCTTGTTCTCCGCGCCCGGCGGCAGCACGATCACCTTTCGCGCCACGGCGGTGAGTGCCGTGATCAGCACCAGCTCAATCTGTACAACATGGCGGCGCAGATAGGCGGTGACGTTCTGGAGCACTTCCAGGGCGATCAGCAGGGTGAGCACGTCGCCCAGAATCCGGATCATGTCATCGCCAAGCCAGCCGGTGGCGGGGTTGCCGAACTCCGCGAGCACCGAGACGACCAACTGCACGACCCCTGCCACGATCACCACACAGATCAGCAGGGAGAGCAGCTTGGCCAGCTGCCGCTCAAACCGTTCGACCATGCCGAGGAAGGCCTCGTCGTCGAACAAGGTGCGAAAGCGGCGCATCAATTCTTGAAGGGGCTGAGTTCAGGCCTGGCCGGGGTGTCGCTGGGGGAGTTCTCGATCACCGTTTTGCAGGTGACCGAACCATCCGCCGCCGTGACGCAATCCACCGGCCTGATCCGCGTGGATGGACCGATGTTGCTGCCTGGTCCCAGCAGATAGCTCTCGCTCTGCGCCAGGGCGGCCGGAGCGCCCAGGCCCCCCAGGGCCAGCAGAACACCAATGGCCATGGGGGTCAGCCCGTGCAGGCCGGCGGCTGAACCAGGGCCTGGCGGCAGGGGCGATGCTGGAAACGGATGACGGAATCGCATCTTCGGGGGGCCGCAGCGGGATCACTCATCCACTCTGCCTGCACCGGCATCGTTCTGGCGCCCCGCCCGGATCTCGTTGAGCAGGGCATCCAGGTCGAGATCCAGCTGGGTGAGGGGATCGGTGTCCGTAGCATCCGCGTCCTCGCCCTGCCAGAGGGCTTCGATCGCGCAGAGCCGCTCCGCCACCCCCTGGAGCCCCTGCTGGCCGTGCAGCCGTTGCAGTTCCTCCAGCAGGGCGGGCATGCGGATCGATTCGGCCCGCAGCGCCCGGCGCAGATCGGCCTGGGTGCGGCCGCTGTGGCGCAGCCACTCCTTCAGGAAGACCTGCAGCTCATCGAGCTGGTCGGGGCTCAACGTGACCATCAACGGGAGGGTGGGAACCAGCGATCCAGCTTGCGCCTGGCCCGCAGCTTGATGTCCGGCGTGAGGTGGGTGCCGGTCATGCCGAGCAGGGCGGTGAGCGCCACCAGATCATCACTGAAGCCCGCCACCGGGATGAAGTCGGGGATCAGATCGAGCGGCAGCACCAGGTAGGTGAGCGCCGCCAGCACCGTGAACCGCACCTGAACCGGGGTCTTGCCGTCGAGCAGCAGCTCCAGGCACTCAATGGCCGGCAGGGCGATGGCGCGCCCGGCGCGGCGCAGCAGGCGCTGCAGGACCCCCTCATCAACCACGCTGCTTTCCAGCACTTCGGCTTCAAGCGTGGTGCCGTCGTCTGCAGCGGATTCCGATGGATCGGATGGGGAATCGAAGGGAATGTCGGAGCTGGCCATGGGTGTTCCACAGCAATGAACAGAGGCATCATCGACGCCCGATCCCAGACGCACAAGTTCGGTTTCAGGACCAACCAGGATCGGTGATCTACCCCTCGGCTTCGCCGCCGCTCGGCCTTCTCCTAGCCGGGCTCGACCAGGCCGCTCTGAATGGCGATCTTGCGCATCTTGCGCAAGGAGCGCTGCACGACCTGCCGGCAGTACTCCCGGCTGCAGCGGAGCTGCTCGGCCACTTCTGCCAGGGTGCGCCATTGGTGCTTCTGGTCGAGGCCGAACCGCAGCAACACCACGGAGCGCTCCTTAGGCGAGAGATTGGCCTGGTCGAGCAGGGTCCAAACGATATCGAGGCGCTCGCTCTGCTCGGCCTGCTCCAGCGGCGAAGCTTCCAGGCTGGGCAGAATATCGAGAAGCTCAGAAGGGTCTGAATTGGCGCTGGACGCGCCATGGAAGCTGACGGTGCCGCTGCGCTGTTCGCAGCCCTGCAGCGTGTCGATCTGCTCCACCGTCAGCTTGAGATGGTCCGCCAGCTGGGAGTTGGTGGCGGCCTGGCCGAGGGTCTGCAGCAGGGCGGCCCGGCCGGCCCGCAGCTGGGTGAGCTGCTCATTCACGTTGACCGGAATCCGGATCGTGCGGCTCTGGGTGGAGAGGGCGCGGTTGAGCCCCTGCCGGATCCACCAGTAGGCGTAGGTGCTGAAGCGGTTCCCCCGGGTGGGGTCGTATTTCTCGACTGCGCGGCACAGCCCGATCGTGCCCTCCTGAATCAGATCGAGCAGGTCGAGCCCCTTGCCCTGGTAGCGCTTGGCCATGTTGACCACCAGGCGGAGATTGGCAACGATCATCTGCTCTTTTGCACGTTCACCCAGTCGGATCGAGCGCCGATCGTGTGCTGTGTAGATGCAGGTGTTTCCCAGGCTTTCGTCAATGCGGCAGCGTTCGGTGATGACCATCATGGTTTGAACCGTCCGGCCAAGGGTCAGTTCTTGAACGGGAGAAAGCAGTTGATGGCGCCCGATCTCGTTGAGATAAGCACTGAGTGAGCTAACCATCGACTTATAGTTCTGGGTTCAGCTAAAACTAGGACAAACGAAAAACAAGAAATCCGTACGACCGTACCTCCGATGGCGATCTATAGATTCTCTCCGTTATCGAATGATCCATGAATTTTTCTGCTATTGAAATATCTACAGATTCTCTCCGTTATTGAATCATTCATAGAATCTCGCCTTTATGAAGATGAGGGCTTCATCAGGCTCAACGGGCTGTGTTCGGGCCCCCTGGCCGTCCGTCCTGCTCGCTGCGCTGGAGTCGCTACGGTCGGGCCAGCAACCCTGCCGATCCCCGCAGCGATGGCCAGCTTCCCTGCTCTCCCCGCCCTGGCCAACCTGGGTTTTGTGTTCCCAACCGGCGTGCTGCCCAGCGCGGCGGTGGCCTACGTGCACTACCTCAGCTTCATGGTCTGCTTTGGGGCCCTGGTGCTGGAGCGGCGCCTGATCAAGGCCAACCCGGCCCGGGGGGAGGCCATCTTGATGGTGGTCACAGATGTGGTGTACGGCATTGCTGCTCTGGCCGTGCTGCTGAGCGGCATCCTGCGGGTGCTCCACTACGGCCAGGGCAGCGGCTTCTACACCGAAAACCCCCTGTTCTGGTGGAAGGTGGGCGTTTACCTGGCGGTGGGGGGCCTTTCGCTCTATCCCACCGTCACCTACATCCTCTGGGCGATCCCCCTGCGCAAGGGGGAGCTGCCTGCGGTGAGCGAGGCCCTGGCCACCCGGCTGCGCTGGGTGCTGAACATCGAGCTGGCCGGTTTTGCCACCATCCCGCTGCTGGCCAGCCTGATGGCCCGGGGCGTGGGCCTGCCCGGCTGAGGGGGTCACCCTGGTGCGAACTGTCCTCGCCTGGCCCTTCCTGTTGCTGCTGCTGCTGCCGGGCCCTGGCCGGGCTGCCGATCCAGCCGCCTGCCCGCCGGCCCAGGCGAGCCGGCCCTGGCCTGAGCCAGGGGCTGCTGAGCGGATTCCAGCAGCGGCGAAGACCGCCGGCGATTACCGCCATGTTCTCGAGCCCTCTGCTGCCGGCTGGCCGGTGCTGCCCCACTGGTGCGTTTGGGTGGAGCCGCCCAGCCTGCAGGGCCCCGCCGCCCGCTTCCAGCTGCTCTGGCTGCAGGCCGTTGAAGCGGCCCTGGCCCAGTGGCAGCAGCATCTGCCGCTGCAGCGGGTGGAGGATCCCCAGCGGGCCCAAGTGCTGGTCCGCCGTCTGCGGCCGCCCCGCTTCCAGCCGGCCACCGGCCTGCCGCGGGCCAGCCACGGCAGGGCCACCCTCACCTTGCTCAGCACCGAGCGCCTCGGGGTCTGGCGGTTGGAGCCACGGGTGGAGGTGCTGGTCAGCCCGGAGCAGCGCCGGGCGACGATCGAGGCCACGGCCCTGCACGAACTGGGCCACGCCTTCGGCCTCTGGGGCCACAGCCCCGACCCGGCCGATGCAATGGCGGCGGTGCCGGGGACCGATCCGGTGTTGCGCCTGAGCGCCCGGGACCTGGCCAGCCTGCGCTGGCTCTACGCCCAGCCCAGCCGCTTCGGCCTGCCGCTGCCCTGACCGGTCAGTCTGCGCCGCGCCGCGGAGCACCCCGCCGCGCCGCCAGCACACGCAGCACCTCCCGCCAGGCCACACCGTGGTGGGCCAGGGCCACCTGCAGGTGGAAGATCAGATCGGCCGCCTCACCGGCGATCGCAGCCGGGTCGTCGTCCTTGCAGGCCATCACGAACTCGACACTCTCCTCGCCGATCTTCTTGAGGATGGTGTTGTCGCCTGCCGAGAGCAGTTTGTTGGTGTAGCTGCCCGGCTCGGGCCGCTCGCGCCGGCCGGCGATCAGCCTGGCCAGCTCGCTGCAGACATCGGCAGGCGGCGGCAGGGCGTCCGCACCGCCCGCGCTGGCCGTTTCGCCCTCCTCGAAGAAGCAGCTGCGGGCGCCGGTGTGGCAGGCCACATCACCGACCTGCTCGATGCTGAGCAGCAGCACATCGGCGTCGCAGTCGTAGCGGAGACCGCGGAGCCGCTGAAAGTGGCCGCTGCTGGCGCCCTTGTGCCAGAGCTCCTGCCGCGAGCGGCTCCAGTAGTGCACCTCACCGCTGGCCAGGCTGCGCTCGATGGCCTCCCGATTCATCCAGGCCAGCATCAGGACCGCCCCATCCAGACAGTCCTGGGCGATGGCGGGAATCAGGCCGGCGGCATCGAAACGCAGGCTGGCGATCAGCTCCGGGCCAGGCAACCCCCCGGCGGCGGGGCTGGGGAGCTGAAATGATTCCTCCAAGGCCTGCGCTGTCCGGTTGCTGCGATCCTCCCCCATCCCATGACGGCAGCTCCAGCGGCGGCCTACAGCTGCTCCAAAGTCTTCGGCGGTTACCCCTGCTGCCACAGGCAATGGCGCCACGCCGGCCACTGCCGTTTTCTGCACGGCTACAGCCGCACCTTCACCTGCTGGTTCCGGGCAAGCCAGCTCGATGCCAATGGCTTTGTGGTCGACTTCTCCAGCCTGCGGCCCCTGGAGGCCCAGCTGGCGGAGCAGTTCGATCACACCGTGCTGGTCAACGCCGACGATCCACTGCTTGACCAGTGGCAGGCCCTGCACGCCCTCAGCGCGCTGGATCTGCGGGTGATGGCGAATGTGGGCATGGAGGGCAGCGCCGCCTGGGTGTGGGAGCGGGCCAATGCCCTGCTGGCGGTCCGTGACGGCGGTCGAAGCTGCTGCTGGAAGGTGGAGGCCCGCGAAAATGAGAAGAACGCCGCCTGCTTTGAAGCCATCCCCGCCTGGTTCGAGGCGGGTGGGGGCGCCACTGACCGGCCGGCCCTGTGAACCTGGAGCGGCTCGCCACCACCTGGGCCCTGTTCCAGGCACTCCTGGTGGAAGCGATGCCCTTCCTGCTGATCGGCGTGGCGATCTCGACGCTGGCCCGCTTGCTCAGCCCCGGCGGGGCCTGGGTGCGGAAGCTGCCGGCCCACCCCCTGCTGGGCCCGCTCACCGGCGCCGCCCTCGGCTTCGCCCTGCCGGCCTGTGAATGCGGCAATGTGCCGGTGGCGCGGCGACTGCTGGCCAGCGGCGCTCCCCTGGCCACGGCCATGGGGTTTCTGTTCGCCGCACCGGTGCTGAATCCGATTGTGCTGGCCAGCACCTGGGCCGCCTTCCCCGACCAGCCCTGGCTGCTGGCGGCCCGCCCGCTCGGGGCCCTGCTGATCGCCCTGGTGCTGGCCACCCTGCTGCGCCAGCTGCCGGAGGCCGACCTGCTGACGCCGGCCCTGCTGGAGGAGCGGCGGTTGAGCCAGCCGCTCAGCCGCGTGACCCTGCTGGAGCGGCGCAGCGGCCTGATCGGTGTCGCAGAGGCGCCTGCCACCGCCGCCGTTCCGCGGCGGCTGCCAGCCATGGAGGTGCTCGGCCACGGCAGCAGCGAATTTCTGAACCTCGCCCTGCTGCTGGTGATCGGTTGTGCCATCGCCGCCCTGGTGCAGACCCTGGTGCCGCGTGCCTGGCTGCTGGCGGTGGGGGGCGCCCCCACGCTGTCGATCCTCAGCCTGATGCTGCTGGCGCTGGTGGTGTCGGTGTGCTCGAGCGTGGATGCGTTCCTGGCCCTGGGGTTCGCCGCCCAGGTCACCCCCGGAGCCCTGCTGGCCTTCCTGCTGCTGGGCCCGGTGATCGACTTCAAGCTGGTGGGGCTGTTCGGCGTGCTGTTCAAACCGCGGGCCATCCTGTTCACGGCGGTGGCCGCCAGCCTGGTGGTGCTGCTGATCGGCCAATGGGTGAACCTGGTGCTGCTGTGACGGTGGAGCCGCTGTGAACCGGGATTCACTCCTGCCGCCGATCAGCCTGGGGCTCTGGTCGATCGTTCTGCTGCAGAGTGCCGCCAGCGGCCGGCTCGATCTGCTCCTGCGCGCCGTGTTCCACCCCCTGGTCTGGGGCAGCGGCCTGGTGCTGCTGGTGCTGGCAGCCATCCAGCTGCGCTGGAGCGGCCGGACCACGGCCCGGCTTGCCCCACGCCAGCGGGCCGGCCTCCTGCTGGGTTGTGCCGCCGCGATCGCCGTCCTGCTGGTTCCGCCCCGCCCCTCCTTCGCCGACCTGGCGGCCAACCGGGGCCGGGAGCTACTGGAGGAGCCGGGCCTGAGCTTTGTGGTGCCGCCTGGCCAGCGCACCCTCACCGAGTGGGTGCGGCTGTTGCGCAGTGAGCCCGACCCTGGCCTGCACAGCGGCGATCCGGTGCGAATCAGCGGCTTCGTGCTGCCGGTGCCGGGCGACCGGCCCCAGCTGGCCAGGTTGCTGGTGCGCTGCTGCCTGGTGGATGCCACGCCGGTGGGTCTGCCGGTGCTCTGGCCCGGCAATCGCCCGGTGCCCCCAGCCGACCAGTGGCTGGAGCTGACCGGGGCGATGGCCAGCGAATCCTTCCAAGGCCGCGAGCGGAGCGTGGTGAAGCCGTCGCAGTGGCGGTTGATCCCCCGCCCCCGCAGGCCCCTGGAGCCATGAACGTCCTGGGCGTGGTGCTGTGGGCGGGGCTGGGCCTGGCCCTGGCCCAGCAGCAGCTGTTGCTGCAGCGACCCCCCCGGCTGCTGGAGTTGCGGCAGGCGGCGGCCAGCTCCGGACCGGCCGCCCTCAGCCTGCGCTTCAGCCGGCCCCTGGAGCCGGCGAGTGTGGCGGCCCGCAGCAGCTTCAGGCCGGCCTTGCCCTTTGACGTGCAGGGGAGCGGCAACCCGCTGCTGTTGCTGCCCAAAGCCGGCGAGCGGATCCTCTCCCCCCTGCGCCTGCGCCTGGGCGGGGAAGACGGCCGCGGTCTGGCCCTGGCCCCCGGCGAGCGCTTCTGGGACCCCCGCCCCCACCTGCTCGCCGTGGTTCCGGTGGCGGGCGGGGAGCAGCTTCAGGTGCGCCAGCACGATGGGCGCTGGACAGCGCTGACGCCGGTGTGGCCGGCGATCCCGGAGGTCCAGCCGCTTGGGGATGGTTCCGGCGTGGGCCTGGTCAGCCGCAACGGGCAGGGGGATCACCTGGTCTGGCGGCTGGGGCTGCGCACCCGCAACCTCACGGCCAGCCCGGCCGGGCTCGGTGTGGTGGTGCAGCAGAACCTGGAGCGGCTCAACGACGAGCCCTTGCTGTTTGCCCAGTTGAGCAGCAACCGCTCGGGCGATCTGCTCGTCCAGGTTTCGCCCCGGGCCGGGGGAGGGGAGACCACCCTGCTCTGGAAGCGGGATGGGGGGCGCCAGAGCCTGGCGCTCGAGGCGAGCGGCCCGATCGCCCTGCTTCCCCAGGGGGGCGAGGTGATCGTGCCGGAAAGCGAGGGACTCTCACTCCGCTCGCTGCCGCCCCAGCCGCCCCGGCGGCAGGTGCTGCCGGGCAGCCGTGATCTCAGCAGTTTCTGTCCCGTGGCGGGGCGGGCCCTGCTGGTGCGCCACTGGCCCGATTTCCGCCGCTCGCTGGAGCTGGTGGAGCCGGGCCAGGCGCCGCGAACCCTCTGGCTGGGCAGCGCCGGGCTGGCCGCCAGTGCCTGCTCCCGCGGCGGTGAGCGGGTCTGGGCGGTGTTGATCGAGGGGATCAGCCAGCCACGGTTGGTGCTGCTCGGCCTCGATCGAAGCGGCACGGTGCGGCAGCGGCGCGAACTGACCGGCTGGGAACTGGAACCGGGCACCGGCCTGCACTACGACCCCACGACCGACAGCCTGCTGCTCGCCCTGCGTCCCCACCCCAGGGCCCAGGGCGCTGGCAGCGCCAGTGAGCCACAGCGTCAGCAGGCCCGGGCCGCCCTGATCGATGCCAGCAGCCTGAAGCTCGACCTGCTGGGGCAACCGGTGCGGCAGGTGAGCTGGCTGGTGGCCGGCTGAATCAGCAACGACTAAAGTGCAGATTCGATTGTTGTTTGTCTGAGCCGCTTGGCGCTGGAGATCCTCTTCATCCTGGTGCTGATCGTCGCCAACGGCATCTTTTCCGGCTCCGAGATCGCTGTTGTCTCCGCCCGCAAGGTGCGGCTCCAGCAACTGGTCGAGAAGGGAAGCAGGCCGGCCCGACTGGCCTTGCGCCTGGCCGAATCCCCGAACGATTTTCTCTCCACGGTGCAGATCGGCATCACCCTGATCGGCGTGCTGAGCGGCGCCGTCGCCGGGGCGACGGTGGCCCAGCAGATCAGACCTGTCTTCGATCGCATCGAGGCTCTGCGGCCCTACAGCGAGGGGTTGAGCGTGACCCTGGTGGTGGCCCTGGTCACCTACCTCTCCCTGGTGATCGGCGAGCTGGTGCCCAAGCGCATCGCCCTGGCCAACCCGGAGCAGATCGCCTGTCGCATCGCCCCCGCCATGCGGGCGCTCTCGCGGCTGAGCGCCCCGGCCGTGCACCTGCTCGGCGCCTCAACCGACATCCTGCTCAAGCTGCTCAACGTGGCCGCCAGCACCGAACCCGACATCACCGAAGACGAGATCAAGGCCCTGATCCGCCAGGGCGCCGACACCGGTGTGTTCGAGGCCAGCGAGCACGACATGGTGCAGCGGGTGCTGCGCCTGGGAGATCGATCGATCAAGACGCTGATGACCCCCCGCACCGAGATCTTCTGGCTGGATCTGGAATCCTCCCTGGAGGAGAACCTCGCCGAGATCAAGGAATCGAACCATTCCCGTTTCCCGGTGGGACGCGGCAGCCTCGATGCCTGCATCGGCATCGTGCGGGTGCGCAACCTGCTCACCGCCCAGCTGGGCAGCGAACCCCTGGATCTTGAGGCCCTCTGCCAGGAGCCGCTCTATGTGGCGGAATCGACCCCTTCGCTCACCGTGCTGGAGGAGTTCAAACGCACCGGCGTTCACATCGCCCTGGTCACCGATGAATTCGGTGGCGTGGAGGGCATCGTGACACTCAACGATCTGATGGAGGGGATCGTCGGGGATCTTCCCAATCTGGAAGATGAGGAGGACCCCTCCTTTGTGAGCCGCGAAGATGGTTCCTGGCTGGTGGATGGCAGCCTCGACATCAACGAGTTCGATGATCGGATCGGCGCCAAGCTGCTCGGCTCAGACGAGCAGCTCCCCTACCACAACATGGCTGGATTCGTGATTCATACCCTGGAGCGCATTCCCAGATCCTCCGACCATTTCGAGTGGAAGGGCTATCGCTTCGAGGTGGTGGACATGGACAGCAAGCGTGTCGACAAGATCCTGGTCTCACCTTCTGCTCAGAAGTAACGGTTGCTGCTGCGCTCAGCCGGCTTCAGCCGCCATGGTTGGATTGGATTGATACCGATTCCTTCGCTCCTGCATGGTCTGTGAACGCTGCGGCTGCCGGATGATCGCCAAGACGAGCCCTGGCAAGTCAAACCTTGGCAAGTCAATTCTTGGCAAGGCAGGCATGGTGTGCGTGGATTGCGGCCATCCTGTCTCCGAGATCCACGCCAATCGGGGGCCGGGCAACTGGCTGCAAAGGCTCTGCATTCTTGGAGTTCTCCTGGTGCTCGCTCTATTGCCGGCACTGGTAGGGACAAACGGCTTGAGCGAGCGTGGTAGCAGCAAGCCGTTAACCGAACAAAGCCAGGAGGAGTGAAGCTGAACGCTTCCCAGTCTGGGCCGCTGTTCAGATCTCCATGGCAACGACTACCCCCTTCAGGGTGTGCGCCTCAGCCGGAGAGCCCTGAAAGCGATCCACAGCAAGGCCACGGCAATCAGCAGGATCACGCTGTTGCGCAGCAGCAGGCCAATGGGCTCGATCCATGTCAGCGCCTGGCGATAGCCGGCCCCAAGGCTGTGGCCAGCCGCCACCAGCGCCAGAATCCAGATCAGGCTCCCTGCACTGGTCCAGAACAGGAAGGCGCCTTGAGGCATCAGCTCGATCCCCGCCGGGATCGACACGAACGGACGGAGGCCTGGGACGAGCCGACCCCAGAACACCACGGCTGCGCCATGGCGTGAAAACCAGCTACGACTGACGGCCAGATCGGCTGGCTTGAGGCCAAGCCAGCGGCCGTGACGGCCGACCAGATGTTCAAGACGTTCCTCGTTCACCAGCCGACCGATCCCATACCAGAACCATGCACCGAGAACAGTGCCGATCAAGGCGGCGATCACCACGGGCAGCAACTGGAGCTTGCCCTGCTGCACCAGGAAGCCGCTGAGCGGCATGATCAGCTCCGATGGCAGCGGCGGAACCACGTTCTCCAGAAGCATGGCCAGGCTGATGACCAGATAGCTGCGCAAGGGATTCCCTTGCACCGATTCGCTGAGCAGGGCGATCAGGGCTTCGGCAAAACGCTGCAGCGAGCCTGGGGCTGCGGTGGAGCCGACCAGCAACTCAGGCATCGGCATGGGCGCGGCGGCGCCAGAGCCGCCACACCTTCTCCAGCTCCAGGTAGAGGAAGAACAACAGGCTGAAGCCCACGCAGATGGCCAGGTCGCGGAGGCTGAGGGGGGTGGTTTCGAAGAACTTCGAGAGGGGGGGCACATAGAGCAGGGCCATCTGCAGGGCAGAGGTGAACACAACGGCCCCGATCAGCCAGGGGTTCGAGAACGGATTCACCTGCACCAGGGGCAGATCGCTGCGGGCGGCCAGGGCATGGCCCATCTGGGCCAGGCAGAGCGTGGTGAACACCATCGTTTTCCAGGGGGCCCCGGCCCGGAAGGCATAGACCATCAACACGATTGTGATCACCGCGAACACCACACCGATCCTGAGGATGTAACTGCCGATTCCCCGCGCGAAGATCGATTCACCCGGTTCAGCCGGGGGACGTTGCATCAGCCCCTCCTCGCCAGGCTCCAGGGCCAGGGCCAGGGCGGGAACGCCGTCGGTCACCAGATTCATCCAGAGGATCTGGAGGGGAGAAAGGGGGGAGCCCACCAGGCCGAGCAGCGGCGCCGAGGCGATCGTGATCAGCTCACCGACGTTGCTGCCGAGGATGTACTTCACGAAGCGGCGAATGTTGGCGTACACCAGCCGCCCCTCCTCCACCGCGTTGACGATCGTGGCGAAGTTGTCATCGAGCAGCACCATGTCGGAGGCTTCCTTGCTCACCTCTGTGCCGGTGATGCCCATCGCCACGCCGATGTGGGCCTGTTTCAGGGCGGGGGCGTCGTTGACGCCGTCGCCGGTCATCGCCACCACCTGGCCGTTGGCCTGCAGGGCCTTGACGATCCTCAGCTTCTGCTCGGGCGGCACGCGCGCATAGACGCTGCAGCGGCTCACCACCTCCTGAAGCCCTGGATCATTGAGTTGCTCCAGCTCCCGGCCCAGCACCACCTCCGCGTCAGCGTCCACCAGGCCGATGTTCTGGCCGATGGCCCGGGCGGTGAGCGGATGGTCGCCGGTGATCATCACCGGCCGGATGCCGGCTTCCCGGCAGCGGGCCACGGCCACGGCCACCTCCGGGCGAGCCGGATCGAGCTGGGCCATCAGGCCAAGCAGCACCTGATGATCCAGCGACTGTTCGGGGCTGGTGTGATGGGGGGCGCAGGCGAAGGCGAGCACCCGCAGGCCTGAGGCGGCCAGGCTCCGCCCCTGCTCCACCCACCACTGCCGCTGGGACTCGGTGAGCGCCTCGACACCGGCGCCGCCGATCCAGCGGTCGCAGCTGCCAAGGATCACCTCCGGTGCCCCCTTGGTGATCAGCAGGGTGTGGGAACCAGCCGCCACCGCACCGAGCGGCTGCTGCAAGGTGCCTGCGCTGTCCTGCACCCACACCGCCATCAGCTGGCGTTCTGAGCTGAAGGGAATTTCAGCTTTGCGCTCGTACTGGCTGCGCAGGGCGAAGCCATCCAGCTGGGCCTTGCCGGCGGCCACCACCAGGGCGCCTTCGGTGGGATCACCCAGCACATCCCAGCTGCCGTCCTCCGCTTTCTTGAGCTCGGCGTCGCTGCAGAGCAAGCCAGCCGAGAGCAGCAGGTCCCTGGCTCCCGTGGTGATGCCTGCCGTCGCGCCAGAGGGAGGAGCGAGTTCCACGGGAGTGAAAGAACCGTGGGGGTCGTAGCCCTGGCCGCTCACGGCGATCGACTGGCTGCCGCAGCGCAGTTCCTCCACCACCTGGCGGTTCAAGGTGAGGGTGCCCGTCTTGTCGGTGCAGATCACCGTGACCGAGCCGAGGGCCTCCACCGCAGGAAGGCGGCGGATCAGGGCGGCCCGCTGCACCATGCGCTGGGTGCCGATCGCCAGGGTGACGGTGATCACGGCGGGCAGCCCCTCCGGCACGATCGCCACGGCCATGCTGAGCGCCACCTCCAGCAGGCCCAGCAGCGGCTGGCCCAGCAGCCAGCCGCCCAGCACCACCACCGCCACCAGCGCCAGCGCCGAGACCACCAGCACATTGGCCAGGCCATCGAGCCGCTCCTGCAGCGGCGTGGTTTCCCCCCCGGCGGTGTTGATCAGCTCGGCGATCTGGCCCAGTTCCGTGCCCATGCCGGTGGCGGTCACCACCGCCGTGCCCCGCCCCCGCACCACCTCGGTGCCCTGGAACAGACAGTTCTGCCGCTCCAGCACCGGCGTGGAGGCCTCCAGCACCAGATCCGCCTTCTTGAACACGGCCTCGGCCTCGCCGGTGAGGGCCGCCTCGCGCAGGCCCAGCTCGGCCACCTCCAGCAGGCGGGCATCGGCAGGCACCCGATCACCCGCCTCCAGGCGGATCAGATCACCAGGCACCAGCTGCTCGCTGGAGATCCGATCCCAATGGCCGTCACGCCGCACCGTGACCAGGGGCTGGGCCATCTCACGCAAGGCCAAAAGAGCACTCTGGGCGCGGCTTTCCTGGATGTAGCCCAGCAGGGCGTTGAGGCCCACAATCAGCACGATGGCGATCGCGTCTTTCGGAAACCGCTGGGCCTGGAAGGCAATCGCGGCCGACACGGCCGCCACCGCCAGCAGCATGATCAGCATCACGTTGCTGAGCTGATCCCAGAGGATGCGCAGGTTGCTGCGGCCCGGCGCCAGCTCCAGCTTGTTGGGCCCCAGGCGGGCCAGCCGCTCGGCGGTCTGAGCCGTGCTAAGGCCCTCACCGCTGGCCTCAAGCTCCCTGAGGCAATCCTGGGGGGTCAGGCTGTGCCAGGCGGGTGAAACAGGGCGGCTCAAGGTCGGCAGTCTGAAATCCTGGACACCTTAAGGGCATCACCAATGCCGTCACTTCTCACCACCCTGCTGATTCTGCTCACGGGGGTGTTGGTCGCCCGGCTATCAGCAGGCAGGCTGGTGGCCTGGGCTGTGCCCGCCATTGTTCTTGAGCTGCTGGTGGGGTTCATCCTCGGCAACACGGTGTTGCCGTTCGATGCCATCAAGCCGCTCAGCGGCATCACCGAGCTGGGGGTGCTCACCCTGTTCTTCCAGGTGGGGCTCGAAGTGCGCGGCGATCTGCTGGCCACCCGGCGCAACGCGATTCTGCGAACGGTTGCGCTCAGCTTCCTGGCTCCCCTGCTGGCCTACTGGCCCCTCAGCGAACTGTTCGGGATGGCCAGGCACGAAACCCTGCTCTGCCTGGCGGTGCTCAGCGCCACCGGAACGGGCGTGACCCTGCGGGTGCTCGCCCTCGGCAACGGCCTCCAGACCCCCTCGGGGCGTCTGCTGGTGGGGGTTTCGGTGCTGGATGATCTGCCGGCGATCGCCCTGTTGTCGCTTGCGATGGCGAGTGCGGGGCGGCCGATGGGGGGAGCGGGCCTGCCAGGGCCCGGCCCGCTCCTGGGTCTCGCCCTGGCGGCCCTGATCTCCCTGGCCGTCGGTCTGTGGGCCCGTCACCGCCGAGAGCGGCCCACCACGCCGCTGGCGATCCTGATCGTGTTGATCGCTTCGTCGTGGCTGGGCGAAGCCAGTGGCCTCACCTCCCTGCTCGGTGCCCTCTGGGGGGGGATCCTGCTGGGTCGCCTCAGTCCGCCCGAAGCGGATGTCTCCCGCACCCTCTCGGTGCTCTCGGATGTCTTCCTGCCGCTGTTCTTCATCAGCGTCGGGATGCGCATCTCGGTGGGCACGCTGCTGCAGCCGGCGGCCTGGAGCCTGGCGGCTGCCCTGGTGGTGCTGGCGGTGCTCAGCAAGCTCCTTTGCGGCCTGGGGATCACGGCGGCCGATCGCGCCGCCGGGGTCGACCGCTGGCTGGTGGTGTTCGGATTGATACCCCGCGGCTTGCCCGGCCTGGTGTTCGCCACCACGGCGCTCAGTGCCGGGGTGATCAACCCGAGCCAGTTCTCCGCCCTGGTGATCATGGTGACGGTGACCACGGTGCTCGGACTGCTGCTGCTGGAGCGCCGTCTCGCCATGGCGCCAAGGCCGCGGCGATCCGGGCTTGGCATCTGAGCTGGCGCAGGGCGGCCATTCCGGTACGTTGACCGCCAATCGCCTTCCGTTCCCGCGGCCCTATGGCAATCCGGTCGCTTGAACAGGTGTGGGGAGGGTTGCAGATCTGGCGCCATCGCCTCACGGTGCCCCAGTTCACGGTGGTCACCGGTCTTATGGTGATTGCGCTGGGAACCCTGCTACTGGCCTCCCCTCTCTGCTCCACCGATGACGTCGGCCTGTGGCAGGCCCTGTTCACCGTGACCTCAGCAATCACGGTGACGGGTCTGTCGATCATCGACGTGGGCAAGGACCTCACCTTCTTCGGGCAGATCACCCTGGCCGGGCTGATCATCACCGGCGGACTCGGCCTGATGGCCATCACCACCTTTCTGCAGGGGTTCGTGCAGGGACGCTCCGGCCTGCGGCATCGCCTCGACAAAGGCCGCTCCCTTGATGAGTTCGGCGTCGGCGGTATTGGCCCCACCTTCCACCGGATCCTGATCACCGCCGGCTGCGTGATGGGGGCGGGCACCGTGATCCTCTACAGCTTCGGGTTCACCGACATCAGCAACCACGGCGAGCGGCTCTGGGCGGCGATGTTTCACTGCATCAGTGCCTACAACAATGCCGGTTTCGGTCTCTGGAGCGACAATCTGGTCGGTTACAAAGGGCATCCCATCGTCAACGGGGTGATTGGCGGCCTGATCGTCACCGGCGGCATCGGTTGGCGGGTCACCAACGATTTCTGGGAGAAGCGCTTCCGGCTCCAGAAGCTCCACCGCCTCAGCCTGCACACCCGGCTGGTGCTGCGCAGCACCCTGTTGCTGATCGTGGTGGGGGCCGCCGGGCTGCTGTTCACGGAACGCTTCGCCCCGGACGGAGTGATCAACACCCTCTCCCTCTGGGACAAGCTGCAGGTGACGATCTTCCAATCGATCACCACCCGCACCGCCGGCTTCAACACGGTGCCGCTCTCGATCCAGACCCTCTCGGATGCGGGTCTGATGCTGATGATCGTGCTGATGTTCATCGGCGCCAGCCCCGGCGGCACCGGCGGCGGGATCAAGACCACCACCTTCGCCGTGCTGATGGGCGCCACCCGTTCCACCCTCGAAGGTCGCAAAGGGGTGATCATCCGCAACCATGAGATCCCCGGCGACATCCTGCTCAAGGCGGTGGGGGTGGCCCTGGCCTCCGGTCTGTTCGTGATCCTGATGACCCTGGTGCTGGGGCTTGGGCCGACGGCAGGAGGAGATCCAACCGATCAGCCCTTCAACTTTCTTGAGAAGTTGTTCACCTGCATGTCGGCGTTTTGCACGGTGGGACTCGATGTAGGGGTGACAGCCAACCTGAACCGCTGGGGCCAGCTGGTGCTGATGGTGGGAATGTTCGTTGGCCGGCTGGGGATCATGCTGCTGCTCTCGGCCATTTATGGCTCCAGGCCCCAGTCGAGGGTGGGCTATCCCCGCGAAGACGTGTTCATCTGATCCGGTTGAGCTGATTCTGTTGATCAGATTTTGTTGATCTGATTCTGTTCAGCCTGCCGCCTTGATGGAGCCCGGCTGGGCCGCCAGGGCCAGGGCCACCAGAAAGCCCAGCAGCTGGACGATCACCACACAGGGTCCGGAGGGCAGATTGAAGCTGCCGGAGAGCAGCAGGCCGAACACGGCGCAGACCCCGCCCAGCCCTGCGGCCAGCGCCACATAGCCGTTGAAGTGGCGGCTCACCAGCCGGGAGGCACAGGCGGGGATCACCACGAAGGCGCTGATCAGCAGCACCCCCACCGCCTTGATCGAGATCGCCACCACCACCGCCAGCAGCACAATGAACAGGAGGCGGTGCAGCGGTACCGCCACCCCACGCGAGCGCGCCAGGGGCTCATCGAGGGTGAGCAGGATCTGGTCGCGGCGGGTGAGGCCCAGGTAGCCCACGGCGGTGAGCAGCAGAACCACGAACAGCCCCAGGTCGAGCCAGGAGATGCCGAGGATGTCGCCGAAGAGCAGCTGATGGATGCCGCCCTTGTAACTGCGCACGAAGCTGAGCGCCACTACGGCAATCGCCAACGACGACGAATAGACAATGTTGAGCAGGGCATCGGTGGGCAGCGCGCTGCGTTCCACCAGACGGCTCACCACCAGGGCGAACAGCACGGCGAAGGGGATCAGCACCAGGGTGGGGTTGAGGCCCAGCAGGATGCCGAGGGTGATGCCGAGCAGGGCCGAATGGCCGAGCGCATCACTGAAGAAGGAGAGCTGACGCAGCACCGCGAAGCTGCCCAGCAGGCCGCCCAGGGCGCCGGTGAGCAGGCCGCCGATCAGGGCCCTCTGCATGAAGGGCAAGGCCAGCAACTCGGCCAGGGCCAGGCCTTCGTTCATCGGTGGTGGTGGTGATAAGGCACGTAGCCCCGGCCGTAGACCCGCTCCAGCTGGGCGGCGCTGAGGGCGTGGTCGGGGGGGCCGGAGCAGCGCAGGCTGCGGTTGAGGCACAGCACGCCATCGCAGGTGCGCCGCACCATCTCCAGGTCATGCGACACCTGCAGGATCGTCCAGCCTTCGCTGCGGCGCAGGTCGAACAGCAGGCCGTAGAACTGCTCCGCCGCCTGGCTGTCGAGGCCGGCCTGGGCCTCATCGAGCACCAGCAGGCGCCGCGGCCGCACCACGCAGAAGGCCAGCAGCACGCGCTTGGTCTGGCCGCCGGAGAGCTCGCTGATCAGCCGGTCGGCCAGATCGCTGCAGCCGGTTTTGGCCAGGGCCTGGCGCACCGCCTGGCGCCGCCGCTCGCCGCCGCGCCAGGGCAGTTGCAGCCCGGGCGGATCCCAGCCGAGGCCCACGAAGTCGGCCACGCTGAGCGGGCAGCGGTTGCGAACCGTGAAGGTTTGGGGCAGGTAGGCCAGCTGGGTCCGCACCGAAGCGGGCAGCTGCCCCTGGGGGCCCAGGGGGCGGCCCAGCACCCGCACCTGGCCGCTCTGGTGCGGAAGGATGCCGAGGATGGCCTGCACCAACGTGCTCTTGCCGGCCCCGTTGGGGCCCACCAGGGCCGTATCGGATTCGGCCGCCAGGGCAAAGCTGACGCTCTCCACCACGCTCACGCCCTCGCGTCGCACCGTGAGGTCACTGACTTCGAGAACCATTTCCGCCATGGCTGCAGCCTACCGAGTGTGCGGCTGCGGCACTGCTTGGAAGCGCCCAGTTGGGCAGAGCCTGCTCACTTGCCGAAGGCACCCACCAGGTCCTTCACATTGCGGCGCAACTGGGCGGCGTAGTAGCCGGGTTTTTCAGCCTCGGCCGGGCCGGTTTCGAGCGGATCGAACACGCTCACCCGCACCCCCAGATCGCTGGCGAGGGCGTTGAAGGAGCGGCTGCCTTCCTGAGGTTCGGAGAGCAGGGCCTGGAGATCCGATTGCTTCACCTGCTCGGCCACCCGTTGCAGATCGGCCGGGGTGGGGTTCTGCTCGGGTGCCTCCACCACAAAGGCGGCGCGGAGCTTGTAGCGCTCGGCGAAGTAGGGGGCGAAGTCGTGGAAGGCCACGAACGTTTTGCCCGCGAAGGGCTTGAGCTGGGCGGCGAGCTCGGCATCGAGGGCGCGCAGCTCGGCGCTGAAGCTGGCGGCGTTGGCGCTGAACTGCTCCTTGCAGTCGGGCTTGGCGGCGATCAGGCCATCCCGGATGGTTTCCACCTGCTGAATGGCCCGCAGGGGATCAAGCCAGATGTGGGGGTTGATCGGGCCGTGGTCATGGCTGTGATCGTGGCCATGGTCATGCCCGTGGTCGTGGTCGCCGCCGGCCTTCTGCGCGGGCTTCGCTTCCGTCTTCTCTTCGGCATTGGCCAGGGTGGCCACGCCCTTACTGGTGTCGATCACGCGCAGCGCGGTGTTGTCGGCGCTGGCGATCAGCTTGTCGAGGAACGACTCCAGACCCAGGCCGTTCTTCACCAGCACATCAGCCTTCTGCAGCTTCACCAGATCCGAGGGGGTGGCCTGGAAGTCGTGGGGCCCGACGTTGGCGGGAATCAGCTCCTGCACCGTGGCGCACGTGCCGGCCACAGCCCTGGTGAATTCACTGATCGGCAGGAAGGTGGTGACCACATTCAGGCCCGGCGCCGTGCTGGCCGCAGGCTTCTGGCTGGATGCCCCGCAGGCGACCAGCAGGGCGGCGGCGGCCAGCAGCGCCGTCCGGCGCAGGAAGAGACGCATGGCAGGGAATGGGAAAAGGGCCCAGCCGCCGAGACGATCGGCAACTCGAATTGAGAATCGTACTCATTTGTGCGTCGCCGCAGCTCTGCTCCGTGGCGGCGCTCCATAGGATCTGCACTGAACCGCGCTCGTCCTGGCCATGGCTCCCGAGGCAGCTGTTCCCCTTGCGAACCGAAGCCCCCTGAACCCAAGCCCCCTGAACCCGAAGCAAAGCCATCTGCTCGATCAGCTGCAGGCAGCCGGCCATGAGCTTTCCGGCCAGGACCTGCACGCCCGCCTGCGGGGCACTCCCCACGGCATGGGGCTCGCCACCGTGTATCGCCACCTGCGCCAGCTCCAGCAGCGTGGTCTGGTGCGCTGCCGCCACCTGCCCAGCGGCGAAGCGCTCTACGCCCCCACCGAACGGGACGAGCACCATCTCACCTGCGTCGATTGCGGCAGCACCGTGACCCTGCCGAGCTGCCCCATGCACGAGGCACAGCTGAACCCCCACCAGCTCGGAGGCTTCCAACTGATGTTCCACACCCTGGAATTCTTCGGGCTGTGCCCGGGGTGCAGGGAGCGGCAACACGAGTCTTGAGGTGCCCCGGCAGCTGCCCCGCAGAGCCGACTCAGCGTTGCTCCCCCCACATCCGCAACAGGTTGCTGTAGCTGCGGCTGAGCAGGTCGAACGATTCCCCCTTCCCCTGCTGGCTGAACAGCAGCCTGTGGATCCGGGCCGGCAGTGCCGCCGCGCTCAGCAGGGGATGAGCCTGCAGGGCCTGGCTCACCAGCGGCGCCAGTTCCTGTTGAAGGGCGCAGCCGCGCTCCAGCTTGCGGTTGTGCTTGACCTGCCGGGCATGCCAGCCGGCAGCAGCGATTCGATCGGGACATGCATCGGCACGGCAACGGCGGCATTCGCGGACGATCACTGTTCCACGACCGCTCCTCCGTTCCGGGCTCATCGGGGAGAAGCCAGTGAAGGGTTCTGCGGCCAACGGCACCTAGGGATGTGCCATTGGTGAGCGGCGCATGCTTATTTCCGTGCACAATCGCCTCGGTTGGCTTCTGATCCCCATGCAGCGCTCAAGCATCGCTCTGTTTCTGGCCGCCACGGGGCTGATCGCCGGGATGGCTGGCTGTGGCAAGGCTCCCGAACCCAGCGAGTCGCAGAACCCTGCGGCCGGGCAGTCCCAGCCTGATGACAACGAGGCCGAGGACGACAAAAAAGAAAAAGAAAGCGATACCAACGAAGGCGGTGAGGGAGGCGAAGGCGGCGAAGACTGAGCTCGCCACCCAAGGGCCTTGGCTTGACCGGAAGGGCAAGCGCCGCCCATGGCATCGCCATAGATTTGATAACCATTATTATTCTTGGTGGCTGGTCTGGGTGTCCCTTGCCCTTGGCCTTCTGTCCTGCCCCGCCTGATCTCTCCATGATCCACACCCTGGTCCGCCTGCTTACCCCTGCCGCCTTGGCCCTGCTGGCCCCGCTGGCACCTATGGGTGCCGTTGCCGCTGAGCTGAACCTGGAGGCGATCGGCAGGTATGCCGGCAGCGGCGGCGGGGAGAGCCGGGAGCAGGTCACCAGCATCAACCAGTTTTCTGATCTGCAGCCCACCGAGTGGGCTTACCAGGCGCTCGCCAACCTGGTGGAGCGCTACGGCTGCGTCGCCGGTTATCCCGATGGCACCTTCCGCGGCAAGCAGCCCCTCAGCCGCTGGGAAGCCGCCGCCCTGCTCAACGCCTGCCTCGACCGCATCACCGAGGTGACCGATGAGCTGCGCCGCCTGGTCAAGGAGTTCGAAGCCGAGCTGGCCGTGCTCAAGGGCCGGGTGGGTGGCCTCGAAGCCAAGGTGGGTGAACTGGAAGCCAACCAGTTCTCCACCACCACCAAGCTCAGTGGCCTCGCCACCTTCGTGGTGGGCGCCAATGCTTTCGGCGGCAGCGCCGACACCGTGCTTGATCAGAGCCGGGCCGAGGTGGGTGCCACCACCTTCAGTTACGACGTGCAGCTGGTCTTTGATACGAGCTTCAGTGGCAAGGATCTGCTGCGCACCGTGCTGCGCGGGGGGAACTTCGGCAGCAGTGCCTTTGGCGGCGCTGGCCCCACCGGCGGACTGTCCACGCTGGAAATCGCTTTCCAGGAGGATTCAGGCGCGGATGCGGTGGGCATCGACAAGCTCTATTACCAGTTTCCGATCGGCAGCGGCTTCACCGCCACCCTGGGCGGCCGTGTCGGCCAGGAGGACATGCTGGCGCTCTGGCCCAGCGTTTACACCTCCGAGCCGATCCTCAACCTCTTTTTCCTCAACGGCGCTTCTGGCCTCTACAACAAGAACGCTGGCGCCGGTGCAGGGCTCTGGTGGCAAAGCAACGGCTGGAGCGTTAGCACCAGCTATGTGGCTGCCGCCGGCACGATTGGCGACCCCAGTCAGGGAGGGCTCGGCAACGCCAACAGCCAGGGCACCGCGACGGCCCAGTTGGCCTATGCCAGCGAGCAATGGGCACTGGCTGCTATCTACAGCTTCATCCAGCAGGGCGTACCCCTGCCCGGCGCCACCCCGTTCACCGCCCAGGTGTTCGAGCAGAACACGGCCAGCCATACCAACGCCTTCGGACTGAGTGGCTACTGGCAACCGGCCGCTTCGGGCTGGCTGCCCTCGATCAGCGCCGGTTGGGGAATCTATGCCACCGCCTACGACGAAGCACAGTCGGCGGGCTCCCTGCTCACCAGCCAATCGTGGATGGTGGGGCTGGAGTGGAGTGACGTGCTCTGGAAGGGCAACACGCTCGGCATGGCGGTCGGCCAGCCGATCTTCGCCACGGCCCTGGAAGGCAACGACACCCCCAATGACGGCAACTATGTGTGGGAGTGGTGGTACAAGTTTCAGCTGAGCGACAGCATCTCCGTGACACCGGCGCTGTTTTATCTGAGCCGGCCGCTCGGCCAGGACACGCCAGCTGGAGAGAGCTTCAACCAGCTGGGGGCCCTGATCAAAACCAGCTTCAGCTTCTGAAGAACAGGCCCCAGCCCATCAGGATGGAGCGACGCCACTGCCAAGCCCATGAGCCTGCTGCGCGAGATCATGCAGAAGTTCGGCCGGCAGGGGGCCCGCTCCGCTCCTGCCTCCACTTCGTCCAACGATCTGTCCACCACTCCGGCCACCGATCTGGCCTATGCCGAACAGCTTGAGTCCTGCTCGGACGATGAACTGCTCTATGAGTGGGCCTGGTTGGAGCGGCGCCTTGAGGCGCTTGCCCTCGCCAGCGGAGCAGACGCCCGGGCCCAACGGCAGGAGGCGATCCGCTGGCGCCGTGAGCTCGTAACGGCCCTTGAGCAGCGGGCCCTATCGCCGGTGCCGCTGCGGGGTCCGGTCGACCCCGCCTGCCACGCCTGGGAGGTGAGCGAGGAGGCCACGCGGCTGGCCTGGCGCCTCGGGCGCGGCCAAGGCACCAGACTGAGCTGATCCGATCTCCCGCCCTTTCCCCCCGGTCATGAGCAGCATCGCCACCAGCCTCAACCCCTTACCGGTCACGATCCTCACGGGTTTCCTGGGGGCCGGCAAGACCACCTTGCTCAATCACATCCTTGCCAACCAGGAGGGGGTGAAAACCGCTGTGCTGGTGAACGAGTTCGGCGAGATCGGCATCGACAACGACCTGGTCATCGCCACCGGCGAAGACATGGTGGAGCTGAGCAATGGCTGCATCTGCTGCTCGATCAACGGCGAACTGCTCGAAGCGGTGGAGCGGATCCTGCAGCGCCCCAACCCGGTGGATTATCTGGTGGTGGAAACCACTGGCCTGGCTGATCCGCTGCCGGTGGCGATGACCTTCCTGGGCAGCGAGCTGCGCGACAGCACCCGGCTCGATTCGATCATCACCCTGGTCGATGCCGAGAACTTCGACCAGGCGCTGGTGGAGAGCGAAGTGGGCCGGGCCCAGGTGGTTTATGGCGACATCCTGCTCCTCAACAAGGGAGATCTGGTGTCCGAGCAGCAGCTCCAGGCCCTGGAGACCCAGCTGCTGGCCATCAAGCCCGAAGCGCGCATCCTCCGTTCGGTGAAGGGGGCCGTGCCCCTGCCACTGCTGCTCAGCGTCGGACTGTTCGAATCCGATCGGGTGGTGGCCGAGCAATCGACCCCCCCCGACCACGGCACGCCCCATGGCCACAGCCACAGCCACGATCACGGCCACAGCCACGCTGATCACCACAGCCACGCGGATACCCATAGCCAGCCAGAAACAAGCCATCCGGCCGATCACCTGGCGATCGAAGGCTTCACCTCCCTGTCCTTCGCCGCCGATGGGCCCTTCGGTCTACGCAAATTCCAGAACTTCCTGGACAATCAGTTGCCGGCGGGGGTGTTCCGGGCGAAGGGGATTCTCTGGTTCAACGAAAGCGAGCGTCGCCACGTGTTTCACCTGGCCGGCAAGCGCTTTTCGATCGATGACAGCGACTGGAGCGGCGAGCGCAAGAACCAGCTGGTGCTGATCGGCAAGGGCCTCGACCATGCCACCCTGCGGCAGCAGCTCAAGGCCTGCGTTGCCAAGGATGCCGGCAAGGGTTTTTCCTGATCGGGGCCCCGCCGGCCGGAACCAGGCCCGTAAGTGCGGGAAATCCGGCCCTTACTCCGCCACCATTGACACAGTCCAGCCGTGGAACCTGGTTACGCTGGGTTGACTATGAGCCGACGTCATGGCTGAAATTCTGCTTTTCGCCGGCGTCCTCGCCCTGTTTGGTCTTGCCTTCTGGCTCACCACCAATTCGGACGACGACAATTCCGGGGGAGGGTTGATGCAGCCTGCCCTGGTTCCCGTGCGGGTCCGGTCCCGTCCCTGAGCGGTTCGGGCCGGTTCAGGTACCACCAAGGCCAAGGATTAGTGACATTTGTCACCTGCTGCCGAACTCTTTGGTCGTATCCCAGCAACAGCCGATTCCTACGCTCCAGAGATTGATTCAGCGCCCAGTGGCGCATCAATCTCCTGATGAAACTGTTCCCTTTCACCACCCTGCAGGTGGCCACAACTGGCCTGCTCGCCGTTTCCATGGGTGGCGCCATCGGTGCTGGATTGGCCCAGCAAGCCCCGGCCAACCGCAAACCCGTTGAGATCGGGGTCTACTCCGGCCGCCACTACAACACCGACAAAGAGCTCTACCGCCAGTTCACCGCCCGCACGGGCATCAAGGTGAACGTGCTGGAGTCCAAGGACGACGCCATCATCGAGCGACTCAAATCCGAAGGCCGCAACAGCCCCGCCGATGTGCTCGTGCTGGTGGATGCCGCCCGCCTTGACATCGCCACCGACCAGGGCCTGTTCCAGCCCAGCCGCTCCGCAGCCCTGCAGCGCGATGTGCCCGCCAACCTGCGCGATTCCCAGGGTCGCTGGTACGGCCTCACCCGCCGCGTGCGCGCTGTGGTGGTCAACCCGAAACTGGTGAATCCCGCCACGATTCGCACCTACGCGGATCTGGCCAACCCGGCCTTGAAAGGCAAGCTCTGCCTGCGGGAGCGCAAGAGCCCCTACAACCAGTCTCTGGTGGCCAGCCAGATGATCCTGCGCGGTGAAAGCACCACCCGCGCCTGGGTGCGCGGCATGGTGGCCAACGTCAAACAGCCGTTCTTCACCTCCGACACCCCCCTGGCCCGTGCCGTTGCCCGGGGTGAATGCGGGGTCGGTGTGGTCAACTCTTACTACGTGGCCCGCATGCTCTCAGGCGCTGGCGGCGCCGAAGACAAGCGTCTGGCCGAGCAGTTGAAAGTCATCTACGTGAATCCGTCCCACGTCAACATCAGCGGTGCCGGCGTCACGCGCCATGCCAGAAATCCCCAGGCAGCGATCAAGCTGATCGAATTCCTCGCTTCCCCCACCGGCGGCCGCGGCTATGCCGAGGCCAACAACGAGTACCCGCTCAAGGGTGTGGGCAACAACCCCTTCCTCAAGGGCTTCGGTACGTTCAGGGCGGATGGCGTCTCGGTTGAGCAGATCGGCTCTCGCAGCAGGGCCGCCACCCAGGCGATGGAAGCAGACGGCTGGAAGTAGGACACCGAATGGCTGCATTGGCAACAGCCGAACGCCTAACAGCTGTCAAGGGGCCGCCGCCCATGCGGCGCGCCTCCCTGACAACAGCAGTTGTGGTGGTCTCAGCCCTGGCCTTGCTGCCGGTGCTGATGCTGGTGGGCTATGCGCTGCTGGCCCCCAGCTCCAGCACCCTCCAGCTGGGCGCTGAGGGCCTGGAGCAAGTGGTCAACACTGTGGTGCTCGTCGCCGGCGTCGGCCTGATCGGCGCCGTCGTGGGTACGGCAAACGGGTGGCTCACGGCCTGCTGCCAATTTCCAGGGCGGCGTTGGTTGCGCTTAGCGCAGGTGCTGCCTCTGGCGGCACCTGCTTTTGTGCTGGCCGCCGTGCTCGTCGACCTCGGCAGCCGCTGGGGCTTCCGCTTTCACGGCATCGGCTGGGCCGTGCTGCTGCTCAGCCTCACCACGTACACCTATGTGTTTCTGCTCTCCACCGAGAGCTTCTCGATGAGCGGCCATCGCCAGCTGGAGGCCTGCCGCAGCCTGGGCGTCGGCCCCTGGGGCAGCTTTCGGCGGGTGGCGCTGCCCCTGGCGCTCCCCTCGATCGGGGCTGGTGTAGCCCTCAGCGGCATGGAGGTGGTCAATGAACTGGGTGCGGTCGAACTGCTCGGCGTGCCCACCCTTTCGCGTGGGATCCTGCAGCGCTGGCAGGGAGAAGGGGATCTGCAGGGAGCCGTGGGGCTGGCCCTGATTGCCCTGGTGATGGTGAGCCTGCTTGTGGGGGCCGAGCGCTGGTTACGCCAGCGCAGCCGCCGCTGGAACATGGGCCATGAAGGCAGCAGCTCGCTGCAGTGGCAGCTGACTGGCTGGCGTTGCTACGGGGCCCAGCTGCTCACCGTGGTGCCCCCGGTGGTCAGCCTGGCGATTCCACTCATCTGGCTGGTGATGAGTCTCGATCACCTGTTGAGCGATTCGCTCGAAGACCTGGTGGCGCTCACGTTGCGCAGCCTCGGCCTTGGCCTTGCCGCCGCTCTGGTCACCGTGGTGGCGGCGGTGCTTCTGGCGATCGCCCGCCGCTGGCTTCCCCAGCCCTTCCTGCGCCAACTCACCTTCGCGGCCGGCATGGGCTACGCGATCCCCGGCACGGTGCTGGCCCTGGCGCTGATGCTGATCGGTGGTCCGCTCGGGCTCAGCCCCCTGTTGCTGTTGCTCTGGGGCTACAGCGATCGTTTTCTGGCCGTGTCCAAAGGGGGGCTCGATGCGGCTCTGGAGCGGATTCCGCCCAGCGTGGATGAGGCAGCCACCTGCCTGGGCTGCAGTTGGTCTCAGGTGCTGCGACGCGTGCACCTTCCCCTCCTGAAGGGCCCGATGCTGGTGGGGGCCTTGCTGGTGTTTGTCGACACGGTCAAGGAGCTGCCGCTTACCTTCTCGTTGCGCCCCTTTGATTTCGACACCCTGGCGGTGCGGGTGTATCAGTACGCCGGTGATGAGCGGGTGTCGTCCGCCCTGGTGCCGGCCCTGCTGATCGTGGCTTTAGGCCTGGTGGCGGCGGTGGCGTTGATGCCCAGCCTCGAGCGCTTCAGCTCAGGTGTTCAGCAGCGCTGAGCCATCCAGCCGGCGGATCACCACCACCCCCGGCCGTGGCGGCCGGCCAGGAGCGCCGGTGGGCCAGTTCGAGCCGAGTGTCACCTGGCGCAGCTGGGAGAAGCGGCTCCCCTCCCGGTCCATGAGGTCGAAGGCCTGGAATTCCTCCATCCCGGCCAGGTGGGTGCCGTTGGCTTCGCCGGGGTGCTGGACCGCCAGCAGCAGGCTGCGCTCGGCCGGATCAAGGGCGAGGCCGCACAGCTCGCACTCGTTCGGCCCTACCGCAAAGCAAAGCGCCTCCCCGGCGGCAACGCCCTGGCGGGGGAGCAGCCAGCAGCCGTTGTTGCCGAACAGGTCGGTGGAGGAGGAGCCACTGCTGCGGTCGGTGACCATCCAGAGGTTGCCGGCGCGATCGAGGGCCAGGTTGTCTGGATTGGTGAAGCCCATCCCCCCGGCCCAGGGTTCGCCGCCGGTGGCCACCATGCGCCAGCGGAACTGGCCCTCCCCGACTGGCCCCGCTTCGCTGAGCCGCATCACGAAGCCGTGGGGCCAGCTCGCCTCGCCGTTCGGCCCCTGGAACATCGCCGGGTCGGCGCCGCCTTCGAGGTCGGGGCTGCCGGAGGTGAAGGCGATCAACAGGTCGCCCGTGACCGGATCGAGATCCGTGTCCTCAGGCCGGGCCGTGGGGGTGGCGCCCACGGCATTGGCGGCCAGGTGGGCGTCGATCAGGATGGCTCCGAGTTGCTCCTCACCCCTGCCGGCGTAGAGGGCGCCCAGGCTGGGGAAGCGCTGGGCATAGGCCTGCACCTCGGCATCTCCTCTGAAGGTGACCCCCCCAGCCTGACGCCGGTCGGGGTTGGGCAGCATCACAGGCACCGACAGGCCGGCAGCGCCGAAGCCGGACGGCAGGAAGGGATCCAGTGGCGTGGAGGGCAGCAGCGGAATCCAACGGCCGCTGCCGTCGGCGTTGAAGCGGGCCGCCTCCAGCCGCCCCTGGCTGAACAGGGCGGAATTGCCCTTGTCGAGTCGATTCCTCACCAGGCCAGAGCTCACGAAGCGGTAGAGGTGGCCGCCGCGGCGATCGCAACCGGAGTACACCACCAGCGGCTCCTTCTCCACCGCCCGCACGGCCACCGCTTCGTGGCGGAAACGGCCGAGGGCAGTGTGCTTGGTGCCCGGATCGTCGCGATCGGCAGGATCGATCTCCACCATCCAGCCGTACTTGTTGCCGGCCAGCCCGTACACGTTGCCCAGGCCATCCAGGTCGCCCTGGCGGCAGACCAGGGGCCGCTCCCGTGGGTGCAGGGAGCTGCCATCGGCAAACACCGGTTCGCACACGTAACTCTGGAAGTTCTCCTCGGCGCTCAGCACCGTGCCCCAGGGGGTGGTGCCGCCGGCGCAGTTCGCGAAGGTGCCGATCACCCGGTCGGCAAGACCGTCGTCGTAGCCGAGCCGCTGGCGGCGCCGGAAGACGGCCGCGGCGGGGCCGCTCACCTTGAGGCGCTGCTCCGGCCGGCTGAGGCCGCTCAGCCCGGTGATGCGGCGATCAAGCGGTCCGGGCTGGCGCAGCCAGCCTCCGCCCGGAGCCGCCGCCAGGCTGGCCACGCCGATGCCCAGGTCGGTCATCGCCTGGTCCGCCACGCCCCGCAGCAGGGGCCAGAGCGGGTCCGTCGCCGCCAGGGCCGTGCAGTCGATCCGTCCACCCCGCGAGCTGAGGGCCTCCAACAGCTCAGACCAGGGCAGGGGCTGGCCCACCACTTCGGCAAACCCCGCCAGCCAGGGACGCTCGCTGATGTACTCGAAGTTGATCGTCAGCAGGGCCCGATCCGGCCCCTGGGGTGTGAGGGCCAGGAAGTCGTTGTTGTAGCCCACCCGGCTGTCACCGAGGGGATCCCCCCAGGCCAGCAGCAGGTCGGCGCGGAAGCCCTCCGGCACCACCAGCCGATCCTGCAGGAGATAGCGGCCGTAGCGGCGGCGCTGCTCATCGGCCGCCAGGCCATCGGTGGCCAGGGGCAGGGGCGCCAGAACCGGCTCGAAGGGCAAGCCTGCGGCGGGGCGGGGCGCCGTGGCTGACGCGCTGGCTGATGCCGATGCCGCCAGACCTGGTGCCGCCAGGGCTCCGCCGCTCAAGCCGAGCAGGGCCAGGAACTGGCGGCGCTGGAGGGTCATCGGGGCGCAGGGCAGTGGGGGGTGATGCGGGCCAGACGGCTGGTCTGCAGTGGATTGAAATTGTCATCGCTGACCAGCAGCAGTGTCGGTCGTCCATCCGACAGGGGCGGGCCAGGGGCGAGACCTTCCCAATTCTCCGGAGTCAGGCCAGCCGCCTGCAGGTCCCAGTCCTGCAGCGGCCGCAGCGGTGGAACGGCCGGGTCTGGCGTGGGCAGCAACACCAGACGGTTCCACCAGCGTGTCGGGGCCTCGTAGCCGCGGATCAGCCCCAGCAGACCCGCTGGAAAGCCAGCCGGGCCAGTCTGTCCGCTGAAGGCCAGCAGGTCGGTGAGGCCCCATCTGGCGCCGGCAAGGGGAAGCTCAAAGGCCCCGAGCGCTCGAAACAGCGGCTGGCCGGGACCGGGGCCGGGACCTGGGGCGGGACCTTGGCCGAAGCCGAGCAGGCGCACCTGGCCAGGCGGGTCCTGCAGCAAGGGGCGCTCCGCCGCCAGCAACAGCTCTTTGAACAGGGGTGGCAGCAGAGTGAGCGATTCCGGGCCCTGGTTCCCATCCAGTCCGCGACCCGGGGCGGGGCGCCAGTCTTCGGGCAGCTCCAGGGCCTGGCGCAGCCGTCCGCTGCGGCGATCGAAGCGCAGCAACTGGGCCGGTTGCTCCGCCGTGCGGCGTCCTTCGCTGGCGACCCAGAGATCCTCGCCTCGCAGCACCAGTCCCTCCCCATCGAGGGGGTGCTCGAACGGCTGGCCGCTGGCGGTGGTGAACCGCAGGCGACGGCCGAGGAGCGGCGCCGGCGCATCGGCTGAGCCCAGCCTGCCCACGCCGTGAATCGGAATCAGAAAGGGGACCGGCGAATCACTGAGCAGCCACAGCGTCTGTCCGCCTGGGTCGAGAGCAGCGGCTGAAAAGCCGCCGAGGGGTTGGCCGTCGCTGCCTTCACGGGGCAGCTGGATGTCCGCCACCAGCTCCCAACTGCTGGGGGCGGAGCAGGGCATCACCCAGGACTGGGCGGCCACAGGGGGCGGTAAGGGGCTCGGCGGGACGTTGACCACGCAGGAGACGACTGGATCAGACCATCACGATGGACGAAATCGGCCAGGCGTGCAGTGGAGAGAATGGCGCGGTGCTGGGATCAGAGCCTGGCCCATTCATCCGGCAGCTCAGTGTGCCTGCAGATGGCACCACCTTGATAGGGGATGATCACTTGTGATTCATCAAGGAAATTGATGAGTTATCACGCCAATCAATAGGGGCTCGCTGCGTTGATCGAACCTTGGCATGTGAGAGTTGCTACCCAATGCCTTGATTGCTCCGTGACTGGCCCCGAAGGGAAGGGTCTTCTCAATGGTTCGCCCACTGGAATCAGAGGACGTATGGGTCAGCCGATCCGTAGGCTGGGCGGCTGGATTCCTTGCAAAGATGTTCTTTATGCTACGCCTGACTGTCGCTTCTTGTTATCACTCGCCTGTTCAGTTCAGCAAGATAAGTGGACTTCAGCAGCACATTTACTATGGATGAATCAAGGCATGAATCCACCGAAGACTCCGATACCTTGGATCGCATCCTGCAACTGACCAACCTCCGGGATTGGTGCATGGAGCGTCTTGCTCTGTTGTCGCTCAGAAAGAACCAAGACGATGCGCGTTGCCTCACCAGCGAGCATCTGGAGATGTCGGTGGAAACGAATGCATGGAAAACCCTTTGGGTTCACTCGGGGTGGCGCCCGAGGGTCAGAAGAGTTGATCTAGGAGCCTGTTGCACTTAGATCACCCAGCAGACAATGGGGACTCTTCCGCGTCCGAAGAGATTTAATCCCGAATCGAACTGAGAAAGACGTGAATCGATTTTGGGGCGGTGGTTCGGTCAAATCAGTTGTACTGCAATGAATCTCGGGCTTTTGGCTGTCCTGAAGCATGGGCGAAGGCGAGACCTGCCTGATACCAAATTTGGCGCTGGCGTTCAGTGAGTCGGGTCATTTCTCTCATTACTGTCTATGTGCAACAGGTTCCTAGCGCGCACAGTTCAGCACAGTGGAAGCGAAAATAGAAATCACTCCAGCAACCAAAAACGTAGACCCAAAGTATCATGGTTGAAATAAAAGGTGTATAGACTTATGCGATATAGCTAGGAATTGGACAAAGAGCCTTCCCAGACTTCAAGTCCGCCTTGAGGGTTCTCTACATATTCGTATTCATTGCAAAAGTTATTATATGAAGCTATCTTTGGGCCGTACGGATTTGCTGTGCCGACATAAAGAGAGCCATTCACTGAAATCATATTACGAATGCCAATATTGTAAGGATTGCCAAAGCCGTGTCGATCAACTGGAAGCCAGTTAACCCCATCAAAACTACGCCAGAGTTCAAATCCAGCTTGATTAGAAATAAGTTGATCGATACCAATCTGGTTGGCCAAACGAGCTCCACGAGGTGGAAGCCTGTTTAGATTTGCAAAAGAAAGCATGATGCAGCAATTACAAGTCCCCAGATAAAGCCAGCCATCATGAACAGAAAGATGCCAGAAGTAACCATTAAACAGGTTGCCACAACCGGGTGACAAGCCTGCTAATGGTGGGCTGAAATGGCCCCCTGAAAGTCGATGCTGCCCAATGATTACCTCCCACTTATCATTGGAGTCAATCCGAATCAGCTCTGATGCAGCTGGACCAATATCATTATAAACATCATAACCACCGTTTTGAATGGCTGAACCAATGTATAGATGATCCTTGAATTCACACATGCTTATAACTCCCTGATTTAGCTTACCGCGATTCGCACCAAAAGAAATAACTCTAGTCCATTTATATGGAGGCCTGCCTTGACAATCAGTCTTCCACACCTCATAACCAGAATTATTAAGTGTTCCTCCGTAAAGAAAACCGTTGAATGGGCAAAGGGTGAAAATAGCGTCATTCGAACTATTCCCAAAACCTGGTTCACTTACAGGCCGCCAACGACCTGAGGATGGATCATCGGATTCATAGACGATAGGAAAATCTGAAATATTATGCTTAGAAGAGCGGCTCCCAGATGGCGATGTGTAAATATTATTGTTAAAAGGAATCAAAGAACGAATACTTGTGATTGGAAGATCTAAAATTCCATAATCAGAGACCTGATCAAACGATTGACCATCAGAAGAACGTAGAATAAGAGCACCAGGGCTCCGTCCAGGCGCCGTAGTTGCAACATAAAGACAGGGTTCAAGATCGGCCTTACCCTTAAATACACACATTGAGCGATATCCAAACTCCCGCGGAACATCTGAAAAGTCACTAGTACTGACGAGCGGTGAGGTGAATACATGATTCCAGCTCCTAGTATATAAATCAAAACTCCAGATCTGAGCTCGTCGGTCAATTTGATATAGTTCATCAATAGACTTAGGGCGCTCTACGGGCCAGATATTAAGGTAATCCCATGCATCAGAATTACGATGCAGACTTAATGCCGGAAGAAGTGCACGGGTGGTGCCAACAAATATTTTATTTTTAAAAAGGGCCATGGAATGGGCATGACTATTATGCCCATCTCCAAAGCCATTGACTGACAGCTTTTGAAACTGATGGCCAGAGAGACCCAGAGAAGGGAAGAGAGAATCAACAGACATAGCGGGATAAATGTCTACTCGCCATACTTGAGAGAAATATGTCTCTCAAGCATTTGAGCTTCCCTAATTGTCTCATCCCTGAGTGCATTCAACCAAGCCAAGCGATATTTCACCTCCTTTGACAAAGCTTCAACCTCGTCTCGAGAGGAAGAGTTTAAGAGGTCGATATTAGTATCCTTAGCTGGATACTCACTCATAAGATGGTCGAGAAAGTCAGAAATATTTCCTATTAAACCCGAGACTTGGGAAGCGTTGCTACCGTGAGCCTTCATCTCAGCAACGTTTTCTTGAAGGAGAGTATTCTTCTCCTCTAACTCGCGGATACGCTTTAAAGCTTGTTCTAAATCCATTGAGATCTGCAGAGATGGACACATGTTAAACTATCAAGGGTAATTAGCATTTCACTGGAAACAACTAAGGCAGCCATGACCAAAGCTCCACGTATACAAAACGTATCACAGGACGGAGAAAAGCGTACGCCAATGGAACCACTGGTCCGCTTACTTTAGCATAGCCTGTCATACCACCTTTAAAACGCTCTGAGGAAGAATCAATTTCAATAAGTATTGGCAGCTGATTAGTCGATGGTTGCAAAGATGCCGAATCTGCTTTATCCACGTTAGGTTGAAGAGACTTAATGGTGCCAGTAAAATCAGTACCGGGATAAGCACTAAGGCGAATAGTAACAGGATCGCCCAGTTTTACTTCACCGATGTTCCACTCTGGCAGTGAAAGATAAGCCTGAGTGTGCAATGAAACCTCAGCAACCGCAAATACCGACCCTTTTTGGAAGAAAGTTCCAACGAAGTCGTTAAGACGCGGTGTGACAATAAATCCATCAAAAGGCATGAGAATTCGAGCGCTTTCAAGTTGATCTTGAAAGTATTTGACTGATTCGTCAGCAGATAATAACTCAGCTTGAACCTTTAAAACAGCCTGACGAGCAGCTTCGATCTGTTCGGGATCTGTTTTTGTCATTAAATCATTGAGACGGTCCTTCTCTCGATTTAGAGATGCTTTTGCAGTAATAATATCTTGAAGTGCTTTTTGATGCTCGGAACGCGCGTTCTCGACTTTTGTGACAGCTAAATCATAATCACTGACGGGGTAAGCTCCGGCTTCATACACGGGCTTAATACGAGCTAAATCCCGTTTCGCATATTGAAGGTTTGATAGTTGCGTAGCGGCGTCAATCTGAGCTGCTGAAACCTGTGATTCAGCCATTCGAATAGCACTATTCTGAACTTCAACTTCATCTTTGCTGGGATTATTAAGCAAGTCATTGAGTTCCCGTTTATTAATCTCTAACGTTTTTTCAAGAGACTTTTTTGAGTTACGAGCTTCACTCGAGCTTAGATTGAGTTCATCAGATTGAATTGTAGCTATTGGATTGCCCTTCCGAACGATTTGTTCCGATCCGCCAGCTTGATAGACTGAAGCTATCGTTCCATTAATTGGAGTAACAATGTTCTGCTTCGAGGGCGTCTCGATGGAAACCTGGCCACCAGGATTGATCCTGTATGGGAAAAGTAAAGCAATAGCAAGAATTATAATACGTGGACGCCACAAGGCTGAAGAACGGAAGGTCTTAGTAGACAGATAAACACGCTTATAGATTGAATTAAGCGGGGATTTCGTAAAAAGATAATTGTGCATTCCTTCAAGAGTAAAAAATAGTCTGTGATCAGAAATAGGCTTTAACGAGGGGATGGGTGAAGGAGATGATCCATGTCGGTTGAAAAACCAATGTATAAAACGTGAAAATAAGAACAAAAAAATCACGCCAGTTGAGGCTAACCCGAAAATATTAGGCAAAAGTCCCTGAAGTTCAGAAGTAAACTTATAAAGCAGAATGACAGCCAAGCCTGCAATTGAAATTGAGGATACAAGGCCCACAATCATAAAAATATGGTATTTTTGAAGTGAGAAGTGACGCGGAAGACGCCGGTTGAGAAGGATGAATGATATCGCCTTATACCCAGAGGGAATGAGATTGACGGGTAAGTTAAAGAATGTAACGAATGAGTAGTATCCGTCAAAGGGAAAGAAGGGATATATGTTAATCAACAACGAGATCAACACTGTAAATGCAAACTGAGCAAGAAAGTTGTCAATTAGACTAAACTGCCCATAATTGAAGCTCCAAAAAAGCAATAGTGTCGAAAAAAGAGATATCTTTAGAAGAATTGGGGAGAGGTAGGCGGCAAGACGTTCAGCATGGTTAAGATGGAGCAGGATAAATTTCTTATTAAACCAGAATCTGGGAGCAAATCCAAGTTCTAGAACAAGACCTAAATCATAAACTAGAGGCAAACAACCGAAGTACTTAACCGTAGCAACTTGAATTGACTTTGCTAATAAGTTGACGATCAATAGATTCATTACATATAGTATCGCGGTGCTGAAGGAGTATTTAAGGCTACCGCTGGCGAAGATAAACTCATTAAACTGGCGGAAAGCAATCGAAACAGAGAAGATAAAGAGTATGATTACTATAACAAGACTTAGCCTCCAACGTCTGCGAAATAGCGGAACAAACGGTGAGAGAAGGGATGCCGTTCTAAGTATAAAGTTATATAGTCCCAATGTTTGTCGACCGCCCGGAGGTAAAGCAGTTAACGGCTCAGATGATTCAGGAGTGGTGTCTCTTTGCAGCTTGGTTGGCGGAGAACTGCTGCTTGCAGAAAGCCATGATTTGCCTTTAAGAAGCTGAATAAATGCCAGAAGATCGTCAAGCTCAATCGATTCATTGAATCTTTTGAAGAAGTCAGCAGAGATCTGCTCTGGATCTGAATGTCGTGATATTAATAGGATAAGGTAAGACTCTTTTTCAGGAAGAGTAAAATTTTCGGATGAGTGGTTAAGGTCTAATGAAAATCGTAGTTGACCTGCGCATCCGTCCCGCCTCCAACCTCGAAGGGCTTTTTCGAGCTGAGGATGAAGCGTATAGTGCGCCAAGACTCCCAAGACATTTAACTTTTAATCATAGTTTAGTTCAACATCGATGTCAAGGGGCTGCAATTAGTAGTTTACGGTTGCGTTCCTAGACTGTAACAATATAGATGGTTTGTTTGCGGGAATAACGAAGAATCATCGTCACGCACTGACTGCCTGTTAAAGAGATGCCATGGAGTGTCGTCCCCTCAATAGATGTAATAGCTGAGTGCCCAGTGCCGGCGTAGCCGCAGGGCCGACTGAAAGTCAGGCACCAGCGTGGTCGCACCACCCCCCCTTGTGCCTGGCTTTCAGTCGGCCCTGTCCTGCCAGGCCCTGTGAAGGGGCACCTCTTCTACCTCTTCATGGTGATGGATGTGTGGAGCCGCCGCATCCTTTGGCCGCGTCCCGATTCATGGCTCATGGACTTGTGCTTCGAGGCGTTGGCCTGCACTTTGGTGCCATCCAACGCCACATGGCCTAGGGATCTGAACGAACGGGTCGCTCAGCGCGTCGAGGTTGCGGCTAACGTCATCATCCTGGGGTCGAACCCCTTCTCCCCGCGGGGATCCTTGCTTTGAGCAGGGATCAAGACCGTGGAGAGATCCAGCTCATCCACCAGATCGCGCATGAAACATACCTGGTGATCATCCGAGAGCAATTCGCTAGGAGATGGCGGCAGCAGGCTCGTCTGTTCCGGCAGCCATGGGCGGAAGGTATTGGGCTTGACCATGCCACATCCTCCCGCCGAGAACCATTGCAGTCACAAGGATCTGGGCAGATCTGCAGGCGTCTGTGGAGATGGCCGGCACTGATCTATGCGCAACAGGCTCCTTGGTGATGTCGAGGCCATGGCTAAGCTCGTGCACGGTTGCCACGAAAGAATCCTGTACTTTCATCAGTACTGGCTGCAGATTCTGTTGCAAAGCGTCAATTTGATGGCCTACTACGTCAACAGGAAGTCAGCCAACTGCTGCAGTAACCAGCAACCGCTCAGCAGTTTAACCGCTCTGAGACATAGAACATCCTATGCAGGGCCATCACGTCATTGTGATGTGGTTTTGGCTAAGAAGTTTCCGTTGGCCTGCTACATGAATGTTTTGTCTCTGCAGTTCGGACAGCTCCAGCTTGTAAAACCAATGAACGGAGCTAAGCAAGCGGGATCCGGGAAGCAGTCTCCCACTCTCTGCTCCAGGAGGCTCCGCAGAAGGCAACAGAGCCATCGGACAAAAACCACTTATGGGGGATCCATTCATTTCTGATATGATGTCATCAGATTGTCACCAACGACCCCGACGCATGAAACTGTCTGATTATGTTTCTACAGCGACTTTTAAGGATGAGGCTCAGTTTGTAGACTCAAGGTCATGGATATATGTTGCCACGCTTTATGACCTCTCCGAAGAAAACAGTTTTGCCGTGGTCCCCGCATTCGCCACCCAAGTAGTAGTTCAGAACATTAAAGGGAACCTGCATGCCTTTTCCAATATTTGCACGCATCGTTATAGTATTCTGCAGAATAAAGCCTTCGGCAAACGACCCCTTGTCTGTCCCTATCATGGCTGGTCTTTTTCAAGTTCAGGTCTCCCTACCATTCCGGAATCACAGAAAGAACAGTCTTATTCAGTGGAAGAGCTCTCCTCATTAAAGTTACAAGCTTATAAAGTTCGTGATTTCTGCAATCTAGTCTTTATTGCCTTGGACAAGGAGGGCCTTCCAGAATTGGAGGATTACTTATCAGATTCAGTGGGCCCACTCTCTACCCTGACATCGTCAATCGGTAGTCTTCTCTCTAGAGAAGAATTTTACGTCAATGCCAACTGGAAACTAGTTATTGAAAACACATTAGACAGCTTGCATGTTCGCCAAGTTCATCCTTCAAGCCTTGGCAAACTTGGTGCCTATAATATTACAAACGCACTCTTTTGCAACGGCCATAGCCAATTCGACGGCTCTTCCCCTTCCGGAGTTGAAGAACTCAAAAAGCTTAAAAAGAAGCTTGGCGATTTTAATCTAGATATTTCTGGATACAGACATTTCTTTGTTTACCCACGTCTGACCATATCTTCTGTTATGGGCTTGACCATTAACATTCATTCTGTTCAACCACTTGAATATAATCAATGTCGTGTTATAAACTCTGTTTATGCCACCAAACTCAATGACCCCGAAATGACATCAGCCTTGCAGCGGCTGAGCGGAGCTGCCATGTCCTCGTTTGTACATCAGGTTTGGCACGAAGATCATTCAGTTATTGAGTCAACTCAGCATGGCATGTCTATGACTGTCAATCAGTCGCACGATCATGAGTATGTTGTTAAATGGTGCCTGGGCGAGGAACGTATTTCTCAGTTCCATGCATATTACTCATCCCAGAAAGCATTACATTCTTGATCTCTATGCATAATGTTGCTATCTTTTTTGGATGCACTGGAGATATCGGCAAGCATTTTGCCCTTCAGTCTGTGCATTCGTATTCTCACCTTGTCTTGATTGGACGAGATACGTCAAAGCTATCTGAGCTTAAAAACCAACTAATTAATAGCAATCACAAAATTAGTATTTCCACAGTAGTCTGTGATCTTTCCGACAGCCAGTCAATTGCCCTCATCATTGACTGGCTGTCCTTTAGTCTCCCTGCCAACCTTGATTTCTTTTACATGGCGGGACAGGCTCTATCTATAATACCAATATCTTTTATGGAGCTTAGTTCATCTGAGTTATTAAATATATTAAATGTTAATCTTTACGCACCTCTTACGCTGCTATCATGTTTATTGTTCAATAGTAAGTACTTCAAGTATTCCCGAGTCTTTATACTCGGCTCATCCTTGACTCGTTCGATTCCGAAGGGAGAAGCTTTCGCCCATGCCTATGCTTCCTCCAAAATGGCCCTCCATGGTTATGTCACTTCTGCCCGTGACTGCCTAGCTGAACACGGCATACATGTCACACTAGTGCAACCTGGATATATACAAACCAAGATGACTGAAGGCCGAGGTCTCATCCGGAAATTCGGAGGCTCTATCTCGGTAGAAAGTTTTTCATCAATGCTCAGCTCAATCAGTCGCATGGATCAAAGTCTGCCTGGAAAAAATATTGTAAATCCAATGGTTCAGCATTAATTAGCTATGGTAGATCCTGTTTTTATCCTGGCCTCACCTCGTTCCTTTACTTCAGTATTTAGCGGTATATTAGGTCAACACCCCGATCTTTTTGGTGCTCCTGAGCTCCATTTCATCCAATCTCCTACGCTTGGTGATTTTCTCCAACTTAAAACCGAGGAGGCTAATACGAAACCCATTCATGGTCTTTTGCGGCTTGTTGCTCAACTCTATGCTGGCGAGCAAACTATCAATAGTGTATCTATGGCCCGACGTTGGATCATAAGTCGCATTGACATCCCTTCCTCTGATGTCTTCCGAGAACTAAACGCAAAAGTTAATCCTTATCGACTGGTTGACAAGAGTCCAGGATACGGCTTAGAAATGCAACGACTCAATGCACTCGAGTCAACCTTCCCTAACGCCTTTTACATTCATCTTATTCGTCATCCTAGAGCTCAGTGCGAATCTCTATTTCGTCTGCTTATGGATATTCGACCCTCAAAGAAGATACGAATTGATATTTATGGTAAACCCTCCAGATTAAGCCAGAACATAATAAATACTTTTTACGTTCAGCGCGATGCTGACAACAAGATCGTCGACATGTATGCTGACCTTCAACTCCTATGGTTTCGAATGCAAAAACGTATTGAATCCTTTCTGGCAACGATACCACCTTCAAGAAAACTGCAAGTAAGGGGCGAAGACTTGCTTGGAGACCTTCAGCCAAGTCTCGCCTCTCTTTGCAGTGCAGTAAATATTCCATATAATGACTTTATCTATCATGAAATGCTACATCCGGAGAATTCTGCATTTGCCTGCATAGGTCCACTTGGGGCAGAATATGGCAATGATATCAACTACTTGCTGGATCCGTCATTCAAGCCTCGCAAGGCAAAGAAACGTTATCTCGATGAAGGCCCTTTGCCCTGGCTCCCGGACGGTAAAGGCTTCAATAGGGAGGTTATAAAGCTTGCCAAGTCTTATGGTTATGAATAGCTTGGATTACATCGGAGACTAAGAAAGCCCTGTAGTACCAAGGCAGATTACAGGACAAAGGTTCTTTAAACACAGGCAAGGACTCAGTCCATGGGTTTCAAGCAGCTCATCCAAGGTGATTACGAGCAGTCCACTTTCAAGAAGCTTACCAAGCGTGACAAGTTTCTGGCTGATACTGAGAAGTTGGTGCCCCGGCAGGCTCTTCATCGGTTTGTGATCGAATCCCACTACCCCAGAACCAGCGCGAATGGCAGCCGCCTTCCCTGTCACGATTTTTAAGCCGGTGTCTCGGTGCTGATGGTGTTACCGGGCATCAATCACCGCAACCATTTCGCAGACATCCTCCTTGGTGGAGATCTGCCTAATCGTTTAGCTGGGCCTGTATATTGCTATAAAGAAGCCTTGGGATCACAGGAGCATTGCCCCGTGAGCGGGTGGGTTTTCCAGGCTCTGCAAAGCAATACTAAGTTCCTAATGAAAGACAGGTATGCTGATGTGATAAAATAATTATTAGCTCATTTTTGGCGAAATGACAAGCTTGGTTTCAATTGTCACTGGCTCCCTAGGGGGTGTCGGGAGATGCTGCGTGAAGCGTCTGCTCAATCAAGGAAACTTAGTATTTGGGATTGATTCTCAACCATTGGGATCCAGCTCTGAGCAAGAGTATTTACTTGATCATCCTGGTTATGTTCACCATGCTCTTGATATTCGGAACGAAGAGATGGTTGAGGGCTGTGTTGAGCAAATCTATGCTGAATACCAAAGAATAGATAGATTGATTCACTGTGCATCTATTTTGAGAGCTTCTTCATCGCTATGCACTCTTTCCGACTCCTTGAATGAAGATTGGCGAGCAGTCATTGAAGTGAATCTTGTAGGCGCATTCTATGTTAATAAACATACTTCAAAAAAGATGCTCCTGAATAAGTCAGGTAACATTGTGAATATCGCATCCACATCCGCCTTAGTCGGGAGAGCATACGATAGCGCATATTGCGCGTCCAAGTTTGGACTTATTGGCATGTCAGAATCGCTTAATGAAGAGGTAATGCCTAAAGGAGTGCGTGTCCAATGCCTTCTCCCAGATGCTATTGATACACTTTTCTGGGATCAAAACGGTTCCTCTATACCAAAGCCAAGGTATATGTTATCACCCGAATCAGTTGCTGATGCTATAATCTTTCTACTCGAATTACCAGCAGATGCTTATATTAGAAACCTAGAACTATATCCCCTCAAGACTAAGGTTAAATCCTCTCGCTGAATTTCTAATTCAATAATTCTAGCAACATAGCCGTGGTTGGTTCCGGAAGAAACCATGGAAAGAAGTGCCCGCCAGCATCAATAGTTTCTAGTCTTGAGCCTTTAAGAACTGATTGCAATAAAATGCCAGACTCAGCAAAGATTGAGAACTCTCCGTAAGCCATTGAAAACTTAGATGATAAATCAGTTTCGATTAGCCCTAGTCTATCTAAACTTATGTTGGAAAGTATATCCTTAGAAGCAGTAGTATCTTTTAGTTTATCAATGCTACTCAATATAGTGATAATATCATGTTCATTCTTGGCAAGCCTGAGCCTTTCAGAGAGTTCACGGTCAGTTGCGTTGACGTTGCAAGGCTTATTTGCTAACTTCATATATAACATGCCAATCCTATAATCTGTGACCGGTAAAAGAAGAATCTTGTCAAGAAGCTCTGCTGTAAGTCTATTTTCGAGAGGAAAACGAGAGCTAACATATTGATAGTGCCTGACTGAGTCTTCGACAGTGGGTCTTTGTTGCAGTTCTTCAAAGAAAGTGTCTAACAGAACTGCCTTCCTTATGCGTTGATGAAATCTAAGTGCATACTCGGTTAATATTTTCCCACCAAAACTGTGGGCCACTGCGTAGAAGTCGTCAATAGCTAGATGATCGATCAAAGCAGAAAGATCAGATGCCTGAGATTCTAGAGTATAACCTTTAGGAACTACTTGACTGCTACCATGTCCTCGTAAGTCATAAGTAATGAACTTGTAATCATAATTTAGGAGCCTCAGGGCTACTCTTGACCAAAACCCTTGAGAAGCACCCAATCCATGTACTAGGAGTAAAGGCTTTCCTTGACCAAACACCTGATACGAAATCTTGTTGCCTTCCGAAGTGTAAAATATTGGCACTTAAGCGTCTATTCCATATAGCCCAAAGTTTTCAACTGTTCCATTATAGCCTCCTTTTCAGCTGCGCTAATATTATCTTCTTCCGAAGTGGATGACTCTCTCGTAATGGATAAAGATAGTTGTGGATGATCCTTTGAACTAATCCATTCTTCATTGAGAAGAGCATCTGGGACATTTCCCTGGATTTTATCACCTTTGGGAATCTGCAATATTCTTAGAATTATAGGTGTAATATCTGTTATGTCTAGAGATTCTAGTCTACCTTTAGCCTTAAAGGCAGGACCATAGCAAGCAAAAACACCATTCGGTCTATGGGTCCCTTCAGGGTATCTCCTCTGCTTGACAACCTGATTAGATTTCAGAACAGATACAAATCCGCCATCTCTTAATCGTACTAAAATATCAGGTTCAGTTTCATGACAGTCTTGTCCATCAAGTCGCGATGCATTAAGATCCACGTTTGAAAATATAGGCTTCCCTCCTTCAGGATCAACAAAGGTTAGGAGAGTCTCCTTCAGTTCTGTCATTTTCAATGCATAGGTACTATTTGAATATTCTCGTCTTCCTCTTTTCGTCAGATAGATAGCATTGCTGCTTGGTGTTGGGCAGTATAAGTATGTATTTTGCCAATCAATCATTCCCATGTGATCTTTCAGGCGATCAGGTGCTAATCCTAAGCTTCTAGAATCCTGTGATTGGCTAGACCACTTCAGGTAGCCTAGCTGATTAAGTATTTGATTGAGGTAAACTACTTCAGTAGTATCGCCAAATCCATGATCTGATGCGACGATGATGTTTGCGTTGGCTCCCATAGTTTCCATAAGTTGACCTATATCTTTATCTAACATAGCAAAATGCTTCATGCACGCAGCCTTGATGCATTGTGAATGTTCATCACAAAATTGATCTTTCCATTTTGGAGCCATGAATCTCCAAAATAAATGTTGTATTTTGTCTGGTCCATCGTAAACAATGGCAGAAAGGTCAGAGGGGTATTTATCTTCAAGATGCTGCAATACGCGAGTCCATGAACTATTGCGTTTAGTGTGCTGTTCAATCCAGCCTACTTCTTCCTCTTTTGGAATACCAATTACGGTTTTCTTCTCATCGCTCATATCCATTCCAAGAAGTTTAATGTCTACCCCTTGTAGGGTCTTAATTTCGTCGAAAAGTTGGGATGGATAAGTTCCCCTTCTTAGATGTCTCCATGGCAAAAAACCGGAAATCAAGTTTCCCTTTATCTTCCTAGTAGGACTCATTGAATAAAAATTCAAAGAGTTGACTTTATAAGAGTATCTAGAGACAATCTCCCAAATCAAGTCAGATAAGATATCTCTCGAATCGGTAAATCGTAAGCTTACGCTGCCATCGTCATTATCTTTAGGATGCATAAAGTCGTAGACACCGTGTGTAGCGGGCCACGTACCTGTGACCATAGATATCCATGCCGGTGGCGTAAGTGGATTTGGTGTAGAGTTTAGTTCAGCCCATGCACCTCCGTTAAATATCCTTTTCAAATTCGGCATTGTGCCATTTTCTGTCAAAGGATGGAGCAAGTCAAAAGTCGCACCATCAATGCCCAGCAAGAAGACCTTTGCAGTATTCATGAGAATGTCGTGTTACTAAAGTTGTGATTCGATGAACAAAGTAATGTCGCTAACTGTGATATCGTCGACATATACACCGTTGCTCATAAACAGCTGCTCAAAGGGCATTCCCTTCTTGTCAAACTCTTTCTCCAAGGCAACTACTAACTGTACAACGTCTATCGACTCAAAACCTAGTTGTTCCATGAGCTTAGTTTCTGGCCCTATGAAAACTTCTTCGCTTTGATCTAGGATATCCCAGTCTTGCGTGAGCTCATTCAGCGTTTTAACGACACGTTCGCTAATTTTCATTTGTTTGTCACAAGCTAAAGGGGGCCCAGTTCAATACTTGAAATTTTACCACGTCAGAGACCTCCGCCTGGCTTGGTCTTGAGAACGGCAAATTTGCTCAGCTCCGAAGTAGTACAGTATGATCATACTATATGTAGAAGGAAGGTTGTAGCGTCTCCAATTCCTTTTAGTGCGTTCACTAGGAGTCTGTTGCACGTAGATCCCTAAGCGGGAAAAGGGGATTGCTTCCGCTTCCTAAGAGACTTAATCCGGAATCGAACTGATAACGACATGAATCAAATTTGGGGCGGTGGTTCGGTCAAATCAGTTGTACTGCAATCAATCACGGGCTTTTGGCTGGTCTGAAGCATGGGCGACGGCGAGACCCGCCTGAGACCGAATCTGGCGTTGGCGTGGAGTGGGTCGGGTCTGTTCGCTCAAAACGGCCTATGTGCAACTGGCTCCTAGGCAATGCACCGAAAGCTGTTGTTGGTTGTCACACGTACGACTAGCCGGAAATGTGTCAATTAGCTAGCAGTTTGGACTATAATGGAAGTGTATTGGAGGAATGGCATTGGCTTCAAAGCGTTTTGGTATGATTTTTACTTCGTTGGCATGTTTGATCACAGTGGGGATTTGGCAAGTTCATCAAGCCACGACCAAGGCGCAGCCTAAGATGGATGAAATGCACTCTAACCAATTAGCTCAAGCTACAAGCATGGAGCGGCGGTCTATGACGATTGGCAACAAAGTTCGCACTTTTGAATATTTCAAGCCATCAACCGGCAGGCAACAGAAATTAATTATAGCCCTACATGGAGGTTTGGGCGATGGAATAAAAATGGCAAGGATGACAGGTATTAATCAATTAGCTCAGAGATACAACTATGCAGTGGCATATCCAAACGGTGTCGATCAGGGCAGGGTAGGCAGATGGAACGATGGCAGAGAACTTAATTATAGAGCAGGCGTCGTTGAATTGATAGACGATAAAAGATTTATTTCGGATTTAATTTCAAAGTTATCTACAGAAGCAGGTATAAGCCTCCAAAATATCTATATTATTGGTGGCTCAAATGGTGGAATGATGGCTCAGCGAATGAGTTGTGAACTCGATTTAGAAATAGGAGGGATAGCAACGGTTGCAGCATCGATGCCTGCGCCCATAAGCCGTACATGCAAGCCTAAGTTTTTCATTCCTATTATGATGATAAATGGAACAGATGATGCTATCGTCCCTTTTCATGGTGGATCAGTCATCTCACCAAGGGGGGGTGATGTGTTATCGGTTAAAGAAACAATTAATTTCTGGAAGGATACATTTAAGTGTGTCATTAGGGATGCAAATGCTCAGCCATATTTAAGCTTCGCTGATATAAAGTCTCGAGTTAGAGTTAATTACTTTCAGTCAGAACTGACCCAAAGGACATGTGTAGTCGAAGTAACTCTTGTCGGAGGCGGGCATGGTTGGCCAACGAAAACACAACACGCAAATATAAACCTTGGAAGCAGGCTAATAAATAATTCACAAGATGGAATGACGGATAGACAACGAAGACGACTAGCGCAAATAAGGGAAAAATATCAAAATACGAGAGGAGGTGAGGCTGTAGGCTATGACGCAACAGGTGCTATTTTTAGGTTCATAAGTGATACTTAGATAAGCTATGGGCAACGCCGTTTATGCAATCATCAACAGTCGTTGAATGTCTGGGCCAAGCAGACTTTTGGGTTTTGCTGATGAAATCATTTTACCATAGCTGATTTCAGCATCATCTTTCCCAGTTTATTTTCCTGATTCAGGGCCCTAAGGCAAAGGCTGCACATATCCTTTGTTACGCTTGTCAAAAATAGTTGGTGGCGGGCCAAGAACAGGTTTGTCAGTGCGGTCACCAGATTAATGCAGCAGCAGTTACGCTTCGTGCCCTGCAGCCGTACCCATTCAGGGGGTAAACAGGGGTGCCTACAAGTGCGATCAGGCCGTTCCTGGGGCCATCGCCACGCCTCCCAGCCTCAGCATTCCTTGGATGTCGTAGGCAAGTTCCCGGTACCACTGGCGGATCGACCGTTAGCCACCACCCCCCAGCAGGTTCATCACCACTGTGCGCAGGAAGGCAAACGTCGGTGCGCCGTTCCGATCGGCGTAGCGGTGCGCGTCCTCACCCAGCTGAGCGTCCCGCGCCCAGTGCCACTCTTTTTCGATACTCCAGCGCTGCCGGATCAGGCGAAGCAGCGCTTCTGGCCTCGTCCGCAGCATCGTGATGAAGGTCAGCGACCGCATGGTGCGCGTCCCTCTGCGGGTGAGGGTGCTGGTGGTCATCTCGATGATCAAGCTGCCGCCAGGCCAGTTCTCCTTGATGCCATGGCTGGGTGGAGGCGCTCGATCCCTCGCCTGTTTGCGAGTGGCGGCTATTCCGTCTGGGGGATCAGGCTTGGTAGAGGTAGGTTTTCTCGATGGGCATTCATCAGCTCCATGAGGAAGGCCATGGCATCGCGGCCCTGTTGCTCCAGGCTGGTGGTCACGGTCATGAGCCTGCCCACGAACTGCCCTCCCCAGCTGGATTGAACCCCCGAACTCAATTAGGGAGCGATCACCACGGGTCTGAGCGCCCGCTCCGGGTGTTGTTGGTGACTTCCAGCTCTGGATGGGCCAGGAAGGTCCACAGCCCAGCCAGGCGGGTGAGCAGGGTGCGGCACGTCCCCAGAATTCTGGCCAGTAGTGTGTTTTCGCCGGGGTTGCTACCCAGCTCGATCGTCCACTCCAGCTTGGCCTTGAAGGCCTGGCGGATCGGTGTGGTGATGGCTTCCAGCTGAGCGCGGCTGATCTGCTGATCCAGCCACTCATGCCAGTGGATAAGCAATTGCCGCTGGAGGCTAAGCAGCGCTTGGCCGATTTCAGCTGAGACGCCGCTGCGCTCCGCCATGGTGTTCAGATCGCGGCGGATGTGGGCCCAGCAGAACTGGCGCTGCTCCAGCGGCAGGATGTTGTAAGCGCCATAGCGATCGCAGATCAGAACGCCGTTGTAGTTGTCACCGATCAGCAGCTGGGCCACGGCTGTTCGCCGACAATCCCGTTGACCGGTCGGCGACAAGCTCGTTGACCGGTGGGGGAGCGGAGCTGCTGACCCTGGGGCCCATGCGCAGGGTCATGGGGATGCCGGCACCGCTGACAAGCCAACAACGAAAGCTGTACATGACCAAACGACGCACCGGCAGCGCCCAGGAGGCGGCTGCCGCAGCGGCGGGCATCTCCGTGCGCAGTGCCCGGCGGATCGAGAAGAACCAGATCCAGCCCAAGGCTGGCCAGCCCCGAGGGCGGATCCGAGCGGATCCCCTGGCGGGCGTGTGGGAGTCGGAGCTCATGCCGCTGCTGCAGAGCCGCCCGGGGCTGACACCGATCACGCTGCTGGAACACCTGCAGCGCCATAAGCCAGATCAGGACTGGGACACACGGCGCCGCAGCGGCTGAGCTGCAGGTCAAAGAAGGTCATCAACGGATTGCGCAGCACCGACAGCCAACCGCCGCGACCCTCCGGGCTGTTGCCATCCGCATTGCCCACTGGGTAGCTGGTCTCAACCGCTTCGTACAAGCCTGCGGCTACCGCCTGCAGGATGGGCTGCCCTCCAGCCAGTGGTGGGCCTCTCTCACAGGCTGCTCCAGGAGGAAGTTGAGCCGGCGACGGATGCAGCTGATCCCACCGGTGCTGATCCGTACGCCTAACCCCTCGCCCAGAAAGCGCTGGATCTTGAGGTGGCTGAGGTGAAGGTGCTGCCCAGTGTTCCCACCAGGTCCGTGAGGCGAGGGTCTGTCCTAGGAGTTTGTTGCTGATAGAGCAGCGCCCTGCCGGGTATGGCGAATCGCCCCCCTAAGCCGAGTTACTGCAAGGAAGCGGACGCACTGGGGTTCCGCAGACCATTCCCATCGTCGGGCCCTGG
>Ga0247832_1000949_pt1 | contig 54987 bp, 56 predicted proteins | sample LaCruzMarch2015__10_FD_192407 | JGI IMG/M metagenome (GOLD analysis project Ga0247832, IMG submission 192407) | Freshwater microbial communities from meromictic Lake La Cruz, Castile-La Mancha, Spain - LaCruzMarch2015_4m | ecosystem: Environmental > Aquatic > Freshwater > Lake | place: Spain... | reverse complement strand
GAGGCCTATGCGGGGCGAAAGCCCCGCGCGGCGACGCCGAAGGTGCCTGATACTGCGAACGAAATGGGAAATCAGCTCGATATCGTCAAAACCCGCTCGAATATCGCGCTATTCAGAGGTTCCCTAAAACTGCGAGAGTTTTGAGTTCCATGGTAAGTCCTTTGAGTGCCGATTAGAGCTACGGGAAATTACTGATTATCATCTCGCATAGATATCGATCGAAGACGATGGCGAATGTGTTCTGGAAACACTTTGTAACACTGCCGAAACGTTGGGTAACGAAGGTTCTGCTACGCAAGGCTGCGGTAGGCGGGACAGGAGACTTCTGTATGAACGCACGACAGTTGCGGGCGACACTGCGGCGGCTCGGCTGGGGTTTGAGCCTTGCGATCGTCTCGTTCGTTGTTTCCAGTGGCGTCTCGGCCCATGAGGGACACGATCATGGCGGGCCTAAGATCGAGATCACGACCGCAGTTGCCCCGCGCTTCGACGCGGTCTCGGATGATTTCGAGTTGGTCGGCGTCGTTAAAGGCAAGGATTTGATCGTTTACCTCGACAGGTTTCGAACCAACGAACAGATTCCGGCCGCCAAGATCACGGCCACGGCAAACGGCGAGGCCGTCCCCGTCGAGCCGCTGGATGACAAATCTTATCGTATCAGGACGCCACTGTTAGCTAGCCCGGGCAAAATCGATTTCCAGTTCACGATCGTTGATGGTGACTTGACGGATCTTTTAGCTGGAAGCCTCGAAGCCACCGGCCCGAAAGCGGCACCTGCGAGCACGCAAACCTGGAGCGAGACCTTCACCCAAAATCGTTCGTCGACGATCGCCGGTTTAGCAGGCTTCATGTTCGGAGTTTTAAGCATCTTAATGTTCCGTACCGGACGAAGCCGCGCAAAAAAAGACAGTAAATTGGCTGTGGATACGTTGGTCGATCAGGCAGACCTAGCAACGGCCGACGTTAAGCCTCTGTCAAAAATTAGGCGCGTTGGGTCCGCTCTGGCACTGGCATTGGTTGTCGCCGTTACGAACCCAACGGGCGGAACTGCCGACGAAGTCAAAACGCCGACCAAGACCCAACTGACCATTACGGCTGATCTCCCGCAGCGCCTCCCAGATGGGTCATTGTTTGTGCCCAAGGAAACCCAGCATCTGTTGACAATCCGTACCGTACTCGCGGGAGAGTCAAGCGCAGCCAAAACCGCCCAACTGTCGGGCCAAATCGTCGCTGATCCAAACGGCTTTGGTCGGGTCCAGGCTCCGGTGAATGGCCGAATCGAAGCGCTTGACGCCGGGCTGCCGTATGTCGGGCAGCGCGTTGTGAAAGGACAGACGCTGGCATTGGTGTTGCCCATCATCCCAACCGAAGATCAGAATGCCTACGCTGGCACCATCGGCGATCTCGATACGCAAATCCTATTGGCGGAGCAGAAACTGGCCCGAATTTCGCGTATTCCCGGCACGATCCCCCAGAAAGATATCGACGACACCAAAACGACTGTTGATGGGCTTCGCAAGCGCCGCGCCAGTGTCCGCTCGTCCCAGGGTGAGCCGCAGCCGCTGACGGCCCCCATCACCGGCGTCATCGCCATGTCGGCGGCCGTGCCCGGACAGTTGGCGAGCGCGCGAGACGTTGTCTTTGAAATCGTCGACCCAACTCGCCTGTGGGTCGAAGCCATCGCCTTCGATCCGCGGATCGTCAGCGACATCGTCGAGGCCAGTGCCGTCACCAACACTGGCGAATCGTTCAAGCTCAATTTCGTAGGTCGCTCGCTGACGCTGCGTCAGCAGGGCACGCCGGTCAATTTCAGTGTCGAAGCGCCGACCGAGACCCTCGCGATTGGTCGCCCGATGACAGTCCTCTTAAAGACAGCCTCGAAGCGGGACGGAATGATCCTGCCACAGGCAGCCGTGGTGCGCGGTGCCAACGGAGTGTCGATCATCTGGACGCACGTGGCCGCTGAACGTTTCAAGCCGAACGTCGTCAAGTTGCAGCCTTTGGACGGTGAGCGCGTCGTCATCGAGGGCGGGCTCAAACCCAACGAGCGCGCCGTCATCGAAGGCGCGACGCTCCTGAACCAGATCCGCTGACGGGGCACCCATGTTCAATATTCTCGTCGCCGGCAGCCTGCGTAATCGCTTGTTCGTGCTCGCAGTCGCTCTTGGCCTCGTCATCTATGGCAGCCTGACGGTGGGCCGCCTTCCCGTCGATGTGTTCCCCGATCTGAACAAACCCACGGTCACGTTGCTGACGGAAGCCGATGGATTGGCGCCTGAGGAAGTCGAGCAGCTCGTGACGTTTCCACTCGAAACGGCCATGAACGGGCTTCCGGGCGTGACGCGCGTTCGCTCGGTTTCGGGCGTTGGTTTGTCGATCATCTATATCGAATTCGACTGGGGCACGGAAATCTTCCGAAACCGCCAGCAGGTGTCCGAGCGCCTCGGCTCTGTGATGGCGCAGCTGCCTGCCCGCGTTGTGCCGCAGATGGCCCCGATCTCTTCGATCATGGGTGAGATCATGCTGCTCGCCATGTCGAGCGACACGGTGCCTGCGATGGAAGTCCGGGAGCTCGCCGATTGGGTCGTGCGGCCGCGTCTGCTGACGATCCCCGGCGTGTCGCAGGTGATCCCGATTGGCGGCGAAGTGCGCCAGTATCGGGTGACGCTCGATCTCGTGCAGATGGCAGCGCTCAAGGTGACGCCCGATGAGGTGCAAGCAGCGCTGAAGGAGTTCGGCGGCAACACGGCCGGAGGATTTGTCGACCAGCATGGCAGAGAGTTTTTGATCCGTAACATCGGTCGCACCACGCGGTTGTCGGACCTGCAAAATCTTGTGATTGCCAAACGCCAAGGCGTGTCCGTCAAACTTAGCCAGATCGCCCAAGTTCAGTTCGGCGCCCGAATCAAGCGCGGTGATGCGGGTTACATGGGTAAGCATGCTGTCGTTTTATCGATTCAAAAGCAGCCGGGAGCCGACACCGTCAAACTGACGCGCGAAATCGAAACCGCGATGGCAGAGTTGCAGCGCGTTTTACCTGTCGGCGTCAACGCAGGCCAGACGCTGTTCCGCCAGGCCGATTTTATCAAGGCCTCGATCAACAACGTGACGACGGTGCTAGTCGAGGCGCTGATCGTCGTGGCGATCGTGCTGTTCATGTTTCTGCTGAACTGGCGAACCACGTTCATCAGTCTAACTGCCATCCCGATCTCAATCGTGATCACCATCATCGTATTTCAGATTTTCGGGCTCACGATCAATACGATGACGCTCGGTGGCCTCGCGATCGCCATCGGCGAGCTTGTAGACGATGCCGTGGTCGACGTCGAGAACGTGTTCCGCCGGTTGCGGCAGAACCGCGAGCTGGCCCACCCGCGACCGGTGCTGACGGTGATCGCCGAGGCTTCGCAGGAAGTCCGCTCTGGCATTATCTATGCGACCGGGATCATCATCCTCGTGTTCATCCCACTGTTCGCCTTGAGCGGCATCGAGGGCCGGTTATTTGCCCCGCTCGGGGTTGCCTATATCGTGTCGGTGCTGGCAAGCCTCGTCACGTCGATCACGGTTACGCCCGTGCTTTGCTACTACCTGCTCGGCAACCTCAAGCGGCTCGATGAGCACGACAGCTGGCTCGTGCGCGTGCTCAAACGTGGAAACGAAGCGGGCTTAAGGTGGGCGTTCGACCGGCCCGGTTTCGTGATGGCCGCCGCCGTGTTCGGTGTCATCAGCGCCGCGTCGACCGTGCCGTTCATGGCGCGCGCGTTCCTGCCGCCGTTCAACGAAGGTACGCTGACCATATCCACGAACTTCATTCCTGGAATTTCGCTCGCCGAATCTCACCGGATAGGTCTGCTCGCTGAAAAATTGGTTCTTACCGTTCCGGAAGTTGTCAAGGTTGGTCGCCGGACTGGTCGCGCCGAACTCGATGAGCACGCCGAGGGCGTTCATTCGAGCGAGATCGACGTCGACTTGAAGCGGTCGGCACGCTCGCGCGAGGCCGTTATCGCCGACATCCGCCGGGTACTCACCCCGTTGCCAATGAACACCAACGTCGGCCAACCGATTTCACACCGCCTTGACCATTTGCAATCCGGCGTGCGGGCGCAAATCGCGCTCAAAATCTTCGGCGACGACCTCGACACCTTGCGTGGGTTGGCCGAGCAGATGCGCCAACGGCTCTCGACCATCAAGGGCATCGCCGACCTGCAAATCGAAAAGCAAGTGCGTATCCCCCAGGTTCAAGTGGCCGTCGATTATGACAAAGCCGCGCTCTACGGCGTCACGCCGAGCAGTGTGACGGAATCGCTTGAAACACTGATCAATGGACGCGTTGTGTCCCAAGTGATCGAGGAGAGCCGACGGTATGACGTGGTGCTGCGCGTCAAGGACACCGACCGCACAACGGAGGGGCTGCGCAACCTGTTCGTGAAAGTCGCAGACGGGCAGGTGCCGTTGGCAACGTTCGCCAACGTCGAGGAAACCGACGGCCCCAACCAAATCCAGCGCGACAACAGTCGCCGCCGCATCGTCGTGCTAGCAAATTCTGATGGCTCCGATATGGCAACCATCATCGCCGAGGTACGCAAAAGCATTGCGGATTCAAAACTACCCCAGGGCTATTTCACCAGCCTCGAAGGCACCTTCCAGGCCCAGGAGGAAGCGGCGCAAACCATTGCGCTGCTGGCGCTGCTGTCGCTCAGCGCGATCTTCGTCGTGCTCTACAGCCGCTATAAATCCGTCGTGCTCGCGCTCATAATCATGGGCAACGTGCCACTCGCCCTCATCGGCAGCGTGATAGCGATCTGGCTGTCGGGTCAACCGTTGTCGGTTGCCTCTATGATTGGCTTCATCACGCTGACCGGGATCGCGACCCGCAACGGTATTCTCAAAATCAGCCACTACATTAATTTGGTACTGTTCGAGGGCGAAACGTTCGGCCGCGAGATGGTCATGCGTGGCAGCCTTGAACGGCTATCGCCTGTCCTCATGACCGCGCTGTCGGCGGGATTTGCTTTGATGCCGCTCATCATCGGTGCAGACGCGCCGGGTAAGGAGATCCTTCATCCTGTCGCGATTGCGATCTTCGGTGGGCTGATCAGCTCAACACTGCTCGATACCTTCCTCACGCCGATCCTTTTCCTGCGGTATGGCGAAAGATCGCTTCTTCATCTGCAGGCCCTCCAGGCCGAGGCGAAGACAGCTGAGGCCTACTGATATCCGACGAAACAGACCCATAGGAGACGACCATGAAACTCAAATACACCCTTTCCGCACTTGCCTTGTCCGCAGCTTTTGCGACTGGCGTACTGGCAGCTGGCGATGGGCACAAACATTCAGCCAAGGAAACCAACGGCGGCCAAATTATCGACACGGCAGACGGCCACTGGGAACTCGTCGCCAAGGGCGGTGAACTCACAGTCTACGTGACCGACAAAGCCGTGAAGCCGGTCCCGACCAAAGCCGCTAAAGGGACAGCGACTGTGCTGGTCGGCGGCAAAACGGTTAAAGTCGATCTGACGCCAGCCGAGCCGAACCTGCTCAAGGGCAAGGGCGATTTCGTCGCAGCCAAAGGCATGAAAGTGATTGTCGCTCTGGATAACGTCGGTCCCAAGCCTGAGCAAATTCGTTTCACGCCACTCGATTGAACGGCTGGGACACCGAAGTGCCATGATGCAGAAATCTCAGCAAAACAGTAGCGTGGTGCCAGGTGATACTGGTGCCACGCAAGTGCTGGTGGTCGACGATGACCGCTCGCTGCAGCAGCTGGTGGCGAAGTTTCTGCGGTCGAACGGCTATCAGGTACTGACCGCGCAGGACGGCCGCGAGATGCATGAATATCTGCGCCGTGCCCGGGTGGACTTGATCGTGCTGGACGTCATGCTTCCCGGCGCTAGTGGCATACAGTTGCTGCGAGAGCTGCGCAAGAATTCAGCGGTCCCCATCGTCATGTTGACAGCGCAAGGCCACGAGACCGATCGCATTCTTGGCCTCGAATTGGGGGCCGACGACTATTTATCCAAACCATTCAACCCGCGCGAGTTACTCGCACGCATTAGATCCGTACTCCGTAGGACAAGCGCGTCCGGAACGGGTGCGAACTCTGGCGGTGCGCGCCACGTGACATTCGAGGGCTGGCGGGTCGACACGCTTCGCCGGGAGCTCAGCAATCCCGATGGCGTGAGTATCGACCTCAGCACATCGGAATATGACCTGTTGCAGGCGTTCCTCAATGCGCCGCAGCGGGTGCTGACACGCGAACAGCTGCTTGACGCAGCGCGCAATCGCATTGCGACCGGGTTCGACCGCAGCATCGATGTGCAAGTCAGCCGTCTCCGGCGTAAAATCGACGGCGACGGTGACGGTACCGATGACACAACATCCAGAATAAAAACGATCCGGGGGCAGGGATATATGTTCATGCCGGAAGTCATCAAAACGTGAGATGGCTTTTTGAGAGCATGGCTGGACGCATGATGCTGGTGCTCGTGCTGGGCTTGGGGTTTTTCCATGCTGCGAGCCTGCTGACCTACACGGCCACTCTCAACAGCGAGCTGTCCGCCCAGGACAACGTAAGGTTAGCCGAGCGTCTGGTTGCTATCCGGAATGCGCTAAAAGCAGCCCCCTCCATTGAACGTGAAACGCTTGCCCATCAAATGTCTGGTGGACCAGTGGACGCCCACTGGGGTCAGCGGGCTCTGGCGGTTGAAACGCCTGCTGATTCCTCGGCGAAAGCCCCGCTCAAGAAACTTATGACGTCGTTAGTGCCAGAGCTCACGCGCGAGAGGCTGCTCGTCGGCACAAGCCCCCCGTTGCCAAACGGAGCAATCGACCCGCACCTGACCATGGTGTCGGTTGGTTTGGGAGATGGCACGTGGGCCAACGTCTCGGTGGTCAACAGTGGGCATCTTCACGGCTCCACAACCAGCATCGCGATGGCAACGACCTTGATGGCCATCGGCGTGATGGTCGCAACATGGCTGCTGGTACGATGGAGCACGCAACCATTGGGTGCGCTCGCCAATGCCGCGCAGCATTTCTCAGGGTCGGCGCTATCGCCATCGTTAAGCGAGACCGGCCCGAATGAAGTTCGCGAGGCTGCTATCGCCTTCAATGGGATGCAACGGCGCATACGCTCACTGATCCAGGATCGCGCGCTCAGCCTTGCAGCCATCTCGCATGACCTCAAGACTCCGCTGGCTAGGCTTCGCTTTCGCATCGAAGATCTTTCCGATCAAGACTTGAAACAATCAATCGCCGATGACATCGGCGAAATGGAAGAGATGATCAACGGCACTATTGCATTCCTGCGCGGAGAAGCATCACCTGAAGAGCCACGGCCGCTCCAATTACGTGCCATTCTTGAAAACATCTGTTTCGATCATGCCGATCGCGGTCACGCGGTGTCACTTTCTGGGTCTGGGAAAGGAGTTTTGCACGGCCAATCTTCAGACCTCAAACGAGCATTCTCAAACCTTATTCAGAACGCGCTTAAATATGGCGATATCGCACGAGTTTCTATTACCGACGCTCCAGGCCGCGTCGAGGTTGTCATAGAAGATGACGGGCCGGGGATCCCGTCTGAACAATTGATCGCGGTCTTCACGCCCTTTTACCGCGTCGATCAGTCCCGAGGTCGCGAAACCGGCGGCGTCGGTCTCGGGCTAACCGTCGCCTATCGCGTCGTGACCGCTCACGAGGGCACGATAAAATTGACCAACCTAACTCCCCGCGGGCTTAGGGTCGTCGTGACATTGCCGCTCGCACCCACTGTACAGGCGGCCCATTCATCGTAGTGTTTTGTCACAACCGCGAAATACGCGGCAACAGTCTCCGAAGTATAAACTAGGAGAGATCGACGGTTAACACCGATCTCTTGGAAAGACTAATAAGTAAATTCGGAGATACCTCATGAATACCAGAACACTCAAAATTGGCGCGCTGGCGGCGATGTCGATCGTCATTGCAAGTGTTGCCACAGCTCACCCCCTGCCGACGGCCCCTGCTGATTCCTTCAATCCGGATAAATTCTGGACGGACAAAAATCTCAGTGGCAACTAACGTCAGCAGCTTATCGCTGAAGCCTTTGGTAGCGGCAGCGAGACGGAAATCAGCAGTCCTGGGCATAGCCCCGGGACTGTCTCTATTTCATGACTCTAGTCTGCGAATTGAAACGCATTATGCTTAGTTGGAAGTCCCTGCCCCTTCACGATTCCATATATCGCAGGAATAACAATGAGCGTCAGCAGGGTCGACGAAACCATGCCGCCGATCATTGGTACGGCAATGCGCTGCATGACCTCGCTGCCAGCGCCCGTGCTCCACAAGATCGGCAGCAACCCTGCCATGATCGCAACGACGGTCATCATCTTGGGGCGAACGCGTTCGACAGCACCAAACATGATAGCGCGGTCAAGGTCGGTTCGGTTGAATGCCCGGCCTTCACGCGTGGCCACGGCCTTGGCCTCGATCAGAGCGTGATCGAGATAGATCAGCATGATGACGCCGGTCTCGGTGGCGACGCCTGCGAGTGCGATAAATCCAACTGCGACTGCCACACTCATATTGAAGCCCAGCGCCCACATCAGCCAGAACCCGCCAACGAGCGAAAACGGCAATGAGAGCATCACAATCAACGTCTCTGTAAGACGCTTGAAATTCAAGTGCAGCAACAAGAAGATAATCATCAGCGTCAGTGGCACAACGAGTTTGAGGCGGGCTTCTGCTCGCTCCAGATATTCGTATTGCCCGCTCCAGACGAGATACGTGCCGACCGGCAGCTTGACCTTTTCAGCCACAACCCGCTTGGCATCGGCTACGTATCCGCCCAGATCTCGATCGCGAATATCGACGAAGATATAGGTCGCGAGTTTGGCGTTCTCGGTGCGGATGCTGGTGGCACCCTGGGTCAACTTAATGTCGGCAACTTCGCCCAACGGGACTGTGCCCCCGCCGGGCAACGAAACCAGCACATCCTTGGCAATCGCCTGAGGATCTGATCTCAAGGCGCGCGGATAGCGGATGGCGACCGTATACCGCTCACGGCCCTCGACGGTGGTTGTGATCGGCTCGGCCCCGAGCGCCATGGCCACGACGTCTTGAGCATCCGACACCATCAATCCGTAGCGCGCGAGCCTATCACGGTTAGGGATGATCTCAAGGTAGTAGCCGCCAACGACACGTTCGGCATAGGCGCTTGACGTTCCAGCCACGGTCTTAATCGCGGTCTCGACCTCGCGAGCGACTTTTTCCATAACGGTCAGGTCAGTGCCAATGACCTTGACACCGACAGGCGTGCGGATGCCTGTCGACAGCATGTCGATGCGGGCCTTGATAGGCTGCGTCCACGCGTTCGAGACCCCGGGAAACTGGAGCGATTTATCCATCTCTTGCGTGAGGCTTTCGAGTGTTACGCCGGGTCGCCACCGTTCCTTGGGTTTCAGGTTGATCACCGTCTCAAACATTTCAGTCGGTGCAGGGTCAGTGGCCGTCAATGCACGGCCAGCCTTTCCAAAAACGGAGGCTACCTCCGGAAACGAGCGGATGATCCGGTCCTGCGTCTGAAGAAGCTCGGCAGATTTTGTGACGGACAATCCTGGCAGCGTAGTCGGCATATACATGATTGTGCCTTCGTTCAGACTTGGCATGAATTCGCTGCCCAGCCGGGTCGCAGGCCAAACTGAAGCGACAAGGATCAGAACGGCGGCCCCGATAGTCGGACCCTTGGTGCGCAGCACAACCGTGATCATTGGTCGATAGATTGCGATCAGCGCACGGTTGAGAGGGTTCTTGTGTTCAGGGATGATTTTGCCGCGCACGAACACGACCATCAGGGCGGGTACCAACGTGACCGACAGAATCGCTGCGGCGGCCATCGCGAAGGTTTTGGTGGCAGCCAAGGGGCCGAACAACCGGCCCTCTTGCGATTCAAGCGCAAAAATAGGCAGAAACGACACGGTGATGATCAGGAGTGAAAAAAACAGTGCGGGCCCGACTTCGCAAGCAGCCTCAATGATGATCTCTAGCCGAGGCTTATCGGGCGGCGCACGTTCCAAATGTTTGTGTGCATTCTCAATCATCACGATCGCTGCATCGATCATAACCCCGATCGCGATCGCGATACCACCCAAGCTCATGATGTTAGAGCCAATGCCAAACACCTTCATGGCTGCAAACGCCATCAGGATGCCGACTGGCAACATTAGAATGGCGACCAGCGCGCTCCTGACATGGAGCAGGAAGACGATACACACCAGCGCAACGACAAGGCTCTCTTCGATCAGGGTTGCCTTGAGTGTGGCGATGGCCCGATTGATCAATTCGGAGCGGTCGTAAACCGGCACGATCTGCGTGCCCTCTGGCAGAGACGGCGCGATCTCGGCCAGTCGCGCCTTCACATTGTCGATGACGGTTAGAGCGTTGGCACCCGAGCGTTGTAACGCGATGCCACTCGCCACTTCGCCGTCGCCGTTGAGTTCGGTAACGCCGCGCCGTTCATCCCCGCCAAGTTCAATCCGCGCCACGTCCTTGAGTAGAACGGCTGTGCCGCCATCGGCTTTCACAACAATACGTTCAAGGTCCGGGATGCCCTTCAGATACCCCCGCCCGCGGACCATGAACTCGTGCTCGCTGAGTTCAAGCGTGCGCCCACCGACATCCATGTTGCTGCCACGAATAACATCGCGGATTTTGGCGAGAGGAATGCCGAGCGCCCTCAAGCGACCGGGATCGATTACGACGTTGTATTGTTTGACAAAACCGCCCACGCTGGCAACTTCAGCGACACCTTCGGCCTTCGATAGCCCGAAGCGGATTTCCCAATCCTGCAGCGACCGCAGAGCGGCGAGCGACTTGTCCTTGCCGAGCACGGCATACTGATAGACCCAGCCGACGCCGCTGGCATCTGGGCCAAGGGTGGGCGTAACGCCGACAGGCAGCCGCTTGCCTGCCGCGCTAAGGTATTCGAGCACACGCGAGCGCGCCCAGTAAATGTCGACGCCGTCTTCAAAAATCACGTAAACAAACGACACACCAAAGAACGAAAACCCACGAACGACTTTGGATCGGGGAACCGTCAGCATTGCGGTTGTCAACGGATAAGTCACCTGATCTTCGATGACCTGAGGGGCCAAACCCGGCACCTCCGTGTAGACGATCACCTGCGTGTCGGAGAGATCGGGGATGGCATCGAGTGGCAGAGTGCGCAGCGCGTAAACTCCCGCCACCACAGCAAACGCCGTAGCGATGAACACCAGCATGAGGTTGCGGGCAGACCAGCCGATGAGCTGTGCAATCATGGCCTGCCGTCCGTGGTTGAGGGTGATGTGAAGCCTTTGAGGGCTGCCTGAAGGTTGCTCTCGGAATCGATGAGAAACAGTCCATTGGCGACCACGCGATCACCTTCGGCGAGGCCCGACATGACCTCGACCATCCCGTCGCCAGTGCGGCCGGCCTTCACGTCGCGCGGCTCATAACGCCCCTCTCCCAGGCTCAGCAGCACGACCTGTCGGTTGCCACTATCGATCACGGCGCTCGTCGGCACGACGATTACGGGCTCGCCATCGCCGGTCATGATCTCAACGTCTGCGTACATGTCCGGCAACAACTTCAGGTCGGGATTAGGCAACTCGATCCGCACCCGCGCCGTACGTGTCTCTTTCATCAGGTGTGGCAGGATGAGCGCCACTTCGCCCAGGAATGTGCGACCAGGATAAGCGCGCGTTGAAACGCGAACCTTCTGGCCTTGCCGAAGCGCAGTCAGATCGCCTTCGGGCACATCAGCATTGATCCACATAACCGAGTGGTCAGCGATGCGGAACGCCACGTCGCCAGCTTTGAAAGCCTGGCCGTGTACGACATTTCGTTCAATAATGATGCCGTCACTCGGTGCGCGCACGGTTAGTGTATCCGGCACGCGGCGCTCGCGCTTGATCTGCTCAATGTACTCATCTGAGACGCCCAGATTGCGCAGCCGACGAGATGCGCCGATAACCGTGCCGCTTTCGCCCTTGAACGTGCGGAGGTTAAACGTCTCTTCGCTCTTCCAACCGGGCGCCTGCTCGATGATGAGCCGCGAGCCCTGGTTCAGTAGTTCCTGGCCAAAAACGGTGGCGAGAGGATCGCCTTTCTTGATGTGTTGACCAGTGGTCACCATCTCTAAGTGTTCCACAAACCCATCAAAACGAGGCGCGATCACGGAAATCCGCCGCTCGTCGTACTGCACAACGCCAGGGGCTTTGATGGTGCGGGTGGAGGGAAGGCGTCCAACGATCGTCGTTTCGACACCGGCGCGCTGTACCTTCCCGGGTGAGACCTTGATCGTGTTGCCGTCTTCCGTTTCTCCCTCAAATACGGGGATATAGTCCATTCCCATGGAATCTTTTTTAGGGCTCGGCGACGTGTCAGGCAGCCCCATTGGATTACGGTAGAACTTGATCTTGGTGCTGCTGCCGGTTGCAGACTCGGCCCCGACCAAGGGTTTGTCGAAGTTCACATCTTCACTCGCCCGGACACCGATGTAGGGGCGCCCGTCCGGCGTCGATTTAGGCGTTTCTGAGTAAGTCAGACGTCCGTCGGGATCGCGGTAATAGACGACCGGTCCGCTTGGCGCGGACTTGGCCCCCATCCTGTCGATTGCAGTGGCCGGAGCGGCCAACCCTGGCAATTGCAGTCGCCCAGTTTGCCCGGCCCACACTCCCGCGACCGCCGCAATCCCGAAGATCGCGGCGGCTGTCAAAGCCAGCTCTGTCTGTTTCATTTGGTGGCCTTGACGATCAACCGGTTCTCGACCGTCCCGCTCTCGCCTTGCACCTTTGCCGCAAGCGTCAGCGCCCACTGGCCAGCCATCGTCAGGTCGGTCTTGAAGCGGTACACACCTGGATCGCTGCCTGGCAGCAGGTCGAGTGGCGCGGTCATCGCCTCCATCTGATCGGGCCCCATATCGATGCGCTTGGCAAAAATCACAGCGTCGGGGATGGCCTTGCCAGTCGATTTTTGAATGAGCTTCACGGTCACGACCGCTTGCCCTTCTTTGACTTCTTTGTCGATTAGTTGGAATTCGTAATCTTTGATGTCGGCAAATGCCAAGGGCGAATGGCCGATAGTCAACGCTGAGCCTAGCGCCAGCGCGCGGAAAAATTGACTTGTCATAAGGGAGACTCCAAGATGGTTGAACACGGCGCGGGCCACAATGGCCAACGCCGAACTGGCCGCAGTTCAACTGCAGCCGTCATCACGCGAACGAGCGTGGTTCAGCCGATCGGAGGTCGGAGCAGGGGCGGGATAAGTGATCCAGGCAACACCACAGTGGTTTCCGGCCACAACGTTGTTGCCTCCAGGAAAACGGGCACTAACGCACTCGGCGCGGCTCCCGTAACCTTCTGCAAGCACTTTGCAATGCAGACGGCAAAATCATTGCACGATGTCTTTACACACGAGGGACATGACTCAGTCGACTTGTGGCACGGCATGACCTTCGCGTCCGCAGGTGTAACATCCAGTGTATGAGCAACGGTCGGCCCATTAGCTTTCGAAGACCGCCCTGCAACGGCGACAGACATCAATGCTCCGAGCATCGCAATGATGCCGAGCGCTACAATCAAATACGGGCGTCTGCAGTGTTCCATTAGCGACTAGTGCCACGCAAGAACTACTGCATCAAGCCACTTACGTGTGAAGATTTGCCGAGGCAGGATTTTAGCCATTTTGGAGTTGTGTGCACGGGTTGACACAGTCGGCTATCTTGGCGGCTAGGGCCCGACCGTAAAGCTCGTCGGACAGGACGGACGGATCCGCGTCGATGGCGTTGATGGGACTACGTAAGTTTTGCGTGGATGGGTGGTGCATAGCTCTGATTTGTTGGGCAATCTGTGCAACGGACGCCCGAATAACATGTTGATATTGCTTATTTCTATTCGCTAGCTGTGGTCATCATAATCCGTAGGTCCCCAGTTCAAGTCTGGGTCTCGCTACCAATCTTTTCAACGACTTAGCACTCTGGCCCCGTCAGCGCCAATGACGCTTGCGGGAGTCGCGCTTCAGCACCACCAGTTCCGGCTTGCGGTCATGGCGCCCGAAGTTTAGTTCCAAATCGTGTTTCTGCGCGTGTGGGAGATCGCTTTCGAGCAACGCGCTCCTGTAGCCAGTGGTCGATAATTTGCATTGGTTCGGTGAGGAGACAGAGACCAACTTAAACGCCCCGAGACGTTACCAGTTTATCTTAGTTCGGCTTCTTCAATTGCGGCTGATCGATATACCGGACATCTCGGACCGGATAAGGAAGTGGGTTGATATACTGATAGCCTTTTGACTGCCAATATACGAGTTCTGGAAATCCAGCTGGCACAACTGTAACAAAGCCGTGCATATCTTCGGCAGAGGTGTAACCCGCAGCCTTCATGGCGTTATTACACATTTTGAACTCGACGCCAAGTTTCGCGAGTTCGTTCATTTTCTCCATTACGCCCTGGTGCTTCTCGTAATTTTCGCGGGCGAATGCTCTGAGTTCGGGGCCGTGCGACACAACGATCGCCTTGCCTTTCGTTTCCTTGATCGTGTTCTTGACGAAAGCGTAAAGAATGTTGAGCTGGTTCGGATCTTGATAGTTGGCATCGAAGACGACGTTTGTCGGCTCCATCGCGTGCATGTCCGTCTTGCCTTTTCCGTATGGAGCGAACTCTTCAGCAACGGCTGCGGTCTGAGCCGCAATGAGTAGACAAATTCCAGCGGCAACAGAGATAACAGTCTTGGTCATGATTTGCCCACAATGAGTGACGGAGCGTTGGCTGCACGATTGCCATTTGCGCTCTGCAAATTACGCTTCGCTGTTTGTTAGTCTGATGCAGCGGTTGCTGGATGGCAATAAGTTTCTGATCCAAAAGCTGCCTGATATTCGTGCTTCAGAGCACACAAACTCCAAAGTTGGGGCCACGGTTTCAGCGTTCGCATGGCGATGCCCGTCGGTGTCGCTACGTTTCTTGAGCCATGCAACTTTTCTGGGATCCAGACGTTTTGAGAGCGGGACTGAAGTGTTCTCACAACCTTGGGAGTTTCACATGAAGCTAGCTGTCTGCATGGCCGCCGCACTGTCGACGATGGGCGCTGTCGCGTTCGTCACACCGACATCAGCCACCGCGGCCCCGTTCGGCAATATTGGCGTCGGCACAACGTCACTCGTCGAACAAGCGCAATACTGGCGGAACTCGCGGTACTATGGTCGCCGCTGCAAAACCGTCCGCAAGGTCATCTATCGCAACGGCGTTCGGCGCGTTGTTATTCGGCGCGTTTGTCGCCGCTAGACCTCGCTTGGGCCGAGTGACTTTGGACATTGCCGCGCCAACCATTTGAAGCACAGTATCAACCGCAGTGTGATCACGCTGCGGTTGATTTGACTGCAAATCATCCTTCCACACCGCCGAGGTCGCCATGCCGTACGGCTCGTCTGAGACCTATCTCCGTGGGTTGATGTTCATTCTCTCTGTGCTGTTACCAACGACATCGCTGGTGATCCTCGGATCGATATGGCTGTTTCAAAACGGGTACGTATTGATTTGGGCATTGAGCGCGGTGGCATTCACACTGATTGTTTATGCTGTCCAATATTTCGCCTTTCGCGACCTACTCGTTACTCCACAAGCACCGAGCGATGACACAGCGGCCAACGACGATCCACTGGCGACAGACGCTTGGAAGGCGGTTCAAGATGTGGCGAGTGCTGCCAAGTCGAGCACGTTGACGAGCCGGGATGAAGCGCTTGCGCTTGGCCTGCGCACGATCGAAGCCGTTGCCCGGACGATGCATCCCAACGATAAGCAACCACTGTTGAAGTTTACGGTGCCCGAAGCTCTGGCCGTCATCCAGCAGGTCAGCGGCGAATTGGGTACAAAAATCGCGGCGAAAATTCCTTTGGGGGACCGGCTGACTGTCAAGCAAGTTGCCGCCATTTACCGATGGAGTTGGACGGCAGGCGTGGCGATCAAGGCTTATGATTTGTGGCGTATCGTCAGGCTATTAAATCCTGCGGCCGCGCTCGCCAGCGAAGTGCGCGAACGACTTGTCGGTCAGGTTTTCGAACATGGTCGCGAGGAAGTCGCAAAACGTTTGACGCGGCTTTATGTCGAAACGGTCGGGCGCGCTGCCATCGACCTGTACAGCGGTAGATTGCCAACGGCTTCGAGCGCCGCCAAATTGACGCCGGACTCAACGAGTTGAGCCGGGGGCACCGCCTCCGGCTCAACCCAAGTTTGACGTCAGCGGCCTTTAACTGTGCGGCCCGCCGATATTCCCAGGACAAACGCCGTCAACAAGACACGGGCAGCACCGAAATAGTCCACCGCTTGGCTCGCCTCTTCTGACACGTCTGCCATCGGAGACACTTCGGCTTCGCGAAGCTCTTCCGCTTTTTCTCTCGCAGCGATTAGGCTTGGAACGGCGAGCGAAGCGCCGCCGAGTAAGCCGACGGCGCCTGCGATAACCAGGGCCGCCGCTACGCTGCCGAGTTCTGGCTGCAAGAGCCAGAAGATCGCCGTAAGCACGAGGCCGACGGCGACGATCAACATCAACACGCCCGCGGCGTACCAGCCGATCGACCGGCTCACCTTGGCGACCGCATCGCCGGTTGCCCGATTAGCCGCATACAGCACTGCATCGCCAATCATGATGTGCGCTCCGCTCAGCGCCGCGCCAGCATGGCGATCATGAAGCCGACTCCGGCCGCGATGCCAGCTGCTGCCAGAGGGTTGGCGCGGACCAGCTTTTCCATTTTTTCGAGCTGCTCGCTCGATGCTTCGCCGGCCGACTTGATTGTATTTCCAGCGGCCGTCGACATCGAGTCGGCGGTATCCCGGATTGCGTTGCGGGTCGACGCTGCCGCATCGTTGGCGGTGTCTTTAACTGAGCTATTCATGTGTTGGCTCCTGCCGGTTGAGGATGGGTAAGTGGATCAGCGCGAGATCAAAAGTCCGACGACAAGGCCGACGCCGGCGGCGATCATCGTCGATTGAAGCGGATGGTTGCGAAACTGCGTTTCGACAACTCCGACTTGCCGCTGAATGGTCTCTTGGACGTTTCCGGCAGCATCACCGATTTTCTCGGTGGCGGCAGTTTTTACCGACTGCGACAGTTTGGTAATGTCGGATTTCAACGTCTCATAGGAGTCGCTGACGTTGCCGCGATCGTCGCGCTTTTGGTCCATGGAAGGATTTGGGGAGGGCTGGGCCATGAAATGCTCCGGTGTTGAGGGTCATAAGACCACTATAAAATGCGACGCCAATCCGTTGGTTCCAATGCGCAATGCGGCCGATCAGGTTTCCACGGCAAAAGCTGGAACAATTTTTATGAGCAGACGTTGCGCCCTGGTCATCAAAATGGAGCCAGTTTCATATCGCAGCCCAATCGTACTGAAAAGACAGGTCTTGGCGGTCAATTGGCAGCCGGAGCGTCGCGCGGGATGCCATCACCGGCGCCACAGGTATCTGGAGTGCCAGAAGAAACATCGTCGAACGGGGTGATCTCTTCGGCAGAACTCGCAGAGTTGCGGGCAGCACTCGATGCCGTGACAAGCGAGTGGGCCGCATTCGCATCGAACAGCGCGAACGCAGCGACAAACGCGACGTCGGACGCCATCCAGAAGCGGCCGTGGGCAGCAATCGGCATTGCGCTGGTCGGCGGGGCAACTTTGGCTATGTTGTTGGTACCTAGCCGTTCAAGCGGGCGGCGCTCACAGGATCATCGCGCTTCCAAACGCCGTAATCGCGAGGCGGCATCCGAACCAGCGGCGTTCGCTCAACGGATTGAGCATGCGGTGCCGCAGGGGCAGTCACTGACCGAGCGGTTCACCGCAGCCGTGGACAGTCTGACAAACTTCGATTCCAAGTCGTTGACCAATTTGCCAGAGCCGCTGGGCAAATGGATATCATCGTTCTGGCAGCGTGCAAATTAGCTGCTGGTTTCTGCCCTCAAGCTTGATCGTTTGCCGTCAGCGGACGATTGCCCCGTATGGCAAAAGCTATGCGGGCAATCGGCCGTAGTTTTTGCCCAAATTTCTACCGGGCGTAGATCGCATTTTGGAAGCCCCGAAATGCTCAGTTTGGTTGGATCCTGTTGGGATCAACCGGATAAGCGTTTACCGAGGATCCGATTATGGACCCTCGGTATCAACTATTTCAAGCTGAGATGATTAGGCGCTGCGGCGACGACGCTCGCGTTCTGCTTCGTCTGAGCTGAACGGAGGCGCCTTGGGGTCGTAACCCTTCCAACCGGTGGCCTCGAACTGCTTACGCCGACTAGCGGCATCGACGGCGCCATTGTCGCGCATGATTGCCATCGCTTCATTTGCCCGAGCAGGGGTCGTCGTAACGCTGACCAGAACCGAGCCGCGACGGACGGCCTCGGAATAGACGTTAGCATCGTCCTCTGAGAAGCCGTATTCGATCAGGGCGCCAACGATGCCGCCCGTTACGGCGCCAGCGCCCGCAGCCGTGATCGTCGTTGCCAAGATTCCAGCCGCAACCAATGGGCCGATACCTGGAATGGCGATGGCGCCGATCGAAGCGAGGATGCCAACGCCAGCGCCGGCGACCATGCCCATCGTTGCACCGTTACCGGTGGCAGATGAATCAGACATGTCATCGGTTGTCGGCTCGCCGTCTTCGCCGCGTGCCAACACCGAGATGTCGTCCCGCTTAAAGCCGGCTCGCTCGAGAGCAACCACGGCAGCGTTTGCTTGGCTGCGGTCGTCGAACAGGTGTGAGATGAGTTCAGACATTGTGCATTACCTCAGTTTGTTTGAACGATGTTGCCTTTGAAGTCGACGGCGACGTTGACGGTCTTGCCGCCCTTCTGTGCTGTCGACCGCCAGATACCGCTGTCGTCTTTGCGCAGGGCGCCGACCGTGCTGAACCCGGCTGCGGTAATACGTTCGCGGGCTTGAGCTTCGGTGAAGCTGTTGGCGCCGGCGAGCGGTGGGTTTGTGGTTACAGCCGGAGCGGTTCCAGTCGAGCCGACGTAGCCCGTACCGGTCGAACCGGTGCTGGTGCCAGTGGCTCCCGTCGTCGCGCCCGTCGCGGCTGGCTTATTGTTGATTGTTCCAGTGGTCGGGGTTGTCGGCGGAGCTCCGGCTGGAGCCGGTGCCGTAACGGGCGGTGTCACTGTCTGCGCGCTGACGCCCGTCGCGGCGAGCGCAACAAAGGACAGGGCTATGAGTTGACGCGTATACATTGTGATCATTCCATCTGGGTTGGTTGGATTCGAAAGTTGAAAGTCGCCGAATGATCAGCCGTGACGCTTCATCCAGTCGTCGACCTCTTGGCGGACTTGGTCTTTGCCGTAGCCGTACCGCTCTTGAATCTTGCCTTCGAGTTGTTCCCGCTGACCGTTGACAACGGCGAGATCATCGTCCGTCAGCTTGCCCCACTGCTCTTTCGCCGAGCCGGTCCATTGCTTCCAATTGCCGGCTATCCGGTCCCAATCCATGCGTGCCTCCTGTGACTGTTTTCAATCGTGTCAATCGCAGATCGGTTGGTTGCCACCGGCCTCCACGATCAGGCGTAAAACGTCGGATTGGGGAGTTGGTTGCATTGTTAAAAATATTTGTTGAGCTGCTGCGGGGGTTGCGGCTCACGCTTTGTTGTTTTCGACTGTTCATATTTTTTGCGGTGAGCGTTGGCGGTGAACGCACGCCAGTTGGAACTCGCGGCGACCTATTCAGTTGTGGACGTACGAGACTGCGGATCGCAGTCTCGCAACGACCTCTGCAAAAGGGATAAATCAGATGAAATCTTGATTCTGGCGACAATCGTCGCCATTGCGGCCGCCACGCCGTCACTCGCCCAGTCGACGGCGCCCGTCACTCCGGCACCTATGGCGACCGCTGGCGATGCGGGCATCTTTTACGGCAAGCCTTATGAGTACCGCGTTGCAAAAATGCTGGGCACTCAGGTCACCAACAACGCCAACGAAACCATCGGCGACATCAACGACGTCGTTGTCGACAAGGACGGCAAGGTTGCCGCCGTGATTATCGGCGTTGGCGGGTTCCTCGGCATGGGCGAGCGCAACGTCGCTGTCACGTTCTCGGCGCTTCAACTTTCGCGCGACTCGGGCGGCAGTGTCGTAGCGAAAGTCAACACGACCAAGGACGCACTTAAGACGGCGCCGGAATGGAAATGGCAGATGTCGGGCAACTAAGACTTCTGCTCAGAACGCGGCTAGATCGCCGGGCTCATTGCCCGGCGGTCCGGTCGGCCCATCGCGCGTTACGCGAAACCAGTGCGCGGCATCGCAGACCACCTGCAACACACGGGTTACCGAGCCATTTATTCGACTGGCCGGGCTTGTCGATCCGTCGATAGACAAACCGTAAAGAGAGATCCAATGGATACGCTGCAAGACCTGTTCGAAGACATGCTCAAAGACATGTACTTGGCCGAGAAGGCGCTGCTGAAAGCGATGCCGAAAATGGCCAAAGCTGCCCATTCGGAAGAGCTGCGGCTTTGCATGACACGCCATCTCGAAGACACCAAGAAGCAAGTTGCTCGGATTGAACAGATCTTCAAGCTGCTCGATCAGAAGCCGGTCGCCAAGGAATGCCCGGCGATGAAGGGCCTCCTTGAAGAAGCTGAAAGTCTGATGGACGAGGTGCCGGCATCGCCTCTGCTGGATGCCGGGATGGCCGCGCACGGACGCGCCGTCGAACACTACGAGATGGCCCGGTACACGATACTTCACGAGTGGGCGACAACGCTCGGCCAAGACGAGGTTGCAACGCTCATCGGGGAATCACTGGACGAGGAAGAGACGTTCGAGGAGATGCTGGCCGATCTTGCAACTGAGATGCTGAATCCCGAGGCAAACGGTCAAACTGACAGTGACGATCTGGAACAGCCATCGGTGGTCGCGGCCTCGGCGGTAAATCAGTTCTCCTCGAAGGGCAGCAAGGCGACGAAGTCGAAATCGGGTTGAAGACTTGGTCCACACCGATTGCCGCCAATGTGCGTTTTGGCGGCAACCGGCGCTGGGCCTCACGATCCTGCACGGGTGCTCACCCAGAGCCTAGAGATGCGTTGCCGACGAGATGGGCTTCTTCGTTGCCTACCCAGAACAATCGTCGTTTGGAAACGTCACCAGCAAGTGAAATTTGGTTCAAGGCCAACCACCAGACAAGAGGTGTCGGCGAACCTGGCGATTGCTGGCATCGTCGGCGACGTCAAAAGCCGGTTCGAAGTGGCGGAAAGTAGAATATTCGTTGCCGGTTTCTCCTCTGGTGCGGCGCTCCCTGTCATCACGGGCGTCACGTACCCCGAGATCTTTGCTGCCGTTGGTTCGCATTCGGTGGCGCGGTGGCGAACGGCAACCAGCCGTCTCGAAGCACGATCACCCGGAACCTCTGCCAACCTGGGGGCGTTGAAGATCTGCATCATTTCTGCGCCCCGGATCGCGCCCTGACAGGAGACAAATTATGGCTATAAGCCCATTCCCCGACATGGGGATCGCACGCGTGGACCGCGCGTCCGAAATCGTCATCGTCAGCCATTCCAACGTGGTCTATTGGTGGCCAGCATGGGTCGCGGGCTATCTGATCGCAGCGCTAACGTATTTTCAAGGTAGCGTTGTGCAGGTGGGCGGAACGTCGGTGGCGCAGATCCACCCGAGTAACAACCCCGGCCTGATGTTCATTCTCGTCGTCATGTCGCTGATCGTCTTCACCAATGCCCGGCTCCGTGGCGTTTACTCGGTTCTGACGCTCGTCACGGTGGCGTTCATCACGGTTTTGTTCGCGTGGCTTGGATGGTGGGACGCGATACTGAATGCGATCCCGAGCCTGTCAGCCAAAGCTAACATCGGCTTTTATCTTGTCTTTTCGACCGCCTTGCTGATCATCTGGCTTGTCAGCTTCTTCGTCTTCGACCGACTGTCATATTGGACGATCCGGCCAGGGCAGCTGTCACAGATCAGCCTGATCGGTGGTGGCACGCAGAATTACGACACACAAGGTGTTCGTTTCGAGCGACGGGAACAGGATTATTTCCGTCATATTGTTCTTGGTTTCGGCGCCGGCGATGTGGTGTTCCATGGCAAGGAGTTTCCGTCGGGCAGCATCGTTATCCCGAACGTGTCGTTTATCGCGGACAAGGCCCGAAACATCGAGCGGCTCGTCGTCATCAAGCCGGACGCCTAACGGGTAAGTATTGTTTTTGCTGGACCCCGAACGATGTCCTGGACAAGGACGGGTTTCTGGCGCAACCCCGCGCTGACCCTTGGTTGCGGTTGACCTGACCCGCCGTCTTGAACCCGCCTCTGGAGCCGCGCATGGCCTACCGTGGCGACCCAACGGCTCAGCCAGTGGCGATGCCGTCTCCCATTCAGTTGGTCGTCGTGACGGTCGTCCTGGTCGCCGCCGTTACCCTCGCCCGCGGCGTCTTTATACCCGTCGCAATGGCGGTTCTTTTGAGCTTCGTGCTCAATCCGCTGGTCCACGGGCTGAAGCGGCTGCGATTCGGCCGGATCGTCTCGGTGCTCACCGCAGTTTCGATCTCGGTCGTGATGCTGGCCGGGCTCGGGCTCGTCATCGCCAAGCAAGTCAACGATTTGGCGCGCGATCTGCCGCGCTACGAGGCGACATTACGCCAGAAGGTGCAGGATCTGCGCGGCTTACCCGTAAGTGGTGACGCCCTGCAAAAGGCGACCGAAACCCTCAGCAAACTCGGTGACCCGACCGACGCTGCGCCGACCCGGACAGCCGCCGCCATAGCCGAGGCAGCCGAACGCGCGAACCGCTCTGAGCCGGTCGAAATGCGCGCCGCTGGCGAGCGACCGTTCGACGCCCTGCAGAGGGTTCTGGCCACCGTGTTCACCCCTTTGGCAACCGCAGGGGTCGTGCTGCTGTTGCTGATTTCGATTTTGTTGCAGCAGGAGGATTTGCGCGATCGGATCATCCGGCTGGTGGGCACCCGCGATTTGGAGCGGACGACGCGCGCGATGGACGACGCCGCCGGTCGCCTCAGCCGGTATTATCTGGCTCAAACCATCGCGAATGCCGCCTACGGTGGGGCGCTTGCCGTCGGGCTGCTCGTGATTGGCGTGCCGAATGCCGTGCTGTGGGGGATCACGGCTGGCGTGTTGCGCTTCGTGCCGCAACTCGGCGGTATGCTGGCCGCAGTCTTGCCGCTCGCACTTGCCGCAGCGGTCGATCCGGGCTGGACGATGGTGCTGGCAACGGCTGGGCTGTTCATCGTTGCCGAGCTCGTGATGAGCCAGCTCGTGGAGCCGAGGCTGCGTGGCCGCGCAACGGGCCTGTCGCCGCTGGCCGGCATTCTCGCGATGGTGTTCTGGTCATGGGCCTGGGGACTGATCGGCCTCGTCATGGCGACGCCGCTGACCGTACTGCTGATCGTCCTCGGCAAACACGTCGAAAGCCTGGATTTCCTGGAGGTATTGCTCGGCGCAGCACCAGCGTTGACACCTGTGCAGACGTTCTACCAACGGCTGCTGGCGGCAAATCCCGAGGCGGCTGCCAGTCAGGCCGAACTGCAACTCGAGGAGCGTTCATTCGTTGCCTACGCTGACGAGATCGCCTTGCCTGGATTGCAATTGGCCCAAGCGGATTTCAAGCGCGGCACGCTCAATGACGCACGCATGACGACCGTACTGCGGTCAGCCGAGGCGTTGGTCGAGTACCTGCCCGCGACGGTCCCAGCTGCGCCGCTGATCGTGGCCGACGAGGGCGAGGCACCTGTAGCGCCCTCGATCGGATCTCGCGCTCTGATTGTCGGCGGGCGCACCGCGCTCGATAGTGCTGCGGGTCTGATGCTTGCGCGACTGCTCGCAGACGACGGCGTGGTCGCGACGGTTCTGCCGGCAAACGGCGTCAATGCGACCGCGCTGGCCGCGATCGACGGTCCAATCGACGCGATCGCAATTTCCTATCTCGATAGCGCCGTTGCCCAGACCCACGCGCGCTTTCTGGTCCGCCGGTTGAGACGCACACTTCCAAATGTACCTGTTGTGGTGTGCGCTTGGCGCGACAGTTCCGACGACGCCCCGACGGTATTGGCTTCGGCGGGAGCCGACGCGGTTGTCTCCACGATGCGCGATGCGGCAGCGGCAATTGCCGGGCGTAAGCCTGCAAGTGCAGGGTCGGCGGCAGCGGCAAAGGTGGCCATGATTTCGAGTGCCGCTGACCTGCCCGACGCTCGGATCGCTGTCGGGCAATAGCGGCTAGGCCGTTCGCCACAGCCACGAGCGCTGGCGCGCGGTTCCGCTGTTGGCGAGTGCTGACGCGAGAGCCTTGGCAACAGTACGTGTTTGTCGCGGTGATGCCGTCGTGCGGGGCACCGCGTTGCCCTCGGCGAAGCGGTGCTGCGCCTCGAGCTGGCGCAGTTTCATCAAGTCAAGCTTGAGTTGCCTGAGCGCGTGCGTTTCGAAGCGCTTCGGTCGTGGCGTAAGCCCGAGGTTTTCAGGGCGGCTGCGGCGCGGCAGCCGGAGGAAAACCTGACGCGCCAACTCGTGATTATCCATCCGGTCCAGGTGGCGCAGAAGCCGTGCGGCCCAGCGTCCCGCGCGATTGCGGCGCTGCTCATAGGCCGCCGTTGCATGCAGCTTGACGGCCGCTTCGAGATCGGACGCGCCACTGCGACACCATAGGTCATTATCTACAACTCCGCCGTCGCCACTGAGGGCTGCCAGAGCGTCGAGTGCGCTCAACGGGTAGATGCCATCGAAGCGACGTCCAGTGTCTGTCTCGAGGCGGGTCAGGACGCGGTTGCGATCGTCTGGACCGCGCAGCATGTCAGCACCAGCGACAACCAGCAGGTTGCGCCAGCGCGGCCGGGTGGCGAAGCTGTCCCAGGCCGCCCGCTCGCTCGCCTTCCAGCACTGCGTTGCTGGCGAACACCAGATCGCGATATCTGCAAAGCTCGCTAGCCGCGCGGTCGCCGGATCGGTGAAACTCGGATCGGCAATACCGGCCGTATCGATGATGGTGCAAGCCGCAAGCAGAGGGCCGCGAGCGGTCGTTGACGCATGCTCGAGGCCAGCCGGTGTCACGAGCGTTGGCGTCGTCCGGGCACCGGCAGCCATCACCTTCATCGGCGCAAGCAGACGGTCGGGCGTGTCGCCGTCACTTTGGATGACCGTTGCCTGGCGGGTGTTGGACAACACGCTCGTGGGTAACGCGCTGGTCCGCGCGAGCACGTTCGCAAGCGTCGTCTTGCCTGAATTGAACTCGCCCAAAATCACGACGCGTGGCTTGCGGCCAAGATCGGACCGCAGGTGATCGAGCAGTGTCTGGATTTGACCCATGGGCGCGGTCGACGGCGTCTGGTCGGGCAGGCTCGCGCGCCAGGTCTCGATGATGTCCAGAAGTTGGCCGCCCAGATCGGGAGCGGAGTGCGTCGACGGCGACGGCGCGTGAACATCGAAAGCGGTCATGTGAACGCAATCTCCTGGTCCGCCCAACGCTCGTGCCGATGGCCCTTGGTCAGCATGCGAGAAAGGTTTTGCAGGTTGGTCAGCCGTTCACGGGCAGCGTCGAGCTCATTCAGGTGAGCGTCGAGAGGGTTGGGCGCATTGCCGTGCTCGGCAATCGTCTCCAGGCGCTGGCCGACGGCGTCGCGATGCAGCCGTGCGACCCGGACTGCCGTGCCGACCGATTGCTCGAGCTGGCGCTGTAGGTCGATCATTGTCGCTGAAATGCTAGCATCGGCGGCTTCCGCCAGTTCGTCGGCAACGACGGTGAACTCCTGGCGGACTATGGCCTCGAACGCCTCGAGGGCTGCCATCAGCGATGTCTGTTTCCGGCGCCAAGCTGTCCAGAGCTTCGGGTCGACGTGGAACGAGTTCACGCGCCGCAGGGCCGAAAGGCGGGGGAAGGTGAACGAATTGCTCGCCGGGCCGGCATGGACTTCGAGCTCGGCGCGAGGAAGTTCCTCGGTCACGACGCGGCGGAACGTGGCCCGGGCCGCTGCCTGAATGCCAGCGACGCGGGTGTGAAGTACTTTGTACTCGGTCAAGAAGACCTGCTCCAACGCCTTGCGCAGCCGAGAAATGTCGAGCCTGAGTGCTTTCCCGCCTGCCGACGGCTGCTGGTCGAGTGCCAGCATGTAGCCGGTTCGCTCCCGGTCGAGGTGCGCATCGATCTGCTCGATCAACGACTGCCGCAACACGGCGATCCCCTGCCGCTGGACAGCTTCGATCTCGGCCCGCCGCTCGAGCGCGATCTGCTCTAATTTCGCAGTGGCCATTTCCAGACGGTTGGCGGCTTGATTGAGCCGCTGGACTTCGAGCCCGGCCGTCATCGCGTCATAGTGAGCGCGCTGGAGGCCCTCCTCCTGCAATTGCAGCGCCTGCCGTGCCAAGGTCTCTTGATGCGTGCTGACCCGCATCACCGCGTCATGTGCCGCGTTGATCATCGTGCCGAAGGTGCTGGTCTCGATCTTGGACGAGATCGCCGCAACCAATTGCGGAAGCCCGGAAGCAGCCAACAACGTCTCGGTCACCGGGGGCATCGATGCGGCCGGGTGAGCGGTGTTCCAGCTGCGTACCCCGTCGTCGATCGGAATGCCCATGCGCTCGGCCTGGTTGGCAAATCCGCCAGCGAGCAGGTCGATCAGCAGAGCGGCATCGCGCGAATTGGCAGCATTGGCCCAAAGCGCGCTGCCGGTGATGACCGTAATGTCGTGGCCGAACTCGGCGTGTAAGAAGCTCGTCACGTGGTCGCGGACGAGGTTGGTCGCACTGGCTTGCTTCGGCAAATTGCCCTGCCCGAAACTGGTCTGTCCCGGCAACTCATCACACCTATTAACGAACACGATCAGGCGGCTTTTGTGGACGCCCGAGAGCGCCCGCATCAAAGCGATATCGGCAACCGAGAGGGCTTGGCGTGCCGACAGCACAACGATTGTCACTTCGGCATCGTCGAGACTGCGAAGTGTAATCTCATCGCGCACCATGAACGGGTCGTTAGTGCCGGGCGTGTCGATGATCGTGACCGGAAGATTGAAGGGATGGGCTGGCAGAAAGACATCGGCCGTTGCCGTGATGTCCGAGTAGACGAGCCGACCGTCTTCGGAACGTTCTCCGTACATGTCGCCGGCCGCGACGTAGCTCGCCAGTTGGTTGGGCGTCACGTGGTCGTAGTCGTGGGTCCGGCCGAGCAGCCGTGCAAAGTCGGGACCAAGTCGGCGCCGGGCCCGCGCGCGCACTTCCGTCAGCTGAGCCCGGAACACATCGAGATCGACGTCGGGCAGCAATCGCTCGGCCACGATCCGCAGTTGCCCGCCAGCTTTAGACAGTTCGTTCCACTGTGCATCGTCGTAAAACTGGAAGCGGGCACCTGTGGTGCGCCCGTTGGGGTGGCCGAGGTGGAGCCGCGTCACGACGGCAGTCCACGGGTTGACGTCTGTCGGCACAAAGCCGGGCCGCTGGATCAGCGCGTTGATGACGGCGGACTTCCCAGCTTTGACTTGGCCGATCACAGCGATCTTGACGGTCTGCTGACGGACACGGTCGCACAGCTTCGACAGCAGATCGGCGACGTGAGGTTCAACCCAGTCCGACAACACAGGTGCGAGCATCAAGGTCTGCTCGCGCAAGGCCGTTACCACCGGCGCCAGAGTACAAGCGTAAGCCAGATCGTGCATGGATGTGCGGCCCGAGCCGTGCTGGGCATATCCAGTCATGATGTCAGCCCCCTCGCCACATCAGATGGCTGCCATCAGCGGCAGGTCGGCATTACCCAACGCCATATTCCCGAGCCGAATGATCCGCCGCGCGAGCCGGCCTGCCACCATCCGTCGCCGTTCGCTCAATCGGGTCGCGTGCGCGGTGACGGTGTCTTCGATCAAAGCGGTTCCGACCCAAGGGGTTGGTGCCAGAGCCAGGGCCGAAAATTCATGCTGCGTTTCACGGCTCAGACGTTCCAGTAGTTTTTTCCGGTCGCCACTCTCGGCGATGCGGTCCGAGCATGTCAAGGCCAGCATGGCGCGGTGGCGGTAGTCACGCGCGAGCTCGAGCCAAGCCTGTTGCTCTGTCAATTTCCAGGCCTGCGTCGCGACCGTGCACCAAATCGGGATCTGGAGCGTGCCGGGCTTGGCAAGGGCGAATAGGTCGGCTGCCGGCGTCTGGTGATGGGCATCCAGCACCTCGTATTTCCGAAGGCGCGGTTGCGGCAAGCCGACTTCCAGCCGGGCGATGTCGGGCAGGGGAAGATCTGCTTCACTGCGGATCGGTATCCGCCGGCCCGACCGGTCGACGGCGACGAGGTCGACGACGGGCGAGTAGCGGACCAGAGTCGGGTAGCTGTCGCGGCTTGTCAGGCTGGCTGGCAGAAGGTCGCCGCCGATCAGGCGGTTCGCCAGGGTCGTTTTTCCCGAGTTCGCCTCGCCGAAAATGACGATGCGCGGGGGCCGGTTTGCGATTTCACGCAGCATTTCGCAGGCGCGCTGGGCATCATCGCGGATCCGTGACAACGACGGTGACTGACCGCCGTCATCGCTGCCGTTGGTAATCACATGTCCCGAACGCTTACTCATGACACTAGGACCTGATGTTGAGATGGCAGTCTCACGCATATTAAACGTATCTATTTTCGCTCGGCGGGACGCTCAAGGTTTTAGCTAAACCGCTGAGCAGCGCGCCGGTTTGCTCGATGGCGGCAAGTTGGGTCTCGAGCCGGGCAATTGTCGCTGTCTGTTGCTGGATGGTGGCTTCGTCGGCCGTACCCTGTGAGCCGTTCAACACGCTGCGATAGTAGGACGCGAGATCGTGTTGGCGCCGGGACAGCAGCTGAACCAGATTGCTGCACACCGTGAACGACCACCGGGTCGTGGTGTCGATATAGGTGTTGAACGCACTCTCGTAGACCTGCGCGAGTTCGTCGATCAGGGGGTGGAACTCGGATTTGATCAGCTGTTCGACAGCTTCGCCGCGTTCGTCTGTCGTCGGACGCGTGCGCCATAGCTGCGACCACCAGGAAACATCGAGATCGACAAATACGTTGCGTCCCAAAGCGCTCGGGTTGGGTGGCGCAACCGCATCGAAGATCTCGGACGGCGGTGTTGGTACGGCGTCCGTGTCGAGGAGAGCGGCGGCTAGCTTGCGAAGCTCGACGGCGACCCGCGACGAGACGTTCACGAGCTGGGACTCGGTCGCTTCGAAAGATTTTGCAAAGGTGTGAGACAGCGCGCGCCTGAGAGCGCCGCAGTCGCAGTCCCAGGTCCGCGGGGCCTTTCCGGCCAAGATGCTGGAAACCAGACTGTACCGCTCATTCGCAGCCTGGGCATCGATCGCCTGGCGCAAACTGGTTTTGAGTTCGTCGACGTTGCGGATCAAGATGCGGCGTAACTGTTGCTCGAACTGCTGAGCCGACCGTTCGATCGTCGCCTGCGTTTCGGCGAGACGCTGCTGCTCACCATGCAGCTGCTGCAGTTCGTACTGGATCCGCTCGGCAGTCAGTTGCGCTTTCGACTTCGCCGACTTCAAGTTTTGCAATTCTTTTCGGGTGGCAACTTCGCTCGCTCGTGTCATTTCGCCAAAACACGTGTTGATCTGGCGGATGACGAAGGCGCAATGGCTATTGGCCAGCATGCGGTTGAGTTCCGCGGTCAGCTGCGTGAAGCCTGAGTCGCCGACGGGCTTGCGACCCGTTGCCAGGGAAATGGGTGCGGGCAGCATGCCGCCGCCCCATTTCGCGCTGCCGACGATGATCGGCACATCGATGCCTGGAAATTCAAAGGACAGTTTACGCCGCACGAATTCCCGCAAGATCGGAACGTCTCGATCATAGTCTGCGAGTTCGTCAGCCCGATTGACGAATACGATGATGCGATCTTTGTGCAGACCACGCAGGATGCGAAGAAGCGCCACGTCGTTGTCTGACAGCGGCTGTTGCGCCGTCAGGACAATAATGAAGGCATCGGCCTTGTCGAGGTAGCTGCGCGTAACCTCGTCGCGCATCAACATCGGGTCGTTGGTGCCGGGCGTGTCGGTGATCGTAACGGGAAACGCGAACGGACCGTCCGGCAGATAGAGGTCGGCCGATTGGGTGATCTCGGAGTAGAGCCCGATCTCGCTTTCGCCGGAGAGTTCGCTGGCGCAGACATATTTGGTCAGCACGTCGTGGCTGATCTGGTCGTAGGCGTGCGACTTACCCAGCAGCGCATCGATCTGGCTTCCGAGCCGCATCTTTGCGCGCGACCGCATGGCCGTGATGTTGTGCGTCAGCAGGGCCGGCTCGAAACCAGGCACCAACTGCTGCGTGAGTTCGCGCAGGCGCCCTCCACCTTCGGACAGCGATTTCCAGTCTGCCTCCGCATAGAACCGGAAAAGGGCTTGATGACCGGTTGGCGAAGCCTGGTTGAAAAAGACATTGGTGACGGCCGAGGTCGACGGGTTGATGTCGGTCGGCAACAAGCCAGGCACGCCGGCAAGGACGTTGATAAAACTGCTTTTTCCCGACTTTATTTGTCCGATGACGGCAATGCGGCAGCTTTGTCGTTCGAGCAACCTCCGTGCCTCGAACGCGAGGCTTATGCCAGCTGGTTCTAACAATTCACGCAGCGCATCGCAGACGTTGATCAGATCCTGACGCGCGGATTCGATTTGGCTACCGACGCGCGGCGAAGCGTCTTTAGCCGCCGCCGACGCGGCCGGTGGCTTACTGCCAGCGATCAACTCAACACCTCTCATCGCGATCTGCGACCCCACCATTCCCGACGACTTATGCGGTTCGACAACGGCAAAACCGCAACGGTATTCCAACGCACCGGATATCGCGCGCACCGAGACTTTGATCCGGCTGTGGCCTCACTGGGCGGCACCCGCCGGAGGTCCAGCCGGCTCGGATTTCAACAGCACGTATTCGCGGGCGATGAGTTTCCCATCCGCCGATCGCAACTGGACGTCGACGGGGAGACTTGGTTTGGCCCCGGCCCCCCGTTCCAGCGAAGCACGCGCAACGTCCTTTTGATCGATAAGCCATGTGCCAGGCAAGAGTTCGAGGCCATTGCTGATGGCCGCGTCCGCTTCGAGCCCCGATATCAAAAGCTGGGTCGCAAGACCGTCTTCGACCGTGATCGTCACCGGCAGCTTGAAGGGTGTGCCGCGGTTTGCGAGCCACACTGCCTCAACGGTCAGCGGTGCCACTTTGATGGCGGGCGCGGGAGGCGCAACAGGTGTCGGCACCGTTATCGCGGGGTCAGCTGAAGGGGCAGCTGATGATACATCGCCCGGTCGCCCGGCTTCTGCAGCGCGTGAAGAGCAAGATGGTGGGACCGGTTCGGAACCCGGTGCTGGCTCTGCCGCTGGGGCAGCGGCTGCAGGTGTTGTCGGCGGCTCGACGGGGAGCGGAATTGGCCGACTGGCCAGGACGGGATTGGCTTGAGGCGGGCTGACAGTAGCCGGGTTGACCGAAGGCTGGCTGACCGTCGGCTGGGTGACCGTGGCCGTGGAACTAGCCGCGGGTGTCGGCATAGCCGGGGGTGGTGCCGCAAACGTCATGAGCAGGTAAACGGACGCGATCGTCGAGACCAGCGTCGCTAAGGCCACGGCGACGATGAGAGAGACGTTGAACCCGTTGCGTTCGGCGTGCTGAGCCTGGAGCGAAGGGCTCGCCTGTGGACTATAGTGCCCGATCCCGCCAGCTTCGCCGTCACGACGCGCGAGTTCCAACAATTCTCTGGCGCGGGGAGGCTCGGGAGCGCGCAATTCGACGAGTTCTTGAAGTGTCGTCTGCACGCTATCGGCGCCGCGGTACGTCTTGAGCTCGGTGGTTCCGCCATCTTCGTCTGCATCGGCGGCTTCGGCCGAAATCGCGGACGTTACAATCGCGCCATCGCGGATCGACAGAACGAGCGCCTGCGACGTGGTCGCAGTTGTGGCGACCGTGGTCTTTTCCGGGCTCTCTGGGGGCTTCAAAGCAGTTGGAACGACTGTCAGATTAGGTGCGGTGTCTGGCTTGGCAGCGCTATCCAAATTCCCGGAGGAATCGACCTCGTGGGTCTGCAAGCGTCGTATCAAGCGCTGGAGGTCATCCAGCTCAGGTCCTACTGAACGCGCCATTGTCGAAACCTTCGGGTCACGCAAGAAACAGGGTGTCTGCCCGTCACAGACAGGGCTGTTATTGCACTTTCTGAACGCTGCGTCTATGCCAGCTCATGATCCGCGGGGGACCACAATTGTGATCAATCAAAGAAATGCCATCGTCACGGCAAGTGCCTTGCAGGAATATAAAACAGGCATCTTTAAGGCGCGCTGATTAATCGTTGTGCGACCAACTGCAGTTCATCCGTCGAAAGAGTGTGGCGACTATGATCGGGATAATGGCTTTGTTGCGTTGGCTTGCAACCATGGCGTTGCTGATTGCTGTTCTGCAGCCGGCGAACGCGGCTGAGGTGTCGCTCCGGATGCGGGGCGGGACTTTCGAAGTTCGTGGCGATCTCAAATCCTACAATCTGCGAACGTATGTGATCGTCGAGCCGAGCCTCGGCACATTGACCCTTGATGCGGCCCGTTACGAATGCATCGGGCCGAACTGTCCGACCGCGGTGGTCGAGCCGCAGACGCCTTTGAAGCTGCCGTTCGAACAGGTCACGAGCACCTGGGTTGGCGGGACTGCGATCGGCACTGAATTAATGCCGCGTGTCATCCAGGCTTATGCAAAAACGATTGGCGCGTCGGTCACGTCGAAAGTCGGCGCCGATGTTCGAAATCTGGAGTTTACGTTGACCGCCACCGATGGTCGTAAGATCGGGCAGGTCAATATCCATCGCCAGGGAATTACGCCGGGTTTTCTCGCGATGGCCAAGGGTGAGGCCGATGTCGTTTGGACGTCGCGTCCTATTCTGCCCGAGGAAGAGCAGATGATGGAGGCCGCCGGGACGCGAAATATGCGCAGTCCTGGTAATGAGCATGTTTTCGGTCTTGATGCCCTGGTTATTCTGGTTGCGAAAGAAAACCCGGCCGTTTCGTTATCGGTCGACTCAATCGCAAAGATATTTTCCGGTCAAATCAAAGATTGGGCCGAGCTTGGTCTTCCGCAAGGAAAGATCAATGTCTATGCGGCTGCGGCCGAAATGGGCACCATGGGCAGCTTCGAGATGATGGTGCTGGCGCCGCGTAACCTCAAGTTGACGCCAGATGCCGTACGCTTATCACACGCCACAGAATGGTCCGACAAAGTCGCAGCCGATCCGCTCGGTATCAGCTTTGCCACGCTTGCCTATGTTCGCCGTGCGCGTGCCCTCAACGTGGAAGCGACTTGCGGGATTGTCGTGCCGCCTTCGGTGTTCGCTACGAAAACAGAAGAATATCCGCTTACGCGTCGCCTTTATTTCTACAGCGCCGGCAGGCCGAAAAACCCGCTGGCGGCCGCGCTTCTGGACTTTGCCAACTCGAGCCAGATGCAGCCGGTTATGCGCGACGCTCGGTTTGTCGACCAGGATCCTGAGTTCCTCTCATTCCGTGACCAGCGCGGGCGGATCGCCACTGCGCTGAACGCACCTGGCGAAGACTACGACGCCGTGTTGATGGCTCAGATGATCGAGGAGACCGTCAGAGCGCAACGGTCGTCTTTGACGTTCCGGTTTGTTCGCGGATCGGCGCAGCTCGATTCAATTGCGAGTGAAAATCTTTCGCGCCTCGTGCAGCTTTTACAAAGCGATAAGAGTCTGGCCGGAAAGACACTGATGCTGCTTGGCTTTTCTGACGCGGTTGGCCGCTTTGATTCAAATTTGAATACGGCCCGCAGACGAACAACGCTTGTCAAGAATGCGCTGCTCAGAGCTTTGCCGCAGCTTCCGCAATCCATGACGATCTTGAAGAGAGCCTACGGCGAATTAGCTCCTGTCGCCTGTAACGATACGAAAGTCGGCCGGGCCTTAAACCGCCGCGTCGAAGTCTGGATTCGATAGGATCGGCATCGGTCTCAATGAACGAGATCGAGCTTTTGGCTGAGCCGTTCTTTTATCGGTGGTCAGGCTGGCGGGATACGATTTCCGGCGTCGTCGATGACCCTCGTCCCATCTTCTTTAGAAAATGCCGCGCGTTGAGGCAGCGGCAGGATATCGAGCACCGCCTCGGAAGGGCGGCACAATCGAACGCCCCATGGCGTGACGACGATGGGGCGATTGATCAGGATGGGATGGGCCATCATCGCGTCTATCAGTTGGTCGTCGCTCAACTGCGGGTCATTGAGGCCGAGTTCGGCGAACGGCGTGCCCTTTTCGCGCAGCACGGCCCGGATCGTCAGCCCGGTCCGGCGGATGAGATGCTGGAGTAGGCTGCGGGTTGGCGGTGTTTTCAGATACTCGACAATGTGCGGCTCGATGCCGGTATTGCGGATCAGCGCCAAGACGTTGCGTGACGTGGCGCACGCGGGATTGTGATAGATGATCACGTCGACCGGTGCTGTGTCCGCCGTCACCGCCCCACTCCCGTTTGCCGGATGTCCGTTTGTTGGATTACGTGGGAGCGACTGTCGAGCCGCGGGGCTCGCTCGACGTCGCGCCGGTTTGGGTCGGCAGCAACAACGTCATGAGCCAGCATACCGCCAACATGGCCGCTGAGCCCAGCAGGCAGGCAACCATGCCGCCATATTGGTAGAGCACGCCCGACAAAACGATGCCGAGTAAGCGGCCGGTTGCGTTGGCAGCGTAGTAAAATCCGACGTCCTCGGCGGCTTTTTCCGATCCGGCATAGGCTAGGATCAGGTAGGAATGCAGCGAAGAGTTTACGGCAAAGGCAAAGCCGAACAACAGTAGTCCAGCACAGACGACGAGGTCCGGGCGCGGTACGGCGGGAACGAGGAGCGCGGCCACAAGAGCAGCTGGAATTGCCACCAGCATGAGTGACCATGCGCGAGCGGCTGGCACCTCGCGGCTGAGACCATCCGGGCTGCGCTGTACAAACGCGGGGGCTGCGGCTTGAACGATGCCGTAGCCGATCGTCCAGGCTGCGAGGAACGTGCCGACCTGCACGAACGTCCAACCGTTGGCGTATAGAAACACTGGCAGTCCGACCACGAACCAGACGTCGCGTGCGCCAAACAGAAAGATGCGCGCTGCGGCGAGCAAGTTAACGCCGCTCGACTTGCCAAACAACTCGCGGACCGTCTTGGAGGCTTTGGCTTTGCCAAGCTCACGGGGCAGCGTGATGAGGCCCGCGATCAGGATCAACCCGATCAGGCCAGCCATCAGCCACAGCGCGCCTTTGAACCCGATCAACTCGAGGAGCAGGCCACCGGCGAAGAAGCCGATCCCCTTCATCGCGTTCTTCGATCCGGTGAACCACGCGACCCACTGGAACAACTGGCCGGAACCCTCGGCCGAGGTTGCTTTGATGGCGGACTTCGATGCTGTCTTGGTCAAATCCTTGGCGACGCCCGAGATGCCTTGCGCGGCAACGACCCAGGCGACGGATACGGCGGCCGTCCAAGCCGGGTCGAGGCCCGCTAGAAACAGCAGGCCGACGATTTGCAACGTCTGGCCAATGGCCAGCATGCGGGGGATGCCGAAGCGGGCCGCCAGCCAGCCGCCGCCGAGGTTGGCCGCGATGCCGGCCGCTTCGTAGAGGAGAAACAAGAACAACAGCGCGAGCGGCGAATATCCGAGCTTGAAAAAGTGGAGCAGCACCAGCATCCGCAGGGCGCCGTCGACCAGCGTGAAACCCCAATAGGACGCCGTGACGATGAGATAATTGCGGACTGCGGTCGTCATGCGCTGCCGCCTTGCGCCACGGTATTCGCGGCTTTGCCCTTCACGATGTTGGCAAGGTCGACCATGCGGCACGCATAGCCAACCTCGTTGTCGTACCAAGCGTAGACTTTAAGCATGGTGCCGTCGGTCACCATGGTGCTAAGCGCGTCGACGATGGCGCTGCGGGTGTCGCTGACGTAGTCGGCCGAGACCAGCGGCCGGTGCTCGATCCCGAGGATGCCGGCCAATGGGCCGTCGGCTGCCGCTTGGAACAAGGCGTTGACTTCGGCCTCGGTGGTTGCGCGGTTGAGCTCAAAAACGCAGTCGGTGAGGCTCGCGTTGAGGACTGGGGCGCGGACGGCGTGGCCGTTCAGTTTACCTTTCAGCTCGGGATAGATCAGCGCGATAGCCGTTGCGCTTCCGGTGGTCGTGGGCTGGAGCGACAGCATCGCCGAACGTGCGCGGCGAAGGTCCTTGTGTGGGGCGTCGATAACGACGTTGGTGTTGGTTGGATCGTGGATCGTCGTGATCTGGCCGTGGCGGATGCCGATGGCGTCGTGGACGATCTTCACGACCGGGGCCAAGCAATTCGTGGTGCACGACGCGGCCGTCAACAGCCGATGGATCGAAGGGTCGTAGAGATGGTCGTTGACGCCGACGACGATATTGAGGGCGTCGGCGTGCTTGACCGGAGCGGCAACGATCACGGTTTTTACACCGCGATCGAAATAGGGTTGCAACTGTTCCGGTGTCAGGAATTTACCAGTGCATTCGAGCACGATCTCGCAGCCAACGTCACCCCATGCGACGTCACCAGGGTTGGCAACGCTGGTGAAGCCGATCTGGCGATCGCCAATGGCGATTGAGCGCTCGTCGTGAACCGAGATCCCGGCGTTCCACCGCCGGTGAAGGCTATCGAACTCGAGCAGGTGCGCGGTGGCCGCGATCCCGCCCTTCAGTTCGTTGATGTGGACGACTTCAAGACGGTTTGCAGCCCTCGGGTCGCCCAGGGTCCGCATGAACCCGCCCATGCCAGCCCGTAGCGCAAGACGCCCGATGCGGCCCATGCCGTTGATGCCGATTTTCATGCGTGCGGTCCTTTCAGTGGGCGGGTTCTGCGCGGCAATCTGGGGCGTAGTTATGCCCGGACGGCGCTGGCCAGGTCATCAATCCGCATCTGCAACGTCATCTTATCGAGCGATGCGAACGGCAGGTTGGTGAAGCTGTCGAGACGGCGGCGGATCATGCCGTAAAGCTCGTTCAACAGGGCAGCGCGTTCGACGTCGGTGCCGGAAAATTTCGACGGGTCCGGCAGCGGCCATGCCGACGTGACGGGACGATCTCCGAAATCCGGGCAGACCTGGCCCATTGTCGTGTCGCAAAGGGCAATCACGAAATCCATGCGCGGCGCTTCCGGCCCCATGAATTCGTTCCACGACTTGCTGCGCAGCTGCGACACGTCATGGCCGAGCTTAACGAGACGTTCGAGCACTTCGGGCATCGGCGCGCTCGCCGGGTGGGAACCAGCGGAATATGCGTTGAATTTGCCAGCGGCGAACTTTTCGAGGATCGCCTCGGCCATGATCGACCGGGCCGAATTGTGGGTGCACAAGAACAAGACGTTAAAGGTCGGTGTCATGACGTCCTCCATGTTGGTTTCCTCAGGCAAAAGTCGCGCGAGATCGCCGCATAGATCGGGGCGTCCGCCGCAGCACGTCTCGGTCAGGAACGCGAACAACTGGCGCAAACCGAAAATTCGGACGGCATAAATGACGTGCCGCCCCTGTCGCGTGGCGGCGATAAGCCCAGCGTGTTCGAGAGCTGCGAGGTGGAACGACAATGTCGAGGCGGGCAGCCCCAACTCCCGGGCGATAACGCCAGCGGGTAGGCCGGTGGCGCCATGCGTCGCCAGCAACCGCATCAGATCGATGCGGGTCGGCTGCGACAGGGCCGCAAAACCGGTCGCTGCACTTACAGTTTCCATCCTTCGAGAATGATGGAAGTGTATGACACAGGTATGACGCCGCCGACGCTTGTCCGTCGATCAACGTGCATGCGTTGCGGTGTCCAACGCGGCATCGAGAACCTCGACGACATGTCGAGCGGTGCGGCCGACGCCGTCGGCGATCTGATGCCGGCAACTGGTGCCGTCGGCGACCACGAGATCTTGAGCACCGGCCTGCCTCAGGGCTGGAAGCAACGTCAGTTCCGCCATCGCCTTCGACACCGTGATCTTTTCGGCATCGTAGCCAAATGCACCGGCCATCCCGCAGCAGGCGCTTTCGATTTCTTTGACCTCAAGGCCAGGTATGCGCCGCAGCAGCGCGGCGACCGGCGGGTAGGCGCCCAGTGCCTTCTGGTGGCAGTGACCGTGGAGGTGCGCGACTGGAGCTTCTAGACGGCGCAAGGGCAAGGTCACGCGCCCGGCTGCAAGGTCCAATTCAAGCAGTTCTTCGACCATGAACGATGCCTCCGCTAGGCGGCGTGCGTCATCGGCTGCAATCAGCGAGCCGAACTCGTCGCGCAGCGTCAACAAACACGATGGTTCGAGACCGACGATGCGGGCGCCTTTGGCCACCAGTGGCAGAAGAGCATCGGCGGTACGTCGCGCTTCTGCGCGCGCCTCGTCGACAAGGCCGCTGGCGAGAAACGTGCGGCCGCAGCACAGCGGGCGCGAGGAACCCGGTGCAGACACGACATGCAGACGGTAGCCTGCAGCAATCAACACACGCTCGGCGGCGTCCATTATCGCAGGGTCGAAATAGCGGTTGAACGTGTCGGCGAATAAAATCAGGTCGAGTCCATCTCCGGTTATCTCACCAGCCGTCGCCGATGGTCGCCAGGGGCGGTGCCAGGCCGGTAGCGTTCGCGACCGGCTGAGGCCAAGGATGCGTTCCGAGAGCCCTGCCAGCCCTGGCACCGTGTCGCGCAAATTCAGGAGGTGTCTCAGCGGCGCGGCATACGGCGCGTAGCGTGGCAGGTGGGCGATCAGCCGATCCTTGAGCGAGAGGCCATGGGCCGCCACGTGGTGCGCCTGCCACTCGACCTTCATCCGGGCGATGTCGACGCCGGTCGGGCACTCGCGCTTGCACGCCTTACACCCGACGCACAGATCGAGCGCCTGCTTCATGTCCGGCGAGGTCATCGCGCCGTCGCCGAGTTGACCCGAGAGCGCAAGGCGCAACACGTTGGCGCGGCCGCGGGTTGTGTGCGTCTCGTCCAGCGTGACGCGATACGACGGGCACATGCCGCCGCCGTTGAGTTTCCGGCAGGTCCCGTTGTTGTTGCACATTTCGACTGCTGTGCGGAGCCCGCCTGCCGATGACCAGTCGAGTTTCTCAGGCGCCACTTCGCCCGCGCCGTATCCCTCGGCAAACCGCATCAGCGCGCGGTCGTCCATGGCGTAGGGCTTGACGATCTTGCCGGGGTTCATCAGGCCGTCGGGATCAAAGCTGTCCTTTACCGTATGGATAGCCTCGGTAAGCTGAGGGCCGAGCATCGGGGCAATATACTCCGAGCGCGAGATGCCATCGCCGTGCTCGCCGGAGAAGGAGCCCTTGAACCCACGCACGAGTTCTGCAACTTCGTCGGCGATCGCGCGCATCGTCGCGACGCCGCCAGCGGTCTTCATGTTGAGGATGGGGCGGACGTGCAAGCAGCCAACGGAGGCGTGCGCGTACCATGTCCCACGCGTTCCGTGGCGCGCGAAGACATCGGTCACCGCGGCGGTGTAGTCGGCGAGATGCTCAAGCGGTACGGCGCAGTCCTCGATAAAGGACACCGGCTTGGCGTCGCCTTTCATGGACATCATGATGTTCAGGCATGCTTCGCGCACATCCCAAACTTTCTTTTGGTCCGCCGGGGCGAGGACCCTCACGACCGAGGCAGGGAAGCCGTGATCTCCCATCAACGCGTCGAGCCGTTGCAGGTTACGTTTGCACGCGTCCAGATCCGATCCCGAAAACTCGACGATGAGCAAGCAATCCGGCTCACCAAGAGTGATCTCGGCGAGCGCCTGTTTAAAAATCGTGATGTCGCGGCCGAGGGTCAGGATGTTGTTGTCGACGAGTTCGACGGCAACGGGGGAGAGTCCGACGATGTGCTTCGTCGTCTCCATGGCCGCGCGGAAGCTTGGAAATTGACAGACGCCGAGCACCCGGTGGTGCGGAAGCTCAGATAGCTTCAACGTAATGCGCGTCGACAAGGCGAGCGTGCCTTCCGATCCGACGAGGAGGCGCGCAAGCGAGGGTTGAGGTCCGACGAGGGCATCGAGCGCGTAGCCGGCGACGCGCCGTTGCACCTGTGGGATGCGCACGGCCATTTCGCCCGCATGGTGCTGGGCCAGTGCAACGGCTTGGCTGGCGAGCGTCTCGGCTCGACCGCCACCGCTGACAGAGCCGGGATCATCTGTCGAACCGAACGCAAAAGCCGTGCCGTCGGCAAATAGTGCCTCGATCCTGACGACGTTATCGGCCGTCATGCCGTACCGCAGGGAGCGCGCACCGCTCGAATTGTTTCCGGCCATGCCACCAATGGTGCAGCGGCTCGATGTCGACGGTTCGACGGGAAAAAACAGGCCGTCTTTTGCCAGCCGCGCGTTCAGAGTTGCGAGCACCATGCCGGGCTCGACCGAGACGGTGCGCTCCTCGCGCTGGTAGTCGACAAGGCCGTTAAGATGGCGGCTGAAGTCGATGATCAGGCCGTGGCCTACGGTCTGCCCGTTCTGCGACGTGCCAGCACCGCGGGCCGTGATCGAAACGCCGTGCTCGCGGGCGACCGAGACGGCGGATATGACATCGGCAACGGTCTTGGGGAACAACACGCCTGTCGGCATGATCTGATAGATCGACGCGTCGGTGGAAAAACGCCCGCGCGTGAAAGCGTCGAAACGGACCTCCCCTTCGACTGCGCCCGACAGTCGGCGTTCAAAGGACAGATCGCGGCTGTATCGGCCCGGTTTGGCGGTGCCTGTCGGCGTCCGGCTATCAAGCTGCCGATTGCTCATGCCAAAGCCTCATCCACGGTTTGTCGATCAAGGCGAACCGCCCGATTCGCGCCCGCTCCTTTCGCACGCCGTCATGGGCGAACCAAGCGTCGATGCGTCCAAGTTTCAAAACTCGGGAATTATCCATTTTCTGGCGATGGCAGCGCGACAACCGATGACACCATGGACGCGTTCAAGCGGGCAATCTTCGTCGGCGAATTGAGCCATGCCCATGGAGGGCTCCACATGGAGATTGCCGTGCCACGCTGCATCTTACCTCCTGCGGTGTCAGCAATGACCGTTGTTCGAAAGGCTCTGTATGGCGTCAACCACGCCTCGCGACAGCATGGGTGTCGATCTTGCGCGCATCGACACGGCAACCGCAAGGGCTCAAACCGAGATGCTTACCGCGCAGGAGCAGCGAGCAATTGCTGAGGCGAGGTTGCGCGCGGCTGAGAAGGCGAAGTTTTCGCCACCGCGAGGTCCTGCACAAAATACGCAGGCGGGAAGCGGTCCAGTAGAAAATCAGCAGCAGCCCCCAGCTTCTCAGCCAATTCAAAATGGCCCAAATCCTCCAGGCGGTCCACCGTCTCAGCAACTGCCGACAGTGCGTCCTGTAGGTCCCGGTCGGCTACCACGAGCTGCATCCTATACTCCTGAGATGAGCGATTTTAATCGTGAGGCATTAATCAATGCGGGCGGGCAGTCTATTTCTGCCCGCAGATTATGAACCAGATGTCGTCAAGTGGCAAGTTTGCTGCTTTGCCATCCACCAACATGGTCAACGAGCGGTATAGAGCGTTAGTCGACGTGCTCGAAGTCCTGAAGCAACAAGGCGTACCGATAACACCCGACCTTATTCGGTCGCTACCCTCCCGCATCGGCAACCAAAATCTGCTGGGGCTTGCGCTAGTAGCGGCAGGCGTTATTGGTTCGTCTGCGGAGCCCCGCAACGCTTTGACAGAGGGCAATTATTAATGCCAGATTCAACTGCCGTCTTCCCCCCCGGCTTGCGCTTCCTCGACATAGACGGCAACCCGCTGGCTGCTGGTACGATCGAGTTGTATGACGCGGGAACAACCAACGCGGGCGGTACACACTGAGGTCCTACAATCCGGCCTAAGATGACATTGAAGATGCCGAACTAGAATGGGCCGCCCCGATCGCTTGGGTGTGCCGGGGCGGCAAGTAACTACCGAAGGCGCTGGCCGCTGAAGTTGTTGTTCGATCCGCCAAAAGAGTTCGGCGGACTCGCGGCATACGGGTCACGTGTACCCTGCTGGCCAGTGTAGGGGTTTTGATTACCCTGAGTTGACCAATTGTTCGACCGGTTGCCGTCGGGATTGCTGCGCACGTGTGGCTGAACATACGTCCCGTCACGACGCACATGCCCATTAACAAATGTATCCGCCAGCGTCGGCGTGGCCACGGCTAACGCTGCGACTGCAAACAATATTCTCATGGTTACCCCCTCACAAAGTTTATTGGAACATCAGAAATATAGCACGGCAAATTTGCCTATGGCGGGAAAAATTTAACCGTCCCGCTTGACGAGGGGTAATGAATAGCCCCAGGCCCATTGCTTGGGGGGAGTTGCGGAACTTCGATCCAGGCGCTATTGTTACAGCAGTCAGCATAGCGCAGACCTAAAACCGGCGGTCTGGCACAGTTTCGCACGCAAATGTAAGAGTATCATTGTTGTCGGGTCCTACGCCGCTCGGATAGGTCTTGCTCATCGAGCCATCGATACGTGAGACTTCGACATCGACATCCCAGCTTTCGTCACCACGGCTGAACTTCTCACGCCAGCGAATCGTGAGCGTATCGATCGTGCCAGAGTTCGGTTTCATATCTTTCGCGATTGGCCCGGCATCAGAGAATGCAAATTTCGGCGCATCGTGAATGAAACGCGGGTCGAAGGGCCTCCCTTCCATTCGGTCCTTCGCACTCTGCATCTCGTGGCAAGTAACGTATGTAAGCTGAGCTTTCGATGGCGGGAAAACCGCTTCGTCAGCAGCTCGGACTCGCGACGACGTTTGGCCCGAAGCAATAGTCAAGCCTAAGGCTGTCCACGTCCAGAATCCGAAGGTCCCAGAACTTAAAGAAGACGATAAGAACATCCCGACCGATCCTGTTTAACGAGACCGTTCACCATCTGCGATGCAAGCATCGGCATACCAACTGCGGCAACCAAATTAATTAACGTCACGGTATCAGATGGTGGACGATCAGAGTCAATCAGTCGCGACTGTCCACGGTTGCTCGTGTCAAGCCATCACCTCTGGTAGGGAAGAAGGTAGGGAAGATCCTGAGTTTATGAAAAACAATCAAACAAATTCAATTGATTAAATCAATGAGCTGGCGGAGAGAGTGGGATTCGAACCCACGGTACGCTTTCACGCACACACGCGTTCCAGGCGTGCGCCTTAAACCACTCGGCCACCTCTCCGTGGGTCCCATCACAATGGGCTCGGCGCGGCCTCGAAGTGGCCGACCGCTTGTGGAAGCGCCGGTCTATACCCAGCCGGCCCCCAATCCGCAACATCATGTTGCGGACGCGACGTCGTGATTTACGTGACGGGCGGGCCAGCCTTCACCGCGCCGTCCATCTTGACGCCGTCGGGGGTGTCGCTGCGGCCCTGATCATCGGACGTCGAGAACAACGTAAAGTGCAGTTCCAGCGCGTCGAGATACGCCGCCGTCAAATCGAGCAACGGGCCCAGTTCGATCCGCCGCGTCACCTGGAACTGCTCTGTGACCAGCGGGCCGTCGATTTCGTGGAGCGCCGCCATTCCTGGCTGCAGCATGCCGCGCCCACGGAAATAGGACGTCATCACGTCGCCGGTCTCGAAATCCTGCTCCGTGGCGTCGGCGAACTCGGCGATCGCGTCGACGAGCGGCGCCGTGCCGGCGATGAATAGGCTACCTATGGCTCGGAAGCGCGGGTCGAGCTTGACCAGCATCTGCGACCATTCCCGCGCCTTGTTGACCCGTGTGATGAGCGCAAGCTCGAGCGACCGGATCAGTTCCACGCCGGTGCGGAGGGCGGCGGCATGCCCAGTGTGCGGAGCACGGGGACTCGGCATCTCGTCGAGCAGGTCGCGGCAGCGGCGGCCAGCAGCCAGGAGGTCTTCGCCGGCGGCCAATGTGGCGTCGAGGTGGTCGGCCAGAAGATAGGCGGAAGGCGGGACCGGCGTTAATGCTTTCGATGTTGTCGCGCCCGAGCTTTTTGAGCCCGAGTGTTTTGGGTCCTGCGGGGTTGTTCGAACAGCCATCGGATCTCGCTTGTCAGGTCATGCAACGGTTGTGGGCGGCCAGTGGCGGCTCGCTACGCATCACGCCAATTGTGAACCGATTCGCGGATGAAGCGACCTCTTCGGGTCACTCTGTGCACGGCTGTTGCTGAACACGCGCCAGCGGCGGCGGCACGCAGCGTGATTATCCGCCGAACACCTGACGGCTGCCGAGATTGCGGAACAGCTGCTTCAAAAGACCGTCGTCGCGGGCGCCTGGGGCTGGCGTCGTGCGGCTGATAAAATCGAAAATCTTACCGTCCTTGAGGCCGTAATTGGCGACGTTATCGACCATGCCACCCTGGTTGAAATAGACCGCTACAACTTGACGGTCGGTCTCGCGGGGAAGCAGGAACGACTTTTGAGCCTCCGTCGAGGAGATATAATAAAACGCCTGACCCGACCCGAGGACTGACGTCGTTGTCGGCGTTCCGAGCGTAAACCGCACCTGCTCCTGCGACATTCCCGGGGTTATTTGCTGGACATCCGTTTCGCGGAAATGGTGCCCGTGCTTCGTGACGCTGTCGGCGCACGCGGTCAGCAGCCCCAGCACGGCCGCACATGCGAGCACCGTTCTGAGGCGGCCTAGACAGTCGGTCGTCGGCCGTTTTCGGTTCACTATCATCACCGTGCTGCCATCCCATGTCGCCGTTTCGGCCCGTCTTTTCGGCGTGTCGCGTTCTCGGCGTGTCCTGAAGTCCGACATGCCGTGATCTCGATCGTCTGCAACTCGTTATAAGTCGGCTGCGAACAGAACCCCAGCACACCCGAATCGACCCATCACATAGACTATCCAATACCGGTCTACCCAAAACGGGGGACATCGGCTAATCACGCTGCAACACCGTTGATAACCGTTCTGGCTGGTCGCGACACAGACGCGCGCGCCGCCCGAACCCTTTACGATTGCCCCCACCCATGTTCGACTGGATCTACGGACGACGCGACGACCGGCAGAAAGCAAGCGAAATTTATGGCGCCGTCGTGGCGCAAGCCCGCAATCCTGAATTCTATACGTCGTATGCGGTGCCCGATAGCATCGAAGGGCGCTACGAAATGATCGCGCTCCACCTTGCGATCGTGTTGGAGCGGCTTGGCGCTCCCGATGTCGCCGATGAAGAGTTGCGGCGCAGCCTTGTCGAAACGTTCGTCACGGCCATGGATGATGCCATGCGCGAACTCGGCGTTGGCGACACGTCGGTCGTGCGCAACGTCAAGAAGGCGGCCGGCGGCCTTTATGAGCGTGGCCTCGATTATCGCGCGGCCTTGGCTACCATCGACGACCCGTCGGCGCTGGCATCGGTTGTCGCCAGACATGTGTATTCCAGCCATGTCGCCGCACCAGCTGAAGGCATCGCCACTGTAGCAGCCGAACTCGCGACTTATACCCGACGGCTGGCCGATCATCTGGCGGGTCTTTCCGCCGACCGTCTGCGGCTGGGCGACCTCTCGTTTCCTGATGCTCGCATCGGTGGTAGGGGAACATGAACGAGGCTGAGCCGCCAAACTCGCTATCGTCGCAAAATCCTGTGAAGTCGGCTGATTCGCAAAGCGGTGCGACTTCGGTCCCGCTCGCTACATGGCGCCACCCCGTTTCCGAGGTGGTCCGCCGTGGCCAGACCGTCGAGCGCGAGGCAACACATGAAGAACGCGCCGTGCTGGCGACAGCTCTAGCGCTTCCCGATGTTCGAAAGCTTTCGGCCCGTTATCGCTTAACGGCACTTGGCGGCGAGCGTTATGGCCTAGCTGGCACGTTAGTCGCCGATCTTATTCAGACCTGCGTCGTGACGCTCGATCCGATCGATGTTCGCCTCGAAGTGCCACTTGAGGCCGAGTTTCGTCACGACCATGATCGTCCGCCCGAGACGGCTGGCGACAGCGAAGCCGAGATTTTGAAGTTACCGGACACCGAGCCGATCGAAGACAGCTATCTGGCGGTCGGACGCGTTGCGTTCGAGACCCTCGCAGCTGGGCTCGATCCCTACCCGCGGAAAGCCGGCAGTGAGTTCGACTGGAAGGACGAAGAGGGTGCCCGCGCAACGAGCCCGTTTGCGGCGCTTGCCAAACTGAAGCGGGATCCGTGACGCAGGTGCCCGTATCGCTGGCTAGCGGTCGTCCAGTATCTGTGGCCCAATGGGGACGTTCGTTCGAGTCGCCGTCGACAAAGCCGTTGTATCGTTTGGTGAAACCGTTAGTTTCCGCTTCCGTTACGTGAGTGTCCAAAGCGCCGTGTACCAACCGGTCCCGACCTGTTACGCCCTATTACGTTGTCGCCCCATTACTGCCCGACATTGCAAGACCAACCGAGGGCCGGAACCACCAGATGAACGCGTTACGAACGATTTCCCTCGACGCGATGGGTGGAGACGATGCTCCCGAAGCCGTGGTGCAGGGCGCTGCGATCTCGTTGAAGCGCCAGCCCGATCTCGCCTTTCTCCTCTATGGCGATGAGAAAAAGATCGCGCCCGTTTTGGCTGTGCATCCCGCGCTGGCTGCGAAATCGCGCATCGTGCATACCGATTTGAAGGTCGGCAGCGACGACAAGCCGAGCCAGGCCCTGCGTCGCGGCAAGGGCTCGAGCATGTGGCTCGCCATCGAGGCGGTAAAGGACGGCCATGCTCAGGCGGTCGTTTCGGGCGGCAACACCGGCGCTCTGATGGCGATGTCGAAGCTGATCCTGCGGCCGATGGGAGACATCGAGCGCCCGGCAATTGCCGCGCTCTGGCCCACCGTCAAAGGCGAATGCATCGTGCTCGATGTCGGCGCCAACGTCGGGGCGACCTCGCGCCAATTGGCCGATTACGCCCTGATGGGCGCGGCCATGGCCCGCATTCTGTTCCACGTCGAGCGTCCGACGCTTGGGCTGCTCAATATCGGTTCTGAGGAAATCAAGGGCAACGAGGAGGTCCGCGAGGCCAACGCCTGGATCAAACGGCACGCAGAGCTGCCGTTCGACTATCGCGGTTTTGTCGAGGGTAACGAGATCGGACAAGGCATCGTCGACGTCGTCGTCGTCGAAGGTTTTGCCGGCAACATCGCACTGAAGACCGCCGAGGGGACCGCCCGCCAGGTCGCTCAGTATCTCAAGGACGCTATGACCAGTTCGCTGCTGGCCAAGCTTGGCGCCATTCTCGCCCGTGGCGGCTTCCAAGCACTCAAGCAGCGCATGGACCCGCGCCGGGTTAATGGTGGCACGTTCCTGGGCCTCAACGGTATCGCCATCAAAAGCCATGGTGGCAGTGATGCGATCGGATTTGCGAGTGCGATCGACCTCGCCTACGAGATGGCCGCCAGCGGCCTCGTTACGCGACTGGCTGCCGACCTTGCCGCCATCGCGCCTGGGATCAGATTGGCCGATCCAGCGGTCAGGGACGTCAAACCGGTGGTCGACGTCACACCAGTCATCGATGTTGCAGCGGTGGTTGATGTGAAGACTGCCGCTTCGGGCTGAACCGCATGACTCAGGATCGGACCACGTTCTGGCTAGCGTCCGGTGAACAGCGGCTTGCGCTTCTCTAAAAACGCCCGGCGACCCTCCGCATAATCCGCGCTGTCGAAGCAGTCGGCAACAAGGCGGTCGAGTGCCACCATGTCGGGTGCAACTCCGGGAGCCGACAGCGCATCCACGGCGGCTTTTGCCGCGCGAATGGTCAACGGCGCGTTGGCCGCAATTTCGGTAGCGAGCGCCGCCGTCGCCGTTTCCAGGTCATCTGTGGGAACGACTTCCGCGACCAACCCCATAGCAAGCGCGCGAGAGGCTTGAATGCGCCGGGCTGAAAATAACAGCAACTTCGCGTCGGCCGACGATATTGCCCGCAGGATCGGGGTGATCCAGCGCGCATTGTAGCCAAGGCCGAGTTTGGCTGGCGGCAGCGCGAACTGCGCCGCAGTATCGGCAATGCGCAAGTCGCAGGCGAGTGCGATGCCAAGGCCTCCGCCCATACAAAACCCGTGGATCATCGCAATCGTTGGTTTCGGGCAGTTCGCAACCGCTTCGAAGGCGGCGTGGTTGAGCGCGTCGTAGGCGTCGGCTGCGGTGCCCGCGCGAGCCGTTTCGAACTCCGAGATATCGGCGCCTGCCGAGAAGGCGCGCTCGCCCGCCCCGCGAAACACAATGACTCTCACGGATGGATCGGTCGCGGCTTTGGCGACGCGCTCGGGCAGAGCCGCCCACATTGCAGCGGTCAGCGCGTTCATACGCGCAGGATTATGAAGCGTGATCGTCGCGACACCTGTGACGGTGTCGCAAACCATGGCGACCCGAGGCGCATTGGGCTCAACGTCGGCCGGGTCTGTGGCGGTCATGGTATCCCTTCCTTTGGTCTGCAGGATGCAACTGGGATCGTCCGAGCGAAGACCGGCGACGAGCTAGCTTATCTCGTGCTGTCGCCGCCACTGGGCCGCCAGGTCAGGACGACACACGCCACCGCCAGCAGTAGGATCGCGCCGCCCTCGTAGATCAGATTAACGGGTGGCTGTTCCTTGCCTTGCAAAATGACGAGCCGGGCCAGCGCGGTGATGGCGATGAACAAGGGCAGCGTAATCGGGATCTTTTTGCTGTCGTAGTAGACGGCAACCATGCCGAGAACCTCGACGTAAATGAACATCAACAGCAAGTCTTGGAGCTGAACCGTTTGGCCGCGGGTAACTTTGAGCACCTCTTGGCCCATTGCGACAACGGTGAAAACGGCAATGACCAGAAGGAATGCGTTCTCGATCACGTGGATCGCGCGGGTCACGGGTGATTGCGGGTTGGGCGATGGCTTGTCGATGGCAACACCTTCGAGCGGCAGTTTCGGTTCGATCGTCATTCGCGCGCACCTGTATTTTAGCGCGCCGGCACACCTTCAATCGACGTGCGGCGCCAATCCTCGACGCGCTCCATGAGCCACCCCCAGGCCTCGATCTCGGCGGGTCCCCCAGTCTTCGAGATGGCGATCTCGAGATAGGCGACCTCGCTTTCGATCTTGGCCGGTGGCAGCATATGGAGCCGCGACACCAGTATCGCGCCCTCGATGACGGCCGATTGAGCCCGGTTCCAACCGTGCCACGGCCGATGTTGTTCGTGCGTTTCCACCCTACATGCAAAACGAGGTCTATCGGCGTCCTCGATCACTTTCGTGACACTCAACTCATAGTGCGAGATGCAACCCGCTAGCCTAGCGCCGGTTCCGTTGCGCGATGGCACCAGTGGCCAGGCCTTTCGTCCCGTGACCCCACCCGCAAACACGCGCACGTCGTCGGTGTGCGAGGCGCACGCGAACGGGACATCGCGCAGGTTGTCGAGCGAGCGCGACGGCTTGAACGGGGCGATGACCATGGTCTCGCCGTCGACAATCAAGCCGAGCGGGGCGACGTGGATCTCGCCTGCAGCATTCGACGTCGTAACGATCGTTTCGATGATCTTGGGCACGGTCGGCTCTACTCGCAGACGACGCAGTTGAATTGCTTGAACACGGGGTCAACGGTCGCGATTGGAATATTCAAGTCTAGAGCTTGAGCAGCAAGCAATCGGTCGAAAGGGTCTTTGTGTTCGAGGTCTAAGCTTCCTGCGAGCTTCGCTTGCGACATTGTCAAATCAAGCAATCGGAATCCTTCATCTTTCAAAGTTCCCTCGAGGTCTGGGAGCAGTGGTGCCGCTCCAGGCCATTTGCCGAGTTTCACTTTGATTGCGATTTCCCAGCCGGTCACGGCACTAACGAGAACGTCGTTCGTGCTTGCGATTGTGCTGCGTAGCGAACTGGACAACGGTCGATCATCCGTCAGCCACCAATAGACGATGTGGGTATCGAGCAAGATCATCCGTTGGAGTACCCCGCCGCGCGTTCTCCCCCAAGCCAAGCCAATTCGGCAGGGTCGAGAGGCGCGAGCAACTGATCCTCCGGGACGTGGATACGGCCTTTCCACCGTCCAGGGGCTCGCCGTGGCGTGGGCGGCGGGTGAGCTTCGACCACCAGTCGGGTTGTGCCGAACTCCGGATGAGAGATGCGCACATCCTCGCCCCTGGCCGCGCGCGCGATCAGGCTTTCGAGTTGAAGTTTGGCCTGATCGAGCGACAGTGTGTCCATTAGTTCCTCCGTACAGACAATATCACAGTTTTGGCATGTCTTTAGGCCGCCATCGATAACGCACTGCGGCCGGTTTCGTTTGGCTTATCGAGCCGATCATTCCGCCGATTTTGGCTTATTGGCGCGGGCGTGGGCCATCGCTTCGCGCTTGGCCTTGAGAGTTGCGCCTTCGGGCGAGGGAGCGGTGACGTCGACAGCGGCGCGCGGAGCGGCAATACCCCAGTCGAGCGGATTGTCCTGAGCGTAGCGTTTGCCGAGCCGCCACGCCAACTCGGCTTTGGCCAGTTCGTAGCCCAGATAGAACGCGTGCCCGCCGTCGGCTTCGACGCCAAGTTTGTCGAACACGGCGAACGGGTCGGTGACCTGATGGTGGCCTTGGCGCGAATAAATGTGGACACCCTCGGTCGAGACTTCGATGCGGAAGTTGTCGTCACGAACCTGGCTGGCGCCGATCGCGATTTCGGCGGCCGATAATGGGTGCGGGTTGAGATCGTGGAGGCCGAGCAAACCATGGCCGCCATAGCCCTTCGGCAAGCTGCCGTCTTCGCGGGCGCGGTACATCAGGCGGCGGGCGGCGTCGTGTTCGGCAACGGTGCGGCGGGTATGCGGCGAGACCTGCACGATCAACACATTGGCGATCGCCAGTTCGGTGCAGATGCCAACAAGCAGCGCGGTCAAGCCCTGGCTGTCGGCCTCGGTCAGTTCGGTCAGGTTGCCCGTGCCCATCAGAATTTCGACGTCAGGGCGTTGACGGCGCAACTCGGCGTAGCGTTCGAGCGACGTCGTGAAGCCGAAGTTGAGAGGGTCGAGGATCGGATCGGCGATGTGGGGAATGCCCGCGGCTTTGGCCTTGTCGATGGCGCGTACGAGCGAGGCGAGGTCACCATGCAGCTTTGGCACCAGGATTGGAATGCACGGCGTTCCAGCGACCGCATCGAGCGTCGTCTCGTCGAGCGAGAGCACGTAGTCGGCACCGGCCAGCGCGGCCCGGCGCAGTTCGGCTACGTCCCCGCTATCGACGCTGACTTTGTGGCCTGCCGCTTTGAGCGCGCGGACTGTGTCTTCAAGCGCGGCGAACGGCACTTCGGGCTCGCAGCCAACATCGATCACGTCGGCACCATCGGCCCGGTGGCGGGCGGCGCAGGCGAGGATGTCATCAAGCGTCAGCTGCGGCGCCTCGATGATTTCGGCGAAGATACGTAAGTTGTGTTTTGTGAAGTCGGTCGGCTTGCCGCCGCGCCCAAGGAACACGGGCAGATCGACGAGTTCGTCGGGGCCGCGTTCGAAGTTGGCACCAAAGTGCGCCGACAGATTGCCGAGGTTCATGCGCGTTCGGCCGGGCACGATCACACGGTCGGCGTGGAGCGGCCCCTTGAGCCGGTTTTTGACGATGCCCTCGGTCATCAGGGCCGCTACCTTGATGCCGAGGTTGTCGACCCGCCAGCTGCCTTCGGGCAAGCCGACACTGGCGACCGTCGCGGTCAGGCGGGCTTCGGCAAGGCGTCCGGTCAGGAACAGAAGGCGGTCGGTCATCCTAGTGTAGCGCACCTGACGTTTGGTCCCCGTTTGCAGCTTGGCTCGCAACCAAACGTCAGGTGCAAAAGCTACACTAGAAACATACCGTTGCTAGTGTTCCTCTTGGTTCCGACATTTGCCACCAACCAAGCTGCGAGGGGATGCAAATGTCGGAACCGGAACACTAGCGCAATTTCAAGTGAAACAGGCTGGCGTCAAGCGGCGCGTTGGATGCCGGTGGCCGGTCACCGCTTGGCAACATCGCGTTTGCGCGCGTCCACGGCGGCGATCAGGTCGGCGAGGCTTTCAACCACGGTGGTATCGTCGAAGGTTTTGAGCCTGGCCGTATTCTCGAGGTCGATGCGGCGGGGGTAGACCTTGACCATGCCCGACGGCGCCTCGGTGTCCATTTCGGGTGCGGTGTCGCAGGCGAATACGATGGTCGGCACGCGGCATTTGCCAGCCTGGGCGAAGCAGTTGGTCGCGAGATTGTCGGAGATGCCGTAGACGCACTTCGCGACCGTATTGGACGAGGCGGGTGCGACAATCAGCGTATGATACACGCCGAAGTAGAAATTCCCGACTGGCGCAGCGCTCGCGGTCGTGTCCTTGAAGATGCGGGTGCCCGCAGGCAGTGTGAGGTCTTGCTTGTACATCCGCATGACTTCGGCCGCCGCCTTCGACACGAACACATCGAGGTGATCGAGGTCGCGCATCATCTCGATGCTTTCCTTAAAGAAGTGTCCGGAGCCGGTTAGCGCCCAGCCAAAGCGCGGTGTCGGGATATCGTCGTGTGTCATGGCTGGCCCGGTAGCATGGGGTTCGCGAACGGTCCAGCATCGCCAGGCGTTGGCGGCCGCGCGGTGTCGGGCCGACCGAAACGCGACGCCGGACAGGCTGTCGTGCTCCTAGGCGGGCGGTAACGCCTTTGCCGGCACTTTTGCGGGCGGACCTGCGGCCGGCTTTTGGATTGAAGCCGGTTTCGACGATTTGCCCGTCTCTGGCTTGGTGGCGGCCGGCTTCGCGGAGGCTGTCTCGGGCGGGGTACCAGGAGCGGCGGTCGCTACCGCGCGTGGCGAGCAAGTTTCCTCGCCTCGAGCCCATCGGCGGACCTCCCGCTCCATGTTGGCCGCTTCATCCAAGGGGAAGCGCGAGTTTTCGACTGATATAGCCGCGATGTCGCCGTCAGGTACGATCGACACACGAAACGCCCGATTGCCACGAGGATCTGGCGCCTCGCGCGATATTTCGTGGATCACGATTTCAGCGTTCCCGCCCCTGGATTCGGGTTCGGCAACTGCGTTGAAAATGTGCGTCGCCTTCAAGTGCCCGTCACCACCGAACCAGCAGCGTGTTGCCCCGCGCGCGATGCGCGCATACAACTCCGTGGGCCTGCCGACCGGATCGGGGTCGGATGCTGGAACTTTAGGAAGTTCAACTGAGCCGAGGGCCTGAATCCCGCCTGCGACAAGTTGGACCGGTTGAGCCAACAGATCGCTCGGCTGGCTGAGGATGGCGGTCGAGGGAGCCGACGCGCAGGCCGCACAGGTGAGCCCTGCAGCAAAGATGCTGGCCGCCCGTGTCGCGTACCGCATTGACTGAAGAGCGCTGCCCATGACGGTTCTCCTACCGCAAGCGGCAAGATTTAGCGGGTCAGCGCTGCAATGCAACACAGATCGAGCTGCTGCCGGATAGGCTGGCACGCCAGCTGGTTGATCGGGCCGGGCAAGACCCGTCCGCGAATCAGCGTCTCACGTTACTATTTCAGCGCGCAGCAGCCGATTGGGCGATGCGATACGGGCGCCGCCGCCCGCCGCGCGTCACTTCGCGCGGGGCGGAAGCCTGTGCCAGTTCAAACTCGACTGTCCCGCGATCTTTGACGAGCACATCGAGCTTTTCGCGCAGGTCGTTTGCCGACGCCCGCAGATTGTCGCGGCGCTGGGCCGCCGATTTTGCAAACGTCGAATACCCGAAATGGGTGGCATCACGCACGCCGGTGCGGTCTTCCTCGGCTTGCACCTGGCGGTCGAGATCTGCCGCAAGGGCCTCGAAATCACGGATCATCATCTCCAGATGATCGATCTTCTTTGCGCCTTCGTCCGCTTCGAAGCGCTTGGAACGAATTGCTGCATCTCGAACATTGATGCCGACACCTCAACGCACTGCCACGAAACTTGACCGGGAACATTTGGAAGAGCCAATCGTTCCCTCTGACGTTTGAACCTATTGACGTAGTTTACCTCATTTTTCATGTTTGCATACATCCCTTAAGTTGCGGTAAAGCAACGGAATGCTGCGACGCCACACGGCGCCCAAACATCAGCCACACTAAGGACTTAAAATCCTTTGGCGGCCCAGCAAATTCTGTTAGTTCCGATTAGGGGTGCGGTTATCAACATTTGCAGCAAGCTTACCACAGGCACGGCTTGAAATGGCCGGCGTCGATTGGTCGTGCGCGGTGCAGCTGACGGGTTCGGGTCAGATGTTGAGATTTCGTGAGTTTGTAAGGCGTTAATTAGGGATTGTTAACTTATTGGATGTAAACCCTAATGACAGTCAATTTTTGGGATGCGTTCACAACAAGCGGCGGCAGGCCTGAAGGCGGCTCAGGCATGAAGGAACGGCGACCATGCGGGTTTTACTGATTGAAGACGATAGTGCGACGGCGCAAAGCATCGAGCTGATGCTGCAGTCGGAAGGGTTCAATTGCTACACGACGGACCTCGGCGAAGAGGGTGTCGATCTTGGTAAGCTTTACGACTACGACATCATACTGCTTGACCTCAATTTGTCGGACATGAGCGGCTACGAAGTGCTCAAGGCGCTTCGTGTCTCAAAGGTGACAACGCCAATCCTGATCTTGTCTGGCCTAGCGCAGATCGAGGACAAGGTCCGCGGTCTCGGGTTCGGCGCCGACGACTACATGACGAAGCCGTTCCACAAGGACGAGCTTGTCGCCCGCATCCATGCGATCGTGCGCCGTTCGAAAGGCTATTCGCAATCGGTTATCGAAACCGGCGATCTCAAGGTCAATCTGGACACCAAAACGGTCGAGGTTAAGGGCCAGCGCGTCCACCTGACCGGCAAGGAATATCAGATGCTGGAGCTGCTTTCGCTCCGCAAGGGCACGACGCTGACGAAAGAAATGTTCTTGAACCATCTCTACGGTGGCATGGACGAACCCGAACTCAAGATCATCGACGTGTTCATTTGTAAGCTGCGCAAAAAACTGCAAATGGCGACCGGCAACAAGCATTACATCGAGACCGTCTGGGGTCGGGGATACGTCCTGCGCAATCCTGAAGACGAACATCGGGCTGCCTAGGGAACCTCTGAACAGCCCGCGGATCATGGCACACTGGGGTCTTTGATTCGAGGGGGCCTGCCGATGGACCAGCTAAGCTTTGCGTCGCTCGACTTCGTGGCGAAGAAGAAGCTGACGAAGC